>CXWK01017461.1_pt1 | contig 62589 bp, 56 predicted proteins | sample 590851 | NCBI WGS metagenome assembly CXWK01 (sample SAMEA3498364, study PRJEB10139) | wastewater metagenome | biome: wastewater treatment plant; material: activated sludge | place: Denmark | collected 2014-08-01 | reverse complement strand
ATTCAAATAATAAAATGGATAATAATGTATTTAATAATTTAGGAAATTGTGATAATCCATTTTGGATCCAAAATCAAACAAATTGTTGTGAAATTAAAAGTGGTGTAACAGGTCCAGGATTTTTATATGCAGTAGTTGATTGTAATTGTGATTTGATTATTTATCGAACAGATTATACATCATTTAATGCTGGAAGTGTTGCATGCGGAGATTCCAAAGGTATTGATTATATAATTATAGATTCTGCTGGTTGTTTAATAGTAAAATATACAGATGGTACTTGTCAAAATATAGGTTGTATAGTTGGACCGACAGGTCCTTGTTGCACTGGGCCAGAAGGTGTTAGTGTGATAAATGCATTTGTAGATCCATGTGGTTATTTAAATTTAGTATTATCAAACAGTATGGTTATTCAAGCTGGTTTCGTCATTGGACCAACTGGATGGACTGGATTTACTGGTTATACTGGAAATACTGGTGCTACAGGTTGGACAGGTACAACAGGTCCACCTGGTTTTGCATCAACAACTGGTTCAACTGGTTCTACAGGACCAACAGGTTATACTGGATGGACTGGACCGACAGGTATGCCTGGTTCAGCTACAAGTACTGGTGCAACAGGACGAACTGGATGGACTGGACCTTCCGGTGCAACTGGAAAAACTGGTGCAACTGGATGGAGTGGTGCTACAGGATGGACCGGCGCAACTGGTGATACTGGGCCAACTGGATGGAGTGGTGCAACTGGTGACACTGGTGCAACTGGTGATACTGGTCCGACAGGTGACACTGGTTATACTGGTGCAACTGGAGATACAGGTGACACTGGTTGTACTGGTGCAACTGGAGATACTGGGCCTACAGGATGGACTGGTGCAACTGGTAATACAGGTTACACTGGATATACGGGATGGACAGGTTGTACTGGTACAACAGGTTATACTGGACCAACCGGATATACAGGTGCAACAGGTTACACAGGGGTGTCTGGAAGTACTGGCTGGACAGGTTCAACAGGTTATACTGGGTGGAGTGGGCCAACTGGATGGAGTGGTGCAACTGGATGGACTGGGTATACTGGTGCTACTGGGACCACTGGATGGAGTGGGGCAACCGGATGGACTGGAACAACTGGTTCCACAGGATACACAGGTTCAACAGGTTCAACAGGAAGTACTGGTGCTACAGGAAGTACAGGTTCAACAGGAAGTACTGGTTTCACAGGAAGTACAGGTTCAACAGGAAGTACTGGTTTCACAGGTTATACTGGATGGAGTGGAGCGACTGGATGGACAGGTGCAACTGGTAGTACTGGTGTGACTGGTTCAAGTGGTTATACTGGTGCAACTGGTTCGACAGGGACAACTGGTAGTACAGGAGCTACTGGAAGTACAGGTGCAACGGGAGCAAGTGGATACACCGGTCCAACAGGTAGTACTGGGACAACTGGAACAACTGGAAGTACAGGGGTAACAGGAGCAAGCGGATATACTGGGGCAACTGGTAGTACTGGAAGTACAGGGGTAACAGGGGCAAGTGGATATACTGGGTATACGGGTGCTACTGGAACCACTGGAAGTACGGGTGTAACGGGAGCAAGTGGATATACTGGGCCAACAGGATCAACTGGATTTACAGGAGCGACTGGGCCAACTGGGTGGAGTGGTTCCACAGGTTCGACAGGGGCAACTGGAATTACAGGAGCAACTGGAACAACTGGAAGTACAGGGGTAACAGGAGCAAGTGGATACACAGGAGCAACTGGAAGTACTGGGTATACTGGTTCCACAGGATATACTGGTTCAAGTGGGTATACAGGTGCTACTGGACCAACTGGAAGTATAGGATACACTGGCAGTACAGGATATACCGGTTCAAGTGGGCATACTGGTTCAACTGGAACAACTGGAAGTACGGGATATACTGGAACAACTGGTAGTACTGGTTCAACTGGTGATACAGGTTCAACTGGTAGTACAGGTTATACGGGGTACACAGGAAATACAGGAGCTATAGGACCAACAGGACCAACCGGTTCTTACACGGGAACTGGATTTTTTGGTCCTGGTTTTCCAAATGCACAAACTACCACTCCTGAAAATATGACTTATAATCAAGCTATCAATCTTCTCCGACAACCTGGAACTTTTCATCCCACCTTTTTTGGTAGTGGTATTGGAACTGATGAATCTCGTATACCTAACTCAGAAGCAGTTGTTTTAGGTAATCATTCAGATATGACAGGTCCTAATAATGCAGCCTATTCTGTGTCAATTGGTTATTATACCGGACAATTGTCTCAAGGAACGGGTGCTCTTGCTATAGGTTATCAGAGTGGATATTCATCTCAACAAGCTTTGAGCATGGCTATAGGATATCAAGCTGGATATGCAAATCAAGGAACTGGTTCTATCGCCATAGGTTATCAAGTAGGTTATTGTGGTCAAGGAACAGGTGCTATTGCCATGGGTAATCGAGCAGGGTATTCTGGCCAAGGTGTAAATTCTATTGCTTTAGGATATCAAAGTGGGTTTTCATCACAAAAAACAAATACTATTGCTATAGGTTATCAAGCAGGACAATCATTTCAACAACCTTTATCTGTTGCCATTGGTTATCAATCTGGAAATACATCACAAGGTAGTGGTAGTATCGCATTGGGATATCAAGCAGGTATAACAAATCAATCTAGTACTGCTGTAGCTATAGGTTATCAATCAGCAATGACAAATCAAGGTGCAAGTGCTATTGCAGTAGGCAATTCAGCTGGTCTTACTAGTCAAGGTGCAAGTGCTATTGCAGTAGGTAATTCAGCTGGTCTCACTAGTCAAGGTAGTAATGCCGTTGCAATAGGCAATTCAGCTGGTTCTACTAGTCAAGGTAGTAATGCTATTGCAGTAGGCAATTCAGCTGGTTCTACAAATCAATCCACAAGAGCAATTGCTATAGGAATTTTTGCAGGTATATCTTCGCAAGGTATTGAAGGTATTGCCATAGGATATCAAGCAGGAAGAAGTTCTCAGGGACTAAATAGTATAGGTATTGGAACTCAATGTGGTTCAACCAACCAAGCTGCCAATAGTATTGCTATTGGTTATCAATGTGGTATGTCTACTCAAGCTACTACTAGTATTGCTATAGGATATCAATGTGGAAATTCAGGACAACAAACTCAATCTATTGCTATCGGATACCAATGTGGTTATTCTGGACAAAATCCTCAATCTATAGGACATGGTTATCAAGCAGGATATATTAACCAGGGAAGTGGTGCGATAGCTATTGGGTATCAAAGTGGTAATTTAAATCAAGGAAATAATGCAATTGCTATTGGTTATCAAGCAGGTTATTCTTCTCAAGCTGTAAATTCCATCGTTATAAATGCAACAACTGGTATTGTCAATAATACAACATCTAATTCATGTATCATTACTCCTATTCGAAATGATGCAACACCTGTTAATGTACTATTGTATAACACAACATCTGGTGAAGTGACTTATGGTGTTTATAATACAACTGGTACAACCGGTTGGACTGGTGCTACTGGTTCTACTGGTACAACTGGTTGGACTGGTGCTACCGGATCTACTGGAACAACAGGTTGGACTGGTTCTACTGGTGTAACTGGTTCTACTGGTACAACTGGGTCAACTGGTTACACTGGTTCTACTGGATATACCGGGGCAACTGGTTTAATTGGATATACTGGTGCTACTGGTTATACTGGTTCAACTGGTACAACTGGTGCAACTGGTTTAATTGGACCAACTGGACCAACAGGAACATATAATGGTACAGGTTTTTTCGGACCTGGATTCAGTGGTGCTCAAACAACTACTCCAGAAAATATGACTTACAATCAAGCAATATCTCTTTTGCGTCAGCCTGGTACTTATCATCCTACCTTTTTTGGCAGTGGTATAGGAACAGATTCTACACGTTTTCCAAATTCATCGGCTGTTGTTTTAGGTAATCACAATGATACTACTGGTCCAACTAGTGCTGAATACTCTGTTGCAGTAGGTTATTACAGTGGTCAACTTTCTCAGGGTAGCGGTTCTATTGCTATAGGAACGAGTGCTGGATATTCATCCCAACAAGCAATTGCTGTGGCACTTGGATATCAAGCAGGTTACAGTTTACAAGGTACAGGGTCTGTGGCTATTGGTTATCAAGCTGGATATACTGGGCAAAGTAGCGGAGCAGTTGCTATTGGGTATCAAGCAGGTTATAATCCACAACAGATGGGTGGTGTCGCCATTGGTATGGGTGCTGGTAATAGAAATCAAGGAACAGGAGCAGTTGCTATAGGATTTGGTTCTGGTTCGACGGGACAATGTTCTCAAACAATAAGTATTGGTTATCAAGCTGGTTATGATACTCAAGGTAAATATAATACCGTTCAATCCTTTTTCAATCCCTTTGGAACAGGTGCTAGTACATATTGTTATACTATAATAATTATGGAAAATGTATTATATGTAGGAGGAGATTTTACAACCATTGGTGGAGTAAGTGCTAATCGTATAGCAGCATTTAATATAATATCAAATACATGGTATAATCCTTTTGGTACTGGTTTAAATAATACTTGTCAAACCATTATTTCTATAGGTAATATATTATATGTTGGAGGAAATTTTACCACGGTGAATACCACAAATTCGTGGAATAGAATAGCAGCTTTTAATACAATTAGTAATTCATGGTTTAACCCATTCGGAACTGGTTTAAATGGTATTTGTCAAACCATATTACCATATAAAAATATTCTCTATGTTGGAGGTATATTTACAACAGCAGGTGGTAATTCTTGGAATGGTATAGCAGCATTTAATATCAATACAAATGCGTGGTTCAATCCTTTTGGTGCTGGATTAACAGGTATTAATCCATATGTTTATACAATTACTAATATCAATGATATACTATATATAGGAGGTTCATTTAACACTGTCATTGGTAATACTTGGAATCGTATAGCTACTTTCAATACGAGTACATCTACATGGTCTAATCCATTTGGGGTTACTGGATTAAATGGTACTTGTAGAACAATTTCTAGTATAAAAAATATACTATATGTTGGAGGTTCATTTACAAATGTAAGTGGAAATTCATGGGAATATGTAACAGCTTTTGATACATCTACAAATACTTGGATTAATATAAATCCATCTGATGTTGGCGCATTTGATACTTGTTATACATCGATATGTGTAGGAAATGTTTTATATATAGGTGGAATAGGATATACAAGTGCTTTAAATACTACAACAAATACATGGTATAATCCTTTTGGTAGTGGAATAAATAGTACTTGTTATGAATTGGCATATTCAAATTTTACATTATATATAGGTGGGTTATTTACTAGTGCAAATGGTATAACAGCTAATAATATTGTAGCATTTGATACATCGGTTTCTAATGCAATTGCCATAGGGAATCAAACAGGTTATTGCGGAACAAGTATTCACACCATTGCTGTTGGATATCAAGCTGGTTATTCTTCTCAAGGAACAGGTGCTATAGCTATAGGCCAAGGAGCTGGAATTGTATCTCAGGATATAAATACGATTGCTATAGGAATAAGTGCTGGAAGTGTAAATCAAACTAGAAATGCAATCGCTTTAGGCAATGGAGCAGGTGTTAATTCACAAGGAAGTGGTGCTATATCAATAGGTTATCAATCCGGTTATAATTATCAAAATTCTAGTTCTATTGCTATAGGTATTGCCTCTGGTTATTCGTATCAAGGAACTGGAGCTTTAGCTATAGGTTATCAAAGTGGTTACATTACACAAAGTTACAATTCCGTAGGAATAGGATACCAATCTGGTTATAATTCACAAGGTACTGGTGCGATTGCTATTGGTAATACTGCGGGTTATAATCTTCAAGGCACAGGTGCGATTGCAATAGGTGATGGAAGTGGTTATACTGGACAAAGTATTGCATCAGTTGCGATAGGTGTTCAAGCAGGTTATTGTGGTCAAAAAATGGGTGGTATTGCTATGGGTTATCAAAGTGGGTTTTCACTTCAAGGTACCGGTTCAATCGCAATCGGTTACCAAGCTGGTTATACGGGACAAGGTACTGGCGCTATTGCTATAGGGTATCAAGCTGGATACAATCCTCAGCAAATGGGTGGTGTTGCTATTGGGTTGAGTGCTGGTTCAAGAAATCAAGGAACAGGTGCTGTTGCTATAGGTTTTGCAGCTGGAAATTATGCTCAAGGTGCAAATGCAATTGCCATAGGAACATATTCTGGTTCAACAGGACAAGCTTCCAATTCTATAGTCATCAATGCAAGTGGAAATTCTATTAATAATATAACTGCAAATTCGTGTATCATAACTCCCATACGAAGTAGTGGAACAGCTACCAACATGTTGTTATACGATTCTACATCGGGTGAAGTGACATATACACCGTCATCGATATCATCTACTCAGTATATAACAACTTCAAATACAGTTATAGATAATACATCTACAACTACAATTATTGCACCCACTGCGTATGGAACATTTACAATGGGAACAGGTGCTGCAAATATATTTACAAAACAAATCATTGTTCAAAATGATAATAATCCTTTTGGTACAGGGTTAAATACTACTTGTTACACATCGACAAGTATAGGCAATATTCTATATGTAGGAGGACAATTTACAAGTGTGAATGGAAATGCTTGGAATTATATTGCAGCTTTTAATACACTTACCAACACATGGTCTAACCCTTTCGGTACGGGTTTAAATGCTAATTGTCGAACATTGACAAGTATAGGCAGTATTTTGTATGTTGCTGGTTCTTTTACAAGTGTGAATGGAAATGCTTGGAATTATATTGCAGCTTTTAATACTTTAACAAGTACATGGTCCAATCCTTTCGGCACAGGTTTAAATAATTTTTGTTATACATTGACAAATATAGGCAATATTCTATATGTAGGAGGACAATTTACAAGTGTGAATGGAAATGCGTGGAATCGTATTGCAGCTTTTAATACAAGTACAAGTACATGGTCTAATCCTTTCGGTACAGGTTTAAATAATACTTGTTTTACACTAACTACCATTGGCAGTATTCTATATGTAGGGGGAGTATTTACAAGTGTGAATGGAAATGCTTGGAATCGTATTGCTGCTTTTGATACACTGACAAGTACATGGTCTAACCCTTTCGGTACAGGTTTAAATAATATTTGTTACACGTTGACAAGTATTGGCAGTATTCTATATGTGGGGGGAATATTTACAACAGTGAATGGAAATGCTTATACTTGTATTGCAACTTTTGATACAAGTACAAGTACATGGTCTAATCCATTTGGTATTGGATTAAATAATATTTGTTGGGCACTAACGAATATAGGCAGTATCCTATATGTAGGAGGACAATTTACAAGTGTGAATGGGAATGCTTGGAATTATATTGCAGCTTTTAATACATTTACCAACACATGGTCTAACCCTTTCGGTACGAGCTTAAATAATTATTGTCTAACAATAACAAGCATTGGAAATATACTATATATAGGAGGTATTTTTACATTGTTTAACAATTTCACTGCCAATTATATTACAAGATTTCAAGCACCATTACCGTTATACATTACCAATAAATTTGGTACTAGTTTAAATAATGATTGTTATTCATTGAGAAGTATAGGCAGTATTCTGTATATAGGAGGAGCATTTACAAGTGTGAATGGAAATGCTTGGAATTATATTGCATCGTATAATACACTTACAAATACGTGGTCTAATCCTTTTGGGACTGGTTTAAATAATTTTTGTTTAACACTTACGAGTATTGGCAGTATATTATATGTGGGTGGTAGTTTTACAAGTGTGAATGGAAATGCTTGGAATTGTATTGCAGCTTTTAATACGAGTACAAGTACATGGTCCAATCCTTTTGGTACTGGTTTAAATAGTATTTGTTGGACACTAACAAATATTGGCAGTATTCTATATGTAGGTGGACAATTTACAAGTGTGAATGGAAATGCTTGGAATCGTATTGCAGCTTTTAATACGAGTACAAGTACATGGTCCAATCCTTTTGGTACTGGATTAAATTCTTATTGTTATACCATGACAAGTATTGGAACTATGTTATATGTAGGAGGTTTATTTACAAGTGTGAATGGAAATTCTTGGAATTATATTGCAGCTTTTAATACTAGTACAAGTACATGGTCTAATCCTTTTGGCACTGGTTTAAATAATTATTGTCGAATAATAACAAGTATTGGCAGTATTCTATACGTAGGTGGTTCATTTACAACTGCAAATGGCAATTCTTGGAATCGTATTGCAGCTTTTGATACAAGTGCAAGTACGTGGTCTAATCCTTTTGGTACTGGATTAAATTCTTATTGTTATACCATGACGAGTATAGGTTCTATACTCTATGTAGGTGGTAATTTTACAAGTGTGAATGGAAATTCGTGGAACTATATTGCTACATTTGATACAAGTACAAGTATTTGGTCCAATTCTTTTGGTACAGGATTGGGTAGTACTTGTTATTCACTTGTACAATTAGGTGGTATGTTGTATTTTGGGGGAGCTTTTACAACATTTAATGGAGTTGGTTGGAATTATATAGCAAATTTAAATGTGAATAGTAACAAGGTAGTACAAAGTAATTATAATACAAATTCAGGTACATTAAACTTTTTCACACCTAATTTTCAGAAAAATTATAGCATGTCTCTAACTTATTTAACATCAAATGGGTTATGGGAAGTGAATTCTTACAGTGCATATAATGACCAAAGTATATATTACAGTTAAATTATTTTATAAATTTTCCAATTAAAATTTATAAAATAAGGCTTTCCGAATTGATAATAAATATGTTTCCTTGTGAATGTACAGGACCCACTGGAAATGGTGTTAAATATGGATATGTAGATTCCTGTGGGAATCTTATATTGGTATATGATAATAATTTTATAAATACTGTTGGTTATGTCATGGGTTCAACTGGCCCAACAGGTGCTACAGGTGATATTGGACCTACTGGGCCGATAGGAAATGGTATAGATTATATATATTTAGACGGGTGTTGTAATATTATCGCTGTCATGACAGATGGTAATGTAATAGCTATTGGTTCATATTGTTGTCCAACGGGTGCTACAGGTTTTACTGGACCAACTGGTCCTACAGGACCAACTGGACCGACAGGTGCGTATACTGGTACAGGATTTTTTGGTCCAGGATTTCCTAATGCTCAAACAACTACTCCAGAAAATATGACTTATAATCAAGCCATTTCGCTTCTTAGACAACCATCTACATATTATCCAACATTTTTTGGTAGTGGTATAGGTACAGATGAATCACGTATACCTAATCCAGAAGCAGTTGTCATTGGCAATCACAATGATATTATTGGTGTAAATAATGCCCAATATGCTGTTGCTATTGGTTATTTTGCAGGTCAAGATTCTCAAGGAACTGGTAGTGTTGCGATAGGTTTTCAATCTGGTTATTCTAATCAAGATGCAAATTCAGTTGCAATTGGGCCATATGCTGGTAATACATCTCAATCATTTAGTAGTATTGCAATTGGTAATAGCGCTGGATATAATACCCAATTCGAAGGAGCAGTTGCTATCGGCGCTTCAGCTGGTGAACAATCTCAAAGTAGTTATGCTATTGCTATCGGGAATTATGCTGGTAGTAATGTACAAGGTAGTTTCGGCATCGCGTTAGGGTATCAAGCTGGTTATACAACACAAGGTACAAACACAATCGCCATTGGTAATGGTGCTGGATTTCAAAATCAAAATGATAATACTATATCCATCGGTTATCAAGCAGCTTTTACTGGTCAACAAACTCAATCTATTGCAATGGGATATCAAGCTGGGTATGATACTCAGGGAACTGGTTGTATTGCTATTGGATATCAAGCTGGTTACACTGGACAAGGGACCGGGGCCATTGCTATTGGTTATCAAGCTGGATATAACCCACAACAAATGGGTGGTGTCGCTATTGGGTTGAATGCGGGTTCTAGGAATCAAGGAACTGGGGCAGTGGCCATAGGTCAATCAGCTGGTAATACTGGGCAACAAGCAACAACGGTGAGTATAGGATATCAAAGTGGTAATTATAACCAAGGACAATACAATATTGTTAGTTCATGGTCAGATATAGGTGGTAGTTTAGATAATTCTATTTTAAGTTTGACATCTATTGGAAATATATTATATGTTGGAGGTCAATTTACAACTCCATATGCTTTGGTTACATCATATAATACAGTAACTGGAGTATGGTCAAGTATAGGTAGCACTTTGAGTGGCGGTAGTGGTGGACCGTTAGTAAGTTCTTTGACATCTATTGGAAATATATTGTATGTTGGAGGTTTTTTTACATCACATTCTAATATAGCAACATATAATACAGTGACTGGAGTATGGTTAAGTATAGGTAATAGTTTAAATAATTGGATACGTTCTTTGACATCTATTGGACATATGTTATATGTTGGAGGTAATTTTACATCCCCGTATTCTTATATCGCAGCATATAATACAGTAACTGGAGTATGGTCAAGCATAGGCGGTAGTTTAAATTTTTTCGTATATTCTTTAACATCTGTTGGAAACATATTGTATGTTGGAGGTTCCTTTACATCCCCCTATTCTTATATAGCAACATACAATACATCGACAGGAGTATGGTCTAGTATAGGTGGTAGTTTGAACGGTATTGTTCGAACTACTACATTGATTGGCAATATATTATATGTTGGGGGTGGTTTTACATCTCCATATTCTTATATTGCAACATATAATACAGTGACTGGAGTATGGTCAAGTATAGGTGGTAGTTTGAATAATTATGCACGTTCTTTGACATATATTGGTAATATATTATATGTGGGTGGTGCTTTTACATCTCCTTATTCTTATATTGCAGTATATAATACAATGACTGGGACATGGTCAAGTATAGGTGGTAGTTTGAATAATAATGTAGTTTCTTTGACATTTATTGGGAATATATTGTATGTTGGCGGTTCCTTTACATCTCCATATTCTTATATCACGGTGTACGATACTTCAATTTCTAATGCAGTTGCCATTGGCAATCAATCTGGTTATTGTGGCCAGTATATACATGGTATTGCTCTTGGTTATTCATCTGGCAATTATTTACAAGGTACTGGTGCTATTGCAATTGGAGAGTACAGTGGTTCAAATACTCAGGATATAAATACTGTTGCTATTGGTATTAGCGCTGGTACCAATTATCAAACTCAAAATGCTATTGCTATAGGAACATCAGCAGGTGTATATTATCAAGGTAGTGGAAGTATAGCAATCGGTTTTCAGAGTGGTTATACCACACAAAATTGTAATGCAATAGCTATAGGAAATCAAGCTGGGTATTCATCACAAAATACAGGTAGTGTAGCAATTGGTTATCAATGTGGATATATATCTCAAAATTATCATGCTCTTGCACTTGGTTATCAAGCTGGATATATTTCTCAAGGTACAGGTACTGTAGCGATAGGAAATTTAGCTGGAAATAATACTCAAGGGACAGGTGCTATAGCTATCGGTGACCAAAGTGGCTATTGTGGACAAGGTAATTCGAGTATAGCAATAGGTATACAAGCTGGGAATACTACACAAGGTACTAATAATATAGCTATTGGTTACCAAGCAGCTTTTACTGGTCAACAAACTCAATCTATTGCAATGGGATATCAAGCTGGGTATGATACTCAGGGAACTGGAAGTATCGCAATTGGTAAAAATGCTGGTACGACTTCTATTGGTACAAATTGTATATGTATAGGTAATGGAGCAAGTACAGGTACTTCATTACCAGACAACACTTTTGCAACTATAACTAATATGGCAACCATATCGGGTGGTTCAGCTTTGACATATAATACATTTACAGGATTGATAGGTGTAGCATCATCTTCTCAGCGTTATAAAGAAGATATACAAGCATTCTCGTCATCTTATTCAGATAATGTATTACAATTAGAACCCGTCACATTCAAATTCAAAAGTAATCAACAACCTTCGTTCGGTTTGATCGCAGAAGAAGTATATAAATATTATCCAGAAATGGCTCCTACAGACCATGATAATATACCTTATACAGTAAATTATGAATTACTTTCAGTATTACTTCTCGATCAAATTAAAAAAATGGATACAAAATACACACAGCAGATTAAAGAACTTGCCAAACAAATTGAATTGTTAAAAAATTGTTGAAATCTAATTTAATTTTTACAATTACAAAATTGTAAAAATTAAAGTGATTGTTCTAAATGTATTAATAAATGTTGTCAAATGATTGTTCTAAATGTATTAAATATACATATATAAATTCGTGTGGAAAACTTGTAATAGTTTATGATGATAATTCTACAATAACTCTTGGATATATATTAGGAGCAACTGGGACAACTGGTTATACAGGTTATACTGGGCCAACTGGGCCAATAGGTATTGGTATTGAAAATATGTATATAGATAGTTGTTGCAATGTCAATGCTATTATGACAGATGGTAATATTATAACAATTGGTGCATGTTGTTTAACAGGCGCCACTGGTGAACCTGGTACATCATTTAATACTGGTGCAACTGGCTCAACAGGAAACACAGGTGTTACAGGTTCAACAGGAGATACCGGTAGTACAGGACCAACTGGAATACCTGGTTTCGCTGTTAATACTGGTTCAACTGGTAGTACCGGATATACTGGATATACAGGTAGTACAGGACCAACTGGATTACCTGGTTCAGCTGTTAATACTGGTAGTACTGGAGAAACTGGGTCAACTGGTTATACTGGTGACACAGGAACTACAGGTTGGACTGGTTCTACTGGGAATACTGGATACACAGGTAGTACTGGAAATACCGGTCCAACTGGATTACCTGGTTCAGCTGCAAATACTGGTGCTACAGGTCATACTGGAGATACAGGTTATACAGGTTATACAGGTACAACAGGTTGGACTGGTTCTACCGGAGATACTGGTTATACAGGAAGTACTGGAGATACTGGTTATACGGGTAGTACTGGAGATACTGGTTCCACTGGAGATACTGGGTCTACAGGTAGTACTGGAGATACTGGTTATACAGGAACAACAGGTTGGACTGGTTATACAGGGTCTACAGGTAGTACTGGAGATACTGGTTATACAGGAACAACAGGTTGGACCGGTTCTACTGGTTATACAGGTTATACTGGAAGTACTGGAGAAACTGGACACACAGGTAGTACTGGAGATACTGGTTATACAGGAAGTACTGGAGATACTGGGTACACAGGATGGACTGGTTCTACTGGGTGGACAGGATATACAGGGACAACAGGTTGGACTGGTAGTACAGGAGATACTGGGGCAACTGGTCCAACAGGCACGAGTATAACAGGTGCGACTGGGCCTACTGGACCTGGTGGTACAAGTAATTATACTGGTACAGGATTTTTCGGTCCAGGATTTACAGGTGCTCAAACTACTACACCAGAAAATATGTCTTTTAATGATGCTATCAATTTACTTCGTCAACCAGGTACATATTATCCTACATTTTTTGGTAGTGGTATAGGTACTGATGCATCACGTATACCTAATCCAGAAGCTGTTGTCATTGGAAATCATTCAGATACAACTGGCCCAAATAATGCTGAATATACCGTAGCCATTGGATATTATAGTGGACAAATATCTCAAGGTATTGGATGTGTTGCCATTGGTTATCAATCTGCTTATACAAATCAACAAAGTCAAGGTATAGCTGTAGGATATCAAGCTGGGTATAGTATACAAGGTACTGGAAGTATAGCAATAGGATATCAAGCAGGTTATACTGGTCAAGGAACTGGAGCAGTTGCTATAGGATATCAAGCTGGATATAATCCACAACAAATGGGTGGTGTAGCTATTGGGTTGAATGCAGGTTCTAGGAATCAAGGGACAGGAGCTATATCTATCGGTTTATCATCCGGTAATTTTGCACAAGGTTCAAATTCAATTGCTATAGGAAGTTATGCGGGATATACTGGACAAGCTTCTAATTCTATAGTCATTAATGCAAGTGGAAATACCATTAATAATACAACATCCGATTCATGTATTATCACACCTATACGAAATAGTGGAACAGGTTCCAACACTTTATTTTATAATTCAACATCAGGTGAATTAACATATGCTCCAACTATACAGTATATAACAACATCAAATACCGAGATAGATACAACATCTCCAACTACTGTTATTGCAGATAATGTGTATGGAACATTTACAATGGGGACAGGGGCTTCTAATATATTTATGAAAAATATCGTTATTCAATCTCAAATAAATTCAAGCTTTTCTGCGCCAATTGTAGTAAATATAGGAAATATATTATATGTAGGTGGTTTATTTACAACTATTGGTGGTATAAGTGCGACTCGTATAGCTAGTTATAACATGTCGACAAATACATGGTCAAACCCTTTTGGCACTGGATTAAATAATACTTGTTTGGCATTGAAAAGTATAGGTAGTATTCTATATGTGGGTGGTAATTTTACAAATGTTGATGGCAATTCTTGGAATAGAATAGCAGCTTTTGATACTATAACAAGCACGTGGATAAGTCCAAATCCTTTTGGTACTGGTTTAGACGGTGGATGCACTACATTATTAAATATTGGTCATGTATTACATATTGCTGGTTCTTTTACAAATGCAAATGGTGTTTCTAGTCGTATGTATACTAGTTTTAATACATTGTCTAATACATGGAATACTATTGGTACAGCATTATCTGGAGGTCAATTTACATGTTATGCACTTACAAATATAGGAAGTATGTTGTATATTGGTGGAGGTTTTACTGTAGTAAATGGAACAACTGGACCTGGTATTGCTGCATATAATACACTTGCTAATTCATGGTCTAGTCCATTTGGTTCAGCTTTAACATTAAGTAGTACTTATTGTCGTTCATTGGCAAATATTGGAAATACTTTGTATGTTGGAGGTGATTTTTCTGCAGCTGGTGGTTCATCTACTAATAGATATTTGGCAACCTTTAATACCACTACAAATGTATGGTCTAATATAGGTTTTCCAAGCACTACTTCAATTACTTCTCAAAATTCTTTATTTACAATTGGCAGTGTGATATATGCACCTTCTTCTTCTATGTTTGCTTACAATACTCTTACAAATACAAGTATTACTCCAATATTAACAAGTGTTCCAATGCTATCCATAGGTAATGTCGCATATCCTAGTGGTTCACAAATACCACAACCATCATATGTCACAAATAAATTTGGTACTGGGTTAAACAACTCTTGTTATGGAATGGTTTTTATAGGTTCTGTTTTATATGTTGTAGGTGATTTCACGTCACCTAGTACTCGTATAGCTGCATATAATTTATATACTAATGTATGGTCTAATCCGTTTGGTACAGGTTTAAATTTAATTTGCCGGACAATAATAGCTATAAGTTCAGTACTTTATGTAGGAGGAGATTTTACTGATGTGAATGGTAATGCTTGGAATTATTTAGCTGCTTTTGATACAGCTACAAATACATGGTCAAATCCTTTTAGTACTGGTTTAAATGGTAGTTGTTATACATTTACAAATATAGGTAGTATTTTATATGTAGGAGGTACTTTTACCACCGTCAATGGTAATCCTTATAATTATATAGCAGGATTTGATACGAGTACATCTACATGGATAAGTGCATATGGAACTGGTTTGGATGATTGGTGTTTTACATTAAAACCAATAGGGTCTATTCTATATGTAGGGGGTAAATTTACAACTGTAAATAGCGTAGGAGGGTATAATCGTTTAGCAGTTTTAGATACAATGACAAGTACTTGGTCCAATCCATTCGGTAATGGGTTAAATGATATTTGTCGGTCAATGGTAATTATTGGTTCAAATCTCTATGTAGGAGGAGACTTTACGACTGTAGATGGAAATGCTTGGAATCGTATAGCCGCTTTTGATACAGTAGCATCAACTTGGTCAAATCCTTTTGGTTCTGGATTAGATAATAGTTGTAATACTATGATATCTACAAGTTCAATATTATACATCGGAGGAGACTTTACAAATCAAGGAACAAAAATAGCCACATTCGATACATCTACATCAGTATGGTCATCAACTCTATTTGGAACTGGATTAAATAGTAATTGTAGATGTCTAGTTTCATTAGCAGGTATGGTTTATATTGGAGGTGATTTTACAACATTTAATAGTAATGCTTGGAATTATATTGCAAACATAAATGCAAATCCAAATAAAACGATTCAATCTAATTTTAGTATAACGAGTGGTACATATAATTTCTATCAAAGTTTGATTGATAATTATAACATGTCAATGATATATTCAAATTCAACTGGTTTATGGAATGTATTTTCTGATCCATCTGCATTTTATTAAAATTTTTTAAAATTTGAAACAAATGTAATTCTATCAGTAAATGATAATCCAAGATATTTATAATTATATTGAACCGTATCATATTGATTGATAATGTTTTTAATACCATCGGCACTCATATTATATTTAATCAAAATTGGACATACATCTTTGATATTTTTATCATTTATATATTGGACTTGTTCTATAACATTTTGGGTTAAAGTGGGTAATGTTTTATTAAACTGAAATAGTTTTGATACAAATTCTGACAAATCTAATAAAGAAATTTCTTTATTAGATTTTTTAACCGATTTCATCAATTTTGAAAACATCTTTTAATTTTCTTATACCACTTGTGGACCTACTTTCATTTTTTAAAAAACCGCAATATCTACTGATAGGATATATATGGATATGTCGGGAAACCTGGTGGAATATATGTCATGGGTGAAGAAGGAGGGTAATATGGATATGGGGGTGGAGGAGGTGGCAGTGGAGGAGGTGAAGTATAATAAGACGGTGGTGTATAATAAGGAGAAGGAGGAGGTGGTAGAGGCAACGGAGGTGGTGGTGTATAATAAGGAGATGGAGGAGGTGGTGTATAATAAGGAGATGGAGGTGGTGGAGAATAGAACTGCGGTGGTGGTAATTGTGGTGGACAAGGTGGACAATTCATATTAGGATAAGGGTACATAGGTTGTGGTGGTTGATAAGGATAGTCGAATCTCATTTGAGGTGATAATGTAGGCGATGTTTGTTTTCCTTTAAAATATCCACGTTGTTCTAAATAAAATAAAAATAAAACGGTTACAACAACAATGATGATGTAGATATAAATATTATCCATTTATTAGAAATAAGATAAATAAGATAATTATTAAACTAGCAATGAATAATGACAAATAATTAAATTTGATATTGTGTTTATCAAACTTTTCAACAAGTTTCTTTTTCTTTAACCATGTTATAACATCTATTTTACCCATATTTTCAGGATAATAAAAGGATGGAACATAATTTGGATTTTTTTTATATTTTATAATAGAATTGGGATCAATATCATCATATGGACCAAATTCATGAGGTAAAATTTTATATGCTACAGGGGGATATATTTTACACGACATTATTTATCATTATTAAATAAATATAATGTCGTGTAATTTTAATTGCGGAACAGAATGTTCAAGTCAATTTTTAATAGGAGATAATTTTAGTTGTATTGGTTCGAGAGGCCCAACAGGACCTACCGGGTCTATAGAAAATATTACACAGGGTGGGTTACATGTTATTTCAGGAGTTATAGAAAATAATATAATGGTGGTGACTTTTGATGATAGCTCTACAGGTCAAATAGGGTGTTCATGTGATTTACCTATTATAGGTCCTTCGGGATTAAATGTTAGTACTGGTATTATCACTGGAACTGTAATGATTGTAACTTATACTGATGGTTCTACGGGTCAAGTTGGTACAAGTTGTTTAACAGGACCAACAGGTCCGACAGGACGCAATGGTGGTATGATTACCAATTCAAGTGGTTCTTATGTTGCTAGTGGTATTATAACTGGTAATATAGCATATGTAACATTTTTAGATGGAAGTACAGGACAAATAGGTAATGAATGTATAACAGGTACTACCGGTCCGACAGGTCCATCTGGTGGTATGATTACTAATGCAAGTGGTTCTCCCGTCACTACTGGTATGGTATTGTTGGATAATATTTTATTTTTAACCTTTGCAGATGGTAGTACAGGACAAGTTGGAAATACTTGTATCACTGGAGATACAGGTGCTACTGGTCCCACAGGAGCAAATTATAATATATTTAACATTACAAATCAATATGTCGCAAGTGGTCATATAACTGGTAATGTCATGGTTGTAACATATGAAGATGGTTCTACCGGACAAATTGGTAACGATTCTGTCACCGGGTTCACTGGTGCACAAGGTAAAACTGGAGCAACTGGTAAAACTGGTGCAACTGGACCGACAGGTGCGACTGGAGCAACTGGGGCAGCTAGTTTAAGAGGACCGACTGGCCCGCAAGGTGCGTTAGGTCTGACTGGTAATACCGGTTCTACTGGACCTACTGGTGCTACTGGTCCAACTGGAATAACCGGGGCTACTGGTGAATTAGGACCAATGGGCGATGTAGGAGATGTAGGTGATACTGGTCCGACTGGTTCAACTGGGGTAACTGGAGTGACCGGAGCAACTGGTAGCACAGGAGATACTGGTCCAACTGGACCAAGTGGGTCAACTGGTTCAACAGGAAGTACAGGTACTACAGGCGCAACTGGTTCAACAGGACCAACTGGTCCGCAAGGAATAGGAATAACAGGTTCAACTGGAACAACTGGTGCAACGGGTAGAACTGGTTATACAGGTGTAACTGGTGCAACAGGTGCTACTGGAAGTACTGGACAAACTGGTAGTACTGGAGCAACCGGTGCAACTGGAAGTACTGGGTGGACTGGTGCGACTGGATGGACTGGGGCAACAGGTTCTACTGGGGCAACAGGAAGTACAGGCGCAACTGGTACAACAGGAAGTACAGGACCAACTGGACCTAATTCTGTAACAGGGCCCACAGGGCCGCAAGGACCAGTTGGAATATATAGTGGTACTGGATTATTTGGGCCAACTATACCAAATTCTGGTACATTGACTCCAGCAGATATACCATATAATGAAGTTATAGACGCGTTACGTCAACCTGCAACTTATTATCCAACACATTTTGGTTTAGGAATAGATACTAATGCAACAACAACACCAGATGATTCTGCTATAGTTTTAGGTGACCATACTGGTTCTTCAACTGGTCCTAATAATGCTGCAAATACAATAGCAATAGGTATAAGAGCTGGACAAATGTCTCAAGCAGATTCTGCTATTGCTATGGGTTATGAATCTGGTTTTATAAATCAGGCAACACAAAGTATTGCCATTGGAAGACGAAGTGGTTATAATAATCAACAAGAAAATGCTGTTGCTATCGGTTTTAACGCGGGTTTTACAACCCAAGGAACTGGAAGTGTTGCTATTGGTTATCAATCTGGTTCAACTAATCAAGGTACTAGTTCAATTGCAATTGGTTATCGTTCTGGTGAGATAAATCAAAATACTTTTTCGGTAGCTATAGGTTCACAAAGTGGTATGACCTCGCAAAATGCTAATTCAGTAGCCATAGGTGGTTTAGCTGGACAAACATCTCAAGGAACTGGTTCGGTTGCTATTGGTTATAACGCAGGTTCTTATTTTCAATATGGACAAAGTGTGTGTATAGGATATAACTCTGGTTCAGTCACACAAAGCACGGGTTCTGTTGCTATTGGATATAATTCTGGATATAATGTACAAGGTCAAGGTGGTATAGCAATAGGTTATAATTCAGGTTATGCCAATCAAGGTTCAAATGCCGTAGCAATTGGTTATCAATCTGGACAATCTTTTCAAAATGTAGGTGCAATTGCTATAGGAAATAAATCTGGACAATTTAATCAAGGGACTGGAAGTATTGCAATAGGTAATACATCAGGAGGAGGTACAACTGGTGTAGGAAGTTATTCTATATTAATTGGTGCAAATACAACAAGTACATTTGCAAATACCATTGTTATAGATGCAACAAATTCATCTTTGACAGCGCTGACGACAAATGCGTGTTATATAAATCCCCTTCGAAATATAGGGACATCACCCCCTGAAGGATTTATGGAAGTATATTATAATCCGGCGACATATGAAATTGCATATATAACACCAGCACCATAATTTTTTCTTAATAAATAAATGAATCAAATATTTATCCTGACTAGTTTATTAATTATTATAACATCGTTTATATGGTTCTATTTGAACGGGAAAGAAAGTCTCGACGAAATGGGAAAATTTCAATTTCAACAACAATTAAATAAGTTTTCATAATAATAAATATGTCATCATCGGGGATATCACCTATGGTTTGGGGGGAGCATCAGTGGAAGTTATTACATATGATTGGGGCAACTTATCCAGAAAATCCAACAGAAATTGATAAAGAAAATTATTATGATTTTATAGTATCTTTGGGTAACGTACTACCGTGCGAATTTTGTCGTTACCATTTTAAACAAACTTTGGTCAACATGAATTTCAACATGTCTGCCCTTGAAAGTCAAGAAACGTTTTTCCGTTTTATTTTTGATTTACATAATCAAGTCAATATTAGATTAAAGAAACCTGTGTTTGACGATTATGTTTATATTAGACGTAAATATGAAATGTACAAGGCGTTGTAATTTTAAAAATTAAATATTTTTAAACAATATTTTATCGTTTAAAAATTAATATAAGATTAAGATTCAAGTAAAAAACAAATATTTTTATAAGAAGAACTTGTAGTGAAATTTATATTATTCGGTGCTGCACGATATTGCCCAACTTTCATATACAATTCCAATGGTTTTGGCAATTTAAATGCACCCAATTTGCCATTAATATTATAAATGATTGAACCATTTTCAATATCATTTATTTGAACACTAAATGGTATCCAATTATTAACAGCTGTGCATATTGGTTGAATGATATCATATCTATTACTTGTATCTTCACCAGTTCTAGCACATATATTTGTACCATTCAAACTAACTGTAAATACTGGTTGGGACTGGTCGTTCGATTTTATTTGAATAATATGATAATGACCTTTAGAAATATCCCAATTTATATTATTGTTTAATTTAAATTCGCAACCCCATGTACCTTTTTTATTCGCATTTAATATCATTTTTGAATTTTTAATAGATATTTCATTTCGCTGTCTATCAGTTTTGTCAGTCACCTTGTCAATATCCGATGGTTCCATAGATGCAGTAACTACTCCATTTGCTCGTACTATACGACCTTCTTTTGATTCTTGGATATTCATATTGCTCTTGTCTGTATTAGTGATATCAAATATAAATCCATTTGGTATAGGTATTTTAGGAGGTTGACCAGGTGGTTTAAATGGTGGACAGTCTTTAGAAGTTGGTGGTTTGGTCGGTGGTCTTTCAGTTGGTGGTTTAGTTGGTGGTTTAGTTAGTGGTCTGTCAGTTGGTGGTTTAGTTAGTGGTCTGTCAGTTGGTGGTTTAGTTGGTGGTTCAGTAGGTGGTTTAGTTGGTGGTTCAGTTGGTGGTTCAGTAGGTGGTTTAGTTGGTGATTGAGTTGGCGATTGAGTTGGTGGTTGAGTTGGCGGTTGAGTTTCCAGAGGTGGTGGATTTAAAATATTTTTCAATCCAGGAAATAGATTATTAAAATTGAAATAAATTACAATTCCTATTATTACTATTATAATTACAACGAGTAAAGATAAAATTATTTCACCTGCTCCCATTTATTTTAGTAATTTTAAAAAAAATGAAAGATACATGTTGTTGTCTTATAAAATTAAAAATGGAACTGTGCGAAGTATATAAATTTGTCCTGCAACATCGTTATAATGACGATAGATTGCTTTTAAAAATTGTCACACTTGCCATAAATGTTCAAGATGAAATAAATTTATTTGATCAAGCACTTGTTTATAAAAAATGGAATGTTATCAATATGTTGATTAAAAATGGAGTTAATGCAAATTATTTATTTGAATATTGTATAGAAAATGCTTTCAATTATACAGATATGAAGAATGGTACCGACGAATTATTTAATAACGTATTTTTAAATAATTCTAGTCTAGATGTAGATAAAGCGAAAGAAATGCTTGAGGATTATAATTGGCATTTTCATGTGTTTGAAAATAGAAATATAATTGGTTTTAAAATTAAAAAACGAGATTCGTTAGAATTGTTATTAGCGTTAGAAAATTATAATATGAATAAAGTCGATGACATTCTTAATACAAGACTTGTACATCGTCAGTAAGACAACAATTGAATTTTAAATTTGGACATGTTGCACGCGAAGAAAAATCTGAAGGTCTTATTAAAGACCAAGGGATTTTTGGATTTAAAAAACCTAAAAGTATATAAGAATATGCAGCTAGAGCCGAGCACCAAAATTTACCCGTTTTATGGTCATTCCCTATATTAATTTTACAAATAACTTTTAACCAATCAAAAGGGTCGTCATCATATTTTTTACCAAGAGTGTTGAAACAAATATTATCCATTCTTAATTTAAATTTAGAATCTCTTATGCAATTTAAGAATCGAACATATATTTTACCATCATTGTTTTCTTCAAATGCTTCTTCCAAAGGTGTTAGACGAACACCATTTTTACCATTTTCAAATAATCTAGATTCTAAAAGAAAATGTCCATGTGTCATTTTTCCATTTATATTTGGATCTACGACCACTATACCAATATGGCTAATATCACTGCCACAATACCATTCAATCACTTTACTATACCATTTTCTACCGTTAAATAATATAATATCACCGCTTTTACAATTGTATATAAATTTTTTTAAACTTATTGTTTCCACCATTTATATTTTTATTTCTTGAAATCTTTACATTTGAATTTTGTATTAAATTATTTTCTTTAACTTTTATATATAATAAATGGATTATTGTTACGGTGGCCCAAGCAATTTTAGTGTAAATGTTACTCCAGATGATATTGGTTCAAATACCATTACTTATGGTACTTTTAATTTATGGTGTGGAACGCAAAACCCAACACCAACAGGTCCTACGTGAACGTGAGGACGATAAATTTAGATAAAATTTTTTTATAAATAAATGAATTGTAATAACAGTTGTTGTCAAGGAACGTCAAATTTTAATGTAAGTGCTTCTGCAGTTGAAATAGCTACCCCTACCATGTCGATTGCACAATATAGTTGTCTACCATGTGGTACTGGTTATTGTGCTCCTCAAAATTTCTCTGTATCTAAATTTTAATTAAATTTAAAAATGATATTTTTAAATTTAAATGAACTGTGTTAACTGTGTCAACGATAACATTCATCAATATTTAAACAAAAAACCAAATTATTATACAATTTTAAACGTAAATTCTACTTCATCTAAAGAAGAAATTCGTCAATCCTATTTACGTTTATCAAAAATATATCACCCTGATAAATGTAAAGACATACATGCAAATGAATTGTTTAATCTCATAGGTAAGGCTTATGAAAATTTGTCTATTACCCCTCAAAGTACATTCACACATACAGAACTTGTCCATTCGTTTTTACACGATGTTATAGATAAAGAATATATAGATTTATATACTAAAATGATACTTACACCAGATAATTTATCATTGAAAGATATTGTAACATTAGGTTACTCGTTTTACAAAATGCGCTAATTTTATAAAATTAACATAAATAAATGGATAATCATATTCCAATCGCTTTAATGACTAAATATAGAAATAGTACTCAGCCTGAATTTGTAGACTTTCGTATTGTTGGTGGTAATGCTGTTGTCAATTCACGTCGTTTTCCTTGGATGGTATCGTTACAAAATAATGGTAAACATTTTTGTGGAGCCATGTTGATTCACCCTTCTTGGATATTAACTGCTAAACATTGTCTCAAAGTTACTCCTACTCCCCTCGTTATGATTGGTGGTCTAGATTTAAATAATACGACTGAATTTATTATGAGAAAAATTGCCAAAACAGTAGAACATCCTGATTTAGATGTCGCTCTTATTCAATTAGACCAACCTGTTACTGATAGAACTCCTATCAAAGTTAATAATAACCCCAATATAAATCCAGGTGTAAATACAGAAGCCATTGGTTGGGGTAGATTAAGTGAAAATGGGTCACTTACCAGTATTTTACAAGAAGTTGTATTACCGGTTGTTGGTAATGAAAAATGTTCGAACCTGTATTCCGACAAATTTCAACCTAATAATCACATGTGTGCTGGTTATGAACAGGGTAAAAAAGATGCATGTCAAGGTGACTCTGGTGGACCATTAATCATAATGTGGGATGAAAATGATATTTCAACACAATTTTTAGTGGGTGTAACATCATGGGGAATCGGGTGTGCACGAGAAGGTAAATTCGGTGTATGGGTTCGTACATCTACTATTTTACCTTGGTTAACACAAAATATACCAGATTTAGTTGGTCACGATGCAATGGCAATGGCAAATCGTTCAAAAGCACCACAAGTGTCTCCTTTAACAAATGCACCACAAGCACAAGTTCGTTTTGCCCCGGTACCAAAACCTCCTACAGTACCACCAAAACCCCCTTTAGTACCGCCAAAACCACCTTTACCTAGACCATTTCCACCACCTCTTCCTAAACCTCCTGTACGACCTATACCAACACCATATGTACCTTTACCTCCTCCTTTACCTGGTATACCAGGCCCACCTCCACCCCAGTCTACAATGAGAAGTTTAGAACAATTTGAAAATGATACAAGTCAAACATATTATAAAGTCATGATTTATACTTTGATTTTTGTCATATTATTAGGTATGATTTTATGTATGAAATATAGATACAATAAACGTTGATTGTTTAAAAATAACAATATAATTTCTCGGATGCTCTAGATATAGCTGTATATAAAGTTTTTTCTATGGATTCTGCTTCAACATGTGCCAAAGTATTGTATATATCTTTTAAATCTACAAAACAAACTTCAATAGTGCTTCCTTGTGCTTTATGAGTTGTTATAGCATATGAATAATAACATGGGGCATTAAATAAATAAAATTCTTGATAAAATCTTTTCCATGGTCTATTTTTACTCGACAATATTTTCTTTTTCCAATTGGTAAAATAGTTAAAATATTCTTGTTTAGATTCTTCTTGAAGAGTTATTATTTCTTCACCACATTCTGTATTCATTTTATATACTTTATATATATTGCCATTAGGGTGTGACATACTAATCTTATCAATCTTTTGTATCACTACTTCATCATTATTATTAAATATATCGTTATATGGTTCATTAAATACAAGTTTTTCACCTATTACATACGCTTCTTTTGTGTCAAACAGACATTTTCTAACAAATAAATTATATTCTCGCACTTTTTCATTTCTATATGTAATAATTTTACAGTCTTTTTCAAGTGTAAAATTATTTTTTATCAATTCTAGAAATTTTGTTTGTGTATCTACAAAAAGTAAATTTTCATACGATTTGGAATTATACCAATCTTTTTTAAATTCAATTTCGGTATCATCACCACCGTGTACAAAATTTCTAAAATGTTGATAAATATCTGTCAATTCGTTATTTTTAGTTCTGACAACTTGTTCCAATTTACAATCGATAAATTTGATATACTTTTCTTTTAAATACTTGTCGTCAAAAATTTTAGCCATTCCATTGTTATCTATAGGTTCAAGTTGAGCGCTATCGCCAATAAAAACAAGTTTAGCATTTTTATTTAAAAGTAAAATTAAATCTTCATCTGACAACATACTAGATTCATCGATAAAGATTAAACTTTCCGTACATTTCTTTTTATTTACACATTGAAAATATTTAGAACCATCTTCATTATATTTGATTTTTTTTGTTAAATAACTAGCTATTGTTTGAAATTTGATATTTTCCGTGTGTTTTGATTCATAGTTATTTTTAACAATATGTAAAGCTTTATGAGTTGGTGCCAGTATTATTATATCTTGTATATCGTAAAATTTTAAAGAACATTGTATTAGCTTTATAGTTAGAAATGTTTTACCAACACCTGCACTTCCTGTCAATCTATAAACATGCACCTCATCATTGTCAATAAATTTGATAAATGAATTGAATGCAAATAATTGTTCAACTGTTAATTTATCCATATTTTATTAATTTTAATCAGCAATGATTTCATTTTTAAAAATAAATGTTGTTATTCATAATTATAACATTTATCGTTTGTATAATTTTATATTATTTTACATCATCCAATTACTTTTTACTTGCTGCAAAAACTTTACAATGTCCATCTGGCACTGTAAATAGTGGGGGAAAATGTGTCAAACAAGCTGCACTTGGCGGTAAACCTAAACCAAATACACCAGGTAAACCTAAACCAAATACACCAGGTAAACCTAAACCAAATACACCAGGTAAACCTAAACCTGCACCGGGTGGTAAACCTAAACCTACACCAGGTAAACCAAAACCTAATACAGGTAAACCAAAACCTAGTACAAGTAAACCAAAACCTAGTACAGGTAAACCAAAACCCACTACAGGTAAACCAAAACCTAGTACAAGTAAACCAAAACCTAGTACAGGTAAACCAAATACACCACCACCTCATTATAAACCAGATTCAAGTGGAAAATGTAAAAAAGGAGATTCTTTATATCAAGGTAAATGTTTTACACCTACCAATTTATCTCAGTATGCAAAATATCAACTGATTGATATAGGGCCAGATTTACCCATGGCTTTTATACGAGGTCGACCAGTAGGTAGTTCTGTACCTGGTCAAGTAAATGGTAAACCAGTAAAAGCTGTGTCGGCTGGTTCCAATATAGTTGCTTATTTACAAGGTGGTCAAGTAGCATATGGTACTGTAGATGCGAATGGTAATATTAAACCTGTATCAGGTAAAGAACGTAATCCTATTGTTGCACTTGGTGTAGCTGCTGTAGCGGCTGTGGCTGGATATTTAATGGGACAAGTTGATGACCCTAAACAAAAAGCATTGATTAATAAACAAGTCATGGCTCCTTTTAAAGGAGCTGGAAAAATACCTAATGCTGATGTCACAGCTTTAGGATTGAAACCAGGACAAACCTATTATTCGAATGGACAACAATATAATATTTATACAGGAAAAGATGGTAATACTACAGTAGGTGTGATACCTTGTAAAGGAAAATGTAAAGATAATGTCAATGTAAAACAAGCATTGACATTAAAAACAGTAGCCAATCCATGGGCATCGGTAGGAAATGCCCCAATCCCAGGTGTCACCAAGGAAGATATGAAACCAGGAACAGTATATACAGCAAAAGATGGAAAAACATACCAAGTGACAAAGGATGGAAAAGGGTTTGAACAATGTAACTCTCGTACCGAATTACGTAGTTTAGAATATAGAGGTATAGGTGGTAGTATAACCATATGTGGTTCAGCACCTAGACCAGGTAATAGTTTTATACAACAAGCTATAAATTCAGCTACACAAGGCATGGGAACATATAATCAACATTTAACAGTTGAAGCTCATAATTATATGACTGCTCATCCATACAATTCTTACGCTTCATATGCACAATCAGTTGGCGAAAATGGTCGTCCGTTATCACAAGCAGAATTTAATCAAATTCGCAATGAAATGGGATTACCACCCGCTTTAGGACAATCACCTATGAACTATGATACTTTTAACGCACAATATCAAAATTCGCCCATAACTAGATTTTTATCACCATTGTATAATTCAAATAGACAACTTGACATTGCAACACAGCAATCTATTCAAACTGTCCAAGATTGGTTAACACAAAATCCAATACCTAATGGAACTAGTAAATCAGAAGAAGTTACACGTTGGCTTAAAAATTTAATAACAAATAATAGAGACCAATTATCTAATATAGTACAAAACAGTGGTAATACTCAAACAAACTTTATGACACTGTTAAATAATTTTGCCAACCAATCAGGTAGAAATAATGTTTGGAATTCTCCAAATCAACTTGGTTTATCAATCAGTTCAGCTTTATCAAATTCATCTCTTGGAGGTCCACAATATGCAAGTTTAAGACAATTTTTATCTAATAGACAAAATTTTCAATATAATCTAAATACAAGTACAAGTCCAACTACTTTTACAGATTTTCAATCGAATAATCAAAATAATCCTGTAACCAGTTTTTTATCCCCATTATATACTCAAAGCCCGAATTCACAACTAAATGGTGAAACTCAAAGTTCAGTTGCTGGTATATCTAACTGGTTATCGCAAAATCCAATACAAGGAGTTAGGGATGCAGAACGTCCTTCGTGGATAAGAAATTTTATATCTTCAAATTTGTCTAATTTAGAAGCTATTGCGATGTCTGCATCTGGTAATATTCAAGGTGGTAGACAACAAATAACAGATATGATATCAGCTTTAACAGGTATATATCCAACAACTGTTCAAAATATGTTACCTACTACATCTGAATATGTAGATATTGTAAATAAATATGGGCAAGGAAAACGTCAAAATTATTTATTTTTAGAAAAGTTGCTTACAGGAAAATTGCCTTCTAGGTTTTAGTAATTATTAAAAAAATGAATTGTCTATATTTGTGGTTATATAAATTTATAAATAATCAAGATGGAACAAATTTTTGAGCAAACATTACAAAAAGTACTTTCAACAAATGTTGAAGAATTATCTTTGAATCAATGTATATTTCTCGATACATACAACTTTATCAAGAAAAATCCATATTCAACCTTTGAGGAATACCAAAGTTATGATTTTTTCAAATTATCTAAAGCAGAATTTGATTCAATTAAATCGTATTTTAATAAAACTTTTGTACCAACCTTTTTAGATTATAAAAAACATTGTGACCTTCCTTTTGTACCATTCTTATCTCACATTTACACCAATGATATAAAAATGGAAAAAAATGTAATCGAGGCTATTGAAATTATACAAGAATGGTTTATTCTCAATCCGCCTCATATTTCATATAAATTTAACAATATTCATGTAAAAACTTGGATTAGGAATTTAATTCAACATAATCAAGATGAATGGGAATTAGTATTGGCTAATTGTAATAGAAATTCCTTGTATAAAATTCAAATTTTATCCAACATGATTTGTGATTATGTCATTAGTACAAATAAACTTCCTCCTGGTTCTATCTGGAATTACCCCAAATTTCTTCAAACTGCATTGTCCTATACTTATAATCTTTATATTAAAAAGGAAAATACTAAACGTTACCCGTTTTTAGACTTGGTTCTTCCATATGAACATTCACCCATCAATAATTTTTTACAATTACACAAATGTTTAACAAATGTTTAACAAATGTTTAGTTATTTAAAGAAATGAAAAAAGATGTCTAAATGGAGACCAAGTCATACACATTAAACAATACAATTCAGTTAATAGATATTAGTAAAGATTATAGTAAATTTCGAACCATGTATAATATCACATGTGATAATTTACAAGATGAATTTGAATACGCAATTGTATCTCAAAAAAGGTTAGATCAAAAACAATTCAACTTTAAAAAATCTGTAGGTTATATTGAAGATTCTTTTACCCAAGTAGATGACAGATTAGATTCGGATTGGTATTTAATTTTAAAAGCTAATAAAGACACACCATGTACAGTCATGGTGGATATAACATCTTTAGATGAAAATGTGTTGGACGAAGAATCTCCTTTAGAAGAACAATATGAAAATTTTGAATACAACCCTCCTCCCCCGCCTCAACGTACTCTAATCCCTAAAAGAAAACAAACACGTTTTAATTCAAAACCAATTATTCACGGTGATTCAGATTCTGAATCAGATTCAGAATCTGACGAACCAGTACCTAAAAAATCAACTACTGATAAAGCCAAAATATATAAATATGTTTTTATTGGTTTAATCTGTTTACTACTTGTTATTGGGGGATTATGGTGGACTGGATATTTATACAAGATTCCATTTTTAAGCAAATTTAAACCTGTCGTACCACCTACACCATCAGTCAGTCCACAACATATGATTCCTCAACCTCCGCCACCACCACCACCACAAATACAAATTCCTCGACCACCACACCCACAACCTTTAACAGCTCCACAACCCATCTCAATGTATACTGAACCTCAACAATATGTACCTGACCCTGATTTTATAAATGAAATGCGAGATTTACGATTAAATTAATATACTTGGTTATATGATAAATGAAATCTGCTTCTTTTATAAAATCTAAAAATTCTAGTCTTAAACGATTTAGTCCAAAAAGTTTACCCACTACACTGAAAGACAAGTCTATTTCATTTACAATACCACCTAAAAAGAGTCCTAAGTTCAAAGGTATGGCTAAAAGTGTAACTGTATCATCAAAAAAATCGCCAAAGAAATTTAGCCCTAAAAGTTTGCCAAATACATTAAAAGACAAGACTATTTCATTCTCTATACCACCTAAAAAGAGCCCTAAGAGCCCTAAATTTAAAGGAATGGCTAAAAGTGTACCAAATTTGAATGAAAATGTGAAATCCAAATTCCAACCTACAAGTTTACCCAATAAATTAGATTCTACTAAAAAAGTTACTTTTGAAAAACAAAGTTTAGACCAAGTTTTTTGGGATGAATATAAAACTGGTATGGATATACATAAATATGTTGAAAAGAAAATTAGACAATTCAATTTAATTTTGTCTGGAGATTTTCCAAGTAAAGGAAGTTTGTGTAAATTAGACAAATCTCAATTAAAATTGTTTAAATATCAAACCGTTCAAACCATATTGGGTTCGCCTTATTCACCTCTTAAGAGACTGCTTATAATTGCCAGCACCGGTACGGGCAAGACGTGTACAATGGTTGGTATAGTTAATCATCATATACGCAAAAATATAAAGGAAAAGAAAAAATACAGTGTTATATTTGTAGGTGCAACTCACGAATTGTTTACAAATTTTATAAAACAAGGTATGGAATGTCCAGGAGATATGAAAGAAATAGCTAAAGAACATGGATGGACAGATGTTACAAATGAAGACCATGTTAGTTCATATATGAAATTTATACGTCAATACATTTACCCTTTAAATTATACCGAATTGGGAAATTTGATTAGCGGGAAATATAAAAAATATGAAAAAATTGATAATTTGAGAGACAAACTTATTATTATGGACGAAGTCCATTACCTTGTAGATTCTATTGATGACAAGACTCTGAAACCTAAATACGAACGTATGCCAGAAAATTGGAGACCAAATTTAAAATATTTATTTGAATTATTAAATAATCGAAGTAGTAACATGCTTAAAAACTCTACTATAGTTGGTGCAACTGCTACACCTATAACAGTTTCTATTATGGAATACTTTTTACTAATAAATACTTTTGCCAATAATCCATTACCTATTAATACCATCAATAATATACTTAAAAGTGCTCATAGTATAGAAGATTCTTTAATATTTGGCAGTTTACAACAACAACAATTGAATTTGATAATGAAACAGATGGAACCTATAATAAGAGATTCTGTCGCCATGTATATAGCAAAGAAACCTACTGCCGTATTAGATACAAGTATCTTTCCTCAAATGGAATTTAAAACTATACCCATTGTGTTGTCTGAATCTCAGAAAAAAGCGATTGAAAAGAATTTGTAAAAATGATTTTGAAAAATAAGATGAAAAAATTATCAAAATGGAATATATTACAAGCTTTTTCAAAAATGAACCAAATCAATTGGTACACGACTTGTGTAGTAATCTAAAACGGATTAATATCACCAAGAATTTGTTAGAATACGTAAATAATAACAAGTTGCAGGACAAAAATGATGCAAATTCTGTAGTACTAAATGATATCTTGGCTGAATACTTTAATCGTAAAGTTGGACAAAAATTAACCTATTATGAAATGCAAGAATTGATGAATCTAGACAAACCTTTTAATTTAGAAACAACAAATGGATTTTTGAGACCTCTTAAACTATCTGATGATTTGTGTAGATTTTTAGAGATGGACCTAAATAGTAAATTATCACGGATAGATGTAACTAAAAAGTTGTGTAGTTATATTGAGACACACCATTTGCAAGAGGAAAATAATAAACGGGTTATAGTATTGGATGAAAAATTAGCAAACCTTTTTAAAAGTGAAGTTGGGGAACGAATTACTTATTTTGAAATGCAGAACTTAATTCAACCACATTTTTTAGATGGTACATCAAATGATTTATCATTATCAGTTAAAGGGTATTTAGATTGGAGTACGCCTTTGTAATTTTCTTTTTCAAATTTAAAAGAATTTGAAAAAGTTATCGTTTTCGTTTTGATTTATTTGTACTAGTATTATAAAATACTACAACACCGACAATGATGGACAATATAATTATTCCTATAATGATGTGCCATTTATATTTATCTAAAAATGTTTGAGTGCCCAACAGATTATTTTTTAACCACTTTATATCATATTCAGAGTAATCATCATTTTTTTTAAAACCAATATTATTTGTGGTTAATTCTGGGTCTATAGTATACATCATGATAGAAAGCGGGTCAAATGGAGTTGCGACGACTTGAGATAATGGCAATTTATTTATAATATTGTTATATATATCGCTATCTTTCCATGAATTAGGAGGAGATGAATAATATTTGAGTACCTTGGATACATTCCATCTTATAGGATTATCTATAGGATTTTGATGTTCATGCATTTTTCCAAAAACATGTCCAAATTCATGTTTGATAACTGCCCCACCATGTTGTGATGACATATCTATATTATCAGGTATCTTGTATACTTTTCCATTATATTCAAACATCCGTGATTGGGGGAAATCAAGTATTCCAAATTTCATGCTAGGGTCTGATTGAGCAGTATCTCTACATCTAGTTCCTATAAGTGAAGCCCCATAACCATCATATTTAAAGGTAATTTTGACATCTGCATATTCATTTTTGTTAACAAATTTTAAAGAAATCATATTACTGACGATGGGTTCTATCTCTTCCTTTACAATCTTTTCCACCCACTTTTTTTGCCATTCATCTCCATCTAAGAATTTAATATATATAGTTGAATTAGGTAACCATCTTACTACTTTCTCATACACAGCTCTAGGAGTTTCAATGTTGAAAAAAGCATCATCAGTTTGACATAATTCATGGGTCTCTTTTTTAAAATTTTTCAAATCTATACCCATATTTCTATATTTTAACATTTCAGTGTTAACAAAATTGGGATACTTTTTCCATTTACTCATTTATTGTATAAAAAGAAGATGAAAATTACATTACATGAAAATAAATTCTAAATTTTTTTCTACAACACTTTATAAAAAACCAAAAGTATTTTAAGAATTGAAAAAGTGTGTTTGTCACAGGTACTAAGTATCTATATCGTATTGTTCCAGGTACTAACAACTAAAACCATATTGTTCTAATGTGCTATATACACAACATATTGTCACAGGTACCATTTTCTTTAACACTGAATTACTGAAAAAGATAGAAGCAAGATGAAAATTACATTTGATGAAAAATAAACATGTCAAATGATTTTAATCATTCTAAATTTTTTTCTACAACACTTTTCAAAAAATCAAAAGTATTTTTAAAAAATTGAAAAAGTTGTAGCAAATTATAAAAATGAAAAAGATAAAATGAAGGAAACAAGTAATAAATATCATGATGGAACAGAATCAACAACCAGTAGTTATTTATAATGGGATTAGAGGAGAGTCGTTTAAGAATTTATTGATAAGAATTCTTAAACGAGGTAAAGTCAACGACGCAATTATAGATAAGATTTTAGATGAAGAAGGAATTAGATTGTGTGAAATTGCATTTACTCATCCCTCTGTAGATAATGATTCAAATTACGAGTATTTAGAGTTTTTAGGTGATGGTGTAATCAATACAGCTATTGTATGGTATATCAGTAAAAGATTCCCCCAATTGAAAGGTAGTAAAGGAGTAAAAATTTTAGCTCGTCTTAAAATCAATTTGATTAGTAAAAAAAGTTTTTCCAAATGTGCTCAGAATTTAAATTTATGGGACTATATTTCATGTAGTGAAACAATTAGAAACACGTGTAAGAAAAAGGTTATGGAAGATGTCTTTGAAGCTTTATTTGGTTCTATAACATATCTCATGGATACAAAAATATTTCAAAGCAGTGGTTATGCTGTAGTGTATGCTATTGTTAGTAACTTGTTTGATGAAATGAATATTTCACTCAAGTATGAAGACTTGTTTGATGCTCGTACACGTATCAAGGAATTGTTTGATTTTTATAAAGATATAGGCGAATTGAAATATGAAACAAGAAAAGAGAATGCAGTCTTTTTTACAGAAGCATTCTTGATTAAGCCAGAAGGTACCAAAGTATTTTTAGGTAATGGTAATGCAAATACAAAGGGTGATTCAATTCACAATGCTTCTCACTATGCTATCAATACTTTGAAAACAATGGGATACGATAAGAAAATTAACGACGACTATGATTTTTAAAATTAAATATTAATAAAATGACAATCTTATTAATATTAATCATGTTTACCCTATTATTTAGTTTAGCATATGGTATAAATTATTCAAATAAATTTGCTTTCGATGCAAACGAATACAATTATAAAATGAATGTATTGCGTGATGAACCCGATAACCGTGATTTTATATACAACTTTCAAATTCCAAAAGATTTTACTCTGACAAAACAAGATTGGTCCACATTTATAAATGGAGTGTTGGATCAGGGACAAGTAAATGGATGTACTACAAATGCTATATCTAAAGCACTTGAAATACAAGAAAATTTTTATAATTGGAAAAAAAATTTAGACCAATCAAATCCGCTACGTTCTCGTTTATATATTTATTACAAAGCCAGACAAGATTTTCCAGGGAAAACACCTGTGATAGATTCAGGTACTAGTTTACGTGCAACAATGAAAGTCGTAACACATGAATTACCTTATGAATACGACTGGCCATACGAGTTGAATAATTTAAATTCAGAACCACCATCTACCCTTGATAAAACAAGTTTAGCTGGGAATCAAGTTGTATCATATTATCGTGTACCTATAGATGTAAATGTGATGAAATCTGCTTTGACTAAAAATGTACTTATAGTTAGATTTGACTGTCCTCCAAAATTGCCAAATGACCATGGTGTATTGAAACCGCTAGATAAAAGTCAAATTGCGGGTGGACATTCAGTTGTAATCGTGGGTTTTGACGATGATACAAAACAATTTAAATTTTTAAACTCGTGGGGAGTAAAGTGGGGAGATGGTGGATTTGGATATATACCATATGATTATATCTCTGATTATATAACAGATATGTGGACACTGTACGTAGATGACAAATCGTTATCATCATGGGGTATGGGTTTTGGAAAATGTAATTCATATACAAATAAAAATACGTGGATAGAACACGCCGATATTATTAAACCAATGTCAACTAATGAATGTTGGTTCAGATACTGTGTCAATCCAGATAAATCAAAGTGTGGAGTAAATAGTGATACAAATTCTATATACAAGGGTTGTTATTTTAACAATATACTCGGTAAACCATTTTCTATGGATGAAAAAACTTGTTAAACGAGTGGTTACTTGTTAAATACAAATGAACCATTATCTGATGGATTGGTAGAAATATATGTACCAGAATTCATATCAGCATTCATACTAATATCAAGTACCTGGTCGCTAGCTTTATCTACCATTTTGGCAGTTGTATCACCAGTCCATTTGCCTTCCATTTCTACAGTTTGTCCCGAACGATACGTGCCTTTATATGTTATTGTCAATGTTGTTTCGTCGATGCTTATATCTCCATATACAAATAAACTTGTCCAAAAATTAGTAGATATAAATGTACCTGTCTTAGTTGTCATTGTTAATATTTGTACGATACTTATTAAATTGTGATTAATAAATGCGTATGATATTAATATTTATATTAATCGTAATATTGAGTGTAGCATTGTTTTACATTTCAAAATTACAACAAATTCTTGGCGTGTTAATTACAATTCAAGATACTGTCGATAGTATTAAAATGCCATCTGAAAAAGTTATAAACGATTCCATTAAAAAATTATCTGATATAGGTTTGAACGAATTGAGTATAAATTTTGAAAAAATCAAAAATCTAATAAATTTGTAAATGTTCAAATGTTGGTCACTGAACGCCACATATTTGTTCTGACCCATTCAGCGTGTTCTAGTTTCTTTTGTTCATCTTGTTTTCTTTTTCTTTCAATCCATGCTATATATTCATCTGTTTCACGTGCTAATTTTTCCACACTTTTATTAAACTCTTTTTCTTCACCTTCGTTCCATTGATGTTTACCTCGTACAAGATAATGAATAGGTGCGATAATAGGTTTTAAAAACCCATATCTTTTATATTGTACAAAATGCAGATAATCTGGATGAGTAAAATGAATAATGTTGGCTATATTTCGCCCATTCATTAATTGACCTTTATTATTTATTTCCACTCCATTCATGAATTGACCTTTATTATTTATTTCCACCCAATGTTGGCATGGATAAGAACATAAACATATATTAGAGATTGCGAGACCTTTATGTCTAGTAAATTTATTCATTTATTGTTATATATTTATACACTAAATAAACTTTTAGATTGCCAAAAAGTTGTACAAAATTTAAAAATGAATTTGAATTTAGGTTAGAGGAAATAAAATTATAAATATATAACATTCAAAATGTCTATGAACGCTTTTGAACTCTTCCTTACCCAAATTGTTGCAGAATTCAATTTGGATAAGACTAAACTGAACGAAATGTGGCAAAATATATTGAATAAGAAATGCGATTATGTTGTAAAAAAAGGAATGGATGGTGAACACATTTGTGGTAAAAATGTAAAATTGGATGGTAAATGTTATAGACATTTACCAACTGATAAGACTATGAAAGACCCTAGCAAATGTTGTAGCCATATTGTAAAGAAAAAGAATGGAGATGAAGAACAATGTAATAGATTGGCAAAGAAAAATGGTTTGTGTAACAAACATACTAAAGCTAAAGAAGCTGAACAAAATGTAAAAGTATGTAGTCATATTATTAAGAAAAAGGACGGTACTGAAGAGAATTGTACTAGAAAAGCAGTGGATGACACAGATGTGTGTAAAAAACATACAAAAAAGACGAATTTACTTGTAAATGAAAGTGAGAATGAAGAGGAAGAAGAAACAAATTCTGGAAGTGGTTCAGTTGTATTGGAAGAAGTTGTTAAGACAACTGAAAAGACGGTAGAAGTAGAATCAGATGAAGAAGAACTTGTAAAGACTGCCGAGTTTAAACCACAAACTCCTGTATATTGTCAAGTAGAAAAATGTAAAAAGGTAATTGAAGATGGTGAAAAGAAATGTGAAAAACATTTAAAATCTTCTAAAAAAACAACCAAGTCTGTACCAAAAAGTAAAAAAATAGTAGATATGTCTCCTAAAGAAGTTGAAGAAAATTACGACAATCTTTTTTAAATAGTTAAAATAGATACAATATCTAATTGAATAGAATCGAAATCCATAAAAAAGGTTTGGTTGTTTGATACTGGATATCGAACATAAGTACCTGGTAAAATTTTAATGATATCACCAGTCTGTACTGTACAAACCATATCATCTAAAGTAGTTATAGTAGGATAACTTGAACCAATCAGAATTGGAAAATTATTTGGTTCACCACCATTGTCTAATATGGCAAATGGTTTTATATATTTACTATTAGAAGTCCAACTCATTCGAACACGTATAAATAAATCTTGGTTTATTAATAAACCATTACTTAATACCGTAAATTTTGAATTGTCAGTCGAACTAATATTCCAATGCACATTGAGTGGTGTATTTGGAAAGAGTATTTCTGCTCGTTGATATGCAACAACATGATTACGTTTTAAACATCCAATAGTACTTACTGAAAATTGAATAGGTTCATCCAAACTTATTTGTGCAAGAGATAGAAAATCATAAGGTCCTTCTGGACCTTCAGGACCTTGAATACTTATACTTATATCTGGTAATACAGATACTGGTCCAGTTGGTCCTGTCGCACCGTAATCTGATACATCTCCATCTAACCCAGATGGTCCAGTTGCACCATATTCGGAAATAATACCCTGTAAACCAGTATATCCAGTATTAGGAGGGCAAACACAACACACATTTGCACAAATATATGAATTATCGGTATATACTGTTTGTATCCTATTTCCAGTACCACAATATAAAATAATATATTGAACAGAAGTCCCAGTTGGTCCAGTTGCACCAGTTACAGGTTGAGGTACCTTCTTACATTCTAGTGGTTCACTTGTATAATTAGTTCCATTATTATATATAATTTGTAATTCACAATCTACAGGATTATATTGCACCGAAGTTATAGATATACCAGTTGGGCCAGTGATATCTGTCGTGGCAGTTGCACCAGTTATAATTCCAGGATATCCAGGTAAACCTTGTATTCCTGTTGGACCTGTATAACATATTAACTGACCAATAGGAATACCCGTAGATGAAGGAGGGGTAGTTACTTGAACAATATTATTTTCAGAGTCAATATAAATATTTTCATAACCAGGTCCTTGTGGACCTACTATAATTGGAATCATTTTATTATCGAAATGATAATAAAATGTGAATGCAAAAATTAATTCAAGTATTTACTGTCAAGTGGTTTCCATATAGGATTTCTTGGATTATTCATCATACTATTGTTACTTGCATTTCTTTGTATCTCTTTGTACGAATTTTGTTGAGTTGCCATTTGTTGATTAGCAATAGTCAAATTGTTAAGATATTTTTCTTTATTCATAGTCGTAAGTGTAGGTAGATTTTGAGGCAACCATTCAACATCTTGATAATTATCTAATGACTGTGAAGTTGCACACATGGGAGCATTCGCTCTATTACCATTATCAAATTGATATACTCGTCCATTATCAGCCATCATAGATACGACATCACTCCCACTTCTAAATTGAGCTTGATTTATTTGGTTGCTAAATGAACTATTGGTACAACCAAGTGTATTGGCACGGTTAAAACGTTTTATATCATTTAAATATCTATAATTGTTGGTCATATCTAAAACATTCATAACTGGTCCTTGTTGACTTCCCAAAAACATGTCATTCACAAATGGTGATAAATTTTTTGTTTGTACGGGTGGTGGGTTAAGTGGTCTAAGGTCATTTGCCAAATTTGGATAAGCTAGATTAAACATATCCCTACTATCGTTACATTGACTTCTCAATTGAGGGATATCAAGAGATTGAGACTTGTTAATCATACTGTTGGACAACTGTGAAACATCGTTTTTAATTTTGTAAAAATTATCTACATAATGTACATAATTTTGTTCCGCATTTCTATTAGAAGGGTCTTTGATTTCAGATATCTCAGCCTGTTTAATATTTTCCAATGTAGTGTCGTATTCGTTTTGTAACTTTTGAAAAGGATTTGACATTTTATTATTTATTAATTAAAAATGAATTTTAATTAACGTGTACTACATACTACAACACATAATATAACTATGATGAATATAATTTCTTTAACACGTAGATTTACACAAAAAAATCCACCTACTTTAATTCAAGCTGCGGTATTAAATGCAATTGAATTGCTATGGATATCGTGGAAAAACAAACCTTTTGTCAATTCTCGTGACACATTAATTTTTTTACATGCATGTTGGTGCAATGCTTTATTATCAGATATTTGTTTCACAAAAGCTATAACAATTCTTGAACGTGGTGATACACATAAAAGTAATAAAATTTGGGATGTACTTGCTCAAAAAAGTAATAAAATTTTGGATGTACTTGCTCAAGTATTTAATAGAGTAGTAAATTGTCCTGAACTCGCGGAAACTTTACAATATCATATACCCCTTGAACCTAAATGGAAGGAACTCGTTATATTTGGAGAATCTCAATTAACACAATTGGTTAGAGATGCTGCTGAAAAATTTAATGTTGATATAGTATCCATAATACGGTTATATGACCAACCGTTATTTATAGTTTCGTGTAAACGAGATACTCCCGGTGAACACTTGCAAACATTGACAAAAGAAATGTCACCCCACTCGTTTATCCAGGTACAATATCATATTGAACCAGTGATGAAAGAATATTTGTAAGAATTTTAAAAATGAAATTCAAAAGTCTGAATGAGCTTTAAATTATAATTATAATCAATATAAAATGTATACATCTGTTTTGTATCAAACTTTGGTATTGAGACCTCAATATCAAATTTCAAAATCAAAAATGTTGTATTTGGAAGAGCAAATGAAACCACGGGTAGAAATTGAAATGAAATCTACTGTATCGTTGTATGACGACTTTACAGATAGTGAAGAGGAAGGTGAAAATGATAGTCAAGTAGAGTTAGTATTTGGCGAAGAAGAATTTAAAAGAATTTTAGAAAATCATTACAATTCTGACAAGTTTTTTGATACAGATGAAGAATGGGAAATGGTTATAAAAGAAAATACACAAGTAGATTCGGATTACAATGCATTCTTTGACAGTGATTCGGAAGGTGAAAGTGCCGACGAATATGAAATTTCATGGTAAATATATTTAAACAAATAAATTTTAATAAATATATACATACACACATGAGTAAAGAACCAGTTAAAAATCTCCAAGATAAAATTGTAAAAATCAATGACCAGATTATAAAACTCAAGGATGAAAATATAAAACTTAAAATGGAACTTCTAAAAATTGATAAAAATAATAACTTGGTTAAAAAACTTGACGATGAAATCTTAAAACTCAATGACGAATTCAAACAAATCAATGACGAAAATGTAACACTTGAACGTAAAATTGAAAAACTTAAATGTAAAATGGAAACTATAGATGACTGCATTTTTACATGTCCTTTTTGCCGTGGTTATGGATGTCATAATAATTGGTGTCCATGGCTTGCACACGCAAAACCAGAGAAATATTCGACGGTAAAATATACATGTTCACATTGTCCAGGTTTCATGAGTCATCAACCAGACTGTTATCTTCTTACTCAGAGAAAAGAAAGTATAATGTTGATTTAAATATCTATAACATTTAAATAAAAGTAGTCACTAGGTACCAAAGTGGTTAATGGGAAGCACTTGAAATGCTTTGTGCTTTGCACGCGCAGGTTCGAATCCTGTCCTAGTCGTAAAAAGATGTAAAAATTGTTTAATAAAAAATGAAAATATTATATAGGTAATATAATATTTTCAATGAGTATAAAAGATAATAAAAATTTGGAGGAAATCAATCGAATCGAGTTTGGTATCATGTCTCCCGAAGATATTCTTAAATATTCTGTGGTCGAAATTACTTCATCCAAAGTATCTGGACCCAACACAGTATACGATGAAAGAATGGGACCCATGGAAAATAATGTAAATTGTGTCACATGTAGTATGAATTCTCGTATGTGTCCAGGTCATTTTGGGCATATAACGTTAAAAGAAAATATATTACATCCGTTATATTACAAGTATATAGTATCTCTATTGAAATGTTTTTGTGTAAATTGTCACAAGTTACTTTTAGGCAAGAATTATATCAAAATATATAAATTAGATAGCATGAGTAAATCTGGTGAAACTAAATTTAAACATGTACAAGAACAAATTTCAAAAATTGAATACTGTAATGAATGTAATACAACTCAACCTAAAATAATGTTGTCTATAGCAGACAATCAAATTTATGCCGTTTATAAAATACCTGGAAGTAAAAATTTAAAACGTGTCAATATGATGGCTAATGATGTGATGTCTATATTTGATGATGTGACAGAAGAAGAGTTGCAATATCTTGGTATCAATGCAAAAAATACGCATCCAAGAAATTTGATTCTAACTCATCTTCCTGTTATTGCCCCTCGTTCTCGTCCATTTGTTATTACAGATAACATGGTATGTGATGACGATTTGACGATTCAATATTATGATATTGTCAAAGTGAATAACCATCTTGCTGATAAAAATTTAACTGAAACCAAGAGACAAAAATATATATCTACACTTAATTTTAGAATCAAGTGTTTGATGGACAACTCTCATGGTAAAAGTAAACATACAAATAATAGACCAAGACGAGGTATCCGTGAACGAGTTGCTGGTAAGAGTGGAATTATTAGAAGTCATTTGATGGGTAAACGTGTTAACCAGAGTTCTCGAACAGTAATCGGACCTGATGTTAATATACCTTTAGGCTGGATGGCTGTACCACCTGAAGTAGCTTGTATTTTAACAGTACCCGAGAGGGTGAATGAATTTAATAAGAACCTTTTGATGGATATTGTAAACAATGAAAAGGCAAATTTTATAGTAAAGAATGAAAAACGTATCAATTTAAAATACGCTCTCTATAAACAATGTACAAAACTCTTACCCAATGATGTCATAAAAAGAATTGATAGTGTCAGCGGTAAAGTTAGACATATAGATGTAAAATATGATACAAATAAACATCGTCTTTATCCAGGTGATGTACTTGTTAGAGATGGTAAGGAAGTAAAAGATGTTCAATATAGTGAAAGAAATACCATTACTCTAAATATAGGAGATATCGTCGAACGTCAATTAAAAGACGGCGATATTGTATATTTGAATAGACAACCGACTTGATGTTGGGTCGGAATAGGGAAACCTAGTATTGCACATTTTTAACTTGAATAAATGGTTTATCGGTATAATTGTATTTGGATATGATTAAAAATAATTGAGATACAATTCCCCCCAATATAAAACTAGTAAATAATAGAGAATTGAACTGTAAACACTTGCCAAAGAAAAAGAGAATATACACATCTATCGTATACAAAAGACATACTAGATATCTATTTCGTTTGGGGAATAATTGTACTAGATGGTATAAAATGATACCGAGAAAAATTCCAAATAAGAATAACCAAAAAGTTTCCATTTATTAAAGATAAAAATTGTGATGCAAGATGCTTTAAAATGTCGAGAAAGTCTTGTACAATTATAATTACACCTGTATGGGTTTTTATTCATATAGTCGTCACAATATTATAGTTTGAGATAACTCGCGGGTAAATGTTATACCCTCAACGACTGGGACAAGTTTATCTTGTAAACGGGCATCGGTCAATTACATAGTAATTGGCTTAAGATATAGTCTATTCCTGTATGTGAATACAGGTAGTTGAGTTACATACAGGCAGTATGATTGCACAATATGTTAAAATTATACCAGGTAAAACGTTTAGATTTCCCTTGGCTATTACAAAAAGTTATAATGCAGATTTCGATGGCGATGAAATGAATATTCATTCCCCTCTAACTATAGAAGCAAAAACTGAATTGGAAACAATTGCAAGTGTTGAAGGAAATTATTTTTCATCTCAAGCAAGTACAACTTATGTATCTATTGTACAAGATGGAGTACTAGGTACATATTTAATGACTAAATACAAGGATAAATTAGACAAGGGAACATTTATGCAATTGATAAATTCTTTGGCAACCTTTTCTTTTGAAAAATTTAACCATAAAATGAAACACATAGCAAAAGTTTATATGGATAATGGATATGACCCAGTCCAACATCTTTATACAACTAAAACGGTATTTAGTTTTATGCTTCCAGATGATTTTGATTATACGAAAAAGAATGACGCTGAAGTAAATGAACCTAGTGTTGTAATTAAAAAAGGTGTTTTATTAAAAGGAACCATTAATAAAGCACAATTAAGTGGGGGGCAATCATCTATTGTATTTATATTAGCAAAAGAATACAATGTAAAAACGTCTATGCAATTTGTAGATGATGTTCAATTTGTTGCCAATGCATTTTTATTATGGTTTGGTTTTAGTACTGGATTAAATGACTGTTTAGTAAAACATGAACCAGATGAATTGGAAAAAATTATTATCAAGGGATATTTAGAAGCAGAAGAATTGGAAAAAAATATACGAAATGAAGATATCAAAGAATCGCAAATTTCTAATATTTTGACCAAAACTAAAAATATTGGTATGAATATTTCTAAAAAAATTATTATCAATAATGATACCATTGCAAGTTCACCTGAAAATAATAATTTTGTTCATTTGATTACATCGGGAAGTAAAGGTTCGTATTTCAATATAGCTCAAATTACTACTTTATTAGGACAACAAAGTATTCATGGTAGACGTATCATCCCTCAGTTAGAGGGGAATAGAACACTCGTTCATTATCCATGGAAAGATTTGAATAATGAACAAAAATATGAATCACGTGGTTTTATTCGTCATTCATTTATTCATGGTATCAATCCCCAGGAATTTTTCTTTCATGCTTGTTCAGGTAGACAAGGTGTTATTGATACTAGTATGAAGACGTCTTCTACTGGTTATCAACAAAGAAAGATTGTTAAAATTGCTGAAGATTTGTGTGTCAAATATGATGGTTCTGTTAGAGATATTAACAACAAAATTATTCAGTTTGATTATGGTGATAATGGATTAGATGCTCAAAAAACAGTTATGGTGAATGAAGAAATGGAATTTGCAAATATAAACCGTCTTGCAAATCAATTGAATAATCAATTTGAAAATAAAAAATTTGAATAAAATTTATAGTTTTAATTATAAAAATTGTGGGTAAAAAAACCTCTACCATCTGTACCACATGCAATGGATTTATAAGGTCCAGCCATAGCTATCCAATGTCCATGGTTTTGTTCTGGATAAGCACCTTGAGTACCAGGTGGTCCTTCTGATATATATGCATCTATACAATTCTTTAATCCACCACCATTTACTCCATTCATACATTCATTTTGAGACGCAGCGTTAGGACACATTCGTTGATAAAAACTGTTGTGATAACCTTTTTGAGCATCATTAATAGCAGCTTTATTTGCACAATCGACTTGTTCTTGAGATGCTTGTGCAAATTCAGGTAAATTTTGAGATGCACGGAATTTGTTAAAATATGATAAACATTCCGTTTGACTATCAATATCGTCGTCATCATCATCATTATCCGTTGGTTGAATTGTCGGTTGATTTGTTGGTTGATTTGTTGGTTGACAATCCAACGTCTTTGTTATATACATAATAGGTGTACCTACATTACCACCTTTAGTATTTGCGACTGTTTCAGTGACAGTAACTGTTTTAGTTTGTACCTTGGTACCATGATGGTGTTTATGGGGTTTACCACCCATAGCCACAGCTAATAAGCTGGCGAATACAATAAATTTTTTAAACATTTATTAATATTTAAAAAATTTAATTCGATTCAATTCTTGGATAAGAAGAATATGTTCGTTGTGATGGCAATGAAATTCTAGCAAGTGAAGAAAAGGGTCGTTTAATTATATCGTATACATTATCTACAAAATTGATATGAGAATCCATTTTGCAACAACTTTTAGATATATAATCTAATTTGCATAAAATTTCATATTGTTTCTTTTCTATTTCCAACATTTTGTTATAAAGTTGTTCATTACTTACGTTAGTCACGTCACTCATTTTATTTATTTACAGTTTAATTTAAATCGTTTTTGTGAAACTGAACAATCCAAAGAATAACTTTGAGATGTAGATAAAATAGATTCTACAATTTTTGTATTTGTATTTCTATGTTGAATTATAACTTCATCTGGTGTCATCCCTTCTCCAACATTGACTAGACTTATAATTTTAACTTTCCATAAACTAGATGGCAGATGTTTATGACTACAGTTCCGGACGCCTCGACCAATAATTTGGTCAAACATGCCGACTGAACCTGGTTCTTGTACCAATATAATGTGAGTAACTCCAATTAAATCCAGACCTTCTAAAAATTTCTCATGAATCAACATGACTGGATATTTATCTCCAATCTTGTTATCATTTTCATTAAATTTGGATATAATTCCTTTAGATTTCTTTTGTGTTGTAGCTGTATATTTGTATATAGGGGATTTTTCACCAACTTCACCCATTATCAATAAATTGTTTCCTTTTGATACCTTATCAGTGTCTTCAGTACCATCTATAGGTTTCATTTTACCAACACTTGTTAAATACGTAGCCAAAGCTTCCATACCATCCTTTTTATTTTTAACAAATATCAAAGCTTTGGCAGCAATGTCTTTTCGACTTGAAGGGAATACTTCCTTTTTCAATATATCTAAAACTTTTGCAAATTTTGGAGCATTTGTATTGACAAAATCTGGGTCTTTCATATTTTCTATTTTTGAACCCCAAACATCTCTTGGGTCCATAATAGTATAACGTTGCATTTTTTTAATATCCTTGGTATTTAATTTAGGTAGCAGTTTAGATTCTGGTGCGAGTTTATCTTTTACAGGTTTTGTGACTATTATCTTGATTGGGGATTTTTTAACCATTTGCTTTGTTTTTTTAACGGATAACTGTTTAACAGGAGATTTTTGTTTTTTCGGAGGAGATTTGACATATTTGCTTGGCATTTTACTGGGGGGTGGAGGAATCTTTTTACTTGGTAATTTACTTGGAGGTAATAGAGGTTTAGGTGGAGGGAGTTTTTTACTTGGTAATTTACTGGGAGGTAATAGAGGTTTGGGTGGAGGATTCTTTTTGCTTGGCATTTTACTTGGGGGTAATAAGGGTTTAGGTGGGGGACTTTTAGGAGGTAAAAGTTTAATTGGTTTTGCGTAATAATAAGGTGAATTTGGTTTTAATTTCTTTTTTAAATCGCTCAATCCCTTTGATGTTTTCTTTACGATTTTTTTGAACATTTATTAAAGATAAATAAATGAATGTACAAGTATTTTTAATAAATTTAGATAGAGATGTAACAAAATATAAAAAATCAATGGAAATTTTAAAAGGAAATGGATTCGATTCAGTTCAACGAATATCAGCAGTTGATGGAAAAAAAGTCAATTTGAATAAAGTGAATTTAACCTGGTATACAAAATATTTATTAAAAAAACCTCAACATAGATGTGCACATGAACAATTAAATACATTAGGAGGTATAGGTTGTTATTTAAGTCATATACAATGTTGGAAAAAATTGATAAATAGTAAATATGACGGAGCTTTTATATTTGAAGATGATTTAGAAATAATAAAAAATTTTACACACACATTCAATCAATTAGTAATACCATCAGATTGTGATTATCTAGGTATTGGTTATAATTTTGCAATCAATGAAAAGAGAGTGAGTAACCAATTTATCAAATGTGATACATTTACAGGCACACAAGGATACTTTATAACAACGAAAGGTGCTAAAAAAATGTTGAAATATGTTTACCCTATTGAATCACAGATTGATGGTTTTATAAGTATGATGAATTATTTCAAAAAAATCAATTTATATCTAGTGCACAAACCTTTTGTAACTCAAAATAATATAACTGGGTCATCTATAAATTATATAGATTGTTATAAATGTTATTTACCAAATTCTTTTTCAAATACTTTTACACCATATATTTTCATTGCAATGATAATACTGGTATTTTTAATAATTTTATTATTGATTAAAATAAAATGGATAAATTAAGTAATTACATGATTGATTTTGACAATGCGAATTTACCTATAAAATCAGATGAAATTGAATTTGTATTAACCCAACCTTATGATGTAAATATAATCAAGAATGAAATTAAACCTATTCCTCACAATTATATATACCGTCCAAGAAATAAAAAATCATACATAGAATTGCCTTCAAATGTAAAAATTAAAAAATTGATAAGCACGGACAACACATTTGCCTTTATCACTATTGATAATGAATTTTTCATTTTATATGACCATATTCAACATTTTGAAAAAATTGCCAACCATATTAAAGACTGTATATCTAGTAAAAATGTATATCTATTAATTACTGAAACAAATAAAGTTATATTCATCAACGCATCCACTGGTGAAATTTATGACGATACTTTTTGGGTAAATGAAAATGATTCTGCACACCTTATATATACTATCAAAGACAAATTTATCATCAAAACTTTCAACAATTGTTTATACGTTTACGACGGATGCACATCTTTGAGTATAGTATTTGAAGAATTGAATAATATTGTAAAAGATGTTATAGTCACTTTAGATACTATAACTGTATTGACATGTGATGGAAGAGTTTGGGTATATGGTAATAAAGAACATGGTGCGTATATAACAAATGGACAAGGGTTTATACAATGTATATCTAACGCTGTTCAAGTAGTAAGAACTATTAGAGCTGGCGCTATTTTAACCAGAGATAATGATGTTTGGTCATGGGGTGATGTGAAATATGGTGGTTCACCTAGACCGAATTGGGTTCAAGGTATATCTGGAAATTGTAAACAATTATTGAGTACAGGTACTTCTATAATAGCCACAACACTGTGTAATCAAATTTGGGCTTGGTCTAATAAATGGTTCAAAACTTATGATTTACAAGAATCCGATTATGCAATAGCAAGTTGTATTCACCAGGATTTAAAAATAGAAAATATAGATAGAATCGCAAAGAACAAAACGAGTTGGTTTATCAACATGAAATGTGGAACTGTATTTTATATTGGAGAGGATGGGATTAAAATATTTTCCAATTTGAATTTGTTTAGTGTTCACACTAATGGATATATTTGGATTTTATATAAAGAACAAACACGGGATGCTATATTGATAAATGATACAAATTTTAAAACATTTAATAATGTAGATATATATTACTATACACATCAGATATTGATTCAAGAACTTTGTGGTCCAGATGCATATATCAACTATATAACTGTATCACCATTTGGTGAATTAGAAGAGAATAATGTATCTATTATAGAGGGACATGTCAAAGATATTTTATTAACTAAATATGGAACCATATTTACAACTACTAAAAATTATATATACAAGGACGGTGTCGATATTGAACATCAATTTGATAATGTAGTCCGCATTATGAATAACAAGAAGGAAATGGTTATATTATTACAAGTCAATAAACACAATAACAATGTCAATTCAAAACAAAATATTGTTATTTCACCATCACCAAAACAAGTAATTAAAAATACAATAAATAAAATGGATAAAGAAACTAAACCTTATAAATCCAAGGTTCCCCCATCCTTTGGTAAAGAAGAAATAAGAAAAACACGTACTCCTACTATATCTTATATCACAGAGGAGGATGAAGGACCCTTAATTCAAATACAACCTAGACCTGATACATTTGATACATCAGATAGATATTTAGAAACTGAAAAAATTGACAATACTAAGACCATGTTTATAGTAATAGTATTGTTAATTGTAGTTGCCATCATCATGACATTTTTAATTTTCAAACAGTAGTTACGGTTTATAATTTGGAATGATTGAATTTTTTTCAAATACCAAAGAAGCTGTTATAGTTTGCATCAATTGAACATATATGATTAATCTTTTAATTTCAGCTATATCAGGTGGACCACTGTAAGCCATGTAAGGTTTACCATTTACATATATTACTATATAAGGTGTATATGTTAATGGAGTAGCTGTCTTTAATGATTGAATAGTGTGTTCGGCATATTTAACAATATCAAATTTGGCAAAAGTACAATATTCGTCATTCATTGTATTTACAAGTTGTAAATAAGGTGTTGAATGTACACATTCTTGATTATAAAACAATACCAATGAAATACCTTTGATAGTCGTTTCAATTACATCACCCTTAACTGTTGGTACAATTTTGAAATCCGATGGTGTAAGCTCTGTCATTTTAAATATATCAATATATATTTAAAACGAAATTGTGAGTTATAAAATGGAAAATACTATTGATTGTTTTAGAGGAATTACACGTGATAATGCAAAATGTCAACATTCTGAATGTGTCTCAGGTCACATTCCGAGTGTCATGCCATATAATGAAATATGTAAACATGGGGATTTAGACAAAATTGCAAGCGTAAAAGAAATTCAAACTTGGATAATGGATAAAAATTTAAATAATGAAGAAATGAATGCTCTTTTATCTGGATTATTTATTCTATGTGGTGGTTGTACATGTAAATTTACATGGGAAATTTTAAATTTCTTTGGAGATTTATTAGCATATACACCACAAGAGAAATTTGAAATTTTAATTGAAAATTGGACCATAAAACAATATTTAAATGAATTGCCTGGATTATGGGGAAGAGAAGAAATTATTAAAACAAGATTGCTAGACTTGTCGTCAAAAGGCGATAGAAAACGTATTAGACAGCTCATTTCTATTATTAGCCAGATATATAATTATGTATATGGAGATAGCGTGCCATATGTCTTTAATATCAAATATTAGGAAGCATATGCTGAATCCCAGGTTAAATAACATTTATCTGAATCCTTTGGTTTACCAATAGTATAGGCAGGGATATCACTTGGGGCTGTATTCGGGGTATTATCGACCAATTGAAGTTGATTTTGACTTGTTTGATTATTGTTTGTAAATTGTTGCTTAGCTTGTAATGAATCTACAATATCCATTACAAATTTCTTAATACTATTTACATCGGCTGGACCATCATATGACATTACTGGCATTCCATTTACATATAATACTATATAAGGTACATAAGATAATGGACTGTTTGTATTTTTTGACTTTTCCACAACAGAACGGTTTGTAGAAATATTAATCATACCAAATTGACAACCACCAACTGTACCAGGCAATTTTTTAAATATAGGAATAAATTGATGACAATATTGACATTGAGTACTAAAAAATAAAACTAGAGATATACCCCGAATTGTGTTTCCGAGTACATCTCCTTTTGGGGTAGACATGACTTTAAAATAATCATCTGTTAAAAACAAAAGTCCAGACATTTACATATATAAATTAACATTTTAAATAACTATTAACGATTGATTATCCAGAATATTTATGTCGATGTTTACATTCATAACAAATAGTTATAATAGTTGTCGGTTCATCTAAACTACGAGTCTGTTTTTCAATGTTAAATGTCTTTGAACTACCACATTTATTACATGAAACCACACTATCAGTCATTTCACTACCAAGTGGGTTTTCCATAAAACTGTCGTATTCAATTTCATCCAAGATAAAAGTTTTATACAAATCCACATTCCATCCAAGTTGTATATTTTTAAGATTATATCTCTTCTTCTTGTATTTGTTGTAATAGTCTATAATCTGTTTCAAATAATCTATTTTTATAAATTCGGATGCATTTGGATAAGTTTTGTTGATAAATTCATACTCGTTTTTATATTGCTCCTTTAATTCAGTCATTATATAATGGTAATTTTTATTCATTTATATTCATTTTTACTTTTCTAATTTTCATGAAATAAATGAAGACACTCGTACTTTTGTCCATGATATTACCTACAATATCAGCAGCATGTTGTCAACATGTTATAAATCGAGCATGGGGACCATCTAAAACTCCTTTAACAGGGAATTATTGTGCAATAATGTTGGATGGATTTGATGCAAATATTCAAACTGTCGAACAATTTAACACACGTGGTAAAGAAACTATAGCTTATACGAGTGTAGGAACAGTAGAACCATGGCGTCCAGATAGTAAACAATTTACCAATGAAATGACTGTAAAAAAATATAACGATTTTGGGGAAAAATGGATTAATCCCGCAAAATGGGAATTGGTTAAACCTTTAATGTACAAGAGATTTAAATTATTTAAAAGCAAGGGTTTTAAATCTGTTGAAATAGATAATATAGATTTGGTTGGAAATGTAAAGGGTGCGGATGAAGAAATGGTTTATAATTATGCAAGATGGTTAAGTTATGCTGCACATAAACTTGGTTTGAAAATTTATTTGAAAAATACTTCATATTTATGTGATAAATTAGTAAATTATTATGATGGAATCATAACTGAACAAGCAGATATATATACATCCGATATAGAAGGATATAAATATTTTATAAATAGTGACAAACCATGGTGGGATTTTGAATACACTCCCATCAGAAATAGAAACAAGTTAAAAATTGCAACAGCTGTTTATAAAACACGTGGTTCAAAATGGATAAAAGAGTTATAAAAAGATATTTTCATTCTTTTTCTTGAAATGAAAATATAAATAGAAACCTGATTATAAATAAATGTTAAACTTTTCTTCTTCATTGCGTTCACATCCAAAAGTTACTTTACCAAGTGTAGACAACGGTTGGTACATGAATAATACTATTATTAAAGACCCTCCCAGATCTATTACTACGCGACGTATAGATAAAGTGGGTAGTACACAAATAGTTACAGATATGGTTGAAGACAATGGCAGTCGTATTTGTGGTAATATTATGAAATTTCCTCGTGGTGTAAATCCAGCTGCTGAATATACTTTGCCGATAAACGCATTTGAATCTAAAGTTGGTTCTACATCAACTATAAGAGATAATTCAAATAATCCACCTACATTCCGTTCAGACCCTAGTTATAAATTCCGTAGTCAATATGGTAGAGGCAGTGGTGGATATGCTGCAAAACGTCTTATGATGTACGCGGGGGCTTTCAGACCCCCTATATATACTCAGGAACAATTATTACCATTATCTAGACAACCACGTATTAGAACATCATGTGTTACTCATCCAGAAATGATTAATTACTCTGCATCGCCATTAGAAAATAATTTAGATTTACAAAAGAATGTCAAACAAGTTGTATTACAAGCACCTATAGACCCTACACTCAAATATGTTATAGAAAAGAATCAAAAACAACACAACACGGAAGATTTTATTCAAGATAAATTACTATCTCAAGATGTAACATCTGGTGTTAGACCAAGAGATATAACACTCCAAGAAAATTTGAAATGTTTTGGTAATACTAGAATTGATCCGACCACAGCTTATGCCAATACTAGACCATGTTCAGAAGGAATAACTAGAGATACCATGTTGTATGTTTTTGAAAAACCAGGTATGAATTACGTGCGCGATACATTACTCAATTCATATGTTACACCCAATATATCTGGTATGAGTAAAGAAGGTGATTCTAAAATTAGTAACAATTACACTCTAACATATCCAAGAGCAATAAAAGATATTGTATGTGCACCTCGTATGCACGCTTTATTAACCACAGATGAACCAGATAATATCAATAGTTTTATAAAACCAGAAGTATTGCATGCTCATGATGTTATGGGTATGCCTCAATTAGACAATATGGTTGCTTATAATATTTTAGAAAAGAATTGTTTAGATACAGCTAAATATATTAATGACGATGTTATTCACAACACAGTTGATGCAGGTTATGGTGGTTCACATTATACTAGTAATTACGTAGATGATATGGCTGATTATGGACAGATTAAAGTGAACAACGATTTGATATATGTACCAGCATTTAGTCAAAAGATTGGAAATGGTGAAAGGGATGTATATGTTCATAATAATAAACCGGGTAGAAATGTTGATATAGTTCAATATGAAACTAATTCTATGATTAGTAAAAATATTTCTGATGAATATATCAATACAAATAGAAAAGTGAAATTGCAACCGAAAATTACAGCAAACGACGGATTTGCAAATGTTGGATATAAACCCTCATTGTCCAATAATATGGAATCTTGCTCTATTCAACATCAAATAAATAATGGTAACATGAGAAACCGAATTAAACGAGTACATTTTGACCGTGAACCAATCATTGCTCCATAAATATTTCTTTGTATATAGCAACTAAATTTGGATTTGACGAAATATTTTTATATAAAACATCTTTGAAATTATAAGTAGGTGAAATTTTTTGAAGAAAAATATCCTTTGTATATTTGAATAAAAAATCAACATTGGTATTCTTTTTTAGTTTTTTATAAATTTGATTTTTAACAAAGAGTTGAGTTTTTTGAAGTGAAGAACTTGTAATTATAATTTTATACTTGTTATCTGTTATAAAATTATATGACAATAAATTTTCAACTGTATCTATCTCTTCATAAAGAGTAATTAATTTAGGAAGTTGTAAAAATATTTCTGTGATTTTACCGCTCATCGTATCTAGTAAAATCACACTTTTATCTTGTTCCTCATTAAATCTAGTTTGATATGGAGTACCTACGTAGTAAATATTTTTTTGTAGCCACTGTTTTTTATGAATATGACCAGATATAATGGTTGGTTTTTTTTCATCCCATATATCCCCTTTATCACTTTTTACAGCTGCGAATTCAAACATAGCATCCTTAAATTCTTGGTGACAAAATATATATTTGAAATTATTCAAATTTATATTTGCCAATACTTGATTGAATTTTCCTGGTGGAACATATGGTAAAAATAATAAATTGTCGTCTATAACTATATTATCTACCACTTCTATCAATTCGTGAAAATGGATACTACCCATCCAATGGTTTTTAGACATGATTTCATTTGGACCTATGAAATCGTGATTTCCTACTATTATGTAGATGGGTTTTTCAAATTTTAAAAGTGCATTGAAAAAATCTAGAGCCGTATTCATACAAACAGTTTTCAATACATCCATAGTGTGAAGAATATCACCCAGTATAACAATCATGTCAATAGTATTATTTTCTATATAATTTAAAATTTGATGCTGGAATTTTTTAAAAATAATTAAATTTTTACTTTGGATATGCAAATCACCAATACAAAGCACTTTCATTTTATTTTTAAAAATTTAAGAATTCTTTAACTTTCATTTTTATTTGTTTGATTTAGGAGGTTGTTTCAACATTTGTTCAAGTTGAGCTTTTATTTCATCTGACAATAGTGAATCGATACATTTTTGTTTATCTTCTGTCGATACATTTTTACATAATTCAATAGCCAAATTTAATTGGGTTTCAAGGTCAGAACCAGAACCAGAACCAGAACCTTTACGTTTTTGTCTCCAATCTTCACCATTAGTAGGCGGAGAAGGTTTACCTGAAGGACCTTTACCTGAAGGACCTTTACCTGAAGGACCTTTACCTGAAGGACCTTTACCTGAAGGACCTTTACCCGCAGGACCTTTACCTGAAGGACCTTTACCTGCAGGACCTTTACCCGCAGGACCTTGACTTTGGTCAGGACAAGGACATGGGCAAGTACAACCTTGTTCTCCCCCACCATCCATACCACCTCCTTTACCTCCCATACCACCTCCTTTACCTCCCATACCACCTCCTTTACCACCCATACCACCTTTACCTCCCATACCACCTCCTTTACCTCTCATACCACCTCCTTTACCTCTTCCACCTCCTCTACCTCTTCCACCTCCCTTACCACCTCTAGGTGCAAATGCAAATGAAGATGATTTAATAGTGGATAACGAAAGAATCGCTACAACACACAAACTAATTACAATAATTAAAATAAGCATTTATTACATGTTATTTATTTTTAGATATTAGGTTTTATTCCTTTTGGTGGATGTTTAAGCGCATCTTGTACCGAATTTATCCAATCTAACGTATTTATAATAAATATTTTATTCATTTGGATATCTGGGTGGGATATATGCATATCCTGTGGTAATATGTTCATAACTAACTACAAATACAACTTGGCGATTCCACAAAAGTTTATATGAATGTTTATATGATTGTACGCTTATAAGAAAATTATTACCAAATCTAGTCGCACCATCCATGTCCATATCATCTGGAATAGGTATTTCTTCATCTAATTCATTTGTAAATGAAATAGACGAAATAGCGCCAGGTTTTAAAGATTTTAATTTTAAATTAAGATTAGGTTTGAGTTTAAAAGTTTGTTCAAATGTGCTATATGCATCACATGTAAATTCGAATTCCATTATATATATATATTATACTATACTCTTCATTAAATCATGTTTAAATTTTCATAAAGTCAAGTATGGCGGTACATATGGTAATGGGGGAGGATTGTTGAACAATGTATCGGTCATACATTGCATAGGGTCAGCAGTATTTTGACATTTTGCAAAAGCATTATCCACTAATATAGCTGCTGCTGATTTAGTAGGTGGGTTAGTAGGTGGTTTAGGTATAGGTTTGGGTACTGTAGGTGGTTTAGTAGGTGGTTTAGTAGGTGGTTTGGGTGCAGGTTTGGGTACTGTAGGTGGTTTAGTAGGTGGTTTGGGTACAGGTTTAGGTACTGTAGGTGGTTTGGGTACAGCAGGTTTGGGTACAGGTTTAGGCACTGTAGGTGGTTTGGGTACTGTAGGTACAGAAGGTTTAGGTGCTACAGGTTTTTTTGGAGCTACTGCTGCAAAACTAAATAAATCCTTGTTTAAATATATTTGCAACATAGTTATGGCAATACATATTCCCACTATTAAAATAATAAATGCACGCGCACTTGTAGACTTTTTCATTTATTATTTATTCGTAATTTAAATCAAATTCTTTTGCGACAGCTCGGCCACCAAACATAGGACTTATATCTGGTACATAAGCTCTAGAAATGGTATATTTGTCGGTTGATGCATATTTTTTATAAAATCCTTTTGTATTAGGGTATGAACATGGGCCCAACATACTTATATTTCCAACATTATCAGTAAATACTCCACCACATATTTTTACATAGGGTTCATAACACCCACATTTAGACGATGGACAATTCATTTATCAAAACATTTTTTAAAAATAATTATTTATCAATTTAAAAATGAATTTGCGAAATGTAACAATGAAAAATGTAATTGACATGAGTCTTCATGAATTTATAAGTAAATTTTCATTGAATAATACAAATCATATAACTCATACGAGTTTGTTAACACCAAAGAAGAGATTTAGTTTCAGAAGAGAATACCAAAATGATTTTATAAAATTATATTGCAACGCGATTGAATCGGGTGATACTACTTTGGGTATTACCGAAATTCCTCTTAATAAAATGCCTATTATTATTGATATCGATTTGAAAATATCAAGTGACCAATTGAAGGACAGGACTAAATTATATACACAACAGCATATATTGTCTTTTGTTGAAATTATATTCAAGGTACTGAAAGAAATAAGTGTAAATGTCACAGATGACCAATTAATGTGCATACTATTGGAAAAACCTGGTTATTTAAATGCTCAAAATACAAAATTTAAAAATGGATTTCATCTTCAATTTCCAAATTTTATAGTTGAACGATATGTGTATCAAAAAGTAATTTATCCTCGTATTTTAGAAGAATTAAAGAAAAGGGATTGTTTTGCAGATATATTTTTATATAATGGGTCTCAACAAAATTATATTTATGACGAGATATTTGATCCAGCGTGTTTTAGAAATCCGTGGTTATTATATGGTTCTAGAAAAGAAATGAATGGGAGCGCTTATCAAGTCTCTTGTGTTATAGATGCAAATTTACAAATTCATAATAATGTAGATGCCCATCTAAGTCAGGTAGAAACATTTTGGCCAGATGGTAAAAAGGTTTATATTGCCAAAGCACTGAGTTATTATTACCCCCTTATTCTAAGTATTCATGTACCGTATAAAGAACCTATACCTATTTCAGATAAATATATGTATATGGTTCCATTGGATTTAGAAGCTTCTCGTCAAAACAAATTAAATGTAGAAATGACTAGAGAACCTCAAAAAATTAAAGAAGATTTAGAAGTTGCACGGTCTCTATTACCTCTTATTAATAAAGACCGTGCAGAAGTATATGGCGAGTGGATTCAAATTGGTTGGTTAATTTTTAATATATCTGGTGGTTCGGAAGAAGGATATAGAATGTGGTTAGAATTTTCTCAGCGTTCTGATAAATATGAAGAAGAAAAATGTGAAAAGGTGTGGTCTAGTATTACGGATAAGGGTATGACTATAGGTAGTTTATGTTATTATGCTCAATTAGATTCACCGAAAAAGTATATAGAATGGAAAAAGACTAGAATTATAGAAAAGGTAAATGTTAAAAATGAAATATTTAAATATAATTCCCACCACGATATTGCAAATATTTTGTATGATATATACAAATCTAAATATGTTTGTGCTTCCATTCAACATAAAGTTTGGTACGAATTTATCAATCATAAATGGAAATGTATTGAAGAAGGTAGCTCTCTTCGTGCTAAAATTACAAAAGATATTGAAGATATTATGATGACATTGCAAGCGAGTATTCAAGAAAATATCAACCGTTTAGCTCAAGCTCAGGAAAAAAGTCAGGAATTAGAAGAAGCTAAACAACTTGTAAAAAAGATTAGAGGCAATATTAAAAATTCTCCATTCAAAAATAATGTTATGCGCGAAGCAGCCGAACTATTCTATGACGAAGAATTTTTCAAAAAATTAGATGCAAATCCTTACATCATTGGTCATAAAAATGGTGTATACGATTTAGCCAATAATATTAGTCGTGATGGGTGTCCTGATGATTACGTTTCTATGCAAATGAATATTGAATGTCGTTCATATACTGATAATCACCCAGACGTATTAGAAGTTTACAAATTTTTGGAACAAATTTTCCCAGATTATACTGTTAGAAAATATATACTTGATTATTACTGTGATGTATTTATTGGAGGTAACCCACACAAATATGTCATGTTTTGGTCCGGTGAAGGTAATAACGGTAAAAGTATTACCGAAGCTTTATTCGAACGAGTTTTAGGTGAATATGCCATTAAATTGCCTACATCTTTACTGGTCGGTAAAAGAACTCAATCTTCTATGGCTTGTCCAGAATTAGTACGTGCAGGTCGTGGTGTACGTTGGGCTCTTTTACAGGAACCTGACCAATCAGATATCATCAATGTAGGTATTTTGAAAGAATTGAGTGGAAATGATACATTTTATGCTCGTGGATTGTACAAGGAAGGTGGTGAAATCAAACCCATGTTTAAATTAATTCTAGTATGTAATGAACCACCTAAAATTCCATATTCTGATAAAGCAACATGGAATCGTATTCGCGTAGTTCCGTTCGAATCCACATTTACTGATGCCGCTCCTGATGATTATTCAGAACAGTTGCGCACCAAAATGTTTAAAAAGGATAAAAAATTTGAGGATAAATTGAAAAATATGACTGAACCATTTGCATGGGTATTGTTAGACCATCGTCTCAAAAGAATTAAACAAGATATTCACGATATCTTGCACGAACCAGAAAAGGTTATGTTGGCAACATACCAATATCGTTCACGTAATGATGTCTATTTACAATATGTCGATGAAAATATTGTCGAAGACAATGTTAGTTCACTCAATATTACTGCATTATACAATCACTTTAAAGAATGGTTCAAAGACAGTTTTTCATATGGTACTTTACCATCAAAGGTTGATGTACGTATATCTTTATCAAAATTATGGGGTGATCCTATAAGTGGAGTATGGAAAGGAAAAGCATTTAAATTAATGGAAGTCGCGGATGAAGAATTGGTTTTGTAAATTTTGGTTTTGCAATTTTTAAAGATGTAAATTTCTTTAAAAATCGATGTAATAAAAATGATTTGGTATTTTTTCCTATCTGTTTTTATCTTTGTAATTTTTTTATATGCATTGAAATATAATGTTTGGTTTTTTGAACCTTCTTCTGCACCACCCTCTACTCCAATACCTTCTCCAACTTTTACACCAATACCTTCTCCAACTTTTACACCAACTACTATACCAACATTTGACACTATTCCAGATGCAGATATGGAATTGATGAATCTTTTAAACAAACACCGAGTTGACAATCTTAAACTTGAACCTATACCTATAAATAAAGATGCATGGAAAGTTGCCATAACTCATAACTGGGACCTATCTGCTAACAATACTGGTTGGAGTGGACGTGGACAAAGTGGTTGTAGTGCACATTCATGGTCAAACCAACCTGGTAAGTGGTCTGGATGTTGTTATAATTTAACAAAAACAGATGGAAATTGTATGTGGGTTAAACCAAAAGAAATTACAGGTAATACAAAACGTGGATATGAAATTGGTTCAGGTGGTGGTAAACGTAGTCCAAGTGGTGCATTAAATATGTGGCTAGGTTCCAACCCACATAAAGAAGTTATAGAAAATACAGGAATGTGGTCCAATAAAAAATGGACTGGTTTTGGGTGTTCAGTAGGTTATAATCAACAAGGATGTTGGTTTTTAGATTAATTTATAGATTAACCATACAACTAGTATCAAAATAATTATAAAACCGAGTTCAAATTTAAAATTTTTTAAAAGAAATAATTGATATCCTTTTCTTTTAGGTACATCGCAATTGGTTATATATTTTACCAGATGAGATATATTTACATTACCGGGTCCAGAAATAATTGATGGTTGTATTTTAGTTTGTTTATCTAGAATTGTATCATTCTCAATGACGTGAGAATAATGTTTTTTATTGACGGTAATGTTGAAATAATTGAAAACTGTATATATCAACGAATCAAAAGTTATATTTGCAAAAATTTCAGAATTGACATCAGCTTTAACCCACCTATTAAAAACATTATTGTAATTGTTCATGTCATTTATAATTTTTTGGTCATCTTGTTTAAAATTGGTTGTTCCAAATTTATCTATAATTTCTTTAAATATCAACTTTAAATATTTAACACGTCCTATAAAACTTCCACCATTTAATGTATAATTGTATTTAGATTTGAAAATAAAAGGTTTGACGACATCATTTTTTTCGATACCCCAAACAATAGGAGATTTAAAAGTTTTGTATTTCTGAAACAAGGTTTTACATTCATCTAGAATAAAAGTGTCAAATCCATCTATACATAATATAATATCATTGTCATTTTGTGTTAAAAAATAATTGTACAAGTCCAAGGTACGTTTATAAAAACCTAACCATTTATCTTGCCATCCTAAAATTTCTATGTCATATCCTAGTTTAGTTGCATTTTCAATTAATAAATCAAAATATCCATCCGAATGAGTTGCATATATAACCAACTTTATCATTTATTTAGAAACATGGTTTTAAACAATTTAGTGTTTCTAAATAATGTTACTGCGCACCACCCATGCCAGTTTGTAATCGTTTTTTAATTTCACGTTCTTCAATTTCTCTCTCCTTTTCCATATTTTTAACCTGCTCACTTATACTCATCACATCCGATACAGATTTTACCTGACTAACATGAGCTGCAATATCTGGTTGTTCATCTTGAAAGTCTAATTTAGTTGTTCTATCATTGGCTATAATTTTAGCTTGTTGTTTAACATTTTTATTTGTGGTTGGTGACGGTACCTTTTGTTGTTTTTGTTTTTGGTGTTGTTGTAATTGTTTGGCAATTTCTATAGCTTTTGCTTCTGCTTCAGCCTGAATACGAGCATTTATTTCAGCTTGTTTTTTTTCCTCTATAGACTCTAATTGACTGTATAATTGTTCTGCAAATGAATCCAACCATTCATATGCCTCGTCACCTTCATATAAATCAATATCTTGGTCATTTTTAACCATAATTGCTGGTACAACTTTGATATGTTTTGCAACCACATTTCTAATACTTGGATTATCAATACATAATTTATTAATTTTATTAACATCAATTATAGGGTCTTTGTTTAACGCAGACATGAATTTCTTACATTTTTTGGAATAATTACTATATATAATTAAAATCTCCATGTTACTGAATCAATATTTATTTTTAAATAGAAATTTACCACATTTAAATGCAAGTAATAAACCAAGTATCAAGAATATTAAACCCCAAAGTAATTTAGACTTGTTAAAACAAATGACATTGTGTTTTTTCTTTTCAGGTGGTTTAATACAACCGAGATGTTCAAAATATTCAATGGTATCGCTGACATCTACCAATGAATTTAATAAAGGTGGTTCAGTAGTTTGTTCTGCTTTACATAAACCATTAGAACAAGTATTTTTTTCCCAATCGTCGTCGTCGTCGTTATAATCACATTTGACGATTTTATTCTTTTTAATTAATTTTTTCAATAGAGTATTTCTTTGTGGTTTTGGTTTTTTCAAATTTGTTGTAAATCTTCTTTCATTCGAGTCATACACAGATAATGGTGGTATATTTGAACCTTTGAACGGTGTTTTTTCTTCCTCGCATTCTTGAATTTTAAATTTTTCATGAATTTGAGCTTTGGGAAATGTTGCATAATCATATGTAATGTCTGTTAAATTTGTATCAATTATAAAGACTAGGTAATTTGTATTGAAATTGTAAAAATTTGAAATATTATCAACTGTTGCATAATATTCGCATTGAAATAAAGTATTATCTGGTTTAAACCCCTTTAATGACATTAAAATTTTAGGTTCTAATTTAGGAATAGAATCGAGATATAAAATCAATTCTTCATCCGGATTAATGTACAATTCAACCATATTTTTATTCAAGTCTTTCATATATTCATAATAAATAATTTTATATAATCTATCCATTTATATTATAACAAATAAATTTCCACAGTTCAATTAGAAAATGAATGACGATACATGAAAATAAATTATTTTTATCATTATGAATC
>CXWK01098761.1_pt1 | contig 62669 bp, 51 predicted proteins | sample 590851 | NCBI WGS metagenome assembly CXWK01 (sample SAMEA3498364, study PRJEB10139) | wastewater metagenome | biome: wastewater treatment plant; material: activated sludge | place: Denmark | collected 2014-08-01 | reverse complement strand
AGTTTCGTGATTAACATGCTCAGAAAAATTAACTGACTGTTGCACTTGTTCCTTGAGACCGCCTTTCTATACAGGATGTTTTCCTGGCCATCGCGCACTTCTCCCAACTTGCCGTAGGCATAGGAATCCAGGTCGCTTTTTAACAACGCAATGAGCATGGTCTCACTGAAGGTAGCCCTCTCATGGGCCATGAAACCCCGCTCAAGTCTTGAGCGCGCAGTAACGTCAGCGGGTTCCAGAAGAGACTTTATGTGTAGCTGATACTGTTTGCCGATATCGAGCTTGCGACATAACGCGGCAAATTTTTCGACCGTTAATTCATGACGCTGCAGCTCTCCTTCAGCGTCCTTGACAAAAACACCTGATCCGTCGCGAAACGCACCGGCCACCGCTTCGGATTCCTCGAAGTTATGCAGCGCGGCTTCCAGCAGTGATGAATGCCGGATCCGACTGGCCTGGGTATCGATGCCAAACCCCAATGTGGCGGGAACGTACAGCCGCAATGAGGTCGTGGCGACGTCCAGCTCGAAGTTGAATTCATCCTTGATGGCCTGGACAAGTAGCGGTTTCGCAAAAGCGTTGATGTCCGTTTGCACGTTATCGACCCTGTCAGAGACAGTATCTTGTAAACGACAGCGCTCCTTGATGAGTTCTTGTAAATATTGACGATCAATGGGTCGAGCCTGGATATACCAATCCGGAAAATTAGGCTTTAACTCAGTTATCGATTCCAGCCTCGAAACGGGAGCGCTTTTAATCAGGCCTGGAATATTTTCCGCGAAATAAACCGAATGATTGCTATCGATTGAACCCTCAACTTTCGTAAAAGAATTCGATATGGCTTCTACCGGTACCACAGTCATTTTTGCATTTCCCTATGCGATGAACAGAATGCTCAGCTTATCCAACCTCCCTAATAACAAAAGCTTAAAAAACTGCTGGGAACTACCCGAAAAACCGGAATCAACATTGAACTTGAGAACCGTAAAATATAATTAAGTACCACCCCCGGCCCTCAGGAGGTGATCCGAATTCCCAGCGGTAGTTTTTACCCCGGCCCTAAAAAGGCTAAGATCGTCAAATTATCCAGGCAGGAATCCGGTCATGCACCTCCCCGAATTCATCAGGCAACACGCGGACCGTATCGTCGATGAATGGGAGGAGTTCGCCAGAACCATCACCCCAGCCGCCGAAAACATGGATCGAACGGCCTTGCGCGACCATGCCAAGGAGATCCTGCTGGCAGCGGCTCGGGACATGAGCAAACCTCAGACCGCCAGCGAACAACTCGCCAAGGCCAAGGGCGAGGGCCCGGAGAAAACCCCAAGCCTGGACGAAGCGGGCGCCAGTCATGGTGAATTACGCCATACGGTGGGTTTCGATCTGGTGCAGATGACCAGCGAGTTCCGCCACTTGCGTGCCTGCGTGATTCGTCTCTGGGTCGACAGCCTGGAGTCGCCGGACCTGGCCTACTTCCAGGACATGATCCGCTTCAATGAAGCCATCGATGAAGCGCTCGCAGAATCCACCGCGGCCTATGCCGAGCAGATGAGTCGCTCAAGAGATATTTTCCTGGCGATACTCGGCCACGACCTGCGCGCACCGCTGCAAGCGATGAGCATGTCGACTGAATTGCTGATGCGTAAAACAACGCTGGAAGGCGATGCGTTGGCCTGCGCGAACAACATCAAGCGCAGCGCTCGACACATGGCGGTGATGGTTAGCGACTTGTTGGAACTGGTGCGCTGTCGCCTGGGTAAGAGCCTGCCGATCGAACCGAAACCCATGGACCTTGCCGATGCCACACACGCGGCGATTGCCGAAGCCTGCGCCGGCAACCCGGAGTGCGATCCGACGGTCAGGGTGGAAGGTGACACGCGAGGCGTCTGGGATGCCGGACGGCTGGGTCAGTTACTGCAAAACCTGATCGGCAACGCTTTGCAGCATGGCCTCGACAAACGCGATGTGACAGTTACTCTCCACGGAGAACCCGACACGGTTCGCCTGACGGTCCATAACTACGGAACGCCGATTTCCGCGAATGCTATCGGCACGATCTTCGATCCACTGGTGCGCAGCGCAGATGAAGAACTGGGCCAGCCATCGACCAGCCTTGGCTTGGGGTTGTTTATCGTCAAGGAAGTGGTGGATGCCCATGCAGGGACGATCGATGTGAGCTCTAACGAAACCGATGGCACGCTGTTTACCGTAGTGTTGCCACGCAATTCCCTGTAGCTGCCGCAGGCTGCGATCTTTTGATCTTCGTGGATCAAGATCAAAAGATCGCAGCCTGCGGCATCTCCTATTCCACCAACAACCGCCCCAACCGCTGCTTGAGCATCCGGTTCTCGGCCCGCAGCTGTTGGACCTCTTCCAGCAGGTCCAGCGCAAGGGCGACACCTTCCCATTCCAGCTCCAGATCGCGCCGCAGCTTGGCGGCGCGCTTGGCCAGGGTCAGTTCGTAATCGGTGAAGCGCCAGTCCTTGGGCTGCCCTCCCTGAGGTTCGAGGATGCCGTGTTCGACGATTTCGATCACGTAGACGTCCGACAGGTCGGTCGCCTCACAGAATTCTGCCAAGTCCAGTTGAACGGTCAGGGGGCTGCTCATGATGGGCTACTCCGTCGCTGGGTTCAGAAATTTTCTCGTGGGTTGAAGGCGGCTTTTTTTGCCAGTTCCTGCCACAGCGCCTTGACTTCATCGTCTGCGGCCTTGGGCATTACGGCCTTGAACTGGATGAACAGATAACCGCGTTCACCCGCCTTGTTCATCAGGCCATGGCCCTTGGCACGCATGCGTTGGCCGTTCTGGCTGCCGGCCGGGACCTTGAGGTTGATCTTGCCGGTCAGGGTTGGCACGGCGACTTCGGTGCCCAATGCCAGTTCCCACGGTGCCAGCGGCAGCGTGATGATCAGGTTCTCGCCTTCGACGTCGAATTTCGGGTGTGGCGCAAAACGAATGATCAGGTACAGGTCGCCATTGGCGCCGCCGCCAACACCAGGAGCACCCTGGCCCTTCAGGCGAATGCGCTCGCCATCGGCCACGCCCGCCGGGATCTTCACGTTCAGGCTTTTGCTGGTGTTGCTCACATGCTGGCCAGCCGCGTTGTACTGCGGCACCTGAAAGGTGACCTTCTTCGACTCGGTCGACAGGGTTTCTTCCAGAAAAACTCCCAGTTCCATTTCCACGTCTTGCCCTCGACGTCCGGTGCTGCGACGCGAATGTTCGCCACCGCCGAAACCGGGGCCGCGATTACCGAAGATCGAACTGAAGAAGTCCGAGAAATCGCCAGTGTCCTGGCCACCGCCAAAGCCGCCACGGCTCTGCCAGCCCGGTGGTCCCTGGAATGGTTGGCCATGCTGGCCATAACGGCGCAATTCGTCGTATTCGGCGCGTTTGTCAGCACTTTTCAGTGCTTCATAGGCTTCAGAGGCGTCCTTGAACTTGGCCTCGGCGTCCTTTTCCTTGCTGACGTCAGGGTGGTATTTGCGCGCCAGCTTGCGATAGGCGGCCTTGATCGCCTTGTCGTCTGCCGTCGGCTCCACACCGAGAATCTTGTAATAGTCTTTGAAGTCCATCGCGGGAATCACCATCCGTTATCGAAATCGCGCCACCTGCCACAGCATGCGCCTGTTTGCAGCATAGACGTTGACCGATCTCAAGGTTGTGACCGGGCAGCGCGTAAGAAGTTTATCGGCAGCAGGCGGTGCGACTTTCGAGCGCTACGCGGCTACCGGCTTGATGCAGGGTAGTTTGGGGGTCACGGGCCATCTTTCAAGACATTGTTTCCAGGAATTAGCAGATAGTCGGCCTTCGAATCTGTCGCGCACTGACATACACTGCGCGGCCGTTTTTTAACCGGAACCGCAAAGACATGAACAACGCATCTCCAGCCCGTGCCGTGGGCATCGACTTTGGCACGTCCAACTCCACCGTCGGTTGGCTGCGCCCCGGCATGGAAACGCTGATTGCGCTGGAGGATGACAAGATCACCTTGCCCTCAGTGGTCTTCTTCAACATCGAAGAGCGTCGCCCGGTGTACGGCCGGTTGGCGCTGCACGAGTACCTGGAAGGTTACGAAGGCCGGTTGATGCGCTCGCTCAAGAGCCTGCTGGGCTCCAAGCTGATCAAGCACGACACCAGTGTCCTTGGCACGGCGATGCCGTTCAAGGACCTGCTGGGCCTGTTCATCGGTCAGCTCAAGAGCCGTGCCGAAGCCGCCGCCGGTCGGGAATTCGAAGAAGTGGTGCTGGGCCGTCCGGTGTTTTTTGTCGATGATGACCCGATGGCCGACAAAGAGGCCGAAGACACCCTGGTGGATGTGGCGCGCAAGATCGGCTTTAAGGAAGTCTCGTTCCAGTTTGAACCGATTGCCGCCGCGTTCGACTACGAGTCGACCATCGAAAAGGAAGAGCTGGTACTGATCGTCGACATCGGCGGTGGTACCTCCGACTTCTCGCTGGTGCGCCTGTCACCGCAGCGTCGGGGTGTGGATAACCGCCAGGATGACATTCTCGCCACGGGCGGCGTGCACATCGGCGGGACCGACTTCGACAAGCAGTTGAGCTTGCAGGGCCTGATGCCGCTGTTCGGCTATGGCAGCCGGATGAAGAGCGGCGCCTACATGCCGACCAGCCATCACATGAACCTGGCGACCTGGCACACCATCAACTCGGTGTATTCGCAGAAGTCGCAACTGGCCCTGGGCAGCATGCGCTACGACATCGAGGACACCGGTGGTATCGACCGCCTGTTCAAGCTGATCGAACAGCGCGCCGGGCACTGGCTGGCCATGGAGGTTGAAGAAACCAAGATCCAATTGACCCACGCCGACCACCGCCACGTGCCGCTGGACCGTATCGAAGCCGGCTTGAGCGTGGAGCTGAGCCGTGCACTGTTCGAATCGGCCATCGATAACCTGCTGGAGCGCGTGCGCAATAGCGTCACCCAGTTGCTGACCCAGGCCGACGTGCGGGTCGATCAGGTGGACACGGTGTTCTTCACAGGGGGTTCGAGTGGTATTCCAGCCCTGCGCAACAGCGTTTCGGCGATGTTGCCGAATGCGCGGCATGTGGAAGGGAATATCTTTGGCAGCATCGGCAGTGGTCTGGCGATTGAAGCGGCGAAGCGTTACGGGTCGATGGACTGATCCGAAAACCTGTGGCGAGGGGATTCATCCCCGTTGGGGCGCATAGCGCCCCCAAAAACCAGAAAAGCGGCGACTGCTACGCAGCCGAACGGGGATGAATCCCCTCGCCACAATTTGATCTGCTCAAACCATCCCCACCTGCTTCAACTCACTCTTCAGGTACGCGTAATAAATCGGCCCTGCCACCACCCCCGGCAGGCCGAACGCGGCTTCGAACACCAGCATTGCCAGGAGCAACTCCCACGACTTGGCACTGATCTGCCCGCCAACGATCCGCGCGTTGAGAAAATACTCAAGCTTGTGGATGACAATCAGATAGCCCAGTGCGGCCATCGCCACCCAGATCGACAGCGACAGGCCGACAATGGTGATCAGGGTGTTCGACATCAGGTTGCCGATTACTGGCAACAGGCCGAGCAGGAAGGTCAGCACGATAAGGGTCTTGGTCAGGGGCAGCTTGATACCGAACATCGGCAGCACCACTGCCAGGAATATCCCGGTAAAGAACGTGTTGAGCAGGGAAATCTTGATTTGGGCGAACACGATGTTGCGAAACGCCTGGACCAGCAAGTGCAGGCGGTCAAACAGGGCCGCGGCCAGCGGTTTGCGTTTGGTCAGGTCCGGAATTCGCTGCAAGGCGATGATCGCGCCCAGCACCATGCCGATCAGCAGCGTCACGAACATGTGCGCCGCGTCCTTGCCTACCAGTTGCAAGTCACTGAGGTGTTTACTGATCCACTCGCCAATAGCCACGCGAAACTCGGCGGCACTGGCCGGCAGGTAAGCATCGATGAAAGGTGGCAACTGACCGCGAGCGCGGTCGACCACGCCCATGAACTTGTCGAGGGATGCACCGGGGTTTTCCGCTTCGTGCAGCAGAAAGCTGATGGCACCGGCAAAGATCAGCGCCAACGCACTGACTATCAAAGTCCCCAACAATGCCACCGCCAGCCAGCGCGCACGTCGCCCTTCGATCAGCCGCTGCAATTGCGGGGTGAGCATGTTGACCAGTTCGAACACCAGCAACCCGGCCAGCAGGCTGGGCAGCAACCGTAGCGGAATCACCAACAGCAGTCCGCCGAAAATGATGACCCAGCTGATGACCAGCAAAACTTGACGCTGAGAAAACGTTGGCATACAGCCTCAAAACGAACGGCGTAAAAGGATTGGCAGTCTGCCAGCGATCCGGTGTCAGCACTAGGGATTGTGCATACCCGTATGGCCCGCGTAGATGCAACCTTAGGGCTGGTTTGCCGGCGATGGCGTCCTGCCTGCCGGACCACGTTGTACGTTTCGCCGGCGAGCCTGGCTCGTACAGGGCGTTTCTATTTTTTCTTCAGGCAATCACTCATGAACGCCTTACGTTCATCGCCCTTGAGAGCCTTGGTCGCGGCATCGGCATTGCAGGTTTTCATTTTCTCCTGCTGAGGCGTCAAGGCCTTGCCGGCATCATCGGCCGCGGGAGTCGCCTTAAGGCAGTTGCTCATGAAGGCTTTGCGCTCATCACCCTTGAGGCTCTTGGCGGTAGCGTCGGCATTACAGGTGGTCATCTTGTTCTGTTGGTCAGTGGCGGCGAAGCCTTGGGAACACAGCAGCAAACCGATCATCAAAAAAGGGACACGCAACATCTTCATGGCGTTCGCTCCTTGTTGCCGCGCCGAGCGGCGCGGCCTCAAGGGCAGTGTAGACAAGAGCTGTTACACCTTCATCCGCCAGTGCTCAATCAGCGTCCGCCTGCTCAGGCAGAAGACCTTCAAATGCGTTCAAGTAGCGGCTATACGCATCAACCCGATTTTCAATAACCGACGCGGGCAATCGCTCGAACGTAACCGGAGTACCGCCTTCCACACGGTAAGTTAGACCCAACTCCGTCACTGACGTCCACTGGGCATACGCTCCTGACTGGTAGAGCTTGTTGATTTTTATCTGCCTGAACGTGTTCGGCTCGGAAACAGCGGGTAATGTCGTCGGGCCTGGCGGGACGTCATTGATAAACGCGTATTCGGCGACGGCCGGACCTGGCGCCAGTGTTTGCACCGGCGGCATTTCAAACTCGAAGCTGCCTTTGCTGGCCAGATGCGCCGCAGGGAATTCCGGCCAGGAATCGGCGACGACCAGTCCTTCGGGATTACTCAAATCATCGCCTATTACCACATATTGATGGTCAAGCTCGGTGGCCTTGACAATGTGAATGCTCGACGTCCGGGGCTGGCTGGCGAGTATCGAAAAGGTCACTTTGGAGTTTTCCGAGCAGTTGCCGCCCTTGATTTCAATGGCTTTACGCGCCGCTTCAGCGATAGTCAGCTTCGCGGTAAAACCGCCTTCCTCCAGGTTCATCTCCCTGAGTCCCTTGATCTTGGCAATCGCCGAACCGCCCTTCTCCCACATGCTCGGCAATTGATTGCCGGAGAGAGGAATGAGCTCCTTGACGCGGCAGATTGCCTGTTGCGCCAATTTCAAGTCGTCCATGGTTCGCGGTGAAACCTGGATAGGCTCATCGGACGCCACCAGGTTTTTCGAAAGCTGATCGCCATAGCTTCGCAAATCAGCCAGTTCCGGGGTTAGCGTTACAGCGTCTTGCTGAACCGAACGCAACAGTGCCTGATAGTCATTGGCCCGTCCGGTGCGTTCCAGATTTCTCGCATTCATGGCCAGGTTGCGCCTGGTTTCTGGCAACGGGATCAGGCCATCCCTGGTGAACATCTGCTCGATCAATGGCGTGAACTGCTCGTCTGTCATGAGCTTCTCAAGATCCGGCAAGGCTTCGATGCTCTGCACGACGCGGGTATTGGCTTGTGCGTCCCGGGCTGCGTTGGCCTCGAATAATGCCTGCCAAAGTGATTGAAAGTACTCATCAGGAAAGGTGTCGTTCATCAACTTCACACCACGCAAGTAGTCATACCTTTCGTACGCCGAAACGGAAGGGTGAAATGCTCCCACAACGAGGTCCGGATAGAGATCCGCGATCCCCTGCAATGTGGCGGCCTCGCCTTCGCCAGTCGGAGCGCCGCCACGCAGGCGCATGACCCGGGGATCGAAAGTGAAGGGGTCAAGAGCGGGGAGTTCTGAAAGTACTTTGCCTAGTCGATACGGCTTCAACGCCCGGTTGCTAATCGCCTCTTTCAGTTGCCACCCTTTTCCGATGCCAATGTTCAGTGCGTTGCGCTCGGCATTCGGTAGTGCTTGCAGAATCGACAGATAAAAGTCGGAAGCAGAATTCAAGGTGTTGCCTTCAGCGTCATAAGCTTGAAAGCTCAGGTCTTCGCGTTCAACGAGGGTACGTCGAATCGTGGCGTCTTCCTTGCCGATGCTGTCGAGCAACGCTCCCCCAAAATCGAACTGGCAAACGTCGATTCGCACGTCAGGATTCCAGCCGGGCAGGTTTTTCAGTGAGTGCAAGACCAGCCTGCGGGTATCGGGGTTGTCGACCGAATCCAGATACAACCCTTCATAGGCGCGGGCGTTGCGCACATCCCGAAGTGCCCATTGCGCGAGGCTTTTTAGCCTGTCGGACAGCTTGCCTTGCGCGATGTCCTGCAACTCCGAGCGAGTGGCAATCGCCAGCAACTCTTGCGCAACGGTGCCCGGCAGACCTGGCACTCGGTCCTGGATATTTCGAACCGAGGCATTCTTGGCGCTTCGGGCATTTTCAAGCTGACGGTATCGTGTGTCGAATAAGGATGTTTGCCTGTTTTTCGCCCGTTTCGCCAGTACGAGCCTCAGCTGTCGAGCATTCGCGTCGATGGTGGTTTCCGATGCGCCTGACGCCTGACCCATCAGCAATTTTGTATCAGCCTGATCAAGATGGGATAACAGCGTTTTGAGCAAATTGCCTTCGATCAAACGATCTTTTCGTATCCGCAGGGGTGCAGCATCGGCACGACCTATAACCCTTAGTACCTCGCCATCAGTCCCCGTCAGTTCGATTGCCCGACCGGGCCACACGCCGTCCAGCAGCTCAAACTGAAAGGCAAGGTCGGCTCGCAGATAGTCCTGCGGGTGATCACTGCCAATTTGTTGGATAAATGTCTGGATATCACGGTCGATCTGGAAACGCGTCACGGTATCGCTCAACAAGGGTAAAGCGCGTTCCTTGTCGACATACATTCGGCGGATTGTATTGACGTCACTGCGACTGACCGTGCGAATGTCATTGTGTGCGTCCCCTAACACTTGCATTGACTGGCCGAGTCGGTCCATCAAGGTATCGTCATCCCACAAGCGAGGCTGCTCACCCTCAACGATGAAGGCACATTCTCCATTGCTCTCGACCACGGGTTGATAGGCGTCCGGCCGAGTTGGATGCTGGACTCGATGCTTGCCGGTTTTCGCGTCTTTTTTGAGTTCGAAGTAGCGCTTACCAAGATTGAGAATGGGCTTGCCTTCGTGCCGATGCAGCCCGTATAGATCGGGCTTTGAATCGGCAGCCAGCGCCAGATTGCGCTGATAGGGACCAAGGTTCTGCCCCCACAGCCGCTTGTCCCCGTTGGCCAAAGTGACCGGTTTAGCCCCCTCGATGAACGGCGAGAGCTTGGGCAGCACCACCCCTGAAACAAGGTGCATACCGGCGCCGAACGTACCCAGCTGAATCAAACTTTCAACGAAGCCGATCAGGTGCTCGGCACCTTCCAGATAGATCCCCTCCGCCAGATCGACGACGCCTTCGATCACTTCGCTCGCCAGCTGATAAACCATGTAGGCCATCATGACTTCGCCCAGAAATGGGACAAATGGAGTTACCACCAGCAACGCGGCATTGAAGATGTCAGCCAACATCTTTGTCAGGTTATCGAACCAGGCCCCCCGCTCCTTGCGATCGGCGTCGGCAGTGGAAATCACCATCTCCCGTGCGTCGTTGAGGATTTTGTTTTGCTGCATCTGGTAGAGATACACCCACAGGTTGCCATTAAAGCGGGTTTCGGTATCTTCCTGAAATTTCAGCATGCCAAAATGAAGGCGCGGGTTTTCCACGGGAGTTTCACGCCAGACAGGCCGATCCACGCCCCATTCTTTTTCATGCTGCTTGATCTCGACCAGGCGACTGTTGAGCTCGGCAAAGAAATGCCCGCGTTGCTGATGGGCGACGAAGCGGCTGAAGAACTGCTGGTAACTGCATCGGGAGGGAAGGCCTTCAGGCGTAGACGTGGGGCCAGCGTCGCGCAACTGGCGGGTCAGTTCGAGCGCGAACTCTTCGGTCGAAGCATATTCTTTCAAGGGATGCACAGGGTCGTGAGGCACATAGGCAATGAGTCGCCTCTCGGCAACCGGGGCATCCAGGTCACCGGCGATCAGCACGATGCCGTACATTCGGGTGTCCAGTATTGTCAGGTGATAGTAACGAACCGGGAGGCCTTGCAGCTTCATGCCTTGAAGCCCTTCAAGCATGCCCATCACCACCCGATAGCCGTTGGCCGAAATATCTTTGCGCATCAAGGCCAGGTCTGTGGCGGCGCTCAGTGCGCTCTTCTGGCTTTTGGTGATTTTGTGCTGCAACACTCCCTGCGCCAGCCCATCGCTGGGGCGCAAATAATTCTCAAGATGTTTTTGGTATTGCGCGCCAATATCCAGTTCCCGACACAGGGTCTTGAACTGCTCAATAGACATCCGGTGTCTGATGTCGAGTATTTCGAAACGACCCAGTTCATCAGGCTTTGAAATAAACTGCGAGTCAGGAAGAAGCACTTCATGCCGGGCAAAGTTATGTAAAGCCGCATCCAGCATTGAGACTGTTCGAGAGCCGGCCCCACGCACAATGCTATTGGCCCACAGGGGCACACTTGCCGGAGCGAACAACTTCAGATAAGTACCTCTGACATCGACATCAATTCCATATTGCCTTTTCAAGGCCTGAATCAGCAAAGGTTCGGCAAAGTCGTAAACATCCTGTAATTCAGCCAGCATTCTGTCGACATCATTTTGCGCGTTCCAACTTGTCGTCATCGACTTTTTCAAACTTGTGTGTAATACCGCAGGGGCCTCCTTGATCCACTGAGGAATACCGGAAAGCCCCATCTTCAGCGCACCAACTCTTTTCAAGGGGGCGCCGGCCAGCCATTTTGGCAGAGCCCTCTTTATAAATTCATGATGAATACTTTTTTCTTGTTTGATGGGTTCTGCCGGTCCGCGAACCAGAACTGAATGCTCCATGCCTGATCACTCCAATGCCCCTGTAAATTCAGGCTGGAGAATACCGCGATGCCTAAAAGCTTCGGTGAGCGCATTTCAGACAAAACGTGTAGAACACCCCACAACAACGTCAATGCCAATTAAAAGCTAACAAATACTTGAACATGCAAACACACCTGAAAAACTTGCAAACATAATCTGCAAGTAGAACCATACCTCAGACAATCAAAACCCTCGGTGTCTGCGATAATGTTCCGGAGTACAACCCGCCTGGCGCTGAAACATCGCGATAAATGCCGAACCGGTGCTGTAACCCATGTCGAATGCGATTTCCTGAATGCTGCGGTGGCTGTCCAGCGCTTCGATCGACGCCAGAAATCGCAACCGCTGGCGCCACTCGCCAAAACTCATGCCCAACTCCCGGATAAATTGCCGCGCCAGGGTGCGTTCGCTGACATGTATGGTCGCGGCCCAATGCGCTAACGGCCGGTTGTCCCCCGGTCCCGCCTGCAAGGCTTCCAGAATTCCGAGCAAGCCAGGGCTGCTGGCGTAGGGTAAGTAGCGCTCGTGCACCGGCGCCTGTCGAAGTTGATCCACCAAGACCTGGGCCAGACGTTGGTCCGCTTCGTGCTCAGGGATCTTCACATCGCGGGCGGCAAAGTCCTTGAGGATCGCTTTGAGAATATCGCTGATCGCCAGGGTGCAGGCTTGCGCAGGCAGGTCACGACACACCGATGCAGCCAGGCAGACCGCACGGTAGTTGATCGGCTGATGGCTGTAGAAGCTGTGCTCGGTCTGCGGGGGCACCCATACCGCGTATTGCGGCGGTGACATGAAGCGACTGCCGCCGATTTCCATGTGCAGCACGCCATGGGCCGAATACTCCAGCGTGCCCCACGGATGGCGGTGAGCCGAGGCATAGCGATGAGCATCAAAGTCGGCGTAGCGGAAATACACCGGGGCAGGCAGCTCACTGAACTCCAGTAGATCGATGGGTTTACGGGTCATGCTGTCCGTCATGAAGGGCGGGTTGTCTGGATCGAAGTATAGGCCTGTATCCAGACAATGGATAATTACCCCTCATTAACGTTCTGGTTTTTCCCATGCAATACGCTTACCCCCTGCTGGCCATTTTCATTTGGGCTGGCAATACCGTGATCACCAAAATGTCGGCCGGGGCGATCTATCCCGCCGAGATCGGTTTTTACCGCTGGCTCCTCGCCGGATTATTGTTCACACCCTTCATGCTCAAACCGGCTATTGCCCACTGGCCGTCGATTCGCCCGAACCTGGGCAAGATCTTTGTCCTCGGCGTGCTCGGCATGGCTGTGTACCAAAGCCTGGCGTACTTCGCCGCGAGCCTGACCTCCGCGACCAACATGGGCATCATCCTGTCATTGATGCCTCTGATGTCGCTGGCCATGGCGATCATCAGCCTTGGCCAGCGCCTGACCATCGGCGCACTGGCGGGTGCGGTGTTGTCGTTTCTNNGTTGCCGGCGTGTTGGTGGTCGTCTCGTCCGGCAGCCTGGGTGTGCTGCTGGAACATGGGGTGAACCTGGGGGATGCGATGATGCTGATCGCCACCCTGGCCTACGCGATCTACAGCACGCTGCTGAAAAAATGGCAGCTGCGTTTGCCGCCATTGGTGTTGCTGTATTTGCAGGTACTGGTCGCGGTGGTGGTGTTGTTTCCGCTGTTTCTCGCCTCACCGAAAATCGGCCCGACCCTGCACAATATTCCACTGGTGCTTTACGCCTGCTTGCTGGCCTCGATGGTCGCACCGCTGGCGTGGATGCAAGCCGTGGTGCGTTTAGGCCCGAGCCGGACCACGCTGTTCTTCAATTTGTTGCCGTTGATTACCGCGCTGATTGCGGCAGTGGTGCTGCATGAACAGTTGGCGATGTACCACTTGGTGGGCGGTATGTTGACGTTGGGCGGGGTGATTCTTTCCGAGCGCTGGACCACCGTATTAGGCCGCAAGGTCCGTGTTGCCTGACAAAAAAAATGCCTAAAGGCCTGCAGCCTTGAGCCGAGCCGCATGTTCGACAAACAACCGGATCGGCTCCGCCCCCTTCCCCACCAGTCCCAACGACTGGTTGACGATGTCGAAATGGTCCAGCGGGTACTCGTCGCCAATCACGGTACCGAGGTGCGAGCTGTAACGCCCGACCATCCCGTCGCAATGCCCGGCCTCGCGTACGAAGGTTCTGGCAAACAACCGGCAACTGCGGTTGGTGCCATCGAACAGGTTAAGCCCACGATTGGTCTTGCCCGGCTGCAAAGTGCCGGACCAGGAGTAGTAACGCACACCGTTCACCTCTTCCGGTCCGTGCCCGCCCCAGGTATCTGGCAGCCCCTGTGGAAAACGTTGATTGAACCGTGCCACGCCTGCAGTTGTGAGCGAATGATGGGACGCAAGGATATCCACCGGCAACTTCGGTCCGCGATAGCCGGTCTCCAGCAGGCTCATCAGCGTCGCGACGCACCGTACTAGAAAGATCACCAGACGCCCTCCGACGCTGTCATGGGGATAGTGTTTGTGCAGATAGTCGGCCAGTTCCGAACCATGATTAGGCCCCGCCACCGAGGTCACCGAGGCGACCAGATCCGGGCGTTTGGCTGCCGCGTAGCGCGCGGTCAACGAGCCTTGGCTGTGACCTAGCAGATTTACCTTTTCAGTTCCGGTCTCACGCAGAATCTCTTCAATGCGCGCCAACAGTTGCTCGCCGCGCACTTCGCTGGAGTTGAGGGGCGAGACCTGCACCGCAAACACCATCGCACCACCACGACGTAACGCCTCGGCGATCCCGTACCAATACGGATAGAGCACCAAACGGATAAACCCGAGCATTCCCGGGACCAGCACTAGCGGGTAACGCGTGGCCGAATCTTGCGACATGGGCGAACATCCTTGTGATCGGTGAGGTGACGCCTGGCGACTGCAAGACTTCCGCCAAGCCTCTCCAGCGAACATGACAAACCGACGACCAGTCTAGGTCATCCGCCCTACTTCAGCCCCCCCACACCGGCCACGATCAGCCCGACCGACAGTAGCTTGACCATGGTCAGGCTTTCACCGAGCAAGATAAAGCCGAGAAACACCGTGCCCAGCGAACCGATGGCGGTCCAGATCGGGTATGCGATGCTCACCGGCAATTCGCGCATGGCCAGGGTCAGGAAATAAATCCCGCCCACTGCCGCCACGATGGTCATCAGCGATGGCCAAAGCCGGGTAAAGCCCTCGGCGTACTTCATGCCCATGGCGAAAGTGACTTCGAACCCGGCGGCGATCAGCAAAAACAACCAGGCCACTTAGAACTCCCTGGCCAGGGCCAGCAAGCGCTGCTCTGCTTCGGCGGCAGAGACTTCGAAGGTGCGCGCCTCGGACTCCTCGCCTTCGGCAGCGATCACGGTGACATCGGTGATGCCGATGAAACCCAACGCCGTGCGTAGAAGCGTATCTGCATGGTTCATCGCCTCCAGCTCGCCGCCCGGGCCGAAGCCAAATCCGCCGCGACTGGTCACGATCAAGGCCTTTTTGCCCTGCACCAGTGGTTCGTACTGCGCGATTCCGTTATCCAGTGTGTGATTGAAGGTCAGCCCAAGCCGCACGATCTGGTCGATCCAGGCTTTCAGGCCGCTGGGCACGCTGAAATTGTGCATGGGCGTGGAAATCACCAGCACGTCGTGCCCGAGCAACTCGTCGACCAGCGTGTCGCTGAACGCCAGGTCCGCTTGCATCGACAGCGGCCGGGCATCGGGCTGGGGATAAAACGCGGCTGCCACGAATGCCTCGTTGACCGGTGGGATCAGCGCTCGCCCGACTTCGCGGCGGGTCAGTTTCGATTGCGGGTGACGGGCCTGCCAGGCCGACAGAAAGACTTCCGCCAAACGTCGGGAGTGCGAACGCTCACCTCGCGGGCTGGCATGAATCGCAAGAACTGTACTCATCTGACTCTCCTTGGGACTAAACTCAAACTGCTCGTGGCTTGCAGCTTGGCGCTCACAGCCGCCCCGCTTCAACTGAACAAAAATCAGTCGGGATGAATCCATTTCATCCATGGAGTTTCCATGTTTGCTTCGTTGCCATTGACCGCCCTGCGCGCTTTCGAGTCTGCCTCTCGACTGCTGAGTTTCAAGGCTGCCGCCGAAGAATTGTCGGTGACTCCGACCGCGGTATCCCACCAGATCCGCTCGCTGGAAACCTGGCTCGGTGTGCAGTTGTTCGAACGCCTACCGCGCCAGGTACGCCTGACCGAAGGCGGCGAGCGCTTGTTCCATAGCCTGCACGGCGCTTTCCTGGAAGTGGCGCAAAGCGTCGACACCCTGCGCCCGCATCGAAGCGGCACGAATCTGACCCTCTCCACCACCGCCGCCTTTGCGGCCTTGTGGCTGGTGCCTCGTCTGGGCCGTTTCTACGCCCGGCACCCGAACATCAGCCTGCGCCTGGACACCCATTGCGAGGTCATCGACTTGCATCAGGACGCCAGTGTCGACCTGGTAGTGCGCTACAGCCTCGATGACTATCCGAACCTGTACGGCCTTTGCCTGTTCGACGAGTCGTTCGGTGTTTACGGCTCGCCCGGGCAAGTGGCATTGGCTGCCCGCCAAACGCCAACGCTGATCAGCGTGCACTGGCACAACTCCAAGCTCTACGCCCATGGCTGGCAAGCCTGGTGTGCGCAGTCTGGCGAAGCCTGGCTGGAGGGGCAGCCAACCGTGCGCGAATACGATGAAGAGCACTACGCCCTGCAAGCGGCCATTGCCGGCCAGGGCCTGGTGCTGGCGAGCAATATCCTGGTGTCAGAAAGCGTCGCCAATGGATTGCTGGTGGCCTATCGGGGTGAAATCCAGGTCGATGGCGCCGGCTACAGCGCATTGTGCGTACCAGGACGAGAGCGACATCCGCCGGTTCGGGCTTTTTTTGCGTGGTTGCGGGAAGAGGCAACAGTATCCGGATTTGCCTTCTCGCAAGTAACGTGAGACGGCGCTGCAATATTCCAACGACTTGATATTCTGCAGCTTCCTTACCAAACAACTCCATACAAACAATTAACCCACACCTACTGATAATTCTCAGAACGCACCACGCCGCCCTCTTTCGAAATCGACCAACAACCAGAAGTTACAATCACTCGATAGACTTCAGCGAGAACAAAGTTATTATAAGAACCACAACCCATCGGTTGTCCAAATAACCAAAAGTAAAGGAATACTTATGCACATTGAAGAGCGACTCCAATTCATCGACTCACTGGCACCCCTGCCAGTTATGACAACTCGATCCTTCGCCAACGTTCCTGAGCAGTACAACGCCCAACCTCACGATATAAACAAACCAACCGCCAGTGTCATGCCTGATACAATCGACGCTTTTTTACCAGGCGTGTCAGAGCAGATGATCGACGACGTCAACCTCTGCAAATTAGTCATGCAGAATGCTGCTGACAAACTATTCCCCAAAGAAGAACAGCTTTTCGAGTGGTACAAGTGTTATGTGGATGGCCTGAGCAAGCTGGGCTGGGTCATTCAAAACAAAAACATGCAGGAGGTCCGCATCACTAAAATCGGCCTCACGATGGACCAGGTTGCCCTGGAGATTGTTGCAGGCTTGATTGGTCCTAATCCAGCAGGGATCTTGGCAAACGTCGCAAAAAAAGCGATAGAAGAGGTAAAGAAAAGCCCCAAGGCAATTGAGATATTTGATAAAAACAAAAAACTCGGAGGACAGGCAAAATTCGACATTGCGCCGGTTTGGATGGACAACATCGGGCAGGCGAACATGATCCTTAACTGCATTTCCCTGGATGCACGGGAAAGCACCCATGGCATCCTGTTCTGGAAGACCACCAGGCAATCCACCACCATAAAATCAGGTGCCGTGCGCACTTACCTGAACAATAAGACTTTCTCGGGCCTCAGAGAGACCCTGTATAAAAAGTACCTCAAGGATGCAGAAAAATTCATTATTGACCTGCCTGACTTTTAATAATCAATGACATTTAAATCGGCAAGAAATTGCCGATTTAAATAATTGTTCGCACGCCACCCAAACGGAACAAAACATGAACAAAGACAACTATGACGCCTACCTGAGCAACGGCAGCCTTATATTATTTTGCGGCAAACACACCGACTGCTTCAAAAACGATGTATTACACTCCACCTTGTACGCCAATCTCACAGCGACAATCACTAGCAACGACCATGAACTGTGGTGGCAGACTTACACTCGAAACCTAAACAGAATGGAATACCCTCTAAACAGCCGGGAGGTCCGCCAACTTGAATTCAATAATAGCCACCTTCTAAATATCGTCATTGAGAGTACGGGAAGCGCCCTCCCGGAGAAGGAACAGCAAGCACTATCCAGCGTCTTTTCATATCTGAGAAAACAACCGGAAGACTCATCAGCCATCAAGGCAATCATCACTAGACTTCAGGCTAATGCTTACAATGGAGCTGAAGGCATTGCTGGCGCCAGGACCGAAAACCAATCGATCTCAACAGCAACGGTGCTGACGATCGTGCGCAACGATAAAGCCCTGCTGACCCTGCAAATCTCCTTCAAGACCAAGGGAGGGATCACACCGGGGATCCTGAATGAACCTGTGCTCACGACAATAAAGGATGGAAAAAACAATATTCGCCTGTTACGCAGCTCACTGAACGAACTTAAATACGACCTGATCAGAGAGACCGTTATTACTAAACTGGGCAAAAAACCGCAAACAGACTTGCTTCACCTCACCCCCTCTGCCCTCCCAGAATTGCAATGATTCAGGCGAGCCTGAAGTTGCCTTGGCTCAGTTCTTTACTGTTTTAGGCGCCTTACCCGACTTCATCTGCTCGAGCAACGGCGCGCACTGATTCGGTTCTCCGCCGCTCGGCGCCACCAAGGCCAATAATCCCGCCGCCGGTGCGGCGATCACACCCAGTGCAACCATTCCAGCCCCTCGCAACATCAAGGGTACGGCTTTCACCCCGGCGTCGGGCTTGATGAATTTGCCCCGCACATACAGCGGCGAACGCAACGAGATCAGCCGCCAGCCCTTGGATTCCGGCGTGATGGTCAGGTCCAACTGCTCTGTGGCCATGTTTGCCGTGCCATCAATGTAGATAATTGCGTTCTCGGTATCGAAGACGAACAGCTGCGTAGTGGCCAGGCCAGCCTTTATGTCGAAGTCGGCGGCGGCGCAGTTGATCTTCACTTCCTTGTCGCCAAAGATCTTGCCGACCACATAGTTGCCAACATTCAGACCCGCCAGTTCCATCAGCTCGCGACTGATAGCGCCATCGTTGATCAGCATTTTCAACTTGCCGTTAGCGCTGCCCAGCAACTTGGCCACTGAATTGCCGCGCCCGGTAATATCCGCATCGCCGTTGAGCTCACCGAAGCTGGTTTTCATCGGCTCGAACGTCGGGAACAACTGCTTGAGCTTGAAGCCTCGAGCGGTCAGTTTTGCCCGGCCTTCCAGCGGTTCGGTGTGACCATTCAGGCGAATCTGTGCATCCAGCTTGCCACCGGCCACGCCAAATCGCAGCGGCTCAAGACTAAGCACGCCATCGGTGAGCACCAAGTGCGTGTAGAGATCGTTGAACGGTAACTTTTCGCTATGGACGATGCGCTTTCCAGTGAATTCGACATCCGCATCCATGTCGCGCCAGCGATCGGTCTTGAACTCCTCGACCGGCAGCACCTTGTCCGCCGGTTGCTTGCTCTCGCCGCCGCGGGCTTTCTGCTTGGCATTGGAATCGGCGCCGATCAAAGGGGCCAGGTCGGCGAACAACAATTGATTGGATAACAGCGAGCCGCTGAGTTTAGGACGGGGCTGGCCGGCGACATAAGCCAGGCTGCCATGGATGTCGCTCGAGCCGATCGTGCCGTTGAACGTTTCATAACGAAATACTGCACCGCCCGGCTCATGCAGCTTGGCAATCAGATGGCCGTCGGTGGCATACGGCGGCGTATCCGGCAGGGTCACACCGGTCAGGGGATAAAGATTGCCCAGGCTGGTGCCGGCCAGTTTCAGGCGTAAATCCAGGGCGCCCAGATTCATCGGATCGGTCAACGTGCCCGCCAACTCTATGCTGGTATCGCCGATCTTCGCTTGCGCCTGAAGCGGAAACGGCCGAGCCGCGTCCTGCAGCGCCAGCAGCCCACCGATTTTGCCCTGCCCCGTGAGTTTCTGAGCGTGGTACTGGCCTTTGACCTTTAGCGCAAACGCGTAATCCTGCGGCGCACTGCCCTGCCCGGAGGCCGTTTTCGCCGCTTTGTCGCCAACGATTTCGCTGAAGGGGATCGGCTTGCCCAGCGGGTCGATCAGCAGGTACAGTTGAGTCTTCAGGTTCTGGTCGTCAAGAGTGACATGTCCTTTGTCGAAGCCGATCGCCCCGATATCCACTACCCAGGACGAGGGCTCGGCGTTCGGGTCTTTCGGATCGAACTTGAACGTCCAGTTGGCACGACCGTCGGCCAGGCGCTGCAACGCGGCATTGGGTTCGGTGAGGTCGATGCGCGGGATCACCACACGCTGCGCCAACAAGGCCAGGGGTGAAATGCGCAATTCGACGCGCTTGAGGCTGGCCATCTGCGGCGCCTTCGACCAGTCCGGGTTGCCCAGGCTCAGATCCTCGGCCACCACATGCGGCCAGGGCACCCAGGCACGCCAGCCGCCCTCGTCGCGCTCGCGCTGCCAAACCACCGCCAGATTGCCGTTGATCGCGAATGGACGGTGCAGTTCTTCGGATACTTTGGCGTTCAGGGACGGTTTGATCCGGTTCCAGTCGAAGAACACGATGACCAGCACCAGCACGGCCAGCAGGACAACAAGGCTGGTCACGACCCAGGCGAGAATTTTACGAGTGCGCGTCATTGCACAGAGCTCCTGATACGACTGGACTGAGCGTCACGATCGCGATGCTCAGTGGAAACGCAGGGCCAGAACCGGCCCGTCATGGAATCTACGACTGGCAAATGGCCCGCAGGTTTAATTGAAAATCCGATTTTGCCGCCGTTGGCGATTGAACATGGCGCCCCTCCTCCCGGACAGCGTTACCGGAGCCGCACTTTTGCGTGGCGCGGTTGAGTCGAAAATACCCACCTCGGTGCGCCGCAAAGGCCCGGTTTAGAAGGGCTGTAGAGAACAATCAATTCCGTTGATTATTAACATTGCGTTTATGAACTTTTATATCGACTTATCAAGAGTAGCATTGCCTTCGTACCCAATTTATCGCACTCCTACGGAGCACCCCATCATGAAACGCCAACTTCTGCTTAGCCTTACACTTTCAATGCTCGCCAGCACCGCTTTTGCGCTGCCGGCCGCTGACCAGGCCACTCCGCAAGTGAAAGACACTCACTCGGTGTTCAGCCAAACCGTTGCCGCTGATGGCTCCGACCGTACCCCAGGTCAAACCGTCGCTGCTGATGGCTCCGACCGCACTCCGGGTCAAACCATCGCCGCTGATGGCTCCGACCGCACCCCAGGGCAAACCGTCGCCGAAGGTGGTAACGATCGCCTGAGAGAAAAAGGCCTGATCGCTGAAGACGGCTACGACCAGACTCCACAAGGTCAAACGGTTGCCGCTGACGGTTCCGACCGCACTCCAGGTCAAACCATTGCTGAAGGCGGTGGTGACCGTGTCATCGAACGCAACAGCACTATGAGCTAAGCCCATGGTGGCCTTGGAAAAAAGCCCAATCAACAGATTGGGCTTTTGATTTTCTGGTCATTGCCTTTTGTAGAATTCGCACCGCCCCGCCTGATCCCGCCTATGTCGTTCGACGCCGGCAAAGCCGATTTGCTAGAGTGCGCCGCAGTCCTATTCAGAAAACGTCATTGCGATGCTGCCCCGCGCCGAACAGAAACAACAAACAAACAACGCCTTGATGGACGCTGCCCGCCATTTGATGGAGGGCGGCCGAGGATTTGGCAGCCTGAGCCTGCGTGAAATCGCGAAAACCGCCGGAATCGTCCCCACCGGCTTTTATCGGCATTTCGCCGACATGGATGAACTCGGCCTGGTGTTGGTGAGCGAGGTCGGCCAGACCTTCCGTGAAACCATTCGCCTGGTGCGGCACAACGAGTTTGTCATGGGCGGCATTATCGACGCGTCCGTGCGGATATTTCTCGATGTGGTGTCGGCCAACCGTTCGCAATTCCTGTTTCTCGCCAGAGAACAGTACGGCGGTTCGTTGCCGGTACGCCTGGCCATTGGTCGCTTGCGCGAGAACATCAGTTCGGACCTGGCTGCCGACCTGTCCTTGATGCCGAAACTGCAACACCTGGACATGGCCGGCTTGAGCGTCATGGCCGATCTGATCGTCAAGAGCGTGTTCGCCACTTTGCCGGACATCATCGACCCGCCAGCCGACGCGCTGCCTGAACACTTGACGCCGCAAGCAAAGATCACCCAGCAGCTGCGGTTCATCTTTATCGGCCTCAAGCATTGGCAGGGGCTTGGAAGTACCGAGTAACGCTTAAGAAGATCGCAGGCTTGGGCAGCGCCTACACTGCGCCGCGCCACTGTGCCATCTCTGTTCGCCACAAATTGGTGCAGTTTGAAAAATCTGCGCACCAATTTCAGTCAAGATCCTGAGCACCTCGAAACTTTTCCTACGCTGCCTACAGGTATTTCCTACACGCCCCCAGATTGGCAAGCCCCTTGCTCTAGCCTGAGCATTGTCCATTGCTGGAAGCTTTCCGATGCTGGTGATTCATCGCAGAATCGACCCTCAACCCGACTGGGCCGCCGAATTGCACCTGACCTTCGAGGCCAGGAGCAAAAGCCGCTTGCGCTGTTTCAGTGCCGAAGGTGAGGACGTCGGTTTGTTTTTGGAGCGCGGTCAACCACCCTTGTATGACGGCGAATGTCTGCAAGCCGAAGACGGCCGCGTGGTACGCGTCTGTGCCCGTCCCGAACAATTGCTGCACGTCACCTGCACCAATGCCTACGAATTGACGCGTGCCGCCTATCACCTGGGTAATCGCCATGTCGCCCTGCAAGTGGGCGACGGCTGGTTGCGCTTGCTCGACGACTACGTGCTCAAGGCCATGCTCGAACAACTTGGCGCGCAAGCCGAACCCATCGAAGCGGCCTTTCAACCTGAACACGGCGCCTACGGCGGCGGCCATCACCATTCCCGCCACGGCGACGAAGACTTCAACTATCCGCCAAAACTGCATCAGTTCGGCGTGCGCCCATGAACCCTGCATGGGCCCTGCTGCGCCTGGCCAGTCCGCAATTGCCGATTGGCGGCTACAGCTATTCCCAAGGCCTGGAAATGGCGGTGGACAACGGCCAAGTGCACAATCCCGACAGCGCGCGGCGCTGGATCAGCGATCAGTTGCTGCTCAATCTCGCCCGCTTCGAGGCGCCGCTACTGCTCGCCCATTGCGTGGCCGCGGTCGAGGAGAATTGGAGCGAACTGCTGCAGCGCTGCGAAGAACACCGTGCCAGCCGGGAAACCCGCGAACTGCATCAGGAGAGCCGGCAAATGGGCTACTCCTTGCAGCAGTTACTCAACGGCCTGCCTGAACTCGATGCACCGGCCCGCGCCTTCCTTGAACAACGACCAGAACCACACCTGGCCCTGGGCTGGGCGCTGGCCGCTCGCGCCTGGCGGATCAGCCCGCAGGATGCACTGGCCGCGTGGCTCTGGAGCTGGCTGGAAAACCAACTGGCGGTATTGATGAAAACCTTGCCACTGGGCCAACAGGCTGCGCAGCGCTTGACCAGTGAACTGCTGCCGCTGCTGCAACAGGCCCAGCAGGATGCTACCCGAATCAACCCCGAACACTTTGGCAGTGCCGCGTTTGGCCTGTCCCTGGCGTGCATGGCCCACGAGCGCCAGTACAGCCGTCTGTTCCGTTCCTAAGGACCCCTTATTCTGGAGAATCACATGAACACACAACCCTTGCGCGTCGGCATCGGCGGCCCCGTCGGTTCCGGTAAAACCGCCCTGACCCTGGCCCTGTGCCTGGCCCTGCGCGAACGCTACAACCTGGCAGTGGTGACCAACGACATCTATACCCGCGAAGACGCTGATTTCCTGGTGCGCAACGAAGCGCTGGCGCCGGAACGCATCATCGGCGTGGAGACCGGCGGCTGCCCGCACACGGCGATCCGCGAAGACGCCTCGATCAATCTTGAAGCCGTGGATCAATTAAACCGCCGTTTTCCGGGCCTGGACCTGATCCTGGTGGAATCCGGTGGCGACAATCTCTCGGCCACCTTCAGCCCGGAACTGTCCGACCTGACCATCTACGTGATTGACGTGTCCGCTGGCGACAAGTTGCCGCGCAAAGGCGGGCCGGGGATCTGCAAATCCGATCTGCTGGTGATCAACAAAATTGACCTGGCGCCCCTGGTGGGAGCGTCGCTGACGCTGATGGACAGCGATACCACGCGTATGCGCAACGGCAAGCCGTTCGTGTTCAGCAACCAGAAAACCGGCCAGGGACTGGACGCGATCATCGCCTTCATCGAACGCCAGGGCCTGCTGACGGCAGCCTGATCAAGACTTATCAACAAGGAAGCTTCTCGATGACACTCAAACGCATTCTGGGCGCAATGACACTGCTGTTGACACCGACCATTGCGTTGGCCCACCCAGGGCACGGGGACAATGGCTTGGTCGCGGGCATCAGCCACCCGCTCGGTGGACTCGATCATCTGCTGGCAATGCTCGCGGTCGGCCTGTGGGCGGCTCAGCACAAAGGTGCGGCGCGTTGGGCGCTGCCGTGCACCTTCATTGTCACCCTGCTGATCGGCGGTCTGCTGGGTTTTGCAGGGCTGGAACTGCCGGCGCTGGAAGGTGGCATTGCCGCGTCTGTGTTGGCGCTGGGCCTGGCGGTGGCCTTGGCGGTGCGTCCACCGTTGAGCCTGGCAATGGCCGCAACGGCGTTGTTTGCGCTGTTCCATGGCGTGGCGCATGGCCTGGAGTTGCCGGACATGACGAGCCCTTGGGGATATGCCACGGGATTTGTCGCGGCGACCGCGGTGTTGCATGCGGCAGGTTATGCGTTGGTACGGGTGTTGCCGCAAGCTGCTGCGCCTTTAGTGAGACTGGCGGGGGCGGCTTCGGCGGCGACTGGCGTGTGGTTGTTGGCAAGCTAAATCTCTATTGCCCGTGATGGCGTCTTCGCGAGCAGGCTCGCTCCCTCATTTGCCCTGCGTACACAGTTTCATTGTGGGAGCGAGCCTGCTCGCGAAAGCGGCCTGAGAGACAACACAGCTCTAAGGCCTGCTAACATGTCGCGCAATCAACCCTGCCGTGACGACGCCAGCCAATGCCGCCTGTTTCCCGCTCCGCCTCCCAGCCTGAACTGACCGCCCTGTTTGCCTCGGTGCAACAGCACTTCCAGGACGTGATCGTGCCGCTTTGGCAAGGTCCCGGCTGGAATGCCGAGTTGGCGCTGCCCCATGAGGCGCTGGACGCCGAACACCACCCGTTGCCTCCCCAACGCTACCGGGCCATGGCCTGCGCGCGGCAGCTGTATCTGTTTGCCAGCCTGATCGGCCAGGTGCCAGGCGCTCAAGAGCGCGCGGCAGCGCTGTTCCGTTCCTTGCAGCGGCACTTCCACGATGCCGAGCATGGCGGCTGGTTCTACAGCATCGACCCGCAGGGCGCGCCACTGGATCAGCGTAAAGATCTCTACACCCACGCATTCATTCTGTTCGCCTGCGCCCACTACTGGGACAAAGTCCGCGAGCCGCTGGTGGAATCGGTGCTCAACGCAGCCCTGGAAGTGATCGCGCAACGTTTCGCCAGCGGTGACGGCCTCTACGAAGCGAGCCTCGATCGTGACTGGTCATCGTTGAACAGCGGACCGCTGCAAAACCCGTTGATGCACCTGGCTGAAGCCTTCCTTGCCACGCTGTCGGTGCGTGAAGACCTCGCTGTGCAACAGGCGCTCGTGGACTTATGCACAGGGATGCAGCGGCGGTTTATCGATCCGCAACACGGCGTGTTGATGGAAAAACCGCTGGGTGCTGTGGATAACTGGTTCGAACCCGGGCATCAGTTCGAGTGGTATTTCCTGCTCGAGTCGTCCGACCTGCTGCGTGGTTCTCCACTACATGCTTCGCTGGAGCGCGCTTTTGCCTTCACCGAACAACTGGGCGTCGACCCACACACCGGTGCCGTGCGGGCCATGCTGGACCTGGGTCCGGATGGCGGCTCACGGGACGCGACTCAACGGATCTGGGCCCAGGCCGAATACCTGCGCGCCTTGACCCTGCGACCAGGCAGTGAGGCTTCGGTGCTGCGTCAATTGCAGGCGTTGCAGCAGCGCTCGCTGCACGCGGGCGGCTGGTATGAATGCCGCGACGAACACGGTGAAGTGAGCCGGCGGGACATGCCATCGACTACCCCTTATCACTTGGCGACCTGTTATCGCGGGTTGGCTGAGTATCTTGGTTGACTGAACGGTCGCTTTCGCCGGCAAGTCGGATCGACGCATCGCTCGCGCCTACATTGCGAGGAATCCACCGGATTTCACGCAATCCACTTGCGATCCCCGGTAAAACTGATGGTCAGCCACCTCGCCGCATCAGGTTTGCCGAGCTTCGCGGAGATCTCCTCTCGTAGCGCATCCAGTTGCACCACGCTGCGCAGCGGATAATTTGTCGGCAACACGATGTGAATCTCGATAAAACACGCCCGACCGTGCTTCTGAACGTAGGAAATATAGTCGTCGAAACCATGCTCGATCTTCGCCTCTTCCATCACCTGGCGCACCTTGTCGTCCAGTTGATCCGGGGCGATTCCCAGCACATCGCGTAACGCCGGGCCGATGATCTTGAACGCCGGAGGGAGCATGCCCAGGGCCAGCAGAATCAGAATCATCGGGTCGACATACAACGCCCATTTTTCGTAGCCCTGGGTCTTTAGCAACAGCGCAATAAGAAAGCTCACCAACAGGCCGGCCGAGAGCATCGCGTCCACCAGCCAACTGATGTTGTCGAACTGGATCAGCGATGACTTGAGCGTGCGATTTCGATGGCGAACGTAGAAAAAGTAAATGAGCTCGACGACGGTGAATACCGCCGCGTAGAAGATCACCAAGCCAAGCTCGACATCGCGTCCACCACTGATGATGCCGAACACTCCGTTGAGAAAGGCATAAATGGCCACCAGCAACAGGAAACTGCCTTCGATCACCAGCACCATGGGTTCCAGGTGCCAGGAGCCGAACTGGAAGCGTTGATTGCTTTCCTTGGCGATCAGCCTGGCGGTGATCAGCATCAGGACCTTGATGAAGGTTGCAACCAGCGAAAAGAATCCATCGAACAGGATGGATTGGGCACCCGAGGCAAACCCGGTGATGATCCCGGCGAATGTCACCACCAGCATCAGGAAGGTCGATTGCTTGAGCAGCGCCTGCTCGCCTCGATTGCTCACATGGTCTCCTCGAAAACCTTGAACCGCAGGGCGCGGCGAGGTTGTTGGATGAGGAGTCTAGCTGATGTCCGGCGTTGTCAGTTCCGGCCCCTTCGCGAGCAGGCTCGCTCCCACAGGTTCACCAAAGTCCCTGTGGGAGCGAGCCTGCTCGCGAAGGGCCGTAACGCGGTCTTACGCCTTGCCACCACTGCGATCAATCGCAAACCCGGCCCAGGTCTGGCTCACCGGCATCAGCTCGACGCTGTTGATGTTGATGTGCGCCGGGGCATTGAGGACCCAGAAAATGGTCTCGGCAATGTCTTGCGGCTGGATCGGGTCGGCACCCGCATAGGTGGCGTTGTAACGCTCCTGGTCACCGGCAAAGCGCACCAGAGAGAACTCGCTTTCGCACAGGCCCGGTTCGATGTTGCTGACCCGCACGCCGGTGCCCTGGAGGTCACAGCGCAGGTTCAGGGAGAACTGTTTGACGAACGCCTTGCTCGCGCCATACACATGGCTGCCCGGGTAGGGGTAGTTGCCGGCAATGGAGCCGAGGTTGACGATACCGGCGCCGCGACCATGAGCGATCAGGCGTGGCAGCAGCAGGCGGGTGCTGTACATCAGGCCTTTGACGTTGGTATCGACCATGGTGTCCCAATCGTCCAGGTCGCATTTGGGCGCCGGATCGACCCCCAAGGCCAGGCCAGCATTGTTGATAAGTCCACGCAGCTTGGCGAAGGATGGCGGCAGGTTCGCAATGGCTTCTTCCATGGCCTGGCGGTCACGCACATCAAGCACCAGCCCGTGCACCTCGGTCTGCTTCGACAGTTCGGCGCACAGGGCGTTAAGGCGCTCTTCACGACGCCCTGTCAGCACCAGTTTCCAGCCGGCCTCGGCAAAACGACGGGCACAGGCTTCACCGAAACCGGAAGTCGCGCCGGTAATAAACAGGGTGTTGGACATGGTGTTCTCCTTGCTACGGCTGATCGGCAGCCATTGGAATAGAAAATCAGCAGGCAGCATGCCCGGCCTTGCGCACAGCGGCAACCGGCGCGCTTTCTGTACAAAAAACGAACAAAACTTGCAACGCCTTGCCGGCCGTGGCTTGCAGCCATATGCACGCACCTTATCCACAGCCCCATCCACACATTCCGGGGGCAAGTGGAAAAGCTGAAAGCCGCTATCCACAAGGCTTTGCGGGCCGATTTGAAACTTTTTTGCTTGACCCCAATCGGCCTGCTGTGTAGCCCAGGGTCATTTTCCCGACCGCGCGGTCAATCCAGCGATGGCGCCAAGCCAGTAACTACGGCCCTCAGCCAAGTCTTTCCAGAGTTTAACCACAGACTTATCCACAGGCTTGTTCACTGCATTCAGGCGCTCTTTGTACGCTAAGAAAAAGGTTGACAACGCTGCCTTGAAGACAAGAAAAAGCGCCTGATCAAAAAACAACCATCGCGCTGCAAGCCACGGATTCAAAGGCGCTCAGCCAGCTACTCCCACGTTATTCACAGCCAGTTCCACAGCAAACGGGGACAAGTCAAAACCATGATAAAACAACAATTTGCAGCGGCTTTATGTCGCGCTTTCAGAGGTCGACAATTTTGTTTTCCACAATTTCACTTTACCTCACACCACCGCTCTTGTAGGAGCTGCCGCAGGCTGCGATCTTTTGATCTTGATTCTTAAAAAACAAGATCAAAAGGTCGCAGCCTCGTTTCACTCGACAGCTCCTACCAGCTTTTACAGGGGCGAAAAAAAACGCCCTGATCTCGTCAGGGCGTTTTCATTGGACGCTAAAGTTTAGTGCCCGCCAAGATAGGCGTTGCGCACATCCTCGTTGACCAACAACTCCTTCCCTGTACCGCTCATGCGAATCTCGCCGTTGACCATCACATAGGCTCGGTCCGACAGGCGCAGCGCGTGGTTGGCGTTCTGCTCGACCAGGAAAATGGTCATGCCGGTCTTGGCCAGCTCCCGCAGCGTCGCGAAGATCTGCTTGACCACAATGGGCGCCAACCCAAGGCTCGGCTCATCGAGCAACAGCAATTTCGGCCGGCTCATCAGGGCTCGTGCGATGGCCAGCATCTGCTGCTCGCCACCCGACATGGTCATCGCCCGCTGGGTGCGTCGCTCCTCAAGGCGCGGGAACAGCTTGAACATGCGTTGCATGTCTTCCTTGGCGTACTTGTCGCCGATGGGGATGGTGCCCATCAGCAGGTTTTCCTCGACAGTCATGTCGGGGAACACCCGCCGTCCTTCCGGCGACTGGGCAATGCCGTTGGAGGCGATGTAGTGCGACGACTTGTGGGTGATGTCCACGCCCTGGTAAAGGATCTGTCCGTCCGCCGCGCGTGGCTGACCGAAGATCGACATCAGCAGGGTCGACTTGCCGGCGCCGTTGGAGCCAATCAGGCTGACGGTCTCCCCTTCGTTGATGTGCAGCGAGACATTCTTCAGGGCCTGGATGGGCCCGTAGAACACGTCCAGGTCCTTGAGTTCGAGGATGGGTTTGCTCATACCACCTCCTCTTCATCGGCACCCAGGTAGGCGGCAATCACTTTCGGGTCGTTGCGAATCGCATCGGGACCGCCCTCGGCGATCACGACGCCGTGGTCCAGCACCACAATGTGGTCGGAAATACTCATTACCATGCCCATGTCGTGTTCGATCAGCACTACGGTCAGATCATGCTCGTCGCGCAGCAGCCGGATCATCGCGCTCAGCGCTTCGGTTTCCTGAGGGTTGAGGCCGGCGGCCGGTTCGTCGAGGCAGATGATCTGCGGACGGGTGCACATGGCCCGGGCGATTTCCAGACGACGTTGCTGGCCGTAGGACAGCTCACCGGCCAGGCGGTTGGCGCAGTCCACCAGGTCCACCACTTCCAGCCAATAGAAGGCGTGGTCCAGCGCATCGCTTTCGGCCTTGCGGTAGCCCTTGGTGTTGAGGATGCCCGCCAGCAGATTGCGGTTGACCCACATGTGCTGGGCCACCAGCAGGTTTTCCAGCACCGACATTTCCTTGAACAGGCGAATGTTCTGGAACGTCCGCGCCAGCCCGGCGCGGTTCACCAGGTGGGTGCCGCCGAACATCTTGTAGCGCAGGCGACTGATAAAGCTTTTTGGCGAGACGAAATCGGTAGGCTTGAACGGTTCGCCGAGCATTTTGATGACGTTGGTTCGCTGCCCCCGCACGTTCAGTTCGATCTTGCCACCGGAGGCCTTGTAGAACCCGGTCAGGCAGTTGAACACTGTGGTCTTGCCGGCGCCGTTCGGGCCGATCAGGGCGAAGATCGAGTTGCGCTTGACCTTCAGGCTGACATCATTCAACGCCTTGATGCCGCCGAAGTGCATCATCAGCTTCTCTACGGAGAGTACGACTTCGCTCATGGCGCTACTCCTTTACGCGGGGTCACACCGGTACGGCTGATTCGAATCAGGCCGCGCGGTCGCCATATCATCATCAACACCATCAGGATGCCGAACAGCAAAACGCGGTATTCGGCGAAGCCACGCAGCAGTTCCGGAGCAACGGTCAATACGAAGGCCGCAATCACCACGCCGATGGTCGAGCCCATGCCGCCGAGCACCACGATGGCGAGGATCAGGGCCGATTCGAAGAAGGTGAACGAGGTCGGGTTGACGAAGCCCTGGTAGGTGGCGAAGAACACGCCAGCCAGGCCGGCCGTCGATGCGCCGATGGTGAATGCCGAGAGCTTGACCAGCACGTGGTTCAGGCCCATGGAACGGCAGGCGATTTCATCCTCGCGCAGCGCTTCCCAGGCACGGCCAACGGGCATGCGGGTCAGGCGATGCTTGATGTACAACACAGCCAGTACCACCAGGAACAGTACCGCGTAGATGAAGTAGTACTTCACGTCCGGGTTGTAGGCGATGCCGAAGAACTCATGGAACGGCACGCCCCCGTCCTTCGCGCGCTTGCCGAATTCCAGTCCGAAGAAGGTCGGCAGTGGTGCCGGCATACCGTTCGGACCACCGGTCAGGGACAGCCAGTTGTTGAGGATCAGGCGAATGATTTCACCGAAGCCCAGGGTCACGATCGCCAGATAGTCGCCGTGCAGGCGCAGCACCGGGAAACCGAGGATGCAACCGGCCAGCCCGGCGGTGATCGCCGCCAGCGGCAGCACCGTCCAGAAGCCCAGCCCCAGGTACTGATAACCGAGCGCAAGGCCATAGGCGCCGATGGCGTAGAACGCCACGTAACCCAGGTCGAGCAAGCCGGCCAGGCCCACTACGATGTTCAGCCCGAGCCCCAACAGCACATAGATCAGCCCGAGAATGACCACGCCCAGCAGGTAGGAGTTGGAGAAAAACGGGAACACCACGGCGATGACGATCACCAACGGGATGATCCAGCGCAACCGCGATTTGTAATCCGGCGCCAGCACATGCACCCCGGAACCCGTGCTTTCAAAACCTTCGAGGATGCTCAAGCCCCTGGGGGTTTGCAGGAACATGCTCAAGGCAAAGCGACCGGCCATGACAATGGCGACAATCCACGCCACGCGGGTGGTTTCCAGGTTGAAGCCGTAGCCATCGAGAACGACACCGACAATCGGCCCGAACACGATCAGGGCAATGAGGCCGGCAAGAATCGCGTCAACCAGACTTTTTTTGATATCAATGGTTTTTTTAGTGGTTGAGGACATCGCTTACACCTTCGACACAAGAGGACGGCCGAGCAGGCCTTGGGGCCGAAAGACCAGAACGAGAACCAGCAGCGAGAAGCTGAAAACGTCTTTGTAGTCCGAGTTCACCAGGCCAGAGAACAGCGACTCGGAAATCCCGAGGATGATCCCGCCCAGCATGGCGCCTGGCAGTGAGCCGATCCCGCCGAGCACCGCGGCGGTGAACGCCTTGATGCCGATGATGAAGCCGGCATAGAAGTCGAACGTGCCGTAGTTCATGGTGATCAGCACGCCGGCCAGGGCCGCCATCGCTGCACCGATGATGAACACATAGGAAATCACCCGGTCGGTGTTGATCCCCAGGATCGAAGCCATCTTGCGGTCTTGCTGGGTTGCACGGCACATGCGGCCGAGCTTGGTGTACTTGATGACGTAGGTCAGCAGGGCCATCCCGACAAACGCTGCGACCAGGATGAACACCTTGGTGTAGGTCAACTGCACGAAACCTGTGCCGACTTCCACGCGCCACGCTCCGCTGAGCAAGGTTGGAACACCTTGTTGCTTGGCGCCCTGGGCGATCTGCGCATAGTTTTGCAGAATCAGCGAGATACCAATGGCGCTGATCAGCGGTGCCAGTCGGGTGGAGTTACGCAGGGGTTTGTAGGCGACGCGCTCGATGACCCAGCCATACACCGCCGTGACGACGATGGTGAAGATCAGGGTGCCGAGCATCAGCAGAGGGAAGGATTCAATACCGAAGTATGCCAGCAGAGCCAGACTGATTGCCGCGAGGTAAGCGGAAATCATGTAAACCTCGCCGTGGGCGAAGTTGATCATGCCGATGATGCCATAGACCATTGTGTAGCCGATGGCGATCAGGCCATAGACCGACCCGAGGGTCAGGCCGTTGACCAGTTGCTGCAGGAAAATACCATCCATAACGCAATCTCACGCAATGAGAACCTGTCCACCTGCCGGTGCGGTTCTTCTAAGGAAAATACAGATATACGTCGGAGCAATGTCAGCCACGATCAGCCCGGCCCACACCGTCCCCTGTGGGAGCTGGCTTGCCAGCGATAGCGGTAGAACATTCGACAAAATTGTCTCCTGCAAGTCCGCCATCGCGGGCAAGCCCGCTCCCACGAGGATCTGTGGGTTCAGGTGATTGAGTCAGCCCTTACTTCTGTTTTTCCAGCTGGTGGTATTTGCCATCCTTGTCCCACTGGTAAACCACGTAGTCGGAGACTTTCAGGTCGCCCTTGCTGTCCCAGGTCTTCTCGCCCATGACGGTCTTGACCGGATTTTTCTTCAGCCACGCAGCCGCTTCTTCGCCCTTGTTGGATTTGGCGCCGTTGAAGGCAGCCGCCAGGGTCTGCACCGAAGCGTAGGCGTACAGGGTGTAGCCTTCAGGCTCGGTACCGGCCTTGCGGAAGGCGTCTACCACGGTCTTGCTGTCTGGGAGCAGGCGTGGGTCGGCACCGAAGGTCATCAGCACGCCATCCACGAATTGCGGACCGCCTGCGGTGGTCACCAGTTCGTCGGTCACGATGCCGTCGTCGGACATGAACTTGACGTCTTTCAGGCCTTGTTCACGCAACTGGCGAACCAGAGGACCGGCTTCCGGGTGCAGGCCACCGAAGTAGACGACGTCAGCGCCGGCACCACGGATCTTGGTCACGATGGTGCTGAAGTCTTTCTCGCCACGGGTCAGGCCTTCATACAGCACTGGCGTTACGCCGCGCTTGACCAACTGGGCCTTGGTGGCGTCAGCCAGGCCTTGGCCGTAGGTGTCCTTGTCGTGCAGAACCACGACCTTCTTGCCCTTGAGCACGTCGACGATGTAGTCGCCGGCCACGATGCCTTGCTGGTCGTCACGACCGCACATGCGGAACATGGCGCTCAGGCCGCGTTCGGTCACCTGTGGGTTGGTGGAGCCTGGAGTGATGGCGATGATGCCCGCTTCGTCGTAGATCTCGGAAGCCGGGATGGTCGAGGAGGAGCAGAAGTGGCCAACCACGCCGGCGACTTTCTGGTTGGTCAGGTCCTTGGCGACCGTCACAGCCTGTTTCGGTTCGCAGGCGTCATCGCCCTTGACCAGTACGATTTTTTCCCCGTTCACGCCGCCCGCTGCGTTGACCGCATCGGCTGCTGCCTGTGCACCCTTCATGTACTGCTCGCCAAATGCCGCATTGGCGCCCGTCATTGGACCCGCTACGCCGATCTTGATGTCAGCCTGAGCAAACGCAGAAACACCCAAAGCAGCTGCCACTGCGAGGGCCAGAAAGCCTTTCTTGTAAAACGTCTGGGACATGAGGTGGTGCTCCATGGTTTTTTTAATTGGCACTGCGACTTCACTGATTGCTCAGAGCAAGGGCCGTGCCATCGGTTTTTTATTCTTAAAAAAGTCGCTGCTTTATTCTTATTTCGACTATCTCGGGCCCATTTTCATTGGGCGTGCAACCGTCTAAACCGCGGAAGGTAAAACCATTATTTTTTTGAGGCGCAACCCGCCCGCGCCATCATTGCAACCGCGGCACTAAACGACGTGCAACCAGCCTGTAACAACGTGCGTCACCGAAGTGCACACTGCTGGTGCGGGACTGCTACAACCCGCACCACTACAGGCTAGCTGCTGATCAAAAAAGCGCCGCTTTCAACAGCAAAAATCAACATTCAGATCACGATCCGCAGGCACTGGCCTGCGTGATACAGCGAAAAACCGGCCTCGTATAAACAACTACGCAATCCCACCCCTGCCAGTGGCTGCATTGGAGCGAAGGGAATGGGTAGCGCTTGAGGATTTCCGTTACACAAATAATCGGCGAATGCCTTGCCAACCACCGTCCCGGTGGTCACGCCCCGACCGTTGTAGCCGGTCACTGCCACTATTCCGGGTGCCGGTTCGAACAGGCGCATCAAGTGATCCGGGGTGAAGGCGATGCGCCCCGTCCAGGTGCACTCCCACTCCACCGGCTTGAGGTAAGGAAAGTAATGTTGCTGCACGCGATCGGCCCAGGCCTTGAGAAACCAGGCCGGTTTCTGATTGCCATTGCCGAGACTGCCAAGCAGCAGGCGCCCGTCCTTGTCCCGGCGAATACTGCTGAGCACCTGGCGGGTGTCCCAGGAACCCTGGCCACCGGGCAAGATTTGCCGGGCCGCGTCTTCGGTCAGCGGGACCGAGGCCACCTGATAGTAATAACCGGGGAAGAAATTGCGTCGCAACTCGGTCCAGTCACCTTCGGTGTAGGCATTGGAAGCGATCACCACTTGCTCGGCCAGGACCGACCCCTGCGCAGTTTGCACCGACCAGCGTTGCCCCTGCCGTTCGAGGCGGGTCACCGGGGAATGATCGAACAACTGACCGCCCAGGCCCATTGCCGCCTTGGCCAAGCCGGTGGTGTAAGCCATCGGGTTGAGCGTGCCAGCACGACGATCGAGCAATGCCGCGGCGATTTTCTTGGTGCCTGTCGCTTGCTCACACGCTTTACCGGTCAGCAATTCGACGGGGGCGCCACGGCGCTTCCATTGTTCTTCACGACTGCGCAAGTCAGCTTCGCCACGGGCGTTGTGACCCATGTGCAATGTGCCTTCGCGGCGCAACTGGCAATCGATGTTGTACTTGTCCACAAGGCTGAACACCAATGAAGGTGCTGCGCCGAGCATTCGGTTGAGCTGACTGCCGACCGCCTCGCCAAACCCCGCTTCGATCTCGTCCGGGGGAATCCACATGCCGGCATTGACCAGCCCGACGTTGCGCCCCGAACCGCCGTGGCCTGCGCGGTGTGCTTCGAGCACGCACACCGTTTTGCCCTGCTCCAACAAATGCACCGCCGCCGACAGCCCGGTAAAACCTGCGCCAATGACGCAGACATCGACTTTCACCTCACCCTTGAGCGCCGAGTTGTCGGGCCTTTGCGGCGTCAGTTTTTCCCACAGACACTCTTCGCGTAACGGCATTGCCAGACTCCAACGGAAACCTAACCAACACACACAAATCAGTGTGGGAGCGAGCCTGCTCGCGAAAGCGGTTTATCAGTCACCGTTGATGTCGACTGACAGATTGCATTCGCGAGCAGGCTCGCTCCCACAGGGATCACTGCCTCGCTGAAATATCAGTCAAAGGTGATGCCCTGCGCCAACGGCAACTCCAGCGAATAGTTCACGGTGTTGGTCTGACGACGCATGTACCCGCGCCATGCATCAGAACCGGACTCACGACCACCGCCCGTTTCTTTCTCACCACCAAACGCACCGCCGATTTCCGCGCCGCTCGGACCGATGTTGACGTTGGCGATGCCACAGTCACTGCCCACCGCCGACATGAACTGCTCGGCTTCACGCACGTCGGTGGTGAAGATGCACGAGGACAGGCCTTGCGGTACAGCGTTGTTCAAACGCAGGGCTTCGTTGAAATCGTTGTAGCCGACCACGTAGAGGATCGGTGCGAACGTTTCATGGCAGACCACATCGCTCTGCTCCGGCATTTCGACGATGGCCGGCGAAACGTAGTAGGCATTCGGGAATTTGTCTTCAAGCTGACGCTTGCCGCCGAACACCCGACCGCCTTCGCTCAGCGCCTGCTCCAGTGCGTCCTGCATGTTGTCGAAGCTTTGCTTGTCGATCAGCGGACCGATCAGGTTACCTTCCAGCGGGTGGCCGATACGCACTTTGGAGTAGGCGGCCTTGAGGCGGGTGACGATTTCTTCCTTCACCGATTCATGAGCGATCAGGCGGCGCAGCGTGGTGCAGCGCTGACCGGCGGTGCCGACGGCGCTGAACAGGATCGCGCGAACGGCCATGTCCAGATCGGCGCTTGGGCCAAGGATCATCGCGTTGTTGCCGCCCAGTTCGAGAATGCTGCGGGCAAAACGCGCAGCGATTTTTGGCGCCACTTCACGGCCCATGCGGGTGCTGCCGGTAGCGCTGACCAGCGCGACACGCGGGTCATCGACCAAGGCTTCACCGGCATCGCGACCGCCAATGACCACCTGGCTCAAGTGCGGTGGATCATCGCTGAAATTCTTCAGCACGCGGTCGAACAGTGCCTGGCAGGCCAATGCGGTCAGTGGGGTTTTTTCCGACGGCTTCCAGATCACCGGGTTGCCGCAAACCAGCGCCAACGTGGCGTTCCAGGCCCAGACCGCCACCGGGAAGTTAAAGGCGCTGATCACGCCGACGATGCCCAGCGGGTGCCAGGTTTCGCGCATGTGGTGGCCAGGACGCTCGGAGGCGATGGTCAAGCCGTACAGTTGGCGGGACAGGCCGACGGCGAAATCGCAGATGTCGATCATTTCCTGAACTTCACCCAGGCCTTCCTGGGTGATCTTGCCCGCTTCCCAGGACACCAACTCGCCGAGATCGGCCTTGTATTCGCGCAGGATGTCACCCAGTTGCCGCACCAGCTCACCGCGACGCGGCGCCGGCACCTTGCGCCACAATTCGAATGCATGATCTGCACGACTGATGTGCTGCTCGACTTCAGCGGCACCTTCCCAGTTGACGGCGGCAATCGTGCTGCCATCGATTGGCGAATGCACCGGCACTTTGCCGTTCTGGTACAGGGCCGGGTTCACACCAAGACGATCAAGCAATGCGGCAACCATGGGTCACTCCTCAAGCAAAAAACGGAACGTGTGCAGCCGCCGAATCACGACTGATCAGACCTGTAGTTTTAGCGCTACCGAGGTTACTCAACAAACGACCATTAAGAGAGATATCATTCCGTTTATTCATGCTGTGCATTGTTGGCAATAAAGAGACAAGTACAAAGGACCGCCCATGCTGAACAAACGCTATTTGCCCTCGATCGCTGCACTGCAGTGTTTCGAAGCCGTGACCCGCCACCTGAGCTTTACCCGGGCCGCGGAAGAGCTAAACCTGACCCAGAGCGCCGTCAGTAAACAGGTGGCGCAACTTGAAGAGCTGTTGCAGCACCTGCTGTTTCGCCGGGTTCGCCGACGCCTGCAAATGACGCCAGCGGGCGATCTGTACCTGGTGGAGGTACGAAAAATCCTCACCCAGGTCGAGATGTCGACCCATTACTTGCGTTCCTACGGTGGTGAAACCGAAGTCTTGCGCGTCTCGACACCCTCGACCTTCGGCGCTCGCTGGCTGGTGCCACGCCTCAAGGGCTGGCGTCTGCGCCATCCGTCGATCCATTTGGACCTGTGCAATGAGCAGGAAGCCGACGACCTCCTACAGGGGCGCAGCGACCTGGCGTTCTACTTCGGCCAGGGTTCTCGCCCTGGTACCGAATGCCTGAAGTTGTTCAGCGAAGAGCTGGTGCCGGTCTGTGCGCCAGGCAGCCTGCCCGACACGCCATTCACCGACCCGACGCAACTCACCGACCTGGTCCTGCTGCAAAACGCCTCCCGTCCCCAGGCCTGGCACGACTGGTTCGACAGTCAGGGCTACCACACCGAACACAGCTACCACGGCCCGCGCTTCGAAACCTTCTACATGTGCATCCGCGCGGCGCAAGTCGGCTGCGGCGTGGCATTGCTGCCACGGTTTCTGGTGGAAGAGGAACTGGCCGACGGCAAACTGGTCATTCCCTGGCAGCATGCAATGCCCAGCACCGATGCCTATTACCTGGCATACCCGGAACATTCGGCGGAAGTGCCCAAGGTGCGCGATTTCGTCAAGTGGATGCTGGAGCAGGTGTAGGGCGGTGCAAAAATCGCTGGCAATACCCACCACCGATATGCGCCACTAGCCTTATTCCATGTGGAGAACCCCCGTTATGAGCGAGAGTGTGTTTGCCGATCGCATCGTGCAGAACCTGCTCGACACCGACTTCTACAAACTGACGATGATGCAGGCGGTGCTGCACAACTACCCGAACGTAGAAGTCGAATGGGAGTTTCGTTGCCGTAACAGCGAAGATTTGCGCCCGTATCTGGCAGAGATCCGCTTCCAGATCGAACGGCTGGCCGAATTGAGCCTGAGCGCCGATCAATTGAGTTTCCTGGAGCGCATCAGCTTCCTGAAACCGGATTTCCTGCGCTTTCTCGGGCTGTTTCGCTTTAACCTGCGCTATATCCACACCGGCATCGAAAACGGCGAATTGTTCATCCGTTTGCGGGGGCCGTGGTTGCACGTGATCCTGTTCGAGGTACCGATTCTGGCAATCGTCAGTGAGGTGCGTAACCGATACCGCTATCGGGAGATTGTCCTGGAACAGGCGCGCGAGCAGCTCTATCGCAAGTTCGACTGGCTGACCGCCAACGCCAGCAGCGACGAATTGTCCGAATTGCAGGTAGCCGATTTCGGCACCCGTCGTCGTTTTTCCTACCGTGTGCAGGAAGAAGTGGTGAACGTGCTCAAGCATGATTTCCCCGGGCGCTTCGTTGGTACCAGCAATGTGCACCTGTCCCGGGAACTGGACATGAAACCGCTGGGCACCATGGCCCACGAATGGATCATGGCCCACCAGCAACTCGGCCCGCGGCTGATCGACAGCCAGATCGCCGCCCTCGATTGCTGGGTCCGCGAATACCGTGGCCTGCTAGGGATTGCGCTGACCGACTGCATCACCATCGATGCATTCCTGGGCGATTTCGACCTGTTTTTCGCCAAACTGTTCGACGGTTTGCGCCACGATTCGGGCGATCCGGTGGTATGGGCGGAAAAAGCCATCGCGCACTACCACAAGCTCGGCATCGACCCCATGAGCAAGACGCTGACCTTTTCCGACAGCCTGACGCTGCCCAAGTCCCTGGAGATTTTTCGGGCGTTGCGGGGTCGAATCAACGTCAGCTTCGGTATCGGCACCAACCTGACGTGTGATATTCCGGGTGTCGAACCGATGAGCATCGTGCTTAAAATGACCGCCTGCAACGGCGCGCCGGTGGCGAAGATCTCCGACGAGCCCGGCAAGACTCACTGCAAAGACCCGAATTTCGTCGCGTATCTGCGACACGTTTTCCAAGTTCCTGCCCCCCTCTAGCAAGGAGTGAATTCATGCAAGCCGTACAGCGTGAGATTGCTGAACAGCTCAAGGTTCAACCGCCGTTCGCCGACGAAGCCGCCCTCGAAGCGGAAGTCGCCCGGCGGATTACCTTCATCCAGGATTGCCTGGTCAATTCCGGGCTCAAGACCCTGGTGCTCGGCATCAGTGGCGGCGTCGACTCGCTGACTGCCGGGCTGCTGGCCCAGCGTGCGGTCCGTGAACTGCGTCAGCGCAGCGGTGATGCCGCCTACAAGTTCATCGCCGTGCGGCTGCCGTACGAAACCCAGTTCGATGAACATGACGCCCAGGCCTCTGTGGATTTCATCAAGCCGGATGAGCGCCACACGGTGAACATCGGCCCGGCGGTCAAATCCCTGGCCAACGAAGTCGCGGCGTTCGAAGGCAAACACGCGGTGTCGGTGGACTTCGTGCTCGGCAACACCAAGGCGCGCATGCGCATGGTCGCCCAGTACACCATCGCCGGCGCGGCCCATGGCCTGGTGATCGGCACCGATCATGCCGCGGAAGCTGTGATTTCTACCCCCCTACACTAAACTGCACAACCCCCTCTGTACCCCCCGCCCTACCCACTTCCCCTTACCTTATCTCCACACCCATAATGCACATCGCTGGTTCCCCAACTGATTGAAATGGAAACCGAAGGTGATGCGCTGATGAAGATGGTGGCAGTCAAGGGAGAGCTCCTAGACCTAAGAAATTCTGTCCTGACCCAAGGCGAGTACCGGGAGCAGTTCCTGTCCCAACCCGAAGCTCAACAACTAGAAGTGAAGGTCACCGGGTGCGTGTTGATAGGGAGTGGAGAGCAACTCCAACCCCTGACCTCGGATTATCTCTGCCGAAACTACAGGAACAACTTGCTGGCTGATGCCACCACCAAGTCCTACGCGTACCGCATCGGGTACCTTCTGGATGACCTGAAGACCCAGGTGGAGTTTGAGAGCAGTGACCGAGACGAAGCGCTGTTAAGTGTCACTCTAAGTAGGCTTGAGAGTTACCTGGCAGGCATGAACGCCGCAGGCCTCGCGCCCAAGACGATTCAAGGAAGAGACGCAGCCCACCATCACCTGTTCACAACGTATCTATGCAAGCAGTTTGATGAGAGCCCGGCGCTGCGTGAGGACAATCCCTACAAAACAGGCCTGATCTGGACTGGCAAAGCCAACACTCTTGGTATCGTTCAACCCTGCAGCATGGATGAGCTGGAGCAGCTGATCCTGCACGCTGAATCAGAGCGGGAGCGTTGCCTGATCCAGGCGGTATACGACACCGGAATGCGGGAGTCAGAAGTTCCTCGAGTTACGCTGCAGGCTGTGAGAGATGCGCTCGACTTTCAGAAGCTCCAATTCATCACTGCAGGATTGCCTCATGCAAGACCGCTGAAGGCGGCGTACTGCCCGCTCAATATAAAAGGGAGCAAGGGGAGGAAGAATCAGATCAAGCCTCGGACTACGCTGGTCAGCCGGACGACGCTGGAGCGCATTGAGGACTATCACAAGACCCCTCTTTACCGGCGCTTTGCTAAGCGATACCCGACTCCAGAAGAAACGCCTGCGTTCTTCAACGCACATGGTGAGCCCTACAAAACCAAGAGCATCGAGAAGCTCTTTGACCGCGTCACCAAGCGGGCTATGAAAGCGAGGAAGATCAGACGGATCATCTCGCCGCACAAGCTGCGCCACGGCGGCGCATACGCGATTCTTCAAAGCCCTGACCTTGGCAATGATTACGTAGATCGTCTCGTTATGCTTATGAAGTCATATGGGCACAACCGGGAGGCGACATCTGAGGGTTACACGCTGATTCCTCATGATATGTATCAAAAGCTCGCCGATCCAAATTCCTTGGAAAAAACCAAAGCTAGCGAGATGGAACTACTTCGTGAAAGGACTACTAAGCGAATTCGCTCGGGTGATAAAAAATGAAGCATGAAGCATCCGAAGACGAACTCTATGAGACCACCCCCAAAACGGCAAACCGTGAGAGGCGCCCACAAGCTGATATCACGAAGGAGATCGACTCGTGGGCCACAAAGATTAAATCCAGCCGGCTGAATCTGCTTGATGTGCAACTCAGTCAAAAAGGCGAGCCGGCTATCGCAGCTAGTTACTTAGCAACCGAACTTAAGACATCATATAGTGTCTATAAAACGAGATTTGCAATCCTGAACTCGGTCATCCAAAGGATGATCGATGAGCGAATTATTATCCCTGGGCATAATTCTATCGCCAATGAGTGGCGCCGTAAGCTACTGCGCTGGTACGAAAGTATGACTGACACCGAGAAGCAAGCCATTCCGGTGGTCGCAAACACCATATCAGTACGCAGATGCCTGCAAAATGTACCAGGGATGGGAAATCTCAAGTGGGCACGTTTGAATATCCCACTTGTAGAGCAAACCTTCGACGACATTTTGTCAGACCTAGAAAAGCGCGGTGTCGTAAACGTCAATTACAAAACTGTTGCTGAACGAAAACTTGAGGCTGACGAAAAAAAAGAGCTTTTCCCAAGAGGAGATACTTGGGAAACGCAGTTGAATACGCTGAGATCTATTCCGCTCTCCCATGTCGATGATCTAGTACCAGTTGACCCTCAGCGCCCGTTCGTTCAAATTTTCCACATGTTCGCTGCTGCCTCAATGACTACAATGTCGTCGTCCGGACAACTTAACTTCGTGGAAGGCTTTAAATTTGTTAGTCAACACCTTAAAGAAGTTGGCTACACCGGTAGCGAGAATGCATTCGAGTGCATTACGCCAAACTATTTGCCTCGACTGCGGAACTACTTGACTGAGCAACTAAGTATCGAGGCAATTTCATCGCACTATGCTCAGGTCGTCGTGTCATGTACTCGCAAGTTGATGAAGCGCTTGCTGAAGACTAAAGGTATCGGCTTCAGCAGCTTTGTGGATATACAAGGGTTCAAAACTAGCAGAGCAACCGATGAGTATCGCCCCTATTCCTCTACGGAGCGAGATAGAATCAGAGATGCCTGTGAGTTAGAAATCCAGGAATCCAATCAACTCGCAGCGAATTATAAGCGATTCAATGGCGGCTGCGACCCCGTCAATGCGAAAGGTCATATTCAGAACGGCCTTGGCACACTAGAAAATGCCAGATGGATTTTTGAAAACAAACTCAACTGCCAACGCCTTAGCCGTGCATTTGCTGACCAAAATAACTTCTACGAGAAAGCTTTTTGCAAAATCTTGGATTATTCAGAATCTGGCATCATCGAGACTTATAAGAACTGGGGCGTCATTTATGAATATACCTCTAGGCTACTTGCTCCCTATGTGATTCGGTTGGCACAAATAACAGGGCTCAATGCCGACTCTTTGAAATCTTTGGATGTGGATGATTTCATCAAATGCCATGAAATCACTAGACGGCCCTACCTGCGCTACTGGAAGGAGCGATCAAGCGGTGAAAAACTCTATCATCTTGACCTCATGAATGCTGACGTTAATTGGCTCAGCGTGGCTCAGAGCGTTCAAGTCGAGAAAATATTCAATGATGTGATCTACTTAACTCGCAACATTCGTGACCGCGCCCCCCCTTCCGTTAGGGATAAGCTTTTCATTTATGAATCGTTGAAGGGTTCCGAATATCGCGAGATCAAATCAATAGATAAATCCAACATTATCAATCAAGTAATGAGTCGATTTGCTGAAGATCATAACTTAAAGAAGGACAATGGTGATGATTTGGCAATTTCTGCTTCGAGGTTAAGACCTAGCTTAGTCGCAGAACTGGTAGACCAAGGCGTTTCTCTGCGTGAGATTCAAATGATTCTCGGCCATCGAAGCATCAACACCACAATCAAATACCTTGATCAGCTGGAATTCAGCAAAACTGCACAGAAGGTAGTCGATGAGGCCTTACAAAAGATTCATAAGGAATATGTGCTGGCCGAATCAAGCAACGTAGATATTCCCACGAGCAACATAGATATCCAAAACGAACGAAATTCTCCAGCAGTCCCCATCAGGACGGGGCTGGTCGAGTGTCGAAATGTCTATGATCCCCCTCCAGAAATTAGGAGTTCGCCAGCTTATAAGGAAGGAAACCCTTGCTCGCTTTTGAACAAGTGCCTTTCGTGCCGCAACTCCATTATCACGGCATCCAACCTGCCTGACCTGTTTGCTATGCGAAGAGATTATCGAGCAATGATGGAGACCAGTGCAGTCGCGCAGACGCCGTATGGACGCATCATCGTGCAGAATCTGGAAACCCTGGATTCAATCTTAACGCCGTCGGCCCAAGGCTTCGATAGCGAGCAACTGGATCATGCCGAGCGTCTATCTGAACACATCCTCACGAGTACTCTAGTAGAAGGAATGACCCTTTGACGCCTACGCTCGACAACCTCATCTACCAGATCAAGCCGGCTAGGGATCAGTTTTTGCGCCTTCTCAGTGCTCAAAACGCGCTTGCTGCGGGCCATAGGAGCTATAGCCAAGTCAGTCAGAGTGAGGTCAGCCCTGACTACGACCCTGTTGCTATCTTCAATGCGCTAATGAATCTTCCCGTGAGTAACCTCAGCATGATTAGGGACTTGGCATGGGACTTCAATGATGAACCACATCCGCTTGCGAGGAATATTCAGGGCGCAAAATCCAGGATTGATTTTGAGATCTACACGAGCCTTAACTCGACGATTCTCTTCGAGTTAAAAATCGCGTTCGCTTGCGCACTTCAAATGCCGGGAGCGATTCGGACTGGAAGAAAGCTTAAAATCTGCAAACCGCATACTATCATCGACATTTTCAAATCAGTCATCCCATTTATTGATAAAATGTGTGCGCGAAAACGTCTTGAACAGGGTGATGAGTTCTTCGAGCTTACGTACTACAGCCTCGCTGACTTCAGTGAAAATGACTACGCTGTAGAAGCAGAAGTATATGACCGAGCTTTTCGCGGCGTTACGAATTTAGGGTTCACTTTCCTACGCTCACCATTTTTGGTCGAAAACTTGTTTGCAAAGCCTCTGCCTTTTATAGAAATGTCTTCACTGAAATGGCCACAGAACAGCATTATCAGCCCTAGAGTCCGGGAAAAGCAAAAATATTTCGACAACCATATCTTCGAAAAATGTTCACGCAAAGCAACTTACGCAGTTGTAGATTTCTTGAAAGCTTTAAAAGAACCAGTCTATGATAAAGATGGACTGAAGCGATTGAAGGTTAGCGGTTACAAAGCTGCAGCAGAGGCAAAGCTAACCAAGAAAAATTTTGACATCTATGTAGCCATTCGCCTTACCTCTCGAGGGTATTCAGGAAAAGAGATTGAATCTTTCCTTTATTACAATGACCCGAGATACTGGTCTCCCCAAAGACATGGCATGTTCAAGGACAAGGAAGCCATATGCAAACTCACCAATGCAAAGATGGATGATGACTTCTATCAGTACATCACCCACATCAGCAACAGTGCATATTACATAATTGCTCAATACACTGGCATGAGGCCATCCGAACTCTCAGGCATCATGGCGGAAGGATGCCTGATGACAAATGAGTTTGGTCACAATTTAATTCTGAGCACGGTTCTTAAAAATCGCGAAGTCTATGGAAAACTTTTTGGCGACAAATGGGCAGCGATTCCGATTGTCATGGATGCGGTAAGGACACTGCAAATACTAAACCGATTCAAACAGAACCCATACTTACTAGCCAATATGAATACTGTGGCCCCTAAACAAAAGGAAAATGCAAATTCGATCGGAAATTTCGACCACGTATTGTGGGCATTCCTATCAGAAACCTTAGATATCGAAGAACTTGAAAAACTTGATGTTTCCGCTTATACCCTACGGCACTCCTTGGCGCATCAAATGTTTCGTGCTTCCGTAGGGCTGCCTTTCATTTCCTATCAGTTGAAACACTTTGGAAATATTGTGAGTGGCATTGGGCAAAATCGCGTAAGTGCCGTCACGATTGACTATGGCAACATCGGCTCAGCACTCACCTCTGACACGGGGCGCGAGGTCGCAAACGCTATTCGGCACGACGCCGAAAAAGAATTTGTCATGAATGCCTGCGATCCCGATGGAGGCTACGTGGGTGAAAATGCCGGAGTCCATCGGGAGCGATTGAAGAAGTACTTTCAAGGCTACCTTGAGGCAGGCTACACCAAAGACGAAATCTTTGATCGGATGGTAGAGCTCAATTTTGCGATCATCAACGTGGGTCAAGGCTATTGCTACGGCAATGCCAACGAGGACTTCGACGCATCGCTCCCCTGTATCGGTTCGCTTCGGTGCAACCCCTATCGGTGTAAAAACGCTGTGGTCACAAAGGCCAATGCGCCCAAGTGGCGTGAGATCTACGTGCAAAATACGATTGCCGTCAGAAAGCTGGAGTTAGAGGCCAAGTCGATCGATCAGCTTATTTATGGTGAATTTGCGACCTCGATTGCTCAAATGAAGGCTGCAATCGCTGAGGCTAAGGCGGTACTGCAAGGGTTGGGCGAGGAGTTGATGGTATGAGTTCTGCTCCATACAATGAAAAGAACGAAGAACTATTTGAGGCAATAACGCAGCAACTCAATGAAGCACTGCGCAGACTAGAAAGGGATTCATCACTATCCGCGTCCGTTTCATCGCTGGCCAAGCTATCAGGAGTACATCGAAACACGATTTACAATCGCAAGTGGCCACAAGAGAAACTTATCGAAATCAAACAAAAGCGCATTCAGCAGAAGAAAGATGACGTCACTTCCAAGGCCACGCAAAAAACACCAGAGGAATTGTTGGAGCTCAGTAGACTTGAAGTTATATATTGGTTCACGCAACTGCAGGACGCTCGAAATAGCAATAGCTCGCTGAGCAAGAGGCTCAAAACAACCGAAACGAGCCGAGACTTTTATATGAAGTTATCACGGGATCACTTGGAAACCATCAACAAGCAAACATATGAAATCAGTAAGCTTCGGGACGTGCTCGCCTTGCAGGAAGAAGAACTATCGTTCCTGAAGCGAAATCTGCCTTCAAGTCAATGATTTCGCAACTCTATACACTCCCCAGCCTTCAAATGGAATCGAGCCGGGGAATCGTTCCAGCGCCGGGAACTGATGCTAGCCTTTCTCCCCAGTTTGACAAAATCCTCAATGTAAATCTGAGAGTCAAACCAGAAAAAGCTGCTGGCTAATACCCAGTATGGGTAGCCACTAAGAAAGGTTGCCGGATATAGAACGAGGTTGGTAATCCACGGGCTAAGCGATGAAGCCGATTGATAATCGGCTCTTGTTGCCTGGCTACGCGCTCTAAGATGCCAGCGTAGAGATGCGCTTCTTCAGGAATGTCAGCACTGTGTGAAGGTTCTCTAATCCCTGGGGGGAGAATATCTCTACCGACGTATCCGCCCTGTAGTAATGCTCCGCTAGTATCAGCCCGTAGTGATCCTTGCTTGGTGTCGACTCCAAACCCAGGCTGCGCTGAGCCACCTCTAGGCTGTCTTGGCCCACCAGTGCTTCGAGCGCCATTCCGTCGAACGAGGCATCAATGTCAGACAAGGTGATGACGACTTGATCGGACAAGATCCATTTTTGTCTGTAGCGATCTCGGGCTTTGCGCCCTTCCTTATCATCGTCGAGCAAAACGATGAATTGCTCGCCGCGCCCCATGAGCAAGCTGATCAGATTACCTGACGCGCTTGAGCCGACAGCTGGAATCAGGTTGAACCCCAGCTTGCCTCCACTCCGTAATGCTGCTGCTTTGAGTGCATAGTAGTCCGAGATCCCTTCCAAGATCACGCAAGGTGAAGTCCCTACGATTTCAGGTACGACATACTGCAGTCGGTCAACCACTGGTTGGAAATAGTGTGTACGGGTAGGGAAGGAGTTCAAGTATTGCTTGTACTTGATCGCGTTCACTTCAGCAGGTGTGAAGTCGAGATCATAGTCCTCATCATCACCTTGACCTGCCGGACGGTTCTCGATGATGTAAGCCCCAGACAGCCACTTCGGGTTCACCATGTGGTGGCTATGGGTTGAGTAGATGATCTTATCGCCGCTGGCCGCCATCTTCTCGAAGTAACCCAGTAGCTCTGCCTGCGCGCGGGAATGCAGGTTTGCAGCAGGCTCGTCAAAGACGTAGATTTTATGCTGGTTTTCACGTTCAAGCTTGAAGCCCGTGAGCAGCAAAAATGTGAAGAACCATCTGAAGCCAATCGATCGCTCGGCGATCTTGTAAGTCGTATCGCGGTTACTCACGACAAACGACACGACTGCAGTGGGGTTATCAACGCCGCCGACTGTCCACTTTAGGTCGACCCGTTTTGCTGTGGCATTGCGTGAAAGAACGCGCCGCCAACCGCCAATCACTTCAGCAGAAAGCGCGTTAGAGACCTGTTGAAAGACATTATCAATCTGGCCTTTTGCTGCGCTTCGCTGAAATTTCTCATACCAATCAGCACCGTTAGCCGCCCGATACGCCTCGATTGGTCTGCTCACATCCCGGTCAACATCGTAGCCAGCGAATTTTATGATGCGCTCGACAATCTCCCGATAATGCCTCTTCTCGTACCCCTCATGATCATTGGATGCGAGCGAAATCTGCTCAGGCACATTGATCAAAAACGTCGGGAAATACGCGACCTTAGGTATCGACGCCTCAATCAAATCAGCAGTTCGCTTCCATAGGTTTTCGTATTCGTCGTCGGGTTGGGCGTAAACCTCAAATTCGCCTTCTCCAACCGGCCTTACCCTGAAATCGAACCCTAGGCTAGCAATCCTGGATTTTGGCTCGCTGTTTTCAAAACTGAACTCCCTTGCGATCTTGAAGGGCTTTGCTAGTGCCTCGGTGTCTACTTCCAATCCAGCACGACCCACCAAGGCCCTGATCGACTCCAGATCATGCGCTTCAAGCTCAACGGTCGCAGCGATCGATACGGTGCCAGTAAAAGCGCCTTTCTTGCTAGCGGGGATGAAGGTGAACTGATCTTTGTTTTCTGGACTGAAGAAGTAGAGCCTTGAAACTGAGCGGTCGCTGCTCACAAATTGCGAGATGGCTTCCAATATCGTGGTTTTGCCACTTTCATTTAGTCCAATGAGTGTGACGACTGGGTTGTCCAATCGTCCTGCCAGCTCAACTCGTGTACTAACAATCCCTTTGTAATTTTTTATCTCAAAATCGAGGATTTTCGACATCAGCGCACACGACCTTGTGTTGGCACGAATCGGAGCACAGCCAAGGGCTAAATCTGGCCGATATGAACCTGTGAATAGTGCCCTGCCGATCTGATGCGGCCTATTGGCAAATTGGATCCGACAGGGGTAGAGTGCTGGCACTCTAGCATCAAGTCGACCGCTGTCAACTGGCCTAGATTTGACGCCAGGCCATTGTTGCGTTGGTTCACATAGGGAAGATGGGGAACGTAATGTCAGGTTCTGACGGAAGGCTTTTTAGAGATTACACAGCCGGTGCTCCAACCGAGACCGCCTGCGATACGCTGTACCTGCAGACCCAGCTTGCTTCTCCAAAGCCCGAGGTCGTGAGCGAGATCGAAATTGGGGATACGCTTGGAATTGGCCTTAGTGAAATCGACGGCAACGTCGTCGCCTGCGCATTTTGGAACAGGCATATTGCCGGCGGCATTGCATCTCCCAAGGTTATTCGACTGATCGCCTGCATCCAAAGTGGTACGAACTATTCAGCAATAGTTACGGCAAAAATGGGTGCTCAGATCTCCATCAAAATCTCGCCGATCAAGGAGGAGTGATTTTGATCAGACTGACTGGCGGTGTGTATTACGAGCAGTGCATGTGTCCCATATGGCAAGAGCTGTTTGGCTCAGGCGGTCGAGCTGCCACGGCGATAGCGCGCCTAGGCGGGCACGTGGCCCTGGATACATACGCGGATTGCACGGCGGAGGCGATTCTTCGCCAAAGAGCGGTGCTGGAAGGCTTTGGTGTCGCATCCCATACTATTAGTCAGAGCCTGAATTTCCGGTATACCCATGGACTCGCCAAGCCGTCGATCCAGCCGGTACCAGAGACCTCTTCGACGACCCTTCAAATCACTGCCGAAAATGTGGTTCGCTTCGGACTGCTCGAAGGTGACTGCGTCGTCGATGCCCGTAATGCCGTTTACGACCCACAGAGCTCTCGGCACCCTGTCCCCTTTCACAAGAATGGCTCCAAGGCCGAGCGGCTTGCGCTTGTCCTGAACAGAAGTGAAGCCGAAGCACTGCATGGCAGTGATGAGTTGAGCGCAGCCGATTTGGCGCGAGCACTATCGAAGTCGCAGAACGCCGAGATCGTCATCATCAAGATGGGCCCTGCCGGCGCCCTGCTGTTCCATGACGGCCAATCGCACCACATCCCCTCCTTCGTGACGTCGCAGGTATGGAAGATCGGTTCAGGCGATGTGTTCGTCGCGAGCTTCGCGCACTTCTGGCTCGAAGAGGGACTTACGCCGCTCAAGGCCGCCATGCAGGCCTCACGCGCCACGGCTTATTATTGCGAGACGAAGGGCTTTGCCTCCAAAGCGGAACTGGAGACCTATCACCCTGCCGCCGCCAGCCTGCCGAACAAATCCAGAACAGGTAGGCCTCCCTTGGTCTACCTCGCCGGCCCTTTCTTCTCGCTGGCACAGCTCTGGCTTGTTGAGGAAGCCCGCGCCCGGCTTTTGGAAATGGGGTTGAACGTATTTTCCCCTGTCCATGACGTTGGCCACGGGCCTGCGGATGAAGTCGTGCAGAAAGATATCGATGCGATCCACGAGTGCGACCTTATGCTCGCGATCGGGGATGGCCTCGACGCCGGGACGATCTATGAGATCGGCTACGCGCGCGCACTTAAGAAGCCTGTCATCATGTACGTAGAGAATGAGTCGGAAGAGGATCAGAAGATGATGGCCGGCTCCGGCTGCACACTGACCAAGGACTTCGTCACCGCAATTTACCAAACGGCATGGAAGGCAGCTGACCTATGAAGCGCGCCCTTCTTTTGTCAGGCGGTATGGATTCACTCGCGGTGGCCTGGTGGCTGCGCCCTGAAATCGGCATCACGCTGAACTATGGGCAACTCGCCGCTCAGGCTGAGATCTGCGCCTCAAAAGCCATCTGCGAGCAGCTCCAGATTGAGCACCATGTCATTTCCATCGACTGCCGATCGGTCGGCTCCGGCGACATGGCCGGAGGTAAGGCTGATGCCCATGCGCCTGCCAGTGACTGGTGGCCATACCGAAACCAGATGCTCGTCACCCTAGCGGCTATGAAAGCCATCAGCCTCGGCGTGAACAAGCTCTACCTGGGTACCGTAAAATCCGATGGTTCCCACCGCGATGGCACTCCGGAGTTTATCGCTGCCATCAATCAGCTGATGGTCATCCAGGAGGGTGAGATGACCGTTGAGGCGCCTGCGATCGAGTTGAGCACCACCGATTTGGTAAGAACTGCTGGCGTGCCCTCTTCCATCCTGGCCTGGGCTCACAGCTGCCACAAATCGAGCGTGCCGTGCGGTAACTGCAGAGGCTGCAACAAGTACTTCGAAGTTTGGCACGAGATCGAACATGGAATGGATCAACCTCGGTAGACCGACGGTAAGAGCTGAACCTCGCTATTATCAGCCCTTCACTTGGCCTGATGGAACATTCCATGCGCTGCCCGAGATAGAGGATGTCGGCGACAAAGGCATCTTCAACCTACTCGACCATAGGCGCACCAGGCGAACGTTCACTGCCTTGAGTGAAGGCCAACTGGGTCAGTTGCTGTGGCGCTGTGCACGAACGCAGGCCATTGCCGAGTCGGACTATGGCTTCGACCTAGAATTGCGACCAACGCCATCTGCCGGCGCCATGCACCCCATCCATATTTTGGTTCACCTGCCGGGTGCGTCGAACTGGAGCCGATACGATAGTCGTCGGCACGGTCTTGTCGAGTTACCGGGATCAGCTGAAGCCTTCGCTGGCTTGGAAGAGCAGTGCCATGAAGCCCTGCCTGCAGTGCAGGCAACGCGGTTGCTCCTGGTGGCTGAGCCCGGTAAGACCTGTGCCAAATACCAGAACGGCGAAAGCCTGATCTGGCGAGACGCTGGAGCACTCTTGGCGGTCATGGCCGTGATTGCTGAAGCCTTAGACTATTCGTTTTGCCCGCTGGGGGTTACGGGGGAACCGTGGGCTGGTTGTCTCGCGCCTGCCGGTGTGCTCTCTGGCGTCGGTATCGCACTCGTTGGTGGGCCGACGTTGAGGCGCTAAGCGGCTTTCAAACCAGTCTGGTTCAGCAGACCGTGGACTACGGTAGGGGCAGACATCATCTGGTACCACATAAGCGCGTCGAGCTTGGATGGCCGAACGTCAATCGCTTTGCTCAGCGCAAGAAACTCAGCTTCCAGCTGCAGGTAGTGACGTTCCACGGTGAGACCAGGCGAGAAAAAGCCAGCCAGCGCGCCCGCGCGCAGGATGTGAATGTCCAGGATGGCGACGTCATCAGCATCAAGCCAATTGCGGGCAATCCACGAAGCGGTCTTGTAGCCAATGCCAGGCAGCTCCAACAGGTAGTCCCGAAGCGCGCGACCAGAATGAAGTGGTATGCCCCCTTCTGCCAAGGCTGCAAGCGCCGCGTGAAGGTAACGCGCCTTCTGTTTGGCGAAGCGGTAGCGTACTGAGCGGCTACCGATTTTCATCGGAATGGTCAGCCACTCTTGGAGCTGCTCCTCAGTGGGTACTTCAGCTCCAAAGGCACCGAGGTTTCTCAGGTGGGCGAAAGCCGCCAGCCCGACGTTCGCTGGAATGCCATGGCCACCAAGCAGGCATGCCCCGACCTCTTCCGCCAGGGTGGCGCCGAGTTTATAGTTGAGCGGTTCAGGCTCTTGCTCGTTTGCCCAGACCTGATAGGCCCAGTACGCCGGGGTCGGGAACGCCTCGATCAAGCCCCATGAAATACCAGGGAGCACTTCGCTCATAGCATCAGGGAAATCGCGGCTGTAGATCTTGGAGTCTACGAACACAACACCGTTCTGCATTACCGGGCCTCCTGTAAGGAGCCATAGGTTTGCGTGATCCAGTGCAGGAAGTCGCTGCGTTCAACCGGATCCATCGCAGTGACACGGTCACGGAGCCGGGATTGGCGCCGGGCAATGGTCTGCCGCTCGCGGAACGTGTCGCCTAAGTAACGACTGTCGTGAAGCTCTTCTGGGGCAGCGTAGTTCATCCAGACGCATTCCTCCCTGACATCCGTGTGCGTCTTCGCCATAAACGTCACCTTCCTCCACCCTTGGAGCATGTCGTTGTACAGGGCACTGTCATAGCCGGAAATCATCACCTTGCATGGCACGTTGCGCAGCGTAGTAAGCAGCTGTTCATGCTGGCCCTGATCATATTCGTAACGGTAGATCTTGGCGCGACGACGAGTCTGCGTGAGATACGGAGGATCAGCATAGATCAACTCGCCACCGTCGTATGAAAAGCTGCTCAGGTAGCTCGAAGCATCACCCTGGATGAGCTCAAGGCGTTCAACCTGGTGATCAACCCAGGCGCCGTGAACGGCGGGATCTACGTCCACGCCGATGTTTCGGGCGGCAGGTTTCTTATGACGCAAGACAGCGCCCGCACCTAAGTGCGTCTCAATGTAGGTCTGATGCGGAGGCATCAGGTTGATCAAGCGCTGGTAGCACTTGCCTTTTCCGCCTGGATATTTCATACGCCCATCATCGTCAGATGTGACGATGATGTCAATGGAGGGTTTGAGCGATTACGGTCTGAGGGCATTCGATTGGGGCGCTCCAAGGAGCGCCCACTGACAGCTTCACGGAATTTTCTCTTCCACGAATTTATCTTCTGGAAAGAATGATGCAATCTTGGTGATTGCATTATTCAGGAAGCCCTGCGGATTTACGTAGTCAAAGCTGTAGCGCCCGGAGCCGTGATTAACGCCCCAAACGCCTTTCTTTTTACCCTTGGGTCGCCACCACATTTCCCCAGCGATGCGGGCCGCTTGCAAGCCGGTCATGCTTGGGTGACCCCGCTTTGGATCTTTCAAGTCCTCAGCGATGAACAAGCTGCCGTCTTTTCCGATCGCCCAAATCAGGTTTTTGGTCTTCGGATTTATGATGACCTGAGGGAATCGCCGCACAAGGGTTCGTTCCTTAGCCAACGGATCGAACCGCTCAATAGCGGTATGGTTTGCACCTTTACCCTCAGCGGTGATCTCACTTTTTTCCAAGCGCTTCGGAGCGCGTAGCTTTCCATAGGTCGTGTTCAGGTAATTGGCGTAGTCTTGGTCTCGCTTGGCCAAAACCTTCAAGAACGAGCTATAAAAGTGCTCGACATCGACGTACTGAGCATTCGCCTTCTGATCCCTGAACCATCTAAGGAACAGATCAGCGAACAACAAGTCGTGCTCATAAATGGCAGATACCGCGTCGCCCAAAGGCGTATCAGTGGCATCGAGCAAAACCTTCAATACCTTTCGCTCCCCCCAATAGAGGTCAATGCTCCACTGCAGGCGAGCCATAGGGGTAGTGAGGAAGCTCAACTTATGAGCATTCCAGCGTTCAATGGCTGCGGCGTTAGCAACAGGTGACTCGTCGCCAGCTTCGAGCTTGTCCCCTTCGGCATAACCAATCGGTCGACCTGTTATCTCGTCCCGAATCTGCGAGATGGATACGAGCTTTATAGTGTGCGAGCACTTCTCTAGCTTGAGCGAGGAGTTCTGGCAAATCCCCTCCATCCAACGTTCTAGCTCGTTTAGAAGGATTGCCGCAGTGCCATGCGCGTATTTGAAGTCGAGACGGGCCTTTTTGTCAGCCGGGACGATACCGAGATCTGGTACCAATATTTCGTGCGGCGGCAGCCAGGTCTGTTTCTTTTCGTCCCACTGACTGAACTCCAAGGCCCAGCGATTACTGAGTAACTCCCTTACCTCGTCAGACGCTACAGATCCAATGTCTGCTTGTGCCTTGATGAACTCTTCAGCAGGCGCAATCTTCGCGCGAGCGTAAGGGCCGAGACGATCGTCGTGGACGTAAAGCCACTCTTTTCCGTCTCGGAAGTCGTATCCCACCAGCGTTACAGCATGACCACCTTTCAAGCACACCGGCTGACCGGTGGAGGTTTTCATCTCGTTTTTCAGCTCTTCGCGAGCGGCTTCATCGAGGCCTTCAATCTCCTCCAACGCCTCCAACGCATCAGCCTCCTGGATCTGCTTGTCAGCAGCCGTGGAGTTTTCCGGGCCGTAAACAACACCGGCTAGGATAATCGGCAAGTCACTGTCGACATGCGTAGAGGCATAGCTGTGGAACCACTTTTGGGTTTCCGTCGTGATTGTTGTTGAGTGGTAACGAAGGCCCTGAACGTCGAGTGATCGCTGAATCTGTTTATGAGTGAGGTGCTTGTTTGGAAAGCCGTTGTGAGAGCCGTCCACAAAATTCAGGGCAGCCGTGGTGATCTCACTGCACGATGGTACGTTTTTCACATCCCGACCTGGAAGCGCGTGCAAGGCGGCCCAAATCGCAGTGGTCGCGCAGGCGGAAACAACCTTGTCCTGCTCTTGGAAAGCGATCGAATTCACATGCAGCTTGATGCCAAATAGATTGACGTCGTACCGCTTGGCAATCTTCTTTTTGGTACCCGGCCCGGTACCTCGATCACCCGCGATGCGTAGACACGTTTTCCCGATGAAGGTCTTTTCGAGTGGCTTGATCACGACAAAACCCAGGTAGTTGTCTTGCAACCAGGCACGGCTGAGGTCTTGTCGGGCGCTGTCGATCATCATGCCATCGAGCGACTTATGGTCAAGTTTACAGCTGAAGAAGTGTAGACGCCCACAGACCTGACCATCGTTGCGGAAGCGCTTCAAGTAGTAGCGTGAGTAGTCTTCGAGGAAATCTCGATCGGTGTACCTAGGCTCAAGCAGAATAGACTTGGCGCCGAGAGAGCAAAGATAGTTGTAGAGGTACTTCACCTGCTCTTTATCGAAGATCTGCAGGTATTCGTAGCCAAAGCATTCGCGAATCAGGGCACTGAGTGTTTCGGCCTGAAATTCCGTGACAAGGTATGGGGTCATTGTTCTATGCGCAAAAAAAAGCAGCCACGGAGGGCTGCTTTTAGGACGGAAAAAAGTCAGAGACTGCAGGTACGAGCCAACATCTCATCGGTCACGGTTTGGGCTTTGGCCTGCTTGGCAAGAATTTTGGTCATCACGAACGTACGGGCTCGCGCCTTACGTAGGCGTTCCTCTTCCGTCGCGCCCATGTGTTTCCTGGCCTTATCATACAAAAGCTCAACGCTCATTCTCTGTCCCCTTTTTCCCACATTCCTAGTGGTAACGGTCTTGCTACGGTAGTCACTGACGAGGGTGACGCGGGTGCCACTTACGATGATTCTCGAAGGGGGCGGATTATACGAATCCGCTTGCCCGGTCGTCAGCTTCCTCAAAACCTTGCCGACGGATGGCATCCTTCACTGCTTCGACACAACGTTTTCGTTAACGTTCATCAAACCAAGGCTCTGCTCATGCAGGTACCTTGCGGCGTTTGGTACGGATCTCAGAAGCATTTAGCCTCTGGCTTTGCGTCGTGTTGATTCGGATCTCAATGCTGCTTAGGACAGCAGCTAAAGAGCGAGATCCAACGACGAAATTACGGTATGGATTAAGTATGGCACAAAGGAATTACGTTAAGCGATAGGTCTTTGTGACACGTCACACGCTTTCCGGTTCGCTTCACGCATCCATTCCCCAATCAGTTTCACTTTCTTCTTTCGCGATTCGATGATCAAAATCTCTTTGCTGTGAGCCTAGCTGAGGCTTTGAGATTTGCCTCCAATTCAATGCTCAAGCGAGCGTAAATCGATGCGAAAAGCCGTGCGTGCTTGCATTGAGCCACTACGCCGAGCAAAATTCGCCATCGAAACGGATGTCAGAAGGTAACCAGCGTGTCGCTCTCAGGGATTTTCAGCTCTGCTCATCAACGCAGAAGCTTTCTGCTGGCCAGCGGTGGCCTGTTACTTCTTTGCTTTTTGGCCACTCTGTGGATCGCCAATCGCCCTGAGCAATCTCCGTCGATGGAGACCTTCAACAGCTTTTTAAACTCGGTCGTTGCAAGTGGTGCATTCGCCATTCTTTCGACGCTCTACATCTCATTTTTTGTCGATCCGAACGAGGTGCAGAAAGCAGCAGTCGTCCTGCCTCAAGATATTTCGCAGAACCTTGAGAGGATCGTCGCCGATTCGGTTGACTATCAAATCAGCGTACGAACAGGTCGACACTTTCGTGCTAAGACACTTCCCAGACTCCTTGAGCAAGCCAAAAAACACAGGCAACCAATTCGCGTCGACGCTATCCTGCTGGACTTCAGGGACGAAGCCATTTGTGAGCAGTATGCCCGGTTCCGGCGAAGCGCTACGTTCGACGGCCCCCTGTGGAGCGTTGAGTACGTCCAGTCTGAGGTTTTGGCAACCATCCTCGCTATCGCACGCGCCAAGAATGAGTATCCACTGTTGCTCAACGTACAGCTGTATTTGAGCAAGCGCTTGTCTACGTTCCGAATTGAAGGCTCGTCTCAAGAGCTCATCGTCACGCGCGAAGATCCGAAAGATTTTGCCTACAGGTATCATCGCTCTCACCGTGACTATGCGGCATACGCTCATGAGCTAGGACTGATTCGCACAGAAGCTTCCAACGTTGACGTTCCCACCAACGTTGCGCCCACCGAAGTGCTTCAAACGATGTTCGGACTTGGCACTATTCCAGCGACGGTGATAACTGCGGCTGAGCAAGCGGTAGGCGGTCGTTCTCCTTATGCCTAGTAACCTGCCCTTCCTTAACCGGGAGCAACTGGGCACCACATCGACGTCCAACATAAAGGAAGCACTAAGAGCCTGGATCATTGAGACCAAGCCTCATTGCCTCAAGCATCCGCACGGGTTCTACGTCATGTTGTTGAACCGCTCGGACGACGAAGAGTGGCGCCTGCACCTTTGGCCCAGCAGCCACCGCCAAATCAGTGGAATGCCCGCTGGCATCCATCTGCACGATACCCATGTGAGTAGTCGCATTCTTGCCGGCAAACTGACGAACATTCAGTACGCCAGCACTCTGCTAGATGCAGGTACGACATCAGGTCATCCTGTGTACGAAGTGATCTACAAAGGGGATCGTTACGTTCGTCGAACGGCGAACACCCTACGCAAAACGAATGTGAGAGAGGCTGTGAGTGAAACTGAACGGCGCTGTCTACGAGTCGGTGAGTCTTACCGTATGAAGCGCTACACCCTTCATGAAGCCGTCGTTGACCCAGACGTCGCTACATGCACCCTGGTTTGCATGCATGATCGTGCAGAGGGGGTAGTTAAGCTGATTGGAGTCGATGGTTACCCAGATGAGCTTTCGTTCGTCCGCACAGAGCATGACGGGGCGATTTTCCTGGATTACCTATAATCCCCATGCCTGCGAGCGGAGATCACCGCCGCATAAGCATCATCGCTTTCATAAATGCTGAACCGTCCAGCCTTGGTCAATCAGCTTTCGGCAATTCTCCTCGAATAGCGCATCCTCTCCCAACGAGCGCTTGCTAATAGCCAGGCAAATCAAGTGCGTCGGTCGAGTCATTGCCACATACATCGCAAGAAGCCGCTGGGTAATACGAACACCAAGCTTTTTGCGCCCATGGCAACACTCACCCACCATCCATGGCACCAAGCTGCCGAGAAACGGCTCGTGACGGAAGGTTTCCAACACCAGCGTCGCGGTGTGCGTCTGCCCCTTGTTTGAGTGGATGGAGCCGAGCTTGATGTCGACCGTCCCGTGATCATGAATACTCCGGTAAGTATTCACTGCCAGCGCGGCCCCTCCCTCCCGAACAATCTCTTGGCTCTCGTCCACCCAGGCCAAGTATTCCCGAGTCGTGTCGGATCGCGCGCTGAGGCCAGAGAGCGCCAAAGCGAGGTTGCAAAAACGCTGGGACAGAGTCAGCCAACGGCCTTGGCTGATGAAGTCCGACTTGAAGAGAACCTCAACTATCAGTTGCTGATATTGCTCCAGATCTTTCGGGTCGGTGAAGAGTTGCTGAACCTGAACGTGCTGTCGGGCCCCCACCTTGATCTTTGTGGAAGTGTTCGACAGGTTCACAAGGTGGAGCAATGCGCGCGCTATCTCCTCTACTCCGTGATGCGCTGTATCACCCTTAGCAAGGTGACGACGGGCTAGGCGCACCCGTTCCACAAGGGTCGAAGGCCTATAGCTAGAACGGCCAGCGTTGCGATCATACGACTCCCAGTAATGCCCAACGGTCTTTGGATAATGCGTAGCGTCTTTATCCTCAGGATTGATGTCCTTATGCGTATAGCCCAACGCAGTGATCAGTGCTTTCTGCAGAAGCGCGCGAGGAAGGTGATCCAGGACAAGCCGACCGTAGGCATTAAGCACTCCGCTACAGTCGCCATCCGGAAAGACGAATATCGTGTGAGGTGCCTGGAAATTGCTCTCCCTCCTGCGTAGCCCACGAAGCCTGTCCTCGACTGGGTAGAAGGCAAATGGATCTGCGAGTGATGCGATGGATGCGTCGAAGCGAAAGCTGCTTGCGATATCAACCGAGCGGGCCGTATCTGGAAAATCGCTACCCTTGGAGTGAACATCAGAATCAAAGATCGCCTGGTTAGGATCACCCACCCGAGTCACGCATATGCCTGGATTGTCCCTGGGGAAAATCGTGCTCAGGTACTTGTTCTGCATAGCCGAAGTGTCCTGCATCTCATCGACAATTACACAGGGAAAGCGATGCATGAGCCCTTGAGCGACGCCTGGTCGTTCTGCCAGTTGAGCCTTACCCAGGACGAAGATCTCGTCATAGCAGAAGTATCCACGCTTGGCTGCCTCTCCCATGGCTAAGGCCATGATCCTATAGGTGGGAGCCTCCTCCCCTGCCGGAAACTTGTTGCCTTTGAGCGGATCGGTGAAGTCAGTGCTGGTCAGTCTCAACTTCTCAGGACTGAACTTATTGAACTCAAACAGTGACTTGATCTTCGACCTGTCCTGATAAGTCATGCAGCTGAAGCGCATCCGATGTGTCAGCTCATCATCGATGGCTGTGAATCGGTGCCCGGCGGAAAGCAGCCACGGTGTGGCAAGAAATCGGCAGACAAACCCATGGATCGTGTCGATGTAATGGGGATAGCTCAACAGGCGCCTTCCCACCTCTGTGTCGCCCAGGCGATTTTCAATCTCATGACGTGCGACATTGGTGTGCGATAGCACGCAGATCCCTCGGGTTCTGCTTGTCCATTTGCGTGCGAGAATCGCCAGCTTGGCGACCACCAGAGTCGTCTTGCCACTGCCGGGACACGCAGACACATCCAACGTCTCGCGCGACCTCAGAAAGTTCAGCCGAGGCGCATTAAGCTCCTTGAGCCCCATGAGCTCGACAACCCAGTCGATGTCTTCACCCGTGATCTCGGGCACCAGATCCCGAAACGCGATCACCGAGGATCCTCCGCCTGTTCCAGAACCGTTTCCAACCGGGAGGTTACATAGGTAATCGCCTCGGTTATGTAAATTGGCAGCGCTTCCTGAATTTGCTCAAGGGGAAGCGCCTTGTAACCGAGACGGCCCTCAAGCAAGTCCACCAAATACTGCGCTGTGATCGCCTTGGATGCCTTCTTCTGGTGGAACAGGGCGTAGATGTGTGAACACAGATGCTCGTGGGACTCACTTGACTCAGTTAGTGCCTGGAACTCATCGCAGGCATCATGAATAACCTTCGTAGGCGTCTCTCGCTCCTCGTTGAGAGCATCATCATTTTCAGCAAGCCGGGCGGCGATCAGAACCTGCTGTGCAAGCCCCGCAAACGCGAGGTCATACTCAAGCGTCCAATGATCGGCAACGAAGGTTTGAACATTCTGCCCGTCGTTGACCCTGAGTTTCTGACGTCGTTCGGCCAGGCCGGCCATTTGACTTTGCTCGTCATTCCCATAATGCCTGACCGCCTTCCAGCGACGGAATTTACCTGTCCATCTTGGATCATCGTCATCGTCCACATGCCCGAGGATGACTGGGGCGCAGTTCGGCATCACGTCCATGTCCGCCAAGCAGGCAACCGGCAGATGCAATGTCCCTTTATCCGGGTTCGCCCTCTGTAGGATGCGGGAATATTGACCCAAGCCCGTGCTGCCCACGTTCACCACTGATACACCGTGTTTGGTGAAATCCTTGCCCAGGATCTTGGCGATTGCCGGTAGCAGGATTGCTTCACCATCCCCCTCCACGACGAGCACTCCTCGTGCAAAAAAAAGGTTCGCCTTGGTAACGTCCAGAAACCGGGCCAGAAACCGGTAGTCACCAGCATCGAGCTTTGTGTGCTGCTTGCCCAGAGAGTAGGCCTTATGGCGATGCATCAGTACCAGGTTGTCCAGGGCGATCTTGGAGCTAAGGTTGGGGCTGTGGGTCGTCAAAATGACCTGCACAGAGCGTGCCGAATTTGCAGGCACCGGATCAGCTATTTGAGGATCAGCGGTTTGAGATTCCTTTGCAACGAGAACGGGCGCGTCTGAGGGGGGTACTGCCGCTATCGGAAAGTTGTGCTGCTCAGGAGTATCGGCCCCGTAAGGGATGTTCGGCGCTCCCAAGCCTTCAGCTGTCACCGATGGGGTGTAATCAGGGCCCGCAGCAGCGCTCAAAAACTCCATTAGGCGCAGCTGCCTCTGCGGATGCAGGTGAGCTTCAGGTTCTTCGATGAGCAGCAAGGGAAGCCCATCAGGCTCGCGACCCAAGAGTAGTAGCTCACAGGCCATGAACAGCAGGTTGTTGGAACCGAGCCCGTAGGCTCCCCGAGTTTCACCAGAGTCCTGATCGAGTAAACTGAGCTCAAGACGTTCAAGGATCTGCCGCAGGCGTGCCGACTCCGACCCGCCTTCTACGAAATTGATCCGGCCATGCAGCTCATCTCCCTCAAGACCCAGGTGAGACAGGTAATCGTTGTTGACGGAGTTCTGGGCCTTTCTCACCCCTTCGTGCGAGTTGACCAGGTGCCGGAGGTACTCCGCGAGGCCCGCAAGGCTCAGAGAGGCAGGATCTAGATCCTCTTGCGATCGCTCACTGGTAAAGTCACTACCATTCTTAATGTCGGGAAAATTCTTCAGCACCTGCGACAGGCGAGAACCGCGACCGGACGACATTTCACGCTGTGCATCACGAAGCGGTCTCAGATACGCTGCTGCGAGCAACTGCCTAACATTGACGTCCAGGCTGGGGCCCCCACCGTTATGGCCACTACGCACCGCGATATCAACCCAGCGCCGCGCGAGCGTATCGTCATTGAGTCGACGAGCTGTCCAATGGACGTAAACGACAGCCTGCTCGCCGATAAAGGTGACGTACTCTGAAAGCGCACCCTGATCCGCAACCGACAGATCGGAGAACTTCTTAACAATCGTGATCTGATGCGCTTGCGATCCTTCCCCAGAAACGTGGAAATCTTCTGGCTGCAAGCGCACGTAATCACCGTCCCGGGTCTGGAGCACTAATCTGAGCGCATCGATGACGGAGGACTTACCTGCGTCGTTCTCACCCACAAGGGCGGTGACGCCTCTGTTGAACTCGATGAACAAACCCTGAGAGTCGGGGCCAAACTGCCGGAAGTTCTGAACCTTGAGTGCTGACAAATACATCCATGTTTTCCTGTCACAAACGGATTCTGGGTACGACGTTCAGCCAATACTACCGGATAGAGCTAATGCATCTCTCAATACAGAAGGTCTAATTTCCGAACGCGCGCTTGGAACTCACCATCTCTTGGCCCTCGAGGTCAGCCAGCTGCTGGCGGTCGTCGCGCTGGGCAAACGCACCATGACGCGAAGCACCATCCAGTCATGGAATGAGATCTACCACGGCCTCATGCCGGTGGAGATAGATGGCTGGCGACTCACCCTCTTCAATGACTGTGACACCCTAGACTACTGCGAGTACTGCAGGTCGCCAGATGGCCGAGTCGGGACACTTGAACTCTGGCAACGCGACGGGCCTGATCCTGTCGACCTAGTGAGTGCATGGGAGTGCGACCAGCTCGAACGTTTGCTCGCCGCGCTCTGAGCTGTAACCGGAAAAGCCAGGTCTATCGCCTCTCGACGGGGAGCCTTGGGTATGGTCAAGTGTCTGAAAAAAATCAGATCACCTTCACCTCAGATTCCGAGGCCCAGGCTGCTGGATATCGAAAGGCAGGCAACTACAAGTAGTTGTTGCCTGTTGAAAGTCGGCCTCGCAAAACCGAGGCCGTTTCCAATTCGTACCGATTACCCTGATCCATCTAAGTCATGGCCCTTGGGAGCACCGCTGACTCGCTGCGAGCGTGTGGCTGGAGTTTTAGTTTTTGCTGAGCCCCAAGATCAGGTTAGCCAAACTGGACTTGCCCCTACAAAACCGGACACCAACTCCCCGTTAAATTGATGCTGCCGCCAAGCG
>CXWK01097402.1_pt1 | contig 62852 bp, 67 predicted proteins | sample 590851 | NCBI WGS metagenome assembly CXWK01 (sample SAMEA3498364, study PRJEB10139) | wastewater metagenome | biome: wastewater treatment plant; material: activated sludge | place: Denmark | collected 2014-08-01 | reverse complement strand
ACCCGCGCAGTTGGTGCAGCGTCAGGCGTTGCTGACCCGACAAATCCAGGAAAACGGCGTCACCTATAACGTCTACGCCGATCCCAAGGGCGCCGATCGGCCATGGGAGCTGGACTTGTTGCCCCATGTGATTGCCGCCGATGAGTGGGAGCAGTTGTCGGCCGGTATCGCCCAGCGTGCGCGCTTGCTCAATGCAGTACTGGCCGATCTCTATGGCCCTCAACGCTTGATCGCCGAAGGTCTGCTGCCGGCCGAACTGGTATTTGGCCACAACAATTTCCTCTGGCCCTGCCAGGGCATCAAGCCGCCTGACGGTGCTTTTTTGCATCTGTTCGCCGTTGATCTGGCGCGCACGCCCGATGGCCGCTGGTGGGTAACCGCCGATCGCACGCAAGCGCCGTCCGGGGCTGGCTACGCCCTGGAAAACCGCACCATCGTGTCCCGGGCCTTTCCCGAGTTGTACCGTGATTTGAAGGTGCAGCACCTGGCGGGGTTCTTCCGCACCCTCCAGGAAACACTGGCGCGTCAGGCGCCAAGCGACGATGACGCACCGCTGGTGGTCCTGCTGACGCCGGGGCGGTTCAACGAAAGCTATTTCGAACACCTGTACCTGGCTCGTCAGCTCGGCTATCCGTTGGTGGAAGGTGGCGACCTCACGGTGCGCGATGCCACGGTCTACCTGAAGACCCTGAGTGGCTTGCGCCGGGTCCACGCGATCATGCGTCGGCTCGACGACGACTTCTGCGACCCGCTGGAGTTGCGCACCGACTCGGCCCTGGGCGTTCCGGGCCTGCTCGAAGCCGTGCGCCAGGGGCGGGTGCTGGTGGCCAACGCACTCGGCAGTGGCGTGCTGGAGTCGCCAGGCTTGCTGGGTTTCCTGCCGAAGATCAACCAGTACCTGTTTGGCGAAGAATTGATCCTGCCGTCCATAGCCACCTGGTGGTGCGGTGAGGCGCCGGTGCTGGCCCAGGCCCTGGAAAAACTACCGGAATTGCTGATTAAACCGGCGTTTCCGTCCCAAAGCTTTGCACCGGTATTTGGCCGCGATTTGAGTGAAAAGCAGCGTCAGGTCCTGGCCGAGCGCATGCAGGCGCGGCCCTATGCTTATGTTGCGCAAGAACTCGCGCAATTGTCCCAAGCGCCGATATGGCAAGCCGAGGACGGTCAACTGCAACCCCGGGCCATCGGCATGCGTGTGTATGCGGTGGCCAGTCNNCAGCGCGGCGGGGCGAGCAAGGACACCTGGGTGCTGGGCGAACGTCCACCGAACGGCGAACAGTGGAAAGCCCAGCGCAATATCGGCGTGCATGACCTGGTGCGCCGTGATCCTTACCTGCCATCGCGGGTGGTGGAAAACCTGTTCTGGTTCGGCCGTTACTGCGAACGCTGCGATGACAGCGCCCGATTGCTGCGAATCATGCTGGCACGTTATGTCGACGGCGATGACCCGCAGGCCCTGGAGGCTGCGGTCGATCTTGGCGAACGATTGATGTTGTTGCCTGACGAAGGTGAGCTGCCGGAGCGGTTGCTGGCGGCGATACTCGGCGATGACTGGCCGTTCAGCCTGCGTTCCAACCTGCAACGTTTGCAATGGGCGGCCTCGCAAGTGCGTGGCAAGCTCTCGCGGGAGAATTGGCAGGCGTTGGTGGAGTTGCAACGCGAAGCGATGGAACTCGAGACCGAAGAACCGGACTTCGGCGAGTTACTCGACTTCCTCAACCGGCTGGTGATGTCCTTGGCGGCGCTGTCCGGTTTTGCCCTGGACGACATGACCCGGGACGAAGGCTGGCGATTCCTGATGATCGGTCGGCGGATCGAGCGCCTGCAATTTCTAAGCGCTAGCCTGGCAGCGTTCCTGCGTGGCGCCGGGGCTTTTGATCAGGCAGGGCTGGAGTGGTTGCTGGAGCTGGGCAACAGCAGCATTACCTATCGGTCGCGGTACCTGGCGGTGGCGCAATTGATCCCGGTACTCGACCTGTTATTGCTTGATGAGCAGAACCCGCACGCGGTGCTGTTCCAGTTGAAGCTGGTGACCCGCACGCTCAAGCGCCTGTGCGACGACTTTGGCGTACCTCGCGAAGCGGGCCTGCCACAGTTGGTGGAGCGTCTGGCGCGTTTCGATCTGGGCTGCCTGGAAAACCCGTTGTTTGGCGCCGCCAGCGTGCGTGCTGCCGTCGAAGGGCTGGCTGATCTGCTGCAAGAGATTGCCGATGCGAGCGGGCAGGTATCGGATCGCCTGGCCTTGCGTCACTTCGCCCACGTCGATGATGTCAGCCAGCGCACGGTGTCCGTCTGATGAGCGCTCATTACCAGATTTTCCACGATACCCATTATCACTACGACAGTCCGGTGTCCTTGGCCCAGCAACTGGCGCATTTGTGGCCCAGGCCTTGTGAATGGCAGCGATGCAGCGACCAGCAATTGCAGATCAGTCCGGACCCGACTTCACGCCGCGATGAGCTGGATGTGTTCGGAAACCCGTTGACCCGGTTGGCGTTCGAGCGCCCCCATGATGAACTGCTGGTCAATGCTAGCCTGACGATTGAGGTACTGCCCCGGTCCCGGGTCGATTTCAATCGATCCCCAGCGTGGGAAGATACCCGCAACGTGCTGACCTACAGCAGCCAGGCGCTTTCGCCGCAGTTGCTTGAAGCCTGCCGATACCGGTTCGAATCACCTTATGTGCATCTGAAGCGCAACTTCGTTGAATTTTCCGAGAGCTGTTTTCCGGCGGGGCGGCCGCTGTTGCTCGGGGTCCAGGCCTTGATGGAGAAAATCTTCAGTGAGTTCACTTTCGATGCCGAAGCGACGCAGGTCGCGACCCCCCTGGTGGAAGTGCTGGAGCGACGGCGCGGGGTTTGCCAGGATTTCGCCCACCTGATGCTCGCATGCGTACGCTCTCGTGGGTTGGCTGCGCGCTATGTCAGCGGCTACCTGTTGACCCAGCCGCCGCCCGGTCAGCCGCGATTGATCGGCGCCGATGCGTCCCATGCCTGGGTGTCAGTGTTTTGTCCGGTGTCGGGCTGGGTGGACTTCGATCCGACCAACAATGTGCAACCGGCGCTGGAACACATCACCCTGGCCTGGGGCCGGGACTTTTCCGATGTGTCGCCGTTACGTGGAGTCATTCTGGGGGGCGGCAATCATGATCCCGAAGTTCGGGTCACAGTGATGCCGTTGGAGTAACGACGATCACAATGTGGGAGCGGGCTTGCTCGCGAAAGCGATCCTTCAGTTACATAAATACTGGATGTGCCGCCGTCTTCGCGAGCAAGCCCGCTCCCACAAAGGAATATGCAGTATTTCGGAATGGACAGTGAGGGCCGGCAGCATCGCCGCCAACCCCGGTCACAGATCCGTGGGCCCGATCAAATCATCCGGCCCGGAGGGGCTCAGGCGTCGGGCGCCTGATCTTTCGGTGCCTCTACATCACTTTCTGCCGCCACTTCACCTTCTGCATCCGGGTTCAGTGCCGCTGCGTCTTCTTCAGCCATTGCTTTCTTGCGCTGAAGCTTTTCCTCTTTCTTCTGTTCCTTGGCCAGGTCTCTCTGACGTTTGGCGAAGGAGTAATTGGGTTTGGCCATGGGCGATCCTCTGGGGTCGAAGGTGAGGTTTGAGCGGCGCGTATTCTGCCCTGTATCGGTGTCGAGTCGTTAGTCGGGTTTTTGCTCGACCCATTTTGGCGCAACGGTCGGTTGCCAGCGATCCAGGGCGTCGAGCAGCGTCTGTGGCGATTCGCTCACCTGCAGCATGTCACGGTGTGCCGCGCGAACGAAGCCTTCGCCGACGATATGATCGAGAAAACCAGTGAGTTTGCTGTAGAAGCCGTTCACTTCAAGCAAGCCCATCGGTTTGCCGTGGTAACCCAGCTGGCCCCAGGTCCACACTTCGAACAACTCTTCCAGGGTGCCCAGGCCGCCGGGCAAAGCGATGAAAGCATCGCTGAGTTCAGCCATCCGCGCCTTGCGCGCATGCATGCCGTCGACCACTTCCAAGCGGGTCAGGCCACTGTGGCCGATTTCCTTGTCCTTTAGGCTCTGCGGAATGATGCCGATCACTTCGCCACCTGCCGCCAGTGCCGCATCGGCGACGACGCCCATCAGGCCCACCGCTCCACCACCGTAGACCAGGGTCAACTTGCGTTCGGCCAACGCCTGGCCAAGCGCCACGGCTGCTTCACGGTAAGCGGGGTGGGTGCCAGTGCTGGCGCCGCAGAACACACAGACGGATGCTAAAGACATGCATTACTCCTGGGTCGATCAGGGCCACAGAGTAAAGGCAGGCGCGCTGCGCTCCAAGGGCTAAACTTCGCGCTTGGGCGTTTCGCAGGTTCCGCTGGCCCCACAGGCATACGCGGCGAGCAAGCTGCACAACAGGGTATTGATAGACACGACAGGCGCTCCGAAAAATGAGGACGCTCTGATGATAGGGCCGGGGCAGACACCTGGCTGGTAGATTGTCTCGATCGGTCCCATAGCCCGAAAGTTGTATACAATTTTTGCTTCAGGTCATAGGAACTTGCGAAGTTTTCAGGCAGTCTTCTGTTCATTCGCATGTTCATTCACCCTGCCTTGGAGATTCACCATGTTTGCCAAACTTGTTGCGGTATCCCTGTTGACACTGGCGAGCAGCCAATTGATGGCTGCCGAATGCAAAGTCACCGTTGACTCTACTGACCAAATGTCCTTCAACACCAAGGCCATTGAAATCGACAAGAGTTGCAAGACCTTCACCGTTGAATTGACCCATTCTGGCAGCCTGCCGAAAAACGTCATGGGCCATAACCTGGTGATCAGTAAAGAAGCCGACATGCAGCCGATCGCCACCGACGGCCTGAGTGCTGGCATCGACAAGAACTACCTGAAGGAAGGCGACGCCCGCGTCATCGCTCACACCAAGGTCATCGGCGCCAAGGAAACCGACTCGGTGACCTTCGACGTGTCCAAGCTCGATGCCAACGAGAAATACGGCTTCTTCTGCTCGTTCCCGGGCCACATCTCGATGATGAAAGGCACTGTGACCCTGAAATAAGCAGGTTCACCGCGTTATCGTTCTTCGCGAGCAGGCTCGCTCCCACAATTAGACCGCGATCAAATGTGGGAGCGAGCCGGCTCCGGGCGGCGTTCCGACGAATGGGCCATCGGCTTCAGCAAATGTGCTGGCCAAAGAAAAGCCCGCTGAGAATCACTCCTCAGCGGGCTTTTTCATTCACTCACGCCTCAAGGCGCAAATGGCATCACGCGCTTGTGATGAGTCTTGTTGTACGTGTCGACAATGATCTTGAACGCTTCCTCGCGCACCGGCTCGCCGTGCAGGAAGGCGTCGATCTCGGCGTACGTCACGCCATGGGACGCTTCATCCGGTTTGCCCGGTGACAGGTCTTCAAGGTCGGCGGTCGGGATTTTCTCCACCAGCGCCTCCGGCGCGCCGAAGCTGCGGGCGATGGCACGGACCTGGTTTTTCACCAGGCCACTGAGCGGTGCCAGGTCGCAGGCGCCGTCACCGAACTTGGTGAAGAAACCCAAGACCTTCCTCCCCCCCAAAAAGTGCCCAATGCGTTGTGAATACTTGCGTTTTGGCTAGCTTATGGATTGTGCAAAATTACATTCTGCACAGCCTTAAAAAAGTGTAAGACTTTTTGAAATCCCCGCACCTTGGCGACCACTCCACCCATAGGCTCGAGGGATGGATGAGGCATAATGAACGACAATCGCGAGACGCGGCTCTACCTGTGATAAGCACTCGTTGGAGCCTGGCAAGGCAAATGGCCTGATGATGAGTCGGCTATTGAGCGACATTTTGCAGTTCGGCTCAAGGCATAGGAGGAACCATGGCGCAGAGTTTGAGAGTGGTAATGGCCCAGTTGAATATCCGTGTGGGGGATATTCAAGGTAATGTTGAGAAGATCATCGACGCGGCGAAGAAAGCGCGTGACGAACTCCATGCCCAGATCATCGTGTTTCCTGAGCTTACTTTGTGCGGCTATCCACCAGAGGATCTTTTGCTGCGCTCTAGCATGCAGCTCCGAATTGAAAAGGCCCTAGATAAAGTTCGCCAAAGTACTCAGGGTATAGCTGTAGTGGTTGGATTTCCTTGGGTTGAAAGTGGTTCTGGCCACGAAGAGCTTCAAAGTAATAGGTACAACAGCTGCGCTATCTTTGTTGATGGGCTAGAACTCGGCCGTTACCACAAACAGAAACTTCCGAATTATCGAGTCTTTGATGAGAAACGATATTTCGTGCCTGGCAATGGGCCGTGTGTTGTTGATCTTTTGGGTGTAAAGATAGCTCTCGGTATTTGCGAAGATATATGGTTTCCGGAACCTTTGAATGAAGCATGTGCCGCAGGTGCGCAAATAATGCTCACCCTGAATGCGTCACCTTTCCATCGGGGCAAACAAGCTGAGCGCGAAGAGCTTCTTGCGCAAAGAGCAAATGAATGCTCGATTCCAATGATTTATGTGAACCAAGTTGGAGGCCAAGACGAACTCGTCTTCGATGGCAACAGCTTCGTGGTTGATGGAAACGGAAAAGTTACTCAACGAGCCCCTGCCTTCGAAGAAGGACTCTTCCATGCTGACTTCACCATAAAAGAAAATTCCCTCGTACCAGTTGAGGCAGGGAAGGCTGAACTTCTGAACGTGGAGGCGAGCGTTTACCAAGCATTGGTTATTGGTGTGCGTGATTACGTTCAGCGCAACGGCTTTAAGGGCGTTGTGCTAGGTCTGTCTGGAGGTATCGACTCGGCCTTAACCCTTGCCGTGGCGGTCGATGCCTTGGGGGCGGAAAACGTGGAAGCGGTGATGATGCCGTACCACTACACCGCCCAGATGAGCCAGGACGACGCGAAGGAAGAGGCCGAGCTGCTTAACGTCAAGTACAGCGTGATGCCGATTCAGCCCATGGTTGAGGCTTTCCTGAGTACACTTACACCCGCTTTCGAAGGCCTGCCCAAAGACACCACCGAAGAAAACCTGCAAGCCCGTTGTCGTGGGGTAATTCTCATGGCTATCTCCAATAAAAAGCGCTACTTGGTGCTGACAACTGGTAACAAGAGTGAAATGGCAGTCGGCTATGCAACCCTCTATGGCGACATGGCTGGCGGTTTCGATGTATTGAAAGATGTTCCCAAGACTCTGGTGTTCCGTCTGTGCGAATACAGAAATACCCTTGAGTATGTCATACCTCAGCGTGTTATTGATCGACCACCGTCAGCAGAACTTGCGCCGGATCAGAAGGACGAAGATTCGCTTCCTCCATATCCCGTGCTCGATGAAATTTTGCGCTTGTACGTTGAACATGACTACTCAGCAGATGCCATTGTTGATGCCGGCTTCGATGAAGAAGTGGTGCGCAAGGTAATTAGGCTAGTTGATATCAACGAGTACAAGCGCCGCCAGGCTGCAGTTGGCCCGCGAGTAACTGAGCGAGGCTTTGGAAGAGATCGCCGTTACCCGATTACCTCGGGGTGGCGCATCGGCGATTAAACAGACGATACAAGAAAGCCAGTCCCAGTAATGGGGCTGGTTTAACAAGCCCATCCTCACGTAGCATTCAACTCTCCCCGCTGTGCCAAATCTTATGCACCGTGGACGCCGGCATACCCAACTTCACTGAAATTTCTTTTTGAGTCAGTCCATCAGCTTTACAGCTAAGTACGGCTGAAATTTTGTTTAAAGCAATTGGTGGCTTGCCTGCTTTCGCAGCGACTAACTCTCCATTATCAAATTGCGCTGGAACGTTTTCCAAAACTCGTAAACTACGCAGTTTTTCAATTTCTGACTGAAGATGGGACATATAGTCCTCAAGCGTCTCTTGGCGGTCGTAGCTGGAGGCGACAGCTAGCAAAGCTACAACATCAACGTCCAGGCGTTCGCTAATGCTTTCCAGCATCTTCAAGGTCACGTTGGACGTACCATGCTCTACGTTGTGCAGATGGCGAGCTTCCAATGCGCTTCCGAGCTGCTCTTGGGAGAGGCCCCGTGCGGCGCGAACGGTGCGGAGTACTGCTGCCAGAGTGTATCGCGATGGCATGAGGCGTCTTCCCGCAAAGGGAAGGATAAGGCCATATCGTAAAATTCACATCCATGAAATATAGTAAGTGAATGTGAATCGGTGATATGGTGGCTCTACCCGTTCCAGCAGGTGGAAGGAGGTGTAGCAGGACAATCACTGGCAGACGCAGAATTGTCAATTTACATACATTGTTTTCAGCGCTCGTCAGTACCGATAGGGCCCGTAAGAGATAGGTGGGATGTAAGCCGTGTTGTTCACTAATCGCGAAAAACTTCAGGGGCAGTTTTTTGCTCAGGACAGCCTTCGCTTGCTGTGGAAATCAGCAAGCCTCAATCCGGACAGTTACTATTTCGTGGTCGAAGGTTGCGGGCTGGTCGATGGTTCTCTTGGGCCTTGGGTACGCCTAGTGTCGAGCGTCGATGAAGTCGACTCCCTGTGCAGGGGAGAACAGGTCGATACGCTGAGCGTAAACAAGATTCACCTGATCGCGCCGCCCTCCATGACCAAGCAGGCGGGAATTTCGATACAGCCGTTGTCGGATATCCGGATCAAGGAAGGTAGTGAAGCCAGTCCAGTCTATGAGTTTGTTACCCAAAACGGGCAGGTCTACTCAACCGCCAGAGGGTGATGACTGGCAGAGGTTCACAGCTCTGTCTTGCTAGAAGATGCCTTCCAGCATCTCTAAAGATAGAGAGTTGATAGTCATGTCTGAAGGTAGCAAAAGCTCATTAGCGTTGCTGATCAGGCCTTCCTTAAGAAGACACCCCCAAAGCTGGCAGCATTGACGAAAACTGCTCACTCAGCAGTTCCGGAATGTGCTCAACACTGAACAACACGGCGACTCCAATGAAGCTTCAAATCTATTCAGATTTGCACCTTGAATTTGCTCGGTTCGAGCCCGCCCCAAGTGATGCGGACGTTGTCATCCTGGCCGGCGATATTGATATCAAATCGCGCGGCGTGGTTTGGGCCAATAACACATTCCAGTGCCCGGTGATCTACGTATGCGGAAATCATGAGTACTACGGCGGCCACATCGAGCGCACGTTTCGAAAAATGAAGGACGCCGCAGCGCCACATGTCCACATCCTTGAAAATGAAGTTTTGATCCTGAACCAAACCAGGTTTTTGGTCACTACAGCGTGGACGGATTACTCGTCGACCGGCGACGTTGTTGCGGCGAAACGCATCGCTTGGGAATGGATGAACGACTACACCGTCATCAGAACAGATGAGAGTTACCGACGCCTTCGTCCCGATGACTTGGTCGCTAAATCTAAAGCAGCTTATGCCTGGCTCATACAGGAACTAGACAAGCCATTTGATGGCAAAACGGTTGTAGTTACACACCATGCGCCGGCGTTGGATCACGTGGCTGATGATCTTCCCGCACACTTGATCGCAGCCTACGCCAACGATTGGCCGGAGCTTCTGGGCAAGGCGGATCTTTGGATTTATGGACATACCCACATTGCAGCGGATTTCATAAAACGTGGATGCCGAGTCGTTTCAAATCCTCGCGGATATCCAAATCAACAGACTGAGTTCGATCCGGATTTTTTGATCGAGCTTTGATGCCAGCAGCTGGTCATTTGGCAAAGCTCACGCGGTAGGTCACTCCTAATGAGATGGAGAATTTTTGATGGTGACGTTAGAAGAAATCTCGCAGCTACTTTATGGCGCAGGCGCGGAGATGGCTGGCTGGTTGGGGTCTGAGGAAGACCTGATCTATTTAGCAGCAAAGTCATTCCCAGGCAAAGCATTCTGCGTTGTTCGGCAGTGGATTTTGATCGACCTCACGGTCAATTCAGATGAGAAAGAAAAGCTCATCGGACTGGGTCTACTGCCCGCGACTCTGTACGCGCATGAAGTCGTTTTCGATAGCCGAAATCGATTTCAGGCAGGCATGTGGGTACGCAGCAATTTTGGCGTGTCTTTTAGCCAGGGCTGCATGTTTGAAACCAAGAGTACGGTCTACCTCCTGCTGGGATCGGGCCTAAGAAAAAATGCCAGCATAGGTGCTGCTTTTTCAATGAAAGCGGATTGAGCAATGACTGGCGCAAAATACTACTTAAGTCATTTGGAGATGGCCGGATGCCTGAAATCATCGAAGTCGAATTTCATAGTAAGTATCTCAGTGACTTCCAGCTGAGCCGTCTTGTACAAGCGAGTCTTCAGAAATACACAGTAGCCATAACGGCTTTTATCAGCGATGCGGTGATCATCGAGGACAGGTGCCTTGGCGTGTCCTTCGACCACTTTCCGCATGACGACGCGTACCGAACCGCCAATGGCGGAATCATTCGCACAGGTAAAATTCGATCGGCTAGGAAAGAAGGGCGGTTTTGGCTGCTCGAAACTCAGGACGGTAATTACGTCATCGCCAGCTTTAAACGAGAGCTCGGCAGAGCTAGCTTTCTCAAGCTTCTCGAAACCGCCGACCGGCTCTAAACGAGGGTGAGAAATCCCCTTTTTAATATCGATATAGGGCCTGGCACATGGCAGATGAAAGATGGTCAGTTGCTCGGGCGATAATCCATTTCGAGGAGTTGCTCGACCAGGTGATCACGACTCGACAACCGGTTTTCATCGAAGGGGAACGCAGGAATGCGGTGCTCATTTCAATGGTGGAATGGGAGTCGATTCAGGCCAAGCTCAATTCTCGAGCTCCGTCAGACTTCTGAAAATCGCTTGCTAAGCCTCTTACGGTTTCAATCAGCAGCGCTCCGAGTTAGCCGTGCGGAGCGCTGCAAATTGCCTCTATGATGCGATGTACATTTTGCCGTCGGATGGATTCACAGCTCGCCTTGACTCAGTATCCGTACTCGTTTGACAGCCTCTGCAAAAACTCACGCCGCCGTTGGACGATGCTCAAGACAAGATAGTCGCGCTCGGTATCTCTCGTCGACAAATGCCCCGCGTCCACAAGACCATGAATGTAGCCTTCGGCTCGGCCTCTTGCTTCAAGTAACGCCTGTTTGGATGTGCTTTTAATGATGTCTTCAGCGATGAGCTGCCACCGCTTTTTCTGCCAGTGCCCAATGGGATCGTCGGAAAATTTCGGTGCGTTGATCAGAGTGTTGAAATCGGCATGCGCGGTAGGTGTGTTCAAAGCGGAGTCTCGCAACGGTTACGTCTGTGCCGGAGGCTATCATGCGCACACTTAATCGCTTGCTACTGGCTGGCTTGTCGGTTTCAATTTTTTTGAAGGGGGCACCGCGACCACAAGGCTAGGCGCTTACGCGAAGAGGCGATCATCCTAGCGCGACATGTACATCGGAATGCATTAGTGATTTAGCTCTCATTGCCTCGGCACGACACGGGTTTTCGCTATCGACGGAGACGATCGGGGAAGCGGTAAAATTGGATTATCCCAAATTATGGCTCAGCCATAATTATTGCTGAGCCATAATTTTTGCCTTCTCCGTTTCAGTTCAGTTGTCGCAAGCAGTACCTATTGCGATGACCGATTTGCAATATACTGTTAGGCAACTATCTAAAAGAGAACTGTCATGTCCAAGCTCGCAGAATTCCGCCAGCTCGAAAAACACCTTGCCGAGCAGCTCCAAGCGCTCGAAGCACTCAAAGGTGATGTTGGCCTGAAGAAAGAAATTGAATTTGAGACCAAGCTACGCGCATTGCTTGCCGAATACGGTTACAGCCTGCCGAACGTGATTAACCTGCTGGATCCGAAGGCGAGCCGTCGCGCTCCAGCCGTTGAGTCCAAAGCCGGTAGCCGCAAACCGCGTCAGGTCAAGGTCTACAAAAATCCTCACACCGGCGAAGTTGTCGAAACCAAAGGCGGCAATCACAAGACGCTGAAGGAATGGAAAGCGCAGTACGGTTCCGATACCGTGGAATCCTGGCTGACCAACTGATTTTGGTTTGAGTACAAACAAAGGCTCATAAACAGGGCCTTTTTTTGTTGGCGTGGGGACGAACATGGCGCTTGGAAAGGGAGAGTCTGGAATCGCATCAGCTTGCCGGGTTTAAGCGACATAGCCTTGATTCAATCTCTCAAGCGCTTCTTTCACGACAACGTACTCAGCCTCACTGTTTGTAACCTACAATGGCGTCATCCCACCCAACGCGGTTTGCGGTTTGCTCAGCCAAGCTGCCGCTTTCTCTTTATCCGCAAAGACTTGCTCTGCTTGCAACTGAATCAGATCAACATGATTCACGAATCTGGCTCCTGTGAAACCGATCTTCTAGTAAGCTGCGAAATAACCTAATGTGACAGTTAATGGTCTATTTTTTACACGTAATGCTGGCTTAATTCCTGTTCGGTGTTATCGCCTACGTCGGAGCCTGACGATAGGTTATTGATGACGCGTGTGCAATTGTAAGAGCCATTTTCAACGACTACACTCCAGCCCATGAAACGCTATCTGCGGTTTTGCCTCATTTTTCTGATCAGCCTGGCGCTTCCCCTCAGCGGGATGGCGGGCGTTCAGCCGCCGACAGAGCCTTGCCCGATGAAGACGATGGGCATGGCGATGATGGACGACATGGGGATGGACTGCTGCAACGACATGAAAAACCCCACTGAGCACGGTAAGCCTTGCAAGCCTGGCCAGGAGTGCAAGACGAGCGGCATGTTGCAAGTCTCGATCCTCAAGCCGCTGCTTACCGTATTCAGCCCTGTAGTACTTTCCTTTTTCAGCGACTCCCTGCCTGAACAGACCCCTTCCGGGGTATGGCGACCGCCTCGCGTTTGATTCCTGTACCACACTGAGCCTCATTCCGCTTTAGCGGGATGGCATATCTGCGTGCATGTGTTTTGAAGCGCGCAGTGGATCATCACAGGAATCGTGAACATGAACCCCAAGTGCTATTGCACAGGTTGGCCCCTCGTGGCCGGTCTGGCGGCAAGCGTACTGGCATTGCCGAGCTTCGCTGCCGATTTGACGCTCGATGAAGCGTTGCGGCTGGCCGAAAGCAATGCGCCGTCGCTGACCGCACAAGACGCGAAAATTCAGGCTGCCAGTAGTGCGGCCATCCCCGCTGGTGAATTACCCGATCCAAAGTTATTGGTGGGTGTGCAGAACTACCCCATTGGCGGCCCGGATCGCTGGAGCATCGACCAGGACTTCATGACCATGCAAATGGTCGGGGTCATGCAGGAGGTGCCGAATAGCGACAAGCGCAAAGCGCGCATCGAGGTCGCCGATGCGGCTGTTGATCGCGCTGCTGCGGAGCGTCGAGTCGAACGTCTGAAGGTACGCCAGTCCACGGCATTGGCCTGGATCAGCAGTTACTCGGTTGAGCGCAAAGATGCGCTGTTCCAGGACTTCTATAAAGAAAACCGGTTATTGACCGATACCGTCCGGGCCCAGATTGCCGGGGGTCGCGCTCAACCCGCCGATGCGGTGACGCCCAAGCAAGAAGCGGCTCAACTGGCGGAGCAGCAGGACGATCTGGTTCTCCAGAGAGCGCAGGCCCGAGCAGCCCTCAAACGCTGGATTGGCTCCGCTGCCAATGACAAGCCTGTGGGTAGCTTGCCTGCATGGCCCGTCGATACCTCAAGCTACTCCCATAAACTGCAACACCATCCCGAGTTGGCAGCGTTTGCGCCGATGACCCGTGAAGCGCAAGCCAAGGTTCGTGAAGCCGAAGCGGAGAAGCAGTCGGATTGGAGTTGGGAGCTCGATTATCAGCATCGTGGCCGTGAGTTCGGCGACATGGTCAGTGTGCAATTTTCCTGGGATCTACCGCTGTTTCCTGGCTCACGGCAAAACCCCAAGATTGCGGCCAAGCACGCCGAACTTAATCAGCTTGAGGCCGAGCGCGAAGCCCTGTCGCGCGAGCACACTCAGCAGTTAGAGATCGAACTGGCTGACTATGAGCGCCTTAATCGTGCGGTACGCCGAAGCCAGGAAAGCCTGTTGCCGCTGGCTAGGGAAAAGGTCGAACTCAGCATGGCCAGTTACCGTGCTGGCAAAGGCGATTTAAACGCCGTTGTTGCCGCCCGACGTGAACTGATCGAAGCCCGGCTCAAACAGATCGACGTGGAAGAGCTACGAGCGCTGACCAGTGCGCGACTCTATTTTGCCTATGGGGAGTCCAGCCAATGATCCTGAAAAAATGGAACGGGGCATTGTTGGTAGGCATCTCGCTGGCGTTCGGTGTTGCCGGTGGTTACTGGTTCGCTCAACAGCGCATGAATGGGGTATCAAGTAGTGCCTTGAAGCAGAGCCTCGACTCACCTGACGAACGCAAGGCTCTGTATTGGTATGACCCCATGTACCCGCAGCAAAAGTTCGATAAGCCGGGTAAGTCCCCCTTCATGGACATGCAACTGGTTCCTCAGTACGCCAGCGGTGAAGGAGATCGGGCGACTGTCACTATTGATCCGCGTCTGACCCAAAATCTTGGGCTGCGTTTTGCGACTGTCACCCGTGGTGTCTTACATTCCAGCCTCAACGTGACAGGCATCCTGGCGTTTAACGAACGTGATGTCGCCGTGATTCAGGCACGCACCACTGGCTTTGTGGAGCGAGTCTACCCCCATGCTCCCGGCGATGTGCTCAAGGCCAACGCGGCGTTGGCGGATATCCTGGTGCCAGAGTGGGCCGCTGCGCAGACAGAATTTCTTGCCTTGAAGCGCAACGGGGATGCTGACCTGTTAGCTGCGGCCCGCCAACGACTGCTGCTCACGGGGATGTCGGCATCACTGATTACTCAGGTAGGGCGTAACGGCAAGGTTCAACCTTACCTGACTCTCACCAGTCCCATTGGTGGTGTGTTGCAAGAACTGAATGTCCGTGCCGGCATGATCGTGGCGATTGGCGACACTCTGGCACGTGTGAATGGCTTGAGCAGTATCTGGCTAGCCGTGGCCATTCCAGAATCGGAAACCGGAGCTATCACCGTAGGACAGACAGTCGAAGCGCGCTTACCTGCCTTTCCAGGGACAACACTCAATGGCAAGGTCAGCGCGATTTTGCCCGAGACCAATCCGGACAGTCGCACGATTCGTGTACGGGTGGAACTCCCGAATCTGGACGGTCGCCTGAGACCAGGTATGACAGCGGAGGTGAGCCTGAATCGTTCGACCGAGCAAAGTGTGATGTGGGTGCCAAGCGAAGCCGTCATTCGTACCGGTCGACGTGCCCTGGTGATGCTCGCCGAAGACGCCGGACGCTACCGTCCCGTGGAGGTACAAATCGGGCAGGAAAACGATGGCAGAACGGCAATCCTGAAGGGGCTGGAAGAAGGCCAGAAGGTAGTTACTTCTGGACAGTTTCTGCTCGACTCGGAGGCCAGTCTTAAGGGCATTACTGCAAGCTCAGAGGAAGCGTCACCACCCAGCGCAGCAGCCTCCAGTTTTCATGAGGCGGATGGGCAGATCGTGGAGATCAACGACAAAGAAGTCACGCTTGCCCATGGCCCTTTCAAGACGCTGGGCATGCCTGGGATGACGATGACGTTCCCGCTCGGCAATCCGGCGCTGATGCAGGGCCTCAAAACGGGCGACAAGGTTCGGATCGCGGTGAGCCAGACCGACGATGGTTTGCGTGTTGAGCGTTTGGATAAAACGGGGGGGCAGCCATGATCGCGGCCCTGATTCGTTGGTCAGTGGCCAACCGATTCCTGGTAATACTGGCGACACTGTTCGTCACGGCGTGGGGCATTTGGTCGGTGCAGAGCACGCCCATCGACGCGCTGCCGGATCTCTCCGATGTGCAGGTGATCATCCGGACACCTTACGCAGGCCAGGCGCCGCAGATTGTCGAGAACCAGGTGACCTATCCGTTATCCACCACCATGCTCTCGGTGCCGGGCGCCAGAACGGTACGTGGTTACTCCTTCTTTGGTGACAGCTTCGTTTACGTGTTGTTCGAAGACGGCACTGACTTGTACTGGGCCCGTTCGCGCGTGTTGGAGTACCTAAGCCAAATACAAAGTCGGTTACCAGCCAGTGCCAAGCCGGCGTTGGGGCCGGATGCGACAGGGGTGGGTTGGATCTATCAATATGCACTGGTAGATCGCAGTGGGGGGCACGACCTGGCACAGCTTCGCGCACTCCAGGACTGGTTCCTCAAGTTCGAACTCAAGACTTTGCCCAACGTTGCGGAAGTGGCTACGGTGGGAGGCATGGTCAAGCAGTACCAGGTGCAGCTTGATCCGCTCAAACTGGCTAACCTCGGTATCACTCAAGTCGAGGTGAGCGAGGCTATTGGCAAGGCCAACCAGGAAACCGGTGGTGCCGTGTTGGAGATGGCAGAGACCGAGTTCATCGTGCGTGCGTCGGGCTACTTAAAGACACTCAATGACTTTCGGGCGATCCCGCTGAAGTTGGGTGCGGGTGGCGTGCCAGTAACCCTTGGTGATATCGCCACGATTCAGTTAGGGCCTGAAATGCGGCGGGGCATCTCCGAACTCGACGGCGAAGGTGAGACCGTCGGTGGTGTGGTGATTTTGCGCAGCGGCAAGAACGCTCGCGAAACCATTGCGGCGGTCAAGACAAAGCTCGATGAACTGAAAAGCAGTTTGCCGGCTGGTGTGGAAATCGTCACCACCTACGACCGCAGTAAGCTGATCGACCGCGCGGTGGAAAATCTAAGCCACAAGCTCATTGAAGAGTTTATCGTCGTCGCATTGGTCTGCGGGATCTTCCTCTGGCACTTACGCTCATCGCTGGTGGCGATTATCTCGCTTCCGGTGGGGATACTAATTGCCTTCATCGTCATGCGTTACCAAGGTATCAACGCCAATATCATGTCCTTGGGCGGGATTGCCATCGCCATCGGCGCGATGGTCGATGCCGCCGTGGTGATGATTGAGAACGCCCACAAGAAAGTTGAGGCCTGGCATGCGGCCAATCCTGGGGAGGAGCTGAAGGGGGAGCATCATTGGCACGTTATGACTGAAGCGGCAGCGGAGGTAGGCCCAGCACTGTTCTTCTGTTTGTTGATCATCACCCTGTCGTTCATTCCGGTTTTTACCCTGGAAGCACAGGAAGGTCGATTGTTTGGCCCATTGGCTTTCACCAAGACCTACGCCATGGCCGCAGCGGCGGGATTGTCAGTGACCTTGGTGCCCGTGCTGATGGGCTACTGGATTCGGGGACGAATCCCCAGTGAACAACAGAACCCGTTGAACCGTTGGCTGATCCGTATCTACCAGCCGGTTCTGGACGCAGTCTTGCGTCGACCAAAGATCACGCTGCTGGTGGCGCTATTGGTTTTTATCAGTGCGCTATGGCCAATGTCGCGCTTGGGAGGCGAGTTTCTCCCCCCGTTGGACGAGGGCGATCTGCTTTATATGCCTTCAGCACTACCGGGATTGTCGCCGCAAAAAGCGGCGCAATTGCTGCAACAGACAGACCGCCTGATCAAGACCGTTCCAGAGGTTGAACACGTCTTCGGTAAAGCCGGTCGTGCCGAAACCGCTACCGATCCGGCACCGCTGGAGATGTTCGAAACCACCATTCAATTCAAGCCGCACGAGCAATGGCGCCCAGGCATGACCCAGGAGAAATTGGTGGAAGAACTGGATCGCGTGGTACGAGTCCCTGGACTAACCAATATCTGGATACCGCCGATACGAAACCGTATCGATATGTTGGCTACGGGCATCAAGAGCCCCATTGGAGTGAAGGTTGCCGGCACCAATCTGGCGGAAATTGATGCTGTCACCCAGGCAGTCGAGCGGGTGGCCAAAGACGTGCCCGGTGTCAGTTCGGCTCTAGCCGAGCGACTGACCGGTGGCCGCTACATTGACGTGGATATCGACCGCAAGGCTGCCGCTCGCTACGGATTGAATATCGCTGATGTGCAGTCCATCGTGGCCGGCGCTATCGGCGGTGAAAACGTCGGGGAGACCATTGAAGGTCTCGCACGCTTTCCGATCAACGTGCGTTACCCACGGGAGTGGCGTGACTCGGTCGGCGCCCTGGAGCAACTGCCGATCTACACCCCGTTAGGTAGTCAGATTACTCTGGGCACGGTGGCGAAGGTCAAGGTCAGCGACGGGCCGCCGATGCTCAAGAGCGAGAATGCACGTCCTTCTGGGTGGGTATACATCGACGTGCGAGGGCGGGACATTGCCTCGGTGGTAGCCGACCTACGTCGGATCATCAATGAACAGGTCAAGATGCAGCCCGGCATGAGCCTGAGCTACTCAGGACAGTTCGAGTTTCTCGAAAGGGCCAACGCACGCCTTAAACTGGTGGTGCCTGCCACGCTGTTGATCATCTTCGTGCTGCTCTACCTGACTTTCGCCCGTTTCGATGAGGCGTTGCTGATCATGGCCACGCTGCCATTCGCACTGACTGGTGGAGCATGGTTCCTCTATCTGTTGGGATTCAACCTATCGGTGGCCACCGGGGTGGGCTTTATCGCCTTGGCCGGTGTGTCTGCCGAGTTCGGCGTGATCATGTTGCTCTATTTGAAGAACGCTTGGGCCGAACGTGAAGATCTCGGCGACAGCACTGAATCCGGCCTGGTTGCAGCGATTCGTGACGGCGCTGTGCAGCGAGTTCGGCCCAAGGCCATGACCGTGGCCGTCATCATTGCTGGCCTGTTACCCATCTTGTTGGGCAGCGGCACGGGCAGCGAAGTGATGAGCCGCATTGCCGCGCCGATGGTCGGCGGCATGGTCACAGCCCCCTTGCTTTCCCTGTTTGTCATTCCGGCAGCGTATCGCCTGATGCGTCGCCGGCAGCTCCAGATTGTACCCACCAATCTTCAAGGAAAAGTCGTATGAAACTGACCCTTATTGCAGTTGCAAGCACCGTATTTGCGCTATCGCTTTCTGCCCGCGCGGAGGATATGCCAGGAATGAAAATGGATGGTATGGAGGGCATGAAAATGGAGCAGGAAACAAAACAGGCTCCAGCCGCCAGCGCCGAGGGAACGATCAAGGCCATGGATACTGCAAAGCACACGGTGACCCTTGCTCATGGTGCTGTTCCAGCTGTGCAATGGCCACCGATGACCATGGCCTTTTCTGTGACGCAAGATCAGCTGAAAGGGCTGAAGGTTGGAGACCGTGTATCGTTTTCCTTTCGGCTAGAGGGTGGCAAAGCCACAATAGTTTCCATAAAAAAATGAGGCGGTGATGATGAAAATTACCGGCACGCTCTGTCGCGCCGGTTTTTTCCGTCTACGTAGCAAAAAGCTTGATGCAGATATTGGTTGAGAGCTGTCCACTCAGATGGACGAGTATCGACTTATGCAGGCCTTTGGTAGAAATCTGCTGCCACCGGGCGATAGCGAAGGGATGACCGACCATGAAACTCTCGTTCCTTGAGAGGATCTCGAGCAGGATGCATCAGCAAGACCGACACCCAGCTACTCACCCAGATGATTGCAAGGCTGGACACGAACGCTGGCTTCATAGTCGATGGTATTGCCGTATTGCCGGTGTCTACTGACATATCTCGCTGGAGCAAAGCCTGACCGGCTCTGACTGCCAGATCCGCTCTAAAACGCTTTCACACAGCTTCGACCCAAGGTGGGCATAAACCTCTCATTTCCCTCAAACAACAGTTTATTTCGAAGGAAGACCAAAGCTGGCGATGAGACTTGCCGTCGCTAGAGTGCACATGACGAGGAGCAAAGGTGTTGAGCCGAGCTTGTCCAGAATAACAGCAGCTGCCACAGGGCCTATGGCCTGCGCGACCAGCATTGGACGAGCCAACAAGCCCATGCGAGCCCCGTAGCCATCTGGCCCAAAAAGAGCCAGTGGCAATGTCCCACGAGCAATGGTCAGAATCCCATTTCCAGCGCCGTATAACGCCATTGCAATGAATGCCAGCCATGGAATAGCCGGTAGCAGTAGCCCGATTCCTATCCCACTCAGCAATATCGCAGCCCTGGTAGATGTGGTCGGATGCAAGTTTCGCCCAAGGGAAAACTCTGCAAGCCGGGCTACGACTTGAGATGGCCCTATCATCATGCCGATGGCCAGTGCGGTGGCCGTAGCTATGCCGAGCAGCTTCAGCACATCAAGCAGATGGACAGAAACTGAAGAGATCACCAGCGACTGGAGCGTCAGTAGCACTGCCAACAGTAGAAAGAGGCGATTGCTGGATTTTGTGTGATGGGCGGTGACGGCGGAAGAGGCGTGGGTAGGAACTGCAGCGCTTTTAGGAATGCTCTCACTCTTTGGAATCAACAAGAGATGAATCGGCAATCCTATGACCAGATGAGCTGCGGCTAATGTGACGCAGCTATATCTCCAGCCAATCTGGTGTTCCAGGCTGGCGATCAGTGGCCAGCCTAAAGTGCTGGCGAACCCACCCAGCAGAGTAAGACCGGTCATCGAAGTGCGTGCGCTATCCCCAAATAGACGTCCAAGAGTCGAGAAAGCGGCGTCATACAGGCCGGCAGCCATGGCGACACCAATAAATGTCCAGGCCAGGTAATAGATGACCAGGTTGCCAGCCACACCCATCAGCAGCAGCCCCAGTGCCATCAACATCGAACTGGTTGCCAGGACGGGGCGGCCACCATGCCGATCTATCTGCCTCCCGACCATTGGAGAGCAAGCACCTGCAACCAACAAACCCCATGAAAGTCCGGCCACGGTGCTGGTAATCGACCAACCCATTTCTTGTGCAATCGGCGTCGCGAGGACTGCGGGCAAGTAGTACGTTGTACTCCACGCGAGTATCTGTGGGATGCCCATCGCCCAGACCAGCCCAGCTCTGTTGATTGTGCGTTCACCGCTGATTGGATAACTCACAAGCTGCGAGCCTTTTTAGTTGTTAGATGCAACAAATTAGCGATCCCGGTACAGAATCGTCAACCAGAATGAAGGAGTGGTTGACCCTTTCCTGAAGTCGGGATTACTGTTGCATCTAACAACTAATTTGTGATGGCCATGGCAAAGCGAAAAAAAGACCAACTGACTCAGGATTCCGAAGATCTTTACGAAGCCTTGAACCAGCTCGTCCGGGTGTATCAGTTTCGCGACCGGGATCGCATCTGCTGCTACGACGTTTCGGTCACGCAGTGTTATGCCATCGAGACGCTGGTTAAAAGGGGCCGACTCCGCCTGCAAGCGCTTGCAGAAGAGATGTTTCTAGATAAAAGCACCGCGAGCCGGGTGGTCGATACGCTTGAACGCAAGGGGTACGTGTCGCGAGTGGAAGACAGCGAGGATCGTCGCGCAGTGCAGGTTGAGGTTTCTGAATCTGGTCATGAGCTGTACCAGAAGATCCGCGCTGACCTTATCGCTGAAGAGCGGGCAATGATCGAACAGTTGTCACCCGAAGCGCGGCAAGGAGCGCTGAGTTTGCTGAAGCAGATCACTAGGGCGACTGAGATTCGCTGTGGCCTGGTCAGTGGCTGCTGCCCGTCGGTGCCCGAAGCGAAATAAAGGGTGACCCCCTTTTTTATCTGAAATGTTGTTACTACCAACTGGATGGGTTCAAGCATGCACATTCGATTCGCTGAAGTCAGGGACGCTGCATCGATAGCTGGCATCTACAACCAGGGTATTGCGGAGCGAAGCTCTACATTCGAGACCACGTTGCGCGGGTCAAATGACATGCTTGAGCGCATTGCCTTGATGGAGCGCTATCCGACCTTGGTTATGGTTAACGATGCGGATGAGGTGGTCGCTTGGGCAGGTTTGAGTAGTTACCGTTCCCGTACCTGTTACGACGGTATCGCAGATTTTTCGATCTACCTGGATCGGAGCATTCGAGGCCAAGGACTAGGAAAAATTTTGCTTCAAGCACTACTGGATGAGGCCAAAACCCGAGGTTTCTGGAAGGTGCTATCACGCATCTTCACCTTTAACACGGCCAGTTTGGCGTTGTGCCGTTCGTGTGGGTTTCGGGAGGTGGGTGTGTACGAAAGGCATGCTTGCCTTGAAGGTCAGTGGCTCGATTGTGTAATCGTTGAGCACCTAATTCCTGTTAATCAGCCGCACTGAAGCGAGGAGTCAGTCATGGACAGTAAACTTCCTGTTGCCATCATTGGTGCCGGCCCTGTGGGGCTGGCTGCTGCCTGCCATCTCATCGCGAGGGGGCTGACACCTTTGATCTTTGAAGCGGGGCCCAGCGCAGGGGCTAGCATCGAAAACTGGGCGCACGTGCGGATGTTCTCTCCATGGGGGTTCAACGTCGACAAGCAGGCTGCCACGCTGCTCACGGCCCAAGGATGGGTGGCGCCTGCGGAGGACGTTTATCCCACCGGGCGTGAACTACTGGATGAGTACGTATATCCACTTGCAGCGCTGCCATCCGTGAATAGGTATCTGTGCCTGAACACCGAAGTCCTGGCGGTGACTCGGTTCGGCCAGGACGTCATGAAAACGAAGAACCGTGCAGCCGCATCATTTCTGCTACGGGTCAGGACGCAAGAGGGCGAAAAGGATGTGCTCGCCAGTGCAGTCATAGACGCATCCGGTACGTTCCGCTCGCCAAATTGGATGGGGGCACATGGTATTCCTGCCTTAGGCGAGAAGGACTTGGCTGATCGCATCACCTACGGCATTCCCGAAGTGCTTCATAGTGAGCGGCAACGCTATGCAAATCGGCGAGTGATGGTGGTTGGCAGCGGTCACTCGGCGTTCAATGTATTGCTGGAATTGACTCGGCTGCCCAGCAGGAGCCCCGCACGAAGATCTATTGGGTGACTCGCGGCTCATCTTTGGATCGCATATTGGGTGGTGGGGCAAACGACAAGCTGGAGGAACGAGGAAAGTTGGGGCAGAGGGTTCGCCAACTGTTGAACGATGGGGCCATTGAGCTGTTCATTGACATCGCCATCGACAAGGTTTCCGCAGGTGATGATGGCATCGTTGTTGAGGCAAACGGCCAAGCCCTGCCCAAGGTTGATGAGGTTGTGGTCGCAACTGGATTCAGACCTAAGTTGGAGATGCTTGCCGAGCTGCGTTTGGCGCTGGATTCGGCGACTCAGAGCCCCATTCATTTAGCCCCGTTAATTGACCCGAATGAGCACAGTTGCGGTACGGTTCGCCCGCATGGGGCCGTCGAACTGGCTCATCCTGATGAGGGGGTCTTCATCGTAGGTATGAAGAGCTATGGCCGCGCACCGACATTCCTGCTCCTGACAGGCTATGAACAGGTGCGCTCGGTGGTAGCGGCGCTGGCCGGTGATTGGGATGCGGCCAAGCGGGTTGAATTGGTCTTGCCAGAGACAGGCGTGTGCAGCACGCAATTCGGTGATTCTGACTGCTGCGAGCGAGCGGCAAGCCCTGATTGCTGTCCGCCAAATTGTTGCACCGATTCGGATAAGACTGTTGAAGTTGCGCCGACATCGACCCACTCCTGCTGCTCGTAACTGTGTACGAAGTTGCATGCACTTGATCAGGCTTAATGAGCCAATGACGGACTACCAGCCATAGCCCCCAACTGCCCGTGGGGCAGGCTCAACCAAATATCGTCTATATACGCTCATGGACAATTGCTAACGCTGGCTATAGTTTCGCTTCGCTGCTTTGTCGGCATTCAACCTGTCGGCAAACTCGAGGGCTGGCGGGGCCATTCATTGGGCCAAAGCGGGCAGGTTGAGCTTCTGGCGCGCAGAAACGAAAGACGAGCGATGACCTCAATCAGAGAAAAAAACAAACTAGCTGTATTTGGTAGCGGCACTATTATCGGCGCCCTGGGTGGGCTGATTGGATTGGGGGGCGCAGAGTTCAGGCTGCCGCTGCTTATTGGCTTGTTTGGTTTTGGCGCATTGGAGGCAATCATCCTTAACAAGGCCATGAGTCTTGTAGTGGTAGCCACAGCCCTTCCATTTCGTGCGTTCAGTGTTCCCTACGAGGCGGTATTTGAGCGATGGGACATCATTGTCACGCTGCTGGCCGGGAGCCTTGCAGGCGCCTGGTTCGGTGCAGGATGGGCAACCAAACTCAAGAGCAAAACCTTGTACCGTGTTTTGGCAGTGCTGCTTGTGGGTATCGCCGGTGCTTTGCTTTTCGGTCATGAGACAAGTTCTACCGGCGTAGCCCTGTTCCACGGCGTGCTGCTGGCTATTGTTGGGATAGTGGTAGGCTTTGGTATCGGAGTGGTTGCAGCGCTGATGGGCGTGGCTGGTGGTGAGTTGTTAATACCGACAATCGTTCTTCTATTCGGTGCTGACATCAAGCTCGCCGGCAGTCTTTCACTTGCTGTGAGCCTGCCCACAATGATTGTGGGTTTCACGCGATACAGCCGCGACCAAAGTTTTTCAATAATCCGTGCTCAACGGCCCTTCATCCTGGTCATGGCAGCGGGATCAATCATAGGGACATTCATCGGCGGGCAATTACTAGGTCTGATCCCGACGGTATACCTGCTGCCATTGCTTGCCGCCATCCTCCTGATCTCCTCGGTGAAAGTCTGGCGTCATCGTTGAGTTTTAACTGGGTCACTTTGGAAAGCGTCCACCCAGCTGATGTATCTAAGACGTCATCGACGTAGCCTGCGATTTTTTCCGCCAAACGAGTGCCGGTATTGCACGGATGTAGATCAGCTCACCAACCAACTCAACCAGTGTCTGAGTGATCACTGCAGCAGCAGCAAGCCCTCGAACTTCTTCAGGCAAAGCTAAGGCCAGCGGGAGAACCACCAAAGAGTTACGTGTCGATGAGCTGAAGGTGACCGCTCTGGCAGTTGTGGATGACAGCTTGAAAACTCTAGAAGCCAAAGCACCCATCAGGGGGGCCAGTAGCATGAATCCGATGTACACGGGGATAACCGGTGCAAGCTCGTCGATGTCGCGAACCACCGATGAGATTTGAGAACCGACAACTGCGATCAAAACCGCTGCCATTGCTGGGACAGGCAGCCAGGCCCAGGCAGCGTTCCAACCGCTGACGATTTTCGACTTTTTGGCCAGGGCTGCTGTAACCACGGCCAGTAACAAAGGCGCGACAATCAACACGAGAAAGGCTTCGACAAAGGGGCCCACTGAGATAACGACTTCGGACTGCCCACCCAGCATGAAGGCCAAGTACACGGGTAGTAGTACAAGCTGAAGCAGCAACAAAATCGGTGTTGCCGCAAGGATCCCGCGAGAGTCGCCCATGCCAATGTGCGTAAAAACCACCACGTAATCGATGCAGGGGGTCAGCAGCACCAGAAGTGCGCCGACAAGGATTGCCGGGTGATCCGTAAGACCTCTGGTGAGCCCCCACACCAGCAGCGGAATCAACACGAAGTTGGCGATAAGCAAAGCGGACATGAAGCGTTTGTTGCTGAGGCCTTCGCGCAGGTCAAGAAAGGGGATCTGTAGGAACATCGCGTACATCAGCACGGCAATAGTCGGGGTCACCAACGCGTTCAGGCCTTGAGCTGCTGTAGGCGCCACCAACCCACCAATTGCAGCCGCTATCACTGCAACCAAGTAGATCGGTATCTGGTTCTGTTCAAGTGCATCCCTATCCATAGTGCTCTCCTCGGATATAAAAAAAGGCCGTCAGCCTAAACGGGCGCCCAAGTCAACGCGCTGTCATTCACCTGACCACCTGTTTGCATTCGACTTGACCAGCCATTTGCATCGGTCATGACTGCATTGCAATGAGCATATTCATGTGTGTTGTACGTGCAGATCGGATGGTCACGGCCTATTACTGGTCATGGTCGCGTAAATGATAGGAGGCTGCTGTACAGCGTCGAGTGTTCATTGGCGGGCTGTGCCTGTTCACTGCGGACTCTTTGGCGTCCGGCGTAAACAGCGGCCTTTGGAGATCACCTCAGTAATGACATAAGTCAAGGTGGTTTTGGGAAGACCTGCTAATTATTGAGTGTAAACAGGCGATTGTCATGCTGAAGTCTATAATTCTCGGCGAGTGCGGTTGAACCCAGGCACCGCAATCGGTTGGCACATTAGATTTCGGTTCAGCTCACCTTCACAAAGGCAGCTCGAAATGAAAAATATCAAATTGGCCGTGCTTTTTCTCGCCGCATCGCTTTCCCCCATGTGGGCGTTAGCAGCAGAGCAACCTCAAACGACGCAGACGCAGCAACAAGCTCCGAATGTTGCCGAATTCGATAAGCAGATGACTCAGGCGCAAGAAACCTTCCAGAAGATGCAGACGCAGATGGAGAAAATTCAGCAGACCCAAGATCCCCAGCAGCGCCAGAAGCTCCTTCAGGAGCATTGGAATACGATGCAAAGCGGCATGGGCATGATGAACAACATGTGGGGGCCGGGAATGATGGGCTGCTGCGGAGGCGGCAGGATGGGCAATGGACACATGATGGGCGGTGGCATGATGGGCGGCCATATGATGGGGTGGCAGGACTACTCAAACTTGACCCCAGAGCAAAAAAGTCAACGCCAGTACATGATGGACAGGTACACAGGTATGCAACAGATGATGATGGATCACATGATGTGGCATCAAAACTATATGCAAGGGCAGTTACCGGCGAAGCCTTGAAAGTAAGTATTTGCTAGCTATTTAGATCGCAGAGTACGTTCTCCGCTGCTCGGACGTACTCCTAACTCGCCCTTTCGCCTAAGGCTTGCAGCTGGCCCTGTAGTGCCCTCTGCGGTTAGTGGTCATCAGTTAGCATTGGCTTCTCTAGGAAAGCGTCCCGATATAGGCGCCCAGTTATGCACAGAATCTGGGTAATCTCACTTACCCGCTGCATCAGCAGGCGCGTGAGGACGTCCTTAAAATAAGTATACGGATCATACCCATTGAGTCGCGCCGGCGCTGGATACATCGACTCAAAGCTCCATTCATCTTTATCCGCTGATTGATCCGAATGAGCATAATTGCACATGGTGCCGTCGAGCTGGCTCATCCTGATGATGGGATCTTCATCGTAGGAATGAAGAGCTATGGCCGCGCCTCGACCTTCCTGCTACTGACAGGCTATGAGCGGGTGCGTTCGGTAGGGCGCTAGCCGGTGATTGGGATGCGGCCAAGCGAGTTGAATTGTTCTTGCCAGAGACAGGTGTCTGCAGCAAGCGACTCGATGATTCTGCCTGCTGCGACCGTGCGGCAAACCAAGACTGCTGCGAGCCAACTTGTTGCACCAATGCGGATAAGGCTGCTGAAGTTGTGCCGACATCGACCCGCTCCTGCTGCTCGTAGCTGTATGCGAAGTAACTAGGCATTTGCCCAGACCTCTTCCTGGCTGAGAAGGATACCTAGCGCCCCCTCATGCAGTTTTACTAGGCACGAGGGGCGGAGTGTCTAACTGGACGACCTAATGGAAGAAACGCCCGGCTAGCTGCTAAACAAGCGTAATTACACATTAAACCTCCGCGATTTGAAGCTGATCTTCTCTTTGAATTCCTCCACTTTCCCGATGCGACGAATGTTCGCCCACGTCCCTTTGTAATACGGCACTACATTTCGGTCTGTCCATGGCGTGGTCAAATCGCCCATCACGCCGTTGAAGTGGCCGAACTGCATAAACGTATGGTTCCGCTTGATATCCGGCTCCAGGTAGGCCAAGGCGTAGGACGAACCGTAGTCGTTAAATACCTCGACCACGTCACCCGATGTAATAGCCAAGGCTTGTGCATCGTCGGGATTAATTTCTAGATAGGCCATCGGCACACGCCGTTGCACGAAGTCGTTGTATTGATCGTGGTAAAGCGTTTGCCACACCTCGTTGATACGCCCGTTGTTGACCCAGAACTTGTATTTCGCTTTCTGCTCTGCCACTGGCTTAGGCAACCCTGGCCACGTCGCGGACTTGAACTCAGCTTTGCCGTCCGGGGTATCGAACTTGTAGTCGGTGTAGAGCATCTCTGTGCCAATTAGTTTGCCATCTCGGTACTCTTTGGCGGGTAGCTGGACGCCATTGTTGCCCATGGCCTTCAACCGCTCATAGGTGACGAGATTTCCCGTGGTGCCTCCCTGACTGTCGATTGGGCCAGCACCGGGTTGGCCGGCCATACGAAAGCCGTCATTGAAGGCGTCTTCCTCGGTTTTCCAGTCGAACCCTGTAAAACGCGCCGCCATTTCCTGTTTTCCTTCGGCGAGATACATTTGCTGAAGGGTCTTGGCAATAGCCGCCGCGATCAGGCAGTCGGGTTTCGCCGAACCAGGAGGATCCATGAATCTTTGCGAAAGCCGTATCCTGCGCTCCCCATTCATAGAGGTGAGATTCATCTCACCCGGATGGGTTGCCGGCAGCATCACGTGCGCGGCCTCTGCCAGCTTGGTGGGGTAGAGATTGATATTGGCAAGGAAAAGCCCGCCTTTGGTTTTTACCGCATCGTAGATCGCATCCACCATCTGCGCGGTCGTACCGCCGCGAACTTGGGCCATGGCCTCCCTGACAATGCTGGCGCGTTTCAGGATGACTGCGCGATGCTGCTCAGCATTCAGCGTGGTCTGGAACGGGTTGGCCCCCCATGCCGTATATATCATGCCCTTGCCGTTGATGATCTCCTGATCCACGTAGATCTTGGAGTCGCCTGGATAAGGAGGACGCGTGTATCCCTCCTGATGCCCACCCATCCGCACTACACCTGTACCCCGGCGTCCGACGTTATGGGTTGCAAGCACCAAGTCGACCAAGGCGGACTGGATGAGGTAGTTGTCATTCCCCCAGATGATTCCTTTTTCGTATGCATGCATGGTATGGGGGCGGTGACCGGAAGCTTTGGGCTTGTAGGCCCATTCGGCAGCAAGTTTGAGCTTATCCACCGACACTCCGGTGATGTGGCTGGTTTCTTCAAGCGACAGCTTGTTGGCTTGAAGTGCCTGATCGAACCCCTTGGTATGGGCAGAGATAAATTCTTTATCGTGCCAGTCTTGTTCAACCACGTAGGTCAACAGGCCATTGAACAGGGCGATATCCGATCCTGGTTCTATATCAAGGTGAAGCACGTTGCCCTTGCCTGCCGCTTGCTCGGCAATCGTGAAAGTGGGCGTCCTGCGCGGATCAACAAAAATCACTTTCGCAGGAGCAATACTCTCGTCAGGAAATCGCTGCTTACGTTTGTCTACCGTCTGCCCCTGCAAGTTAGGTAACCAGTGGGCCAGGAAGTAGTTGGTTTGGGTTTCGTATGAGTTGCAGCCTATGGCAACAATGACGTCGGCCAACTCGGCGTCTTCATAGCTGTTATTGAGTTCGCCAATGCCCATCTCGCGGGTAGCATGGCACTCGGAGTTATAGGCAGGGCGGTTGTGGATACGCACCAATGGTGTTTTCAGCGCCGTGAACATCAGCTTGCCGGTGCCCCAGGTATTCTCAAACCCGCCTCCAGCGCCTCCATGATCGAAGCAGTCAAAGGCGAGAGCGGCTGGCCCGTCATTATCAAGAATCTTCTTTGTCACACCGGCATAAAGTGCCAGCGCATCATCCCAACTGGTGTCTACCCACTGGTCAGCAACATAGACGCGTGGACTGCGCAACCGCTCCTTGCCTACGCCATCGGGGCTGTACATGACCTTGGCCAACTGTCCGCCTCGTGTGGACGAGAGGCCTTTATTAACTTCGCACTGTTTATCCGGCACGATCATGATGTTGTAGCGCTTGCCGTCCTTGTCGGTGATCGTATTCTGCATCGCCGGGGTCATGATGACGGCCAAGGGTGGCAACTGTTTGCGGAAGTCGAGCCCGAGCGCATTTTCATCAGGAGCCCGTCCACCTTCCTGGCTCTCCGGCCATTTGTATACGTGATAGCCACACCCCACGATGCAGAAGTGGCATGTCAGGTTGGTCTTTTGGGCATCCACAGGAGGCAGTGCCACACGATCTTTATTGGTTGCCATTTTAATCTCCTTATCACAGGAGGTTGGACTGACGTCCGTAGATCAACCCTTCGACGGCAACTGCACGTACCGAATCGTCTTTTGGGTTGTATTCGAGCACTACGCTGGGCAAGTTCTCGGTGGCTTGGCCAGACACCATCTGGCCCGCATGTTCAGGGTCGAAAATGCTGAAATGGCAGGGGCATTTGAACACCTTCTGTCCCGCGTCATAGGCAACCGGGCAGCCCATGTGAGTGCATAGGATGCTGTAGGCGACAATATCGCGTTCCGGGCCGACGCCGCCTGGAACAGGAGCGCCCATTTTGATCAATGCACAAGGTGAGGCGGCATCGGGATAGGAAAATTGGACTGGCGTGTTGACCAGCAATTTCTGCGCCGTGGTGATTGCTTTCATCTGGTACGGGAGATTGACTCGCCCCTCGACCACAGGCGTTGACGTTGCGGCTTGAGTTAAATCGGGCACTCCGAAGGCCGCGCTCGCAGCAACCCCGCCTCCCGCCTTCAAAAAGGTTCTTCTGGAAATGGATGTCATCTCAGCCTCCGCATTGCGCTTGCGATGCAGTCAGCCCTGTCTGTGTCGTAAGCAGCTATTCGTTCCAGCTATTCAGCATAGGATAGAAAACCCTGTTTTGTGGCCTAAATGGCTTAGATGTCGAGTGAATTCAGAAGGCCTGCTGGTGGTAATGCGGGATCCGGTCAAGGGAGGCGGCGTTCGCATTGAGCATCACTGCTTTAGTCGCTCATCGCTGCGCGGCTATGACTAGCTCTGTACCTGTGGAACGCAGATGGCGTAGCAGATGTGGAAGGATGACTTCAGCGTCAGGCCCTACACCTCTGAGAGTTGCTGAGGCGAAATTGCGCTGCTTTGGTAACCCCATAAAGTACAGGCCTGGGATGTGCAGTGCTCGTCCATCGCGCTGCATTAATCGCCCTTGATCATCCGTCACCGCGAGGTCTTCAAGAAAGGCAATATTTGGGCGGAACCCGGTGGCGAAGACTAGGCAATCAACGGCTTCTTGGTGACTATCCGCCCAAATAACTCCGGTTGGGGTTACTTGCCCGAACATCGACCGCTGGTTGAAAAGGCCTGACTTCAGTGCTTTTTTGTAAGTACCGTCATCCAGTACCGGTGTGCTCTGATCATTGAGCCAGCGGGTTCTTTCCAGGCCTGTCCATTTCAGCCAGGCGTGAAAATCTGCGCCGAGCAGCTTCTGCGGAAAGAGTCGAATTGCCTTACGCGTGGCGAGCGTGACCTTGGCCACCTTCGCTAGCTCGTAAGCAATCTGCACCGCCGAGTTCGCCGCTCCAATCACTACGATGCGTTGCCCACGGAGCATTTCCACATTCCGATACTCGGCACTGTGAAGGCGAACACCTTGGAAGCTTTCGAGCTCAGGAATGTCCGGTGTATAGGGACGACTGAATGCCCCCGATGCCACGATCAGCGCCCTGGTAAAGAAGCGCTGCCCATTGGCGGCCACTATCTGGAACCCCCCAGCTTCCTGATCCACCTTCATGACCTGTATCCCCGAAAGAATCGGCAACTGGAAGAAGCTGGCGTACTGCTCCAGGTAGCGCACTACTTCATCGCGGGAGGGGTAGTGCCCCGGCGCTCCAGGAAACGGCAGCCCCGGTAGCGAGGAATACGCTGCCGGCGAGAACAGTTCGAGGCTGTCGTAGTAGTTACGCTAGTTCCCACCCGGTTGCTGCTGCTCATCCAAGATCAGAAAATCGAGTCCCTGCTGTTTCAAATGCCAGCCACAGGCCATTCCTGCCTGCCCTGCGCCTATTACGGCAACATCGAATGGGCGATCTATTGCGTTCATGTGTGCGCACCTATACACATATTTAGGTAAGAAAAAAATCAGCGAGACCCGCCTGGGCAGCACAATAAAGCAATGCTCTTGGTGTGATGGAGGATGTCCTCCAGTCGCTTAACGATGGCTGGGCCGTCCACCTCATAGAACATCTGACGTCCCACCTTAGTGGCGCGCACGATCCCGGCATCCAGCAGCACTTGAAGATGACGAGATACCACCGAACGCTCCTGCGGTAGATCAGCCGCAATCGCGGTCACATCTGCTCGACCTAATTGCATGACGCGCTTCAGCACAGCGACTCTTGGCGGCTCGCAGAGGGCTTTGAAAAATGCACCATCGAGAGACTCAATGGCAGACTCAATGGCTTGAGATCGGTTGGTGGTGATGTTCATGCCGAGAATATATGTGCATGCACATGCACATGTAAAGCCCTGTTTGAAGAATGGTGCTGTCCCCTTTAGCAGAGAACAGTCAGGGTCAGTTTTTCATCGCAAGATTCCTGTTTGAGGTTGAGGCGTGGGAGAGCCTAAGCCGCCGCGATGACAGATTAATTACCAAATACGAATATACGATTTATCAGATGTTAAGTGGCTGGAGGCGTGCCGATTGGCCGCGATCCGGCTGAGGTTAATGAAAGTTCAGGGCTTGAAATTGGCTATATTTACGGGTATTGGTCTTGCTGCTTTACTGAATATTCGAAAAAACGTATATTCGTAAAACCATATCCAATTCGAGACTTGGCGATGACTGATAAGACCCGCGTGCTGTTCGTTTGTGTGGCTAACGCTGCTCGCTCACAGTTGGCTGAGGCGCTGCTGCGCCACACTGATTCAGAGCAGTTCGAAGCCTTCAGTGCAGGTACTGCGCCCGGCGAGATTGATCCCCGCACCTTGGGATCACTTCAGCACCTGGGTGTAAGTACCGAAGGGTTGCACAGCAAGTCTATCGATGAGTTTGCGGGAGAGCGTTTCGATTACGTCATCACGCTGTGCGATAAATCGTCTCTGGAATGTCATGCCCTTCCAGGCGCCGGAGAGGTGCTGGCCTGGAACTTTGAAGACCCGGTCACTAGCACCAAACATGATGCATTTCGTCACACCCTTCACGAGATCCATGAACGCATCAAGATGTTCGTGTTGGTGAAAAACAAACGTTGAGACCCCTATGGCTGACCATCTGACACCGACCACCGTATTCAAATGCCTGGCCGACGAAACTCGCATACGCATTATGTTGCTCATCACCCGTGAGGAAGAGCTGTGCGTTTGCGAACTGACCTGCGCACTCGATGAGAGCCAGCCGAAGGTTTCCCGCCACCTGGCGCAACTGCGCAATTGCGGTTTGCTGGAGGATCGTCGGCAAGGCCAGTGGGTGTATTACCGCCTGCATCCGAGTCTGCCCGACTGGGTGATGACCGTACTGAAAACCACTCTTGACGCCAACCAGCATTGGCTCAGTCCCGACGCCAAACGCCTCGACGTGATGGGTGATCGCCCTCAGCGCCTAGCCGTTTGCTGCTGAGTAACGCCTGCCCGAGCAGCGCTCGGCCTTCACGAGATCGCCTGATGAAGATTCTGTTTCTCTGCACCGCCAACAGCTGCCGCAGCATTCTTTGTGAGGCCATGTTCAATCATTTGGCTCCGACGGATATGCAAGCCTACAGCGCCGGTAGCCAGCCGAAGGGTGAAGTGCACCCGCTGAGTCTGAAAACGTTGGATAAGGCTGAAATCTCGCCCGCAGGGCTCTATAGCAAGTCCAGCGATGTTTACGAGAACCTGGCGCCTGATTTCGTCATCACGGTGTGTGACAAGGCTGCCGGCGAAGCCTGCCCGGTGTTTTTCGGGCCGGCCACCAAGGCCCATTGGGGCTTGGCAGACCCTTCGGAATATCAAGGGACTCAAGAAGAGATCGAGGCGGCTTTCGAAGCCACTCTGGAACAGATCAGAACCCGAATCGAAGCCTTCCTGGGTTTACCGCTCAAGCGGTTAAGTGCCGAACAACTCAAGGCCGAGCTGGCCCTGATCGGCACCCTCTGACACTGGAGACATGACGATGAGTAAAAGCCGTCTTTCTTTTTTGGATCGCTATCTGACGGTCTGGATCTTTCTCGCCATGGCGATTGGTGTCAGCTTGGGCAGTCTGTTTGAGGGGCTGCCGGCCTGGCTTAACAGCCTTTCGGTGGGTTCGACCAACATCCCGATTGCCATCGGCCTGATTGTGATGATGTATCCGCCGTTGGCCAAGGTCAGGTACGAAGAGCTGCCGGAGGTGTTCAAGGACAAGCGCATCTTGGCGCTATCGTTGATCCAAAACTGGGTGATTGGCCCAGTGCTGATGTTCGTACTGGCCATCGTGTTTCTCGCCGACAAGCCGGAGTACATGACCGGTCTGATCCTCATCGGCCTAGCTCGCTGCATCGCCATGGTGCTGGTGTGGAATCAGATCGCGGGCGGCAACAACCAATACGTCGCGGGGTTGGTTGCCTTCAACAGCATCTTCCAGATCCTGTTCTTCAGTGTGTATGCATGGATCTTCCTTGGTCTGCTGCCGCCATTGTTCGGTCTACAGGGCAGCGTAATAGTCACCAACTTTGTCAGCATCGCCGAGTCCGTGCTGATCTACCTGGGCATCCCATTCCTGGCTGGTTTTCTAACGCGCAAGATCCTCATCAGCCGCAAAGGTGAGACTTGGTACAGCCAACGCTTCATTCCGCGTATCAGCCCCCTGACGCTGGTCGCGCTGCTGCTGACCATCCTGGCGATGTTCAGCCTCAAGGGCGACATGGTGCTGCAACTGCCATTGGATGTGCTGCGTATCGCTATCCCGCTGACCATCTACTTCGTGGTGATGTTCTTCATCAGCTTTTGGATGGGCAAACTGCTCCGCGCTGACTATCCACGCACTACCGCGCTGGCCTTTACCGCTGCCAGCAACAACTTCGAGCTGGCCATAGCCGTGGCTATCGCGACTTTCGGTCTCGCCTCACCGGTGGCCTTCGCCACGGTGATTGGCCCACTGGTGGAAGTGCCGGTGCTGATCTCCCTGGTTGGCGTGGCCCTCTGGCTGAAACGCCGCTGGTTCGATCAACCCAAAGGCGCCCTCACACAGGAATAAATCTATGACTGAAGAACTGATCCCCAACCTCGATGCCGAACTGGTTGATCTGCCGACACTCGATAAACTTGGCAGTACGTTGTCGGCCACGCACAAGCCGCGCATCCTGCTGCTCTACGGTTCGACTCGCGAGCGTTCGTTCAGCCGCCTGCTAACTGAAGAAGCTGCGCGCCTGTTGCAGCACTTCGGCGCAGAAACACGCATCTTCAATCCATCTGAGCTGCCGTTGCCAGATGATGTGCCGGACAGCCACCCCAAAGTGCAGGAGCTACGCGAACTGGTGCTCTGGTCAGAAGGTCAAGTCTGGTGCTCCCCCGAGCGCCACGGTTCGATGAGCGCAGTGTTCAAGGCGCAGATCGACTGGATTCCGTTGACCATGGGCGCGGTGCGCCCAACCCAGGGTAAGACGCTGGCGGTGATGCAGGTCTGTGGTGGCTCGCAATCCTTCAACGTGGTCAACCAGCTGCGTGTGCTGGGTCGCTGGATGCGTATGTTCACTATTCCCAACCAGTCCTCGGTGCCGAAGGCCTACCTGGAGTTCGACGATAACGGTCGGATGAAACCTTCTCCCTTCTACGACCGTGTCGTGCACGTAATGGAAGAGTTGGTGAAATTTACACTACTGCTTCGCGACCGCCAGGACTATCTGGTCGACCGCTATTCCGAACGCAAGGAATCGGCGGAAGAACTCATGAAACGTGTTAATCAGCGCTCCATCTGAGGATATTTCGCCGTGCAACAACACCCATATTCCGTACTGCCCCTGGCACAGTTCAGTGGCCAATTAATCTTCACCCCGTGCCCCGGCACGAAGGGCACCCTACCTTTCGAGGCGCTGCAAACGCTTAAGAATGCAGGTGCATCGGCGTTGCTGACACTGATGCCGACTGAGGAGTTACTTCAGAACGAGATCGACCTGCTGCCCGAAGAGTGCCAAATGCTCGGCATCGAGTGGTTTCACCTGCCAGTGGACGATGATCAAGCTCCTGGCGAAGCATTCAAAAACGCATGGGAACAGCACCATTCACGACTTAAGCAACTGCTGAACGAAGGGAAAACCATTGCCATCCATTGTAAGGGTGGCTCGGGCCGTACTGGCTTGATCGCGGCGCAGCTGTTGATTGAGAGCGGTGTGCCATTCAGCGATGCCATCCGCGATGTTCAGTCGTTGCGTCCACGCGCCATTCAGCATCCAACCCACATTGAATATATCGGCCAGTTCGATACCCAGTCGAACTCCCACTGACGACAGATACAGAGCACAACAACATGACTATCAAAGTTGGCATTAATGGATTTGGTCGGATCGGTCGCCTCGCTCTACGAGCCGCTTGGAGTTGGCCAGAGTTCGAGTTCGTGCAGATCAACGATCCTGCAGGCGATGCAGCAACCCATGCACACCTGATCAACTTCGACTCTGTGCATGGCCGTTGGCACAGCGAAGCCAGCGCCGAAGGCGATCATGTAGTGATTGGCGGTAAGCGCATCAAGGTCACCGCGAACAAAGCGATTGGCGACACCGACTGGTCGGGTTGCGATCTGGTGATCGAGGCCAGCGGCAAGATGAAAACGGTGGCGGTGTTGCAGGCCTACTTGGATCAGGGCGTTAAGCGTGTGGTGGTCTGTGCGCCGGTCAAGGAGCAAGGCGCCTTGAACGTGGTGATGGGCGTTAACCAGCACCTGTTCGACCCGGCGCAGCACCGTATCCTCACGGCAGCCTCCTGCACCACCAACTGCCTGGCACCAGTAGTCAAAGTGATCCACGAGAACCTGGGCATCCGTCACGGCTCGATCACCACGATTCACGACCTGACCAACACCCAGAGCATCCTCGATCAACCGCACAAGGATCTGCGCCGTGCCCGTGCCTCGGGCATGAGCCTTATCCCGACCAGCACCGGCTCGGCCACCGCCATTGCGGAAATTTTCCCCGAGCTGCGTGGCCGCCTGAATGGTCACGCGGTGCGCGTACCGCTGGCCAACGCCTCGCTCACCGATTGCGTATTCGAAGTGGAGCGTGCCACCTCGGTGGACGAGGTTAATGCGTTGCTCAAGGCGGCGGCAGAAGGCCCACTGAAAAATATCCTCGGCTATGAAGTACGCCCACTGGTGTCCATCGACTACCGCACCGACCCGCGCTCATCGATCATCGATGCGCTGTCGACGATGGTGATCAATGGCACTCAAGTGAAGATCTATGCCTGGTATGACAACGAATGGGGTTATGCCAACCGCGCTGTTGAGTTGGCCAAACTGGTCGGTTTGGCCGATTAACAGGGAGAGATCATGAACGCGTTGTCAGCCCTTTCCCCGCAAGTGCGCCAGTACCTGTTGGTGACCGGCAATTACTGGGCTTTTACCCTCACTGACGGTGCGCTACGCATGTTGGTGGTGTTGCACTTCCATGCGTTGGGCTACAGCCCGTTACAGATTGCGTTCCTGTTTCTGTTCTACGAAATCTTCGGCGTCATTACCAATCTAGTGGGCGGTTACCTGGGGGCCCGTCTAGGCCTGAATCGCACCATGAACATTGGCTTGGGCTTACAGGTGGCAGCCTTGTTGATGCTGACGGTGCCCGCCGCCTGGCTGACCATCCCTTGGGTGATGGGGGCTCAGGCGCTATCGGGCATTGCCAAAGACCTCAACAAGATGAGCGCCAAGAGTTCCATCAAGCTGCTGGTGCCCGACAACCAGCAACGCACCCTTTACCAGTGGGTGGCAATTCTCACCGGTTCAAAGAACGCGCTCAAAGGTGTGGGTTTCTTCCTGGGCGGTGCGCTGCTGGCATTGCTGGGCTTCACGGTTGCCGTGCTGGCGATGGCCGCGACTCTGGCGCTGATATGGGTAGCCAGCCTGTTCCTGCTGAAGAAGGATCTGGGTAAAGCCAAGGCTAAACCGAAGTTCCGCGACATCCTCTCCAAGAGCCGGGCGATCAACATTCTCTCGGCGGCGCGAATGTTCCTCTTTGGTGCCCGCGATGTGTGGTTCGTGGTGGCGCTGCCGGTGTACCTGAGCAGCATGTTTGGCTGGGACTTCTGGCAGGTTGGCGGCTTCCTCGCGGCCTGGGTCATCGGATACGGCATCGTCCAGTCATTGGCGCCGAACATCACCGGAAAGAAACGCGGCCACGTCCCTGATGGGCGGGCTGCCTTCATTTGGGCGGGGTTGCTGGCGGGGTTGCCAGCGGCAATCGCCCTCGGTCTCTCGGCGGGTTGGTCGCCTCACGTTGTGCTGCTGGGTGGGCTGATGGTATTTGGCGCACTGTTCGCGGTGAATTCTTCTCTGCACAGCTATCTCATCGTCTCGTATGCCAAAGAAGACGGGGTGTCGTTGGATGTGGGTTTCTACTACATGTCGAACGCCTTGGGCCGACTGCTCGGTACCGTGCTGTCCGGCTGGATTTATCAGAGTTACGGGTTGGAGGCCTGCTTGTGGGTTTCTACAGCCTTCGTGTTGCTGGCAGCCCTAATTTCTATCGCATTACCTAGGCATGCCGAAGCGATATGAAACTGTCAGACAGGACGCAAGGTCAACAGTGCTATGCGATATGTACAGTGCCATTAGGGCATCATGAAGGCCTTCAACCCAAAGCAGACACTCCTGGAGAGTTTGAGCCCCTGTCTTCGGACAATAATCCATTGCCGACCTAATCACGTTTCGACAATGACTCAATGATGCGGCATTGCTCGATCACACCACCTTGACAACAGACGGTCAGACGCTCCAGTTCAGCCTCCAGGCCCTGCAAGTCGCGAATACGCATTCGCACCTGCTCCAGTTGTCCCTCGACCTTTGCGTCTACTCCAGCACAGGAAGCATCGCGTCGATCAGCAAATCCCAAAAGCTCACGGATGTCATCCAGGCTGAATCCCAGTGAGCGACTGCGTCGGATAAACAAAAGGCGGTCGCGCTCCTCATCCGTGTAGAAGCGATAGCCTGAGGGTGATCTTCCGGCAGAGGGCAGCAGGCCCAGCTGCTCGTAATAGCGGATGGTCACCGTCTTGGTATCGGTCGCTTTTGCCAAGGCGCCAACGGTGTATGTGGCCGCATTCATTTCGCTTGACCTTATAGTCGCTAGAACCTTCATTCTACCCAGATCAGGCGATAAGCAAATCCGTGCCACGCCCTTACCACTTAAAAAAGAAGGGGCTTTAACCCGATGCCAACTTCACATCAACAGCCTCAACCCAAAGGTTGGGCGCTCCTGCTTTGCGCCTGGCTGCTGGCTCTTGTTTCCACCATCGCCGTGTTGTTCGTCGGTGAAGTTATGGGACAGGAACCCTGTGTTCTTTGCTGGTTTCAGCGTGCCTTCATGTTTCCTCTAGTCCTTGTGCTAGGTGTGGCTTGCTTCATCGCAGACGCGGGTGTCTGGCGTTATGCATTGCCGTTGGCCGTTATGGGATGGTTGATAGCCCTGTACCACAACCTGCTTTATTTCGAGCTGATTTCCGAAAGCATTCAACCCTGTGGTGCGGGCCCGTCATGCTCGGGTGCTGACATGACCATCCTCAGTGGTGTGCCATTGCCATTGTTATCGCTGGGCGTATTCAGCCTTCTGACCTTTCTTCTTGTTCTTATCCGCCGGAGATTTACCCAATGAGTCGACGCATCATCGTCCTCGCCATCAGTACCCTGGCCGTGATCGGCTTCGCGGTTGCTGCATTCTTTTATGACCGGGCCTCCACGGTGCCCCAGGCGACTGCACCCGTACAAGAAGCTGGCGCATTGGTACGATTCAATTCGCCAAGTTTTGGCCCTGCCAAGGCACCGGTCACAATTGTCGAGTTCTTTGACCCCTCGTGTGAGAGCTGCCGCGCCTTCTATCCCATTGTCAAAAAAATGATGTCCCAGCATCCGGATGATGTTCGTCTGGTGCTGCGCTACGTTCGACTTCACGTCGGTTCTGAAGAGGCCATCCGGATTCTGGAGACCGCACGTAAACAAGGCGTGTTTGTGCCGGTGCTTGAAGCTGTCCTTGAGGCTCAACCGCAATGGCATGACGACGCCAAAGCTATGGCGGCATGGGACGCTGCCGGCCAGGCAGGCCTGGATGTGGCCAAGGCGCGTGAGGACATGATGTCTCCCGAGATCACCGCCACCATTGAGCGAGACGCCGCCGATGCGAAAAAGGTTGGCGTAAGTGGCACACCGACGTTTTTCGTCAACGGTAAGCCGCTGACCAACTTCGGTGCCCAGCAGCTCTATGACCTCATTTGGAGTGAGATCAACCAGTCGCGATAAGCAAGATTAGTAATGCTGAGAATGGGTCAAGCTCTTAATGAATTGCTTGACCTTATAGTGGCTATAGGGTGTTCACTCTTCGCCATATCCTGCTGGGAGTGCCCTTATGAAAAGCTGTTGCGGTGACAAGCCAACACCTGAAACTCAGGCCGGCGTTGAAGTTTTTGATTCGTCTGCGGGTTCGAGTTGCTGTGCACCTGCCGCTACGGCTAGCACTCCCTGCGTTACCAATACTCAGTCCACGAGCAGATGTTGTGATCCGAAAGCCGCAGACTTGATTTCGGCCCCGTTCAAACCAGAAGACGCCAGTTGCTGCGCTCCTGCGCAAGACGGCGGCAAATCATGCTGCGCTAGCAACACTGCGCCGTCCACCTTGCATGCCCTGGCGGAACCGAGCAAATCTGCCGCTCCGGTGGGCAATGATCTATTTACTGAAGTGGGCTGCCCGTCATCCGACACTAAGTCTCCTGGCGCGGAGGAGCTTCAGTGAGGTGCCGGGGAATCGACTCGCTTCAGCAGTTTCCGGATCGGGCAAATGTGCTGTCCTACCGAGCAGACGATGATCGAAGGCAAGCTCGCTCGAATGAGCGGGATCCAAAAGCTTGAGTTCAATATGATGAAACGTACTCTGGGCGTCTGGCACGAACTGCCGGATACCCTGGGTATTGAAGCGGCTGTGTCATCGCTTGGCATGCACGCGGAACCGTTGACTGCTGATGGCAAGATATCTAATGCCAATGCAACGCAAGCCGTGTCACAAGCGACATCACCGCGTAAAAGCAGTTGGTGGCCGTTAGCGCTGTCCGGTATCGCTGCGGTAATCGCAGAGGTCTTGCACTTCACCCAATCGGCCCCGGAATGGGTGATTGCCGTCGTCGCCTTGTTCGCCATCGCACTTTGTGGGCCGACCACCTACAAGAAAGGCTGGATTGCGCTCAAACACTTGAACCTGAACATCAATGCCTTGATGAGCATCGCGGTAACCGGCGCCGTGTTGATCGGGCAGTGGCCAGAAGCGGCGATGGTCATGGTGCTGTTCACCATTGCCGAAATGATCGAGGCGAAGTCGCTGGATCGTGCGCGTAATGCTATCAAAGGCCTACTGGATTTGACGCCGGAACGAGCAACTGTCCGTCAGGTCGACGGCTCCTGGCTGGAAGTCGATGTGAAGACGGTCGGGCTCGGGGCTCTGGTTCGGGTGCGTCCCGGTGAGCGTATTGGCCTGGATGGTGACGTTGTTTCTGGCACCTCTACCGTCAATCAAGCACCGATCACGGGGGAGAGCCTGCCCATTGAGAAGGCGGTCAATGACCCTGTGTATGCCGGTACCATTAATGAGTCGGGTTCCTTCGAGTACTGCGTAACGGCAGAGGCCAACAGTACGACGCTGGCCCGGATCATTCACGCGGTGGAGGAAGCTCAAAGTTCGCGAGCACCCACCCAGCGGTTCGTCGACCAGTTCGCCAAGGTTTATACGCCTGGGGTGTTCTTCTTTGCCCTCGCCATTGCGGTCTTTCCACCCTTGTTCATGGGCGGAGTATGGACGGACTGGATTTATCGCGCCTTGGTACTTCTGGTCGTTGCGTGCCCCTGTGCCTTGGTTATTTCCACACCTGTGTCCATCGTCAGCGGGCTAGCGGCGGCGGCCCGTAAAGGCATTTTGGTCAAGGGCGGTGTCTACCTGGAAATTGGCGCCAAGCTGAGTTTTGTCGCGCTGGATAAAACCGGTACCATCACCCACGGCAAGCCGGTTCAAACCGATTACATGCCATTGGTGGAGCTTTCAACGGTTGACCCTCAGGTTATTGCCGCAAGCCTGGGTGCTCGCTCGGATCACCCAGTGTCGCAGGCAATAGCCAAACACGAGGGACTGGACACCTCAACGCTCAAACAGGTGGAGAACTTTGAAGCGCTTCCCGGACGTGGGGTTAAGGGCGTGATCGACGGACAGCTTTATCACCTTGGAAATCATCGCCTGATCGAAGAGCTGGGGCTTGGAACACCGCAGCTGGAAGCCTCACTGAGTCGACTGGAGCGTCAGGGAAAAACGGTTGTAGCGTTGACCAACTCTACTCAGGTCTTCGCCCTGTTTGCCGTGGCCGATACCGTGAAAGACTCAAGTCAGGCTGCGATCAAGGAACTGCACGAACTGGGCATCAAGACCATGATGCTGACTGGCGATAACGCATATACGGCTGAGGCCATTGCTCAACGTGTGGGCATTGATGAGCCGCGAGGTAACTTGCTGCCTGCCGACAAACTGGCGGCCATTGGCGAGTTGCAGAGCCGCAACCACGTGGTGGGGATGGTCGGTGACGGGATAAACGATGCACCGGCACTGGCGAAGTCGCAGATTGGTTTTGCCATGGCTGCCGCAGGTACGGGCACTGCCATTGAAACGGCTGACGTTGCGTTGATGGATGATGACCTGCGCAAGATTCCGGCCTTTGTTCGCCTGTCACGGCAGACCGCATCGATCCTCAAACAAAACATCGGATTTGCCCTCGGCATCAAAGCCGTGTTCCTAGTGTTCACCTTGATGGGTTTCGCCACCATGTGGATGGCGGTGTTTGCAGATGTCGGCGTCAGCCTGTTGGTCGTACTGAATGGGTTGCGCTTGCTGAAAAAATAGTCCGGAGGCTGAGCATGAAAGAGAGGTTGCATGACGCAATTCTCGAGGGCTTCGGCGAAGCCCGTGTAGCGATTCGTTCCCGGGATTATGGGCGCGCTTACCATTGGCTCGAGCGCACCCACATCCTTACGCAACGTCGTACCCTGCTACATGCCAAATCCCACGTCTTGATGTTGTTCGTGGGCATCAGGGCACAAGATCCCCGGGAGGTTTTGGGGCAAATACCACGTGTCATCGCTGCACTGCTATTTTCTAGAGTGTGGGTGCCTCGTGGGAATACCGGCCGCGCCCGAATCAACGCTTTTCAGGTGATGCCTCTCTCTCCGGAACTGGAATCCCTTCTTGACGAAGATTGACCCGCAGACGGTTTTCTGAGTAGTTGCCTCATCCTTTCATCCACATGGAGAGTCATATGAGCGCTGGTCATAGTCACGGTCAAGCTCGTGCCGGACACGAGAAAAAGTTGTGGATCGCTCTGGCGTTAACGACAAGCTTCATGATCGCGGAGGTCATTGGGGCTTTCGTTACCGGCAGCTTGGCGTTGTTATCCGATGCGGCTCACATGCTGACCGATTCCACTGCCCTGGCTATTTCATTGATCGCTATTCAGATCGCCAAACGCGCTGCGGATAAAAAACGGACATTCGGCTACGCACGATTTGAGATCCTCGCAGCTGCTTTTAACGCGATTCTGTTGTTCATGGTAGCGGTGTACATCTTGTACGAGGCTTATCAGAGGTTTAAAATCCCGACAGAAATCCAATCGACAGGCATGCTGATCGTCGCGCTGATAGGGCTCGTTGTGAACCTTGTTTCAATGCGTTTGCTCATGTCTGCCAGTGCCGAAAGCCTTAACGTAAAAGGTGCGTACCTGGAAGTATGGAGCGACATGTTGGGCTCCATAGGCGTAATAGGGGCGGCGTTGATCATTCGTTTTACCGGATTGACTTGGGTTGACTCGATCGTTGCCGCAGCCATCGGCCTGTGGGTGCTTCCCAGAACTTGGGTTTTGCTCAAAGAAAGCATGAACATCCTATTGCAAGGGGTTCCGGATGGTATCGATATCGCTGAAGTGGAGGCGAGCATCAGGGCGGTTGAAGGAGTTGAGGATATCCATGATCTGCATATCTGGGCCCTGACCAGCGGCAAGAATGTCATGAGTGCTCACCTTGTCATCCAGCGTTCCTCCCGTGCCGAGCAAGATATATTGGCTGAGTTGACTCGACTAATGGGTGAGGTATTCCATATCAGCCATACGACTCTTCAATTAGAAAACTCGCAGTTTCATGCGGGGCTCGAAGAAAACGAAGGCATGCAGCACTAGAGCGGGATCTTGTGAACATCCCATGTCGGGGTAGGGGCTGCTGATGTGCTGAGAACCCAACGGACATAAAGCCCTGACCACCGGAGCATCTCCAGCGGTGCAGGGACGGGGCCGGTTATACAAGCTAGCTGTGGGAGTTTACCCTTGAGCCTTTCTAGCCTGTTGCCAGGTGGTCTGTCCGTCGAGGTTTGGGAAGTTCAGCCTGAAAACGGTCATGCTGCCAGGCATGCTTTGAACGTCCGCCGTTCCCTGGTGGAGGCTCATGATCGATCGAACAATGGCCAAACCAAGACCGGTACCACCTTCTGCACGTGAACGACTGGTGTCGACCCGATAAAAGCGGTCGAACAAGTGCGACAGATGCTGAGGCTCGATCCCCGCGCCAGGGTTGCCGACGAGTAGGGAGACTTGATCGGCGTGGTTTTCGATAACGATTGAAATGAATTGTCCGGCCGGGCAGTGACGTATCGCGTTGGACAACAGATTTGATATTGCTCGCTGAATCATCAACCTGTCGCCAATGGTCTTGCCGTTTCCGGTGACGCTCAGGCTGATCCGTTTTTCTTCCGCAGACAGTGAAAACAGATCGATGACTTTCAACGCTTCATCTTCCAGGGTAATTGTCTCGAACGGGACGAGCGCGGCGGGGTGACTGACCTGAGCAAGGAAGAGCATATCCGAGACAATTCGGGTGACACGCCCCAACTCTTCGGTGCATGACCCAAGCACTGCTTTGTATTCTTCTGCCGGACGCTCCCGAGACAGGGTAACCTGGGCCTTGCCCATCAAATTGGTGATGGGGGATCGTAATTCGTGGGCTAAGTCATCGGAGAACTGCGACAGCTGCTGAATACCGCTGTCGAGTCGGTGCAGCATGAAGTTGATGCCATGGGCCAACTCACTGAGCTCTTGAGGCATTTTGACCACAGAGAGTCGATGGCTGAGATCTTGAGCAGAGATCATGGCGGCGACCTTCCGGAACTCTCTCAGGGGAGCAAGTCCTCGTTGCACAACGGCCCAGGCACTTATTCCGATGAGTATCAGTAAAAGCGGCAGTGCAATAATCGTCGATCGAAGATACGCGCTGAGCAGCGCTTCATCGTTCGCACAATCCATCGACAGCAATACGGGAACGCTCACACCGTTCTTTAATCGGATGAGCTTGGATGCGGTAAGGAAGTGTCGACCCTCACCATCGGAATTGGTGGAGTATGAAATCTTGTCAACGGCAGCAGTCGCAGCTTTCAACTCAATCCGCGGATCCGACAAACCAGACCCGAATTTCAGTAAGGGTGTCCTGAGGTTTGTCAGGTCATAGATGGCCAAGTTCAGATTGTCATGCCCCATGACTTGATCCAGCAACGAGTGCGGTGTCGAGTTAACGTCAGCCGTGTCGTCGTATAGTGAGAGGCTGTGCTCAACCTGCTGCATTTTATTGTACAGGCTATTTTTCGCCAGCTTATCCAGCTCATGCGTCAGGGCGAAAAAGGCCAGGATAGCCAAAAACACCACCAACAATGCTCCCAGAATACTTACCGTCAAACCTAGTCGCATTGACAGGCTGACCGGCTTCATTCGCGTGCCTCCAATACGTAACCAACACCGCGAAGGGTGTGGATCAATTTGTTATCGAAGGGGTCGTCTATTTTGGCCCTCAACCTACGGATTGAAACCTCGACAACGTTGGTGTCGCAGTCAAAGTTCATGTCCCAGACCAATGAAATGATTTGGGTACGGGAAAGCACTTCTCCAGTGTGACGCATCAGCAGGTGCAGAAGCGCAAACTCCTTGGTCGTCAGATCTATGCGCTGATCTCCACGAAAAGCACGGTGGCGTCCTTGGTCGAGCTCCAGATCGGCTACCTTGAGTACCTGCTGGACAGGAATGTGCTCACTGCGACGCATCAGGGTTCGTACACGTGCCAGTAGCTCAGGAAACTCAAACGGCTTGACCAGATAGTCATCGGCGCCTAAATCTAGTCCGCGGATTTTGTCCGCCAGGCGCCCTCGGGCCGTCAACATCATGACCCGGGCATTACTGCTTTGGCGCAGACGTTCAAGAACACCCCAACCATCAAGTTCTGGAAGATTAACGTCAAGTATCACCAAGTCATAGACATGTTGACGCGACAGATGAAGTCCATCCGCGCCAGTTATCGCACGGTCAACAACATAGCCACTTTCAGTCAGCCCCTGATGCAAGTATTCGGCAGTTTTAGGCTCGTCCTCAATTACAAGGATTCGCATGATATGTCACCCTTTCAATAGGATAATTAATATTAGTTAATTAGAAAAAATTTAGTATTTGTAAGGGTTTTCCGACCGAAACAATACGACTTTGATACTGTTAAGCTGTTTGTGCGTCTCAACGTCCGTTTGCTCGGTAATGATCATCACCCTAAAGCCTATAGCTGCTACAGGGTCAAGCCAAAGCTCCGCTCTTGAGCCATCAAGCCAGCGTCCTGCGACAACGTGTCGCACAAAACGCTCTTGAATTTAGCCATAGAGGCGCAACGCACATAGTTTTCGAGCTTCGACAAGTGCTGTTCGGAAGATATTGGTTGGTATTTGTTTCGTCATGTTGCCGACCTTGTGCATCTATTTTTTAATACCTCATATGCTAATGCAAAAAATACAGTCGGATCGTTTGATAACGTATTTGTAATTTTTCAGTCACCTTGCTGATAAGTTGAAAACTCTACCATTTGTGCATAGAAAATATTAGCGTTAAAGGAACTATGAAATTGCGGCGGCATATAAAATTAACTGCACCCTTTAGCATAAAAAAAGCCTTACTGATTGTAGGCTTCAGTTTTATGCTCTCACTGGCAGGCCCCAGTTTTGCCGCAGTTTCGTCTTCGCAGACGCTAACCATCGATCAAGCACTGGAAACGGCTTTTGCCAACAATCCTGATCTGGCTGCAGCGCAGCGGGAAATTGGTATCGCTCAAGGAGATCGACAACAAGCGGGCTTGATTCCTAATCCCGAACTGTCCTGGGAGGCTGAAGATACTCGACGAAATTCACGGACTACGACGGTAATGATCAACCAGCCGATCGAGCTGGGTGGCAAGCGTGGGGCCAGGATAGATGTTGCCAGCCGAGCTCAGGATGCGGTTGGGATTGAATTGGAGCGCAAACGTAATGTTTTGCGTGCCGATGTCATCCAGGCGTTTTACAACTCATCAACGGCCCAGCAAAGGTTGCTCTTGGCACGTCAATCCCTTGAGCTCGCCGAGCGTGGTTTGCGTGTCGCTCAAGGTCGTATCAAAAGTGGCAAATCTTCACCTGTTGAGGGCACGCGAGCAGAAGTCCAGTTGTCGGAGGTGCGTCTAGAGTTGAGACGGGCCGAGCGGGATGAGGCCAGTGCCTATCAGCAGCTCGCTCAGGTAATGGGGGCACCATTGCCTGCGTTCGTGTCTGTGGGGGATGCCGGTAAATCGATGCCAGATGTGCCGAAACTCTCGCTGTTGATTAACCGCATCGGCGAGACCGCAGAGCTACGGTTGGCAAAGCTTCAAATCGACCAGCGAGAAGCATCCCTTAGTTTGGAGAAAGCTCAGCGTATTCCAGACCTCACCGTGAGTGTAGGCAGCCAATACGATGAACGGGAACGGGAGCGGGTCAATGTCGTGGGGCTGTCGATGCCTATACCGTTATTCAACCGTAACCAGGGCAATGTACTGGCAGCTGCCCGCCGTACCGATCAAGCCCGCGACCTTCGCAATGCCAGTGAGTTACGCCTGCGCACAGAAATTCAAACCACTCTGGATCAGTGGATGACGGCAAACACTGAAGTCGCCTCGTTCAATCAGACCATCCTGCCTGCCGCACAAAATGCAGTCGACACCGCTACGCGGGGTTTTGAAATGGGCAAGTTCAATTTCCTGGACGTGCTCGATGCTCAGCGCACCTTGATCAGCGCACGCACCCAATATATCCAGGCCATTGCTGAGGCGACAGACGCCTGGGTGCGCATTGAGCGAATTTTTGGTGATGTCGACCAGCTCACTCGTACCCCTTGAATTTTCAAATAACTTTTTTACACCGCTGCTCGGTGTTGCAGTGCCACGGTATTTCGTGGCTGCCAACTGAGTTGCGCAGGGAGTCTCCATGGATAAAAAACAAATCCTTGTCACCGCACTGACCCTGACGGTGGGCATAGGAATCGGTTCCCTCTGGATGGGTAGCTCCTCGGCACCGTCCAGTGAGCCTCAGGCGCAAGAAGAACAGGGCCACGACGGTCACGACGAACACGACGAACACGGCAACGAGGGTGCCGCAAAGGAGTCAGCTGAGGGCGAGCATGCCGAAGGCGAGGAGGAAGAAGGTCATCTGACACTGAGCGACGAGCAGATCAACTCGGCTGGTATTCAGTTGGTCGAAGCCAAGGCACAGAGCATCAGCCTTTCATTGCCCTTTCCTGGAGAAATTCGTTTCGATGAAGACCGCACAGCGCATGTTGTGCCCCGGGTGCCCGGTGTCGTCGAGTCGGTACATGTCAATCTGGGCCAGCAGGTTAAAAAAGGTCAGTTACTGGCCGTCATCGCCAGCCAACAAATTTCTGACCAGCGCAGTGAGCAAGCTGCTGCGCAACGCCGTCTTGAGTTAGCGCGTACCACCTACGAACGTGAGCGCCAGTTATGGCAGGACAAAATCTCCGCCGAACAGGATTTTCTTCAGGCTCGTCAGACATTACAAGAGGCCGAAATCGCTCTCAGCAATGCTCGCCAAAAAATCAGTGTACTCAGTGGTAGCTCGGTGGCCAGCGGCGGTAATCGGTATGAATTACGTGCGCCATTCGATGGCGTCGTGGTCGAAAAGCATCTGGGGCTCGGTGAGGTCGTCAGTGAAACCACTAACGCGTTTACGCTTTCTGACTTATCACGCGTTTGGGTGACCTTTGGTGTCTCTCCCAAAGATTTGAACAAGGTAGTGGTTGGTAAGTCTGTCACGGTCAGTGCAACAGAGCTGAACGCCGAAGTCACTGGAACCGTGGCTTACGTCGGAAGCTTGTTGGGTGAGCAGACCCGCACTGCAACAGTCCGGGTGACCTTGACCAACCCAAACGGTGCCTGGCGTCCGGGGTTATTCGTGACCGTGCTGGTTGAGACCGATACCCGACAGACGAGAGTCGCGGTGCCAGAAATCGCCATCCAGACGGTCGAAGACAAACCAACCGTTTTCGTTCGAACCGATGACGGATTTCAGGCGAAGCCGGTGGAGGTGGGTAGCCGTGCGGCAGGTTTGGTCGAAATCACAGGGGGCTTGGAGCCCGGTGTTCAAGTTGCTGCTGCCGGTAGCTTCATTCTGAAATCAGAACTGGGTAAAGCCTCGGCTGAACACGCCCACTGATCCGCCACTTCCACGAGAAGGTTCTCATGTTCGAACGCCTGATCCAATTTGCCATTGAGCAGCGCATTATTGTGCTGCTCGCGGTTTTCCTCATGGCCGGCCTTGGCATAGCCAGCTACCAAAAGCTTCCGATCGACGCCGTACCCGACATTACCAACGTCCAGGTACAGATCAATACTGGCGCCGCAGGTTTCTCGCCACTAGAAACTGAGCAGCGCATCACTTTCCCCATCGAAACCGCGATGGCTGGCTTGCCCGCTCTTGAGCAGACACGTTCCCTCTCACGCTCCGGCCTGTCGCAAGTCACGGTGATATTCAAAGAAGGCACCGATCTCTTCTTCGCCCGGCAATTAGTCAACGAGCGTTTGCAAGTAGCCAAGGAGCAACTTCCCGAGGGTGTGGAAGCGGTCATGGGGCCGATCTCAACCGGTCTGGGTGAGATTTTCCTGTGGACGGTCGAAGCCGAGGAAGGTGCAGTCAAGGAGGATGGCACTCCATATACGCCGACCGACCTGAGGGTGATCCAGGACTGGATCATCAAACCCCAGTTGCGCAATGTTCCGGGAGTCGCAGAAATCAACACCATTGGCGGCTTCGCCAAGGAGTATCAGATTGCTCCCGATCCGAAACGTTTAGCGGCTTACAAACTGACACTGACCGACCTTGTGACTGCGCTGGAGCGGAACAACGCCAACGTCGGTGCCGGCTACATTGAACACAACGGCGAACAACTGCTGATTCGTGCGCCTGGCCAAGTGGCGACTACCGACGACATCGCCAACATTGTGATGGCCAATGTCGATGGCACGCCAATCCGCATAAAGAATGTCGCGACCGTGGATATTGGGCGTGAGTTGCGCACTGGCGCGGCTACCGAAAACGGTCGTGAAGTTGTACTTGGCACGGTCTTCATGCTGATTGGCGAAAACAGTCGAACCGTGTCTCAGGCCGTTGCCGCTAAACTGGAGCAAATCAACCGCTCACTGCCAAAAGGTGTGGTGGCGGTCACCGTCTATGACCGTACCAATTTGGTGGACAAAGCAATTGCCACGGTTAAGAAGAACCTGATTGAAGGTGCGATCCTGGTGATCGCGATTCTGTTTCTGTTCCTTGGCAATATTCGCGCCGCGCTGATCACAGCCATGGTCATTCCGCTGGCCATGCTCTTCACCTTCACCGGTATGTTCACCAACAAGGTCAGCGCCAACCTGATGAGTCTTGGGGCGTTGGACTTTGGCATCATCGTCGATGGTGCGGTAGTTATTGTCGAGAACGCCATCCGGCGTCTGGCCCATGCGCAACAACATCATGGGCGAATCCTCACTCGCTCAGAACGCTTTCACGAGGTCTTTGCAGCAGCCAAGGAAGCCCGACGACCGCTGATTTTTGGTCAGTTGATTATCATGGTCGTGTACTTGCCGATTTTTGCACTCACCGGCGTCGAAGGGAAAATGTTCCACCCAATGGCGTTTACCGTCGTGATCGCTTTGTTGGGTGCCATGCTGCTGTCCGTAACTTTTGTTCCTGCGGCGATTGCCATGTTCGTGACTGGCAAGGTTAAGGAAGAAGAGAACGCGGTCATGCGAGGGGCGCGCCGAGTCTATGCCCCCGCGCTTGACTGGGTCATGGGACATCGGTCGATGGCATTCGCCATGGCACTCGGCGTTATCGCTGTGTGCGGTGTGGTCGCCAGTCGAATGGGTAGTGAGTTTGTGCCGAGCCTTAGCGAAGGGGATTTGGCCCTGCAAGCATTGCGTGTACCGGGCACCAGCCTGACACAATCGGTAGAAATGCAGCAGAGTCTCGAAAAACTTGTACTGGCAAAGGTGCCTGAAGTTGAACGGATGTTTGCTCGTACAGGTACCGCAGAGATCGCTTCTGATCCAATGCCGCCCAACATCTCTGATAGCTACGTAATGCTCAAGCCCAAGGATCAATGGCCTGATCCCAATAAATCCCGAGAAGCTTTGATAGCCGATATCCAAAAAGCTACGTCCGCTATGCCCGGTAGCAACTATGAGCTTTCCCAGCCCATTCAATTACGTTTTAACGAGTTGATTTCAGGCGTACGTAGTGACGTGGCGGTCAAGGTCTTTGGCGATGACATGGCTGTGCTGAATAGCACCGCTGCCAAAATTGCCTCGTCCATGCAAAAGGTCGATGGTGCTTCCGAAGTCAAAGTTGAGCAGACAACGGGGCTGCCGGTGCTGACCATCAACATCGATCGTGACAAAGCCGCACGTTACGGTCTGAATGTTGGCGACGTACAAGACACCATTGCGGTGGCGGTTGGTGGCCGCCAGGCCGGCACTATGTACGAAGGAGACCGTCGCTTCGACATGGTGGTGCGTTTATCCGACGTCATGCGCAAAGACCTCGAGGAATTGGCCACGCTGCTGATTCCGGTGCCGGCGTTGCTTAACGGCAACGCCGATCAGATCGCTTTCATTGCGCTCTCAGAGGTAGCAACCCTGGATCTGGTGCTGGGGCCGAACCAGGTCAGTCGTGAAAACGGTAAGCGTCTGGTAATTGTGAGCGCCAACGTGCGTGGACGGGATATCGGCTCATTTGTACAGGAAGCCAGCAGCGTCATTGATCAGCAGGTGCAAATCCCGGCCGGCTATTGGATAAACTGGGGTGGGCAGTTCGAGCAACTCCAATCAGCCGCCAAACGCTTACAGATTGTCGTCCCGGTAGCCCTGCTCCTTGTATTCGCCCTACTGTTCATGATGTTCAACAACCTCAAGGATGGCCTGTTGGTATTCACGGGGATTCCCTTTGCATTAACGGGCGGAGTGATGGCTTTGTGGCTACGCGATATCCCGCTGTCGATTTCAGCGGGAGTTGGTTTCATCGCGTTATCGGGGGTGGCGGTGCTGAACGGTCTCGTGATGATTGCGTTCATCCGCAATCTTCGAGAGGAGGGATATTCGTTGAGTTCCGCGATCAATGAAGGGGCACTTACACGGCTACGCCCAGTGTTGATGACAGCACTGGTGGCCTCCCTTGGCTTTATTCCTATGGCTCTGGCCACCGGAACCGGGGCAGAAGTCCAACGACCACTGGCTACCGTGGTGATCGGCGGCATCCTGTCTTCAACTGCGTTGACCCTGTTGATACTGCCTGCGCTGTATCACTGGGCGCACCGTCGAGATGAGGATGAAGCAGAAGAAGAAAAAACAGTAACAGTATAGTTCTTCGATTTTAAAGCCCGCTGCTGAGATTCAGTAGCGGGTTTTTTTACGCACGTTACATTACGGATCTGTAATCTTGGTGCCACCGTGATGATAGGTTCGGATTGATACCCTAATAGCGTTATCTATATGAGGTGTCAGAATGAAAATTACTAAAATATTTGCTCTCGCGGGCGCTTTGGTTCTCTCTTCCGCTGCGTTGGCGGAGGGTGGCGGAGATAGAACCTTCGAAAAAATGATGGCGGCGAATGACTCGGCAATGGAGAAATATTTAGCTAGAGAAGGGAAGAGTGCCCCGGTGGTGTCAAGTGATGCAAAAAATGAGACGGCAAAAGAAATGTAGTGATGCACGTTGGGAAGAACCCGTCTCCAGATTGCTGGTGGCGGGTTTTTTTATGGATAGCTAGCTTACATACTTGTAATTTTCGTGCCACGCCGTCGCAATGTTTAGATTGATATTCTCGTAGCTGTTATTAGATGAGGTACAGAATATGAAATTTATGAACTTCTTCGCTATAGTCGGAGGTTTAGTTATTTCTTCAAACTTGCTTGCTGAGGGTGGGGGAGATAAAACCTTTGAGAAAATGATGGCTGCCAATACTAAAGCTATGGAGCAGTACGCGATCAGCCAGGGAAAGAGCGCTCCTGTGCCGAGGCCATACGAATACGGGATGAAGGTGGATGTGGTGAAGGTGATCAGTGTGGTGCGCCCTGCGAAAGTCTGCGCAGTAGTGCCCGCTGCAATGACTTATGAGGATTCCGAAGGACAGCTCAATACGATCACTTACACGGTCGCTGGAGACTGTCGTAAACGAGGCGGTTAATAGCTGCGTTGCTATCGTACGAATCATTAACGCGCGACCCACTTCGTTATTTAAGGGTGTCGGGCGTTTTTTATTTGCTCAAGATTCGACAGGCCAAAAAAAGACGTCCCGGAGGACGTCTTAAAAATTCACCTTTTCCAAAGGAGCAAAGGAGCTTCCAAAGGTGAACGGATATTACAACTGAACAGCATTGAGTTCAGACTTTCACAGACTAGCTACTTGCCTATAGAGTCCCAGCCAGATGCGCTAGCTAGAACTCTATCAACTCACGACAAGTATAAAAAACTGAACCTAACATGAAGATGATTGAAAAATGACATTTCTGTAACTTTCGGAGGAGCGGGACGCTCGCAACACGAGTCGCCCCGTTCGATATCACAGGATCGCTAATGGATACTCAACAATCACACGTACTTCATCCAGGTCAGACTCAAACGCGGTTGCACGAGTGTTCATTTGACGCAGGCGGAAAGACATGTCTTTCAAGGAACCTGTCTGAACGACGTATTTTACTTCGATGTCGCGCTCCCAACGTTTCTGGTCAGTCAACGGGTTCCCGTCAGCATCACGTCGCATGTAGGTTGCGTTAGCGTTGGAGTAATCAGCGTCAGTGCCGCGACCGTATCGTGTCATAAACGTCAAGCCAGGCACGCCATAGGAACTCATGTCGAGGTCGTAACGAACCATCCATGAGCGTTCTTTCGGCGAGTTGAAGTCGCTATACTGGATTGAGTTGTCAAGAAAGATGGAGTCAGACTGACGCAGATAGTCGAAGTCGTCGTTACCATTATTTCGTTGGTGAGACAGTGCGACAGAGTGTGCGCCATACTTCACGCCGACTTTAGCACTCCAAATATTGTTGTTGAACTCACCCAGCAGTTTTTTGCCTTCGTCGACGGCTTTGTAGTAGTTCGCACCGCCGAATACGGAGAGTTCATCCGACAGTGAGTAGTTCAATCCCGTGCCGGCATAATATTGATTCCATGCGTCTTTGAGACGGCTGGAATAGAGGCTTACAATCACGTTCTTATTCAGATTGTAGTCACCGCCAAAGTAACCGACCCACGGCGAGTTAACAGGCCCAGCATAGAATGTCGCGAAGTTATCGCGCATATTGCTGGAAGTTGGCTGGCTCATGGCGTGCAAGCGACCGCCCTGAACTGTCAATCCGTCAATGCTGGTGTTGGTCGCCGTTACACCAGTGAAGCTTTCTGGCAGAAGTCTGGAGTCACCCGCGGCAACAACTGGGTTAGATGGGAATACGTCGCCGACCTTTACTACAGTGTCAAAGGCGCGAACTTTTGCCGCGCCACCAACTTTGGTGTATTCGTCACTAGCCTCCCCTTCACTATTGACGGGGAGTACATCGAACGAACTACGGCCGCCATTACGGCCGTCACCCGTGTCGAGTTTCAACCCTAACATAGCGAACGCGTCGACGCCCACTCCCACAGTTCCTTGTGTAAATCCAGACTCAAATTTACTGATAATGGCGTGCGCCCAAGCTTCGGAATAACCGTTGCCTGTCGCGCTTGATTGACCGTCGCGATTATCGCGGTTGAAGTAGAAATTTCGGTTGAGCACACTAAGGCTGCTATCTTCGATAAAGCCCCCAGATTTTTCCTCAGCAAAAACCATGGATGGCCCGGTACTCACAACCACTGCCAACGCGGCCATCGAAAATTTTGTGTTGTTATTCATCCATCACTCCTTAGGTTCGGCAGAACGAGAACGTTCATCGGCTTAATTTTATTTTCTACAGGAAGCGAATTGCCCTCCCATACGGTTGCCGATTTATATCGTGGCAATCTGGAGATAACGGGGACATGATCAGATGATTACAATTTCGTAATGTTCAACCGCTTTTAATTGACTTGCGTAGCATGCACCCAGCCGATACGTGGATGCCTTAGTGTCTTGTCTCGCAAATAAGTTGCCTTTTGACGACCGCCTGCTGTCAGGCAAGGCGCCGCGACGAGTCATGGCTGGGCTTTGGCGAGGATTCGCAACGCAGCATGGTGGCGACAGGCAGTCGTCAAGAGGCAACTTGTTTGCGAGAGAGGACACTGGTGCTAATCGCGCATCAGCGGCCAGGCGGCAATAAGACCCCGGCCTATGAACACAAGAATTAGAAACCACAGGAGCAATACATGTACAAATCCAGCTTGGCGTTTGCCGTGGCCTCCGGGGTATTGGCCCAGCAAGCCGGCGCTGCCGGTTTTATTGAAGACAGCAAAGCCGCGCTCAGTTCCCGAACCATGTATTACAACGCCGACAACCGAGAAGGCGGTGCTGACCAGCGCGAGTCGGCCCAGGGCTTCAAGCTCGATTACGTGTCCGGCTTCACGCCAGGTACCATTGGTATCGGTTTCGACGCTCAAGCGCTGTGGGGTATTCACCTCGATGGCGGAAAGGGACACCACCCGGACAGCAACACCTTCGTCCCAAGTGACACCGATGGTTCGGCGGTAGATGAGTGGAGCCGTGTCGGCGGCAACGTCAAGGCACGCATCTCCAAAACTGAAGGTCACCTAGGCAGTGCCCTCGCGCCAAACCTACCGATCCTGATCGCGAACGACGGTCGCCTGCTGCCGCAAACCTTTGATGGTGGCATCGTAACCTCCAAGGAAATCGACAACCTGACCATCACTGCCGGCCAGATGGAACACGCCTATGGTCGTGCTTCGACCAACCGCACCGGCCTTGCCGTTTCCGGTGGTACCCAGGACAGCAACCAGTTCCGTTTTGGCGGTGTAGACTGGAAGGTCACCAAAGATCTGACTCTTCAGTACTACTACTCGAACCTGGAAAATTACTACACGCAAAATTTCCTGGGCCTGGTTCACGTCTTCCCGATCGGCACTGACCAATCGTTTAAGACCGACCTGCGCTACTTCGACAGCCGTTCCGATGGCAAGAACGGCCAAGCCGGTTATGCCTTCGACAACAATGGTGGTTTTGCCGCGAACACTGGCGAGGTCGCCAACAAGACCTGGAGCGCCATGTTCACCTACACCCTGGTTGGTCATGCGTTCTTGCTGGGCCACCAGCAAGTTGGCGACGATGGAGGTTTTGTCTGGCTTAACCAGGGTAGCGTACGCGACAGCAACAACCGCCCTGAAGGCGCCGGTGGTTCTAGCTTCTACCTTTTCACCGACAGCATGGTCAACCAGTTCGCCCGCGCTGGTGAAAACACCACTTTCGGCCAGTACTCCTATGACTTCGCCCGCCTCGGCATGCCAGGCTTGAAAGCGTCGATCGCCTATCTGAGCGGCGACGACATCAAGAACAAGAGTGGCACCGGCGATTACTCTGAGTGGGAACGCGACATGCGTGTCGACTACTTATTCCAAACAGGTGTGCTCAAAGGCTTCGGGGCCACTGTGCGTCACGGTACTTACCGTGGCGGCGGTGAAAGCATTGCCGACCAAGACCAGACTCGCCTAATTTTTAACTACACATATAGTTTCCTGTAATCACGCGTAAAAAAGTGCTCGATTGATGAGCCCTTTTTATTGTGAGTTGGTTTTTATCCCGGGCGGCTGCGAAGACTGAGCGCAACACCTACCCTCCGGTAAGGTGCCGCCCTGTCCTATACGGGGAGGATGCAGAAAACGGAGATTTTGTACACTAAACCCGATGGCTGTAAGCAGCAACGTGCATAGGCTGCGTCTAGTTTCCCTCATGGTCATGTTGAACAGTATGGCGGGGCTGCAGGACGAGCGAGTCTCAACCCGGACATTTTCTCCGGCAAGCTCCTAACTACGAAACACCCGCTGAAAGATTGAACCAATGCTGTTGCATCGACCGGTTGAATCCCAAGCCGTTAGCTGTCTGTCATGAAGAAGTCAATCCGGCGTCATCAGCACCGCAAGCGTCATGTTGATAAACTCCTCATTCTTGCTGAAAATTTGCAGTGCGCCGAGCACATTGCCGCCAACTTCACCCGCGCCACGCTGTTCGACCCACAGCGTAAACTCCATGTTTGCGGCTTCGAGGGCCAATTGGTTCTGATTGATCCTGAGCAGTAGGAAAGGGAGCAGGTCGGCGTTCGACATGGTGATTCCTCCGTGGAAGAGCTCAGCGTACCAGTGGGTGAGTTTTAGAAACACAATTCTCGAACCCTTAAACGACTTTAGCCAGCGCCAGTGGCCGGTCGTGCCCCTCATCGGAAACCAATGTTCCATCCTTGCTATGGTGGCAAACAGCCGCTAATAGTTAAGGGGAATTGGAGAGGGCTTGAAGATGATTTCGAGATTTGTTGTTGTCCCTGCAATACCAACAGAAACGGGATCATTGCGTAACGGAGCGCGCTTCTACTGCAAGACTGCGCCCATAGGCTTCAACATCTATGACAACGAAGAAAAACTACGTCTGACGACTACCTATCAAGCCCGAGAAGAAGCCGAGGCTGAATGTCAGCGACTGAATCTGGAGCGCCTTCAAAACGTACATTCAGATCGAGAACCCATGACTGCGCTATAAGCGTTCAGCAGTCCTACAAAGCCTTAGGCGCATGGCGTTCAGAAACGAGTGGATCAAAGACTCAGGGAGGTACGACTTACACCACTCTGGCGCGGGTGCTCGGCATTCAGGAGCGAGCAAACGGCCTCTGCCTCTACCCTGGCCTTGAACACACCGTGCTTGCTAGCAGAGCCTCCCTCGACGAGATCGACAACCCGATATTGCTTGATGCCATCATCCATTCTGGTGGTTTCGATGACCCTGAATCTTGAATGCATGGTGCGTTCCCTGCTGAAACTGGTGCTTTAGGAGTACCGGTATGACTCCATGATTACAACAATTATGCAGGACTGAGCTGAGACAATTTATGGCAGGGCGCAATGATTCCTGTGAGGACAGAGACTTCGCGGGAGGTGGGAGAGCAGGTTGTGTTCAAATCATAGTGTGTGTGAGGCATCGCCTACACAGAGTTAAGCTGTGGTGCGACGTAAATGGGGTGGTCGCTGCTTCGGGCCAATGGGCCCGGCTTCCCGAGCAAATTTTCGTTACGCGTACAGGTCTGCAGGTTCGCCCCATTGACTTCCATCGGCTACTGAAACGTTTTCCAAGTCATAGGGATTGAAGTCTTCCAAGCAACCAATATTGAATCCAAACTCATCCGGATTGGTGCTTCGCCCGGTTTACGTTGTTCATTCCCACAGCAGGCGAAACATTTCGTCGTGAATTTTGCTTCGGCGCGTTCCTTGACTCCTAGGTTTCATGGACAAGACTCAGATGAAATTTCTCATTAGGACGTAGGCCGATGATTTCCGCTTTGGAGCTCAGACACATCATTGAAAGCGGTTTATTACCTCGCTCCTGCACCTGCTCAGTGAACCCGAAAGGAGCGCTTTTGATAAAGATGGTTGAACCATCTTCGGGCGCTGTGGAACTCTTTGTCCCCGGAGTGCGGGCAGCGGATCTCACGTCCAGTCGGGCGATCTCGAATTTGATCAGCGAACTCAGAATTGAAATGGCGACGCGCAAAAAGATCTGTGCGTGAGCGCCGGTAAGTGGTTGAGTCGCAGCATCAGAGCCCACCAGGTCACGTCGACTCAAGCCTTACGGATGGGGTGATCAGGCTGCAGGAGAGACGCCACCGCCATCACTAACTTAGAGAGTCACCATTCATTTAATGCAGTTGCCGCTGGCTTCAACCCTGGATAATCATCAAGTGCAAGATTAGGCCCGTCTCCGCCCGTCTGCAGACCTTCTGGTTTACGTATTACTCCGGCTTCAGCATCGGCTCGCATCTGATCAAGCTCTTTGTCAAAAGCCTTATCCTGGACTGTGCGTTTGCTAACGTAGGGCTTCCGCTCAGGGTCTCGCTGCGCTGCATAAGTCGTTAGCGCGTCCGGATCGTCCAGTAGCTTTTGTTGAACCTGAGATTCGAGCATCGCACGAAGCGAGTCTTTGTCGGGACGGTTTAGCATTTCATACTCCTTTCAGTCGCCCAGATCCTTCAGCAAATGGTCGGGCAAAATGGGGTAGTGGAATCGATCAATAGGTCATTGGGTGCTGACGACGCGGATGGCTTCGGGCACGTTCTATAATCGCTCTATAATCGCTCTATAATCGCTCTATAATCGCTCTATAATCGACTATAAAGTCTGATTGATTCCTCCTGCTAGCGAAGCCAGAGTTCTTTGTTCTAAGAAGCTAAAACGACGATGCCTGTCGTTCCTTCGGGCTTAAGCCCGGCTCGACGTCCTCACGTCATTTGGCCTACTAACGACGCCCATGCCCACTGCGGAATGTTCTTAGGAAAACGCGGCCTCGATAAATGCTTCCAGCGCCTTGTCTTCCAGTATCTCAATAGAGAAGTGTCCGAAACGTTTGGGCAACCAAATGATGCGTGCCCCAGACGGGGATTGCAGGTTCGCACGAGCCAATGGATTTCCATTTTCGTCTTCTGGCTGAACACCGGCGGCCATCAATTCGTCGTAGGCTTTCTCGATGTTCGGTGTCGAGTAGCAGTGGCGGTAAATCATCCCTTCACCCGACGTATCCAACAGCTCTTTCAGGTTCCCCGCCAACGGCTGTACCAACATGAAACGCTCTTGGCCCATCAGCGCAATCGCGTAGCGCACATGCAGACCACCTCGTTCCCATACGAGCGTTTTGGAGATCCTGGCGTTAAGTATCTGCGCGTAGTAAGCACAGGCCTCGTCGAGATCCTTGACCAGTACATCTACGTGACTGAATTTCAGATCCATTTGCAGCCCTCCTGTTGAAATGGCGTCCATGGTAAACACGCCATAACGTTTTCCTCGATGCGTCGCTGATCGAACACGTTTATCCAAAGTCGTAGTGAAATATCAAAACGACGCTGGTAATGTCCCGGCCCACGTTCGCCAAACCATTAAGGGATGGAGGCGAAAATAGAAGCTCTGGAGCCGCGAACCTCCGGGGCTTTGTTTTTTCTGTTCAGCAACCACTTAGGCAATCAACATAAAGCTTCACAGCGGGTTGACGTGTCCGGCTCCGGAAGCGTGGTTTTGAGTCATCGCATGCTCATAGCTAAGCTGTGGTGCGACGTAAGTGGAGAGGTCGCTCCTTCGGGCCAATGGGCCCGGCTCACCGACTGGTTTTGCGGATTTGATGGAGGCCTGTATCCCCCGTCGTGCCTGGGATGTACGGAAGGTAACGTCGAAAAAATTCCGATATTTTTGCGTATTTAAACCGGATTAGGCCGAACCAATTCAGCCCTTCGTGGTTCTGTGATCGATACACTCGTTGAACAGCGTATCCGTGAGATGGTGGAACAGCCCGCGCATGAGCCAGGGCACCATTCACACGATCGGAGTCGTGCATTTGCTCGGGAGTCAGACCTTCTCAACCGCTTAGGTAGTTACGATGCGGGGCACGTCAGCTATGTCGTAAGCAGCACCTAGGCTGATTGTTAATGGCGCTCCTTCGGGCAGCGCCCGGATTAAAGTCAGGCGAGCATCTCAATAACGATGGTCGCGACATTTCGAGCATCGTCAATGCCTCGGTGATAGGTACCCTGCCAAACCAACCCCATCCACTCTACAATTTGCTTGAGCCCTTTCGGCTGATTGTCGTACAGACCTTTGTGCCACTTCCTTGCGTTGAAGTGCTGTAGGCCTTCGAGCAGGGAACGGCACGCGGCAAAGCCAGCATCGCGCTCAAGCTGTCTTGCATCGTAGTCACCCCATGACGCCCAAGCCGCGTTTGGATAACGCGCAGTGAACGTTCGTAACTCTTCGCCAACCTCTCGATAGGTTCGGGCACCATCCACGTCGGGTTGTTGTATGGACGTAAGCTTTTTGCAGAACTCGGTCAGGGTAGGATTTATCTGAGGCCTGACGAAGCGCTGGAATTCGTCGACGATTTCAAGTGACTCCAAATCAATCACCACCAGGCCAATCTCAATTGTTTCCATCTGCTCGGGGGCGACTGTGAGCGAACGTGGCGGCTCAGATTTCTCAATCTCATCGCAGGTTGCCTCAAGGTCTACGCAATACAGATAGCGGTATGGCGCGAGGAGGTTTTGGATAGCTTGGAGATGAAGGAGTTTTGCTTCGATGCTCATGGCATGGGAAACCTTACTTGGAGTTTGTACAGGTTACGAGCCATCCAGCTCTCGCTCCATCCTGACTGCAGGCGCCGTCCATTGCGCCAGTGCCGAGCATTCATTCATCATCCGCTGAGAGCGGAGAGTTGATGTCAACATCGATACAGCCGATCAAAGAATCGAGGCGAACCTGGAGAGTTGAATCGAGGGCGATCAGCTTCCCAGGGTTACCCAGGATGTCGTCCTCTAACAGCGTCAGAAACTCGCAAAGCTCCTGGTCATTTTTTGAAGCGTCTGTGCCATCCGTCTCACTGCGAGAAAGGATCGTGGATACGGATGAAGCAGGATTTGAGTCGTTCATGGAACTGACATTATCCGCGCTTGAAGCGCTTGTCATGCGCCGAGTGTGGATTTCGAAAGAAGCTCCTTTGGTTGTCGCTTCTTCGGGCCAAAGCCCGGCTCGCCCCCATGTCTTGATGTTAAGTGGCCTACCGCACAGCTCGGCTATCATGCAGGTGCTCAATCGCTTAGGTATCCCTCATGGCTACAGCCACCTTGAACGCTAAAGGCCAAATCACCATCCCTGTCCTGGTACGAACTACTCTTGGCCTGCGACCAGGGGATGAAATCGAATTCGTCGACCTCGAGAATGGTCAGTTCGCCATAGTGTCTGTGAGTTACTCCGTTAAGCGACTAAGGGGCATGATTCGCAAGCCGAAGGTCAACGTGAGCATTGATGACATGAACCCAGTTTTTGCACTGAAGGAGTAAATGCTCAACTGGGATTCTCAGATGAGCTTCAGCTGTAGATATGTTAATCCGACAGAAAACTGGTTGAAGTTCCCAAACGGGCTCGTTATGTTGGATGCGTGTCAATAAATGAGAATCCGTATGGACGATCAACTATCAACAGTACGACCTCCGGCCGAAGCCTATGAGGTTGATGCCGTCATCGAAGAACTGAGGGCTGAATTTGACAGACTTGAGCGCGAAAGTGTTCAGGCTGATACTCATGCAGTTCGACGGGCTAAGGCTGCGCTTGACGCTCTTGATCTCGCTGAGGGCTTGCACGATCACAGGATGATCAGCAGCAGCCTCGACCGTGCGTTCTTGGCACTGGAAGCGATTGACCATGCCTTCGATGCCTTTGGCCCATCGTCCGTATTATCCCGCCAGTACAAATACTGGATCGGCGTTTTAGCGTTTTGCCTTGCCGCCCTGGCTAAGCTCAAAGCCCTCCTTGCTCGCTCTCTACGAGCAACTCTGCGCGTTCCACTCTTCATGGACGGCCCAGAACTCAGCGGATACAAGCACCGCCTTCGTTAATCCCCCTTCGAAAAATTTCCACCTTCTCTTTTTTTCGATTGGGATCGTTCCTATGACCTCAGAAAACCATCGTGGCTGTACCGCTTGCTCCGAAAAGGGCGAGCTGAAATGTGTTTGTGTGCCTGTAACTCAAGTCTCCGACAACACATCGTCAGTAAATAAACTCTCTCCAGAATCAACTCGTATCGTTACCAGCGAGCGCTTCTGGTTTGACCGGATACTTGATCTGCTGAAGATTGGTATAGGTTTGTGAACGAGCCCCATGAAAGACAGGACACCGTTTCCCCCTTACGATAAGGGATAGGCAAACGGT
>CXWK01088134.1_pt2 | contig 62862 bp, 60 predicted proteins | sample 590851 | NCBI WGS metagenome assembly CXWK01 (sample SAMEA3498364, study PRJEB10139) | wastewater metagenome | biome: wastewater treatment plant; material: activated sludge | place: Denmark | collected 2014-08-01 | reverse complement strand
AAGCTGAAGGCTGCCCAAGGCAGCCTTCAGCTATGAAATATGTTTACCGGACACTAGTGACGCGGAGCGTGGGAACGATCTGTGTGCGGGGGTCAGCGGAAATCCCGGCTGCGCACGCTGATGCCGTCGAGCAGTGGACTCAAGTCGCTCAAGCGCCCGGCAATCAAATGCCGCACCTCTCCCTCCTTCTCCCAGCGCCCATCGACCTTGAGCAACTGCGAGCCCACCAGCACCTGGCGCTGGCGCTCGGCCAGGTCGCGCCAGACCACCACGTTGACGTTGCCGAACTCGTCTTCCAGGGTGACGAAGGTCACGCCACTGGCGGTGCTCGGGCGTTGTCGGCCGGTTACCAGCCCGGCGACGCTGACCGGTCGCCCGTGCTCCACCTCCAGCAACTCCTTCGAACTGCGGCAGCGACGGGCTTTCAACTCACCACGCAACAAGGCCAGCGGATGCGGCCCGAGAGTGGTGCCGAGGCTGTTGTAATCGGCCAACAGGTCTTCGCCGACCGTGGGTTTGGGCAGCGCCACCGCGCCTTCCTCCTGACGGGGCAGGCCGGCAAACAGGCCGAGCTGCTTTTGCACCCCCGCCACTTCCCAGCGCGCCCTATGCCGGTCACCGGCCAGCCCGCGCAAGGCACCGGCATCGGCCAGTTGTTCCTGGGCGCGGGCATCCAGGCATGCCCGTTCGCCAAGGTCCGCGATGTCGACGAAGGCGCCTTTCGAACGCGCCGCCTCGATGCGCCGGGCATCGTCCTGCCGAAAGCCCTTGATCATGCGCAAGCCCATGCGAATCGCCGGTTGCGCACCGGCAATCGGTTCGAGGCTGCAATCCCAGTCGCTGGCCCGCACGTCTACCGGACGAATCTGCAAATGGTGACGGCGCGCGTCCTGCAGGATCTGGTCCGGGCTGTAGAAACCCATGGGCCAGCTGTTGATCAGGGCACAGGCGAAGGCCGCCGGTTCGTGGCATTTCAACCAGCAACTGGCGTAGGTCAACAAGGCAAAACTGGCGGCATGGGATTCGGGAAAACCGTAGCTGCCAAAGCCTTTGATCTGTTCGAAGATCTGCGCGGCGAAATCGGCGGTGTAGCCTTTTTTCTTCATCCAGGCGGCCAGGCGATCCCTATGCGGTTCCAGTCCGCCATGGCGTTTCCAGGCCGCCATGGAGCGGCGCAACTGATCGGCTTCACCGGGGCTGTAGTCGGCGGCGACGATGGCGATCTGCATGACCTGCTCCTGGAACAGCGGCACCCCGAGGGTGCGCTTCAACACCTCGCGCAACTCTTCGGAGGGATAGCTTTCGAGTTCTTCCTTGTTCCGCCGCCGCAGGTAGGGGTGCACCATGCCGCCCTGGATAGGACCGGGGCGAACGATGGCCACCTCGATCACCAGGTCATAGAACTCGCGGGGCTTGAGCCTGGGCAGCATCGACATCTGTGCCCGGGACTCGATCTGGAACACGCCGATGGTGTCGGCGCGGCCAATCATGTCGTAGGTCAACGGGTCTTCGGAGGGGATCGTTGCCAGGCTCAAGTCCAGGTTGCGATGACGACGCAGCAAATCGAGACAACGACGAATCGCGCTGAGCATGCCTAATGCAAGGATATCCACCTTGAGCAGGCCGACCGCGTCCAGATCGTCCTTGTCCCACTGGATGATGGTGCGCTCCGCCATGGCAGCGTTTTCCACCGGCACCAGGGTGTCCAGGGGATGCTCGGAAATCACGAAACCACCGGGGTGCTGTGACAGGTGCCGGGGGAAACCGATCAGTTGCCCGGTCAGGCTCAATACCCGGCGCAACACCGGGCTCTCGGGATCGAAACCGCCTTCGCGCAGGCGCTCCACGGGCGGTGTTTCATCACTCCAGTGACCACAGCAATCGGCCAGGGCATTGATCTGGTCCGGCGGCAACCCCAACGCCTTGGCCACATCACGCACAGCGCCGGCCGCGTGGTAGGTGCTGACCACGGCAGTCAGTGCCGCGCGGGTCCGCCCATAGCGCTGGAACACGTACTGCAAGACTTCTTCACGGCGCTCGTGCTCGAAGTCCACATCAATGTCCGGCGGTTCGTCGCGCTCTTTGGAAAGAAAGCGCTCGAACAGCATGTTCATCCGGTCGGGGTCGATCTCGGTAATGCCCAAGGCGAAACACACCGCCGAGTTGGCCGCCGAGCCTCGGCCCTGACAGAGGATTTTCTCGCGCCGGGCGAAGGCGACGATGTCCTGGACAGTGAGGAAATAACTCTCGTAGCCCAGCTCGGCAATCAGCCCCAGCTCCTTGTCGATCAGCCCGCGGACCTTCTCGCTCGCACCCTGGGGCCAGCGCTGGCGCATGCCCCGCTCAGTCAATTCCCGTAGCCAGGACGCTGCACTGTGCCCATCGGGCACCAGTTCGCGCGGATACTGATAACGCAACTGACCCAGATCAAAGGTGCAGCGCCGGGCAATGTCCAGGGTTTCGTCGAGCAAGGCTGGCGGATAGAGCTCGCGCAACACATCGAGGCCGCGCAGGTGCCGTTCGCCATTGGGGTGCAGGCGCAGTCCGGCATCGGCTACCGGCAGGTGATGACGGATCGCGGTCATGGTGTCCTGCAGGGCCCGGCGCCCGCGCGCATGCATGTGCACATCGCCGCTGGCCACCGCGGGTATCCGCAGTTCCCCGGCCAGCGCCAGGAGATCATTCAGTCGTCGGGTATCGTCCTGGCCGCGATGCAGCTGGACCGCCAGCCACAGGCGTTCGGCGAAGACCTGCTTCAACCAATGGCCCTGCTCAAGGTCATCGACCGCGTCCGGCACCCACAGCGCCAACAGTCCTGGCAATGCTTCGTCGAAGTCTTCGCGCAGCACTTGATACTGACCTTTTTGCGTACGACGTCGAGCTCGTGTGATCAGTCGGCACAGGGTCTGGTAACCCTCGAGGTTTTCCACCAGCAACACCAGCTTCGGGCCGTTCTCAACGCGCACTTCACTGCCGATGATCAGTGGCAGCTCCACGGACTTCGCCGCTTGCCAGGCGCGGACGATACCCGCCAGGGTACACTCGTCGGTGATCGCCAGGGCCTGGTAGCCCTGTTTTTTCGCCCGCTGGAACAATTCCAGGGCACTGGAAGCACCGCGCTGGAAACTGAAGTTCGACAGACAGTGCAGCTCGGCATATCCGGCGTTCACGCGAACCAGCCCTGCAGCCACAACTGACCACCCTCGCCCACCGCACGGTAGGCCCAACCCTGCTGGCCGGCACGGGTTTCGATCAAGTAGTAATCACGGCGCACGTCATCGCCGTCCCACCAACCGGACTCGATGCGTTCCGGCCCCATGAGGATGCGCGTCGAGCCTTCGTGCACCGCCAGCGGTTCGGTCAGCAGCCAGCCCGGTCGCTGCACGGTCGGCAATCGCGCACCGGGCTGGCTGTCGGCACTGGCCTGCCACGCGCACTCGGGCCGGTGATCGGCCTGGAAGCGCAGGCCCTGCACGGCATCATCCCCCAGCCGTGCGCGCAGGCGTTCGCGCAGTTGCTCCCAGGGCAAGGTCTGCTGCGGGCGATCGTCGAACAGCTCCTGAAACTGCGGAACGAAGCTCGGCAAATCTTCGGCGCGCAGGCGAAAACCGCGCACAGGGGCTTCGACCTGGACTTGCTCCAGGCGTCCCCGAGCCAGTTCGAACAGCATCGCCGGATCACGTTCGGCACTGAGCAGGCCGACCTTGATCAGCGTGTCCGGCAATCCGGCGTGCTCCAGGTGCAGGTCGAAACGCTGCACACCGCTGTCCCGACCGCACAGGAACGTCGACAGATCCCCCGTCAGGCGGCGCAACGGAAACAGCAAGGCCTGATGGGACTGCACATCGAAATTGAGCTCGATGCGCACATCGAAACGGTCCGGCGGCAGGTAGAACGCCAGCGCCAGGCGTCGTATGCCCAGCAATTCATCCAGGTGCTTGAGCACCTGGGCCTCGAAACGCCGGGCCAGGCTGTGCCGGGGCAACGCCTGCACCTGGCTCAAGGTGCGCAGGCCCATGCGCGACAACGCCGTGGCCACGCTGGCCGCCAGACCGATGCGGTCGATGGGCATGTGCCCCAGGTGATGCTGCAAGGCTTGCTCGTCGGCCACCACCAGGCCATCGTAGGCGTTGGCCAGCATCCGCGCCGCCACCGGATTGGGCGCCGCGACGATGCGGTGACGAAACCCCAGTTCGCCGAGTTCGCTGCGCAGGCGCGCCTCGAATTGCGGCCAGGGGCCGAACAGTCCCAGGCTGGACTCGATTTCGAACACCAGCGCCCGCGGATAATGCACGCTGACCTGGGAGCTGAATCGATAAGCCCAGGCGGCCAGGAATTGCTGCCAGTGTTCGATATCCGCGACGTCGTACTCGGCGGTGGCAAAGCCCTTGCTCAAGGCCTGGGCGGCGCTCATGGACTGGCCGGGGCGCAGACCCAGCGCCCGCGCCGGGCCATTGACCGCCTGCAGCACCCGCCGCTGGGCCGGGCCGGTCAGCAGTGCCAGCGGCTCCTGGGGGTCGGCGCGCTGACGCAGTACCGCGTCCAGCGCCAATTGCGGAAACAGAATACAGACCCAGCGCATGGCAACCTCAATGCCCCACGGCGAAGGCAATCGGCGCCGAGCGGGCCAATCCGCCGCGGCACTTGAGCACCCGTAATTGCGCGGGCTTGGCATCGATGGCGATGCGCAGGGCCGCTGGCGAAGGGTTGATCGCTTCGCTGAGCGAGCGATAGGCGAACGCCAGGGTCGAGCCGGTTTCCGCCGCCACCTGCAAGCGGCGCAAGGCGCGGTCATCGGCCTTGTGCGGCCAGCACAGCACCGCACCACAACTGCCCGAACGCAGGCATTGTTCCGCCGCCCACAACGCATCGCGCTCGCTGGCCTGGATGATCGACAACTGGCGCAGATCGACCCCGGCGTTCTGCCAGGCCTGGGGGTATGGCACGCAGGGCGGCGCCACCAGCACAATGCGCTCGCCCGCCGCCGATAGCCGCGCCAGCGCCGGCCACACCAGTTGCAACTCGCCCACGCCCTGCCCGGCCAGGAGGATTTCCGTCAGCGCCGCCTCCGGCCAACCGCCCGTGGGCAGTGCCGCATCCAGTGCGGCATGGCCGGTGGGTTGCGGGCTGGCGGCCGGCGGCGCAGGCCGGCCCCTCCAGACCTGGCCGCCATTGAACAGCGTATCCAGCGCAACGACGGCACCCATCAGCCTTGCCTCACCAGGCCGCAGAACACCCCTTCGATGGCCAGGTCCCGGTCGGCCTCGACGATGATCGGTTGATAGGCCGGGTTGCGCGGCAACAGGCGAACCTGGTCGCCAACCCGCTCGAAGCGCTTGATGGTGACTTCACCGTCGAGCCGCGCCACGACGATCTGGCCATTGATGGCCTCGGGGCTGCGGTGCACGCCCACCAGGTCGCCGTCGAGAATGCCGTCCTCGATCATCGAGTCGCCGCGCACCCGCAGCATGTAGTCCGGCACCCGCGAGAAAATCGATGGGTCGAGCAACAAGCGGCTATGGACCTCGGCATCGGCACCGATCGGCGCACCGGCCGCCACCCGGCCGAGCACCGGGATGTCCAGCAGCTCGGGACGCGGCGGCTGGCCGAGCAAGCGAATGCCCCGGGCCTGATGTGGATTGACCTCGATAAAACCGGCTTCGGTCAGCGCCAGCACATGCTTGCGCGCGACGCTGCGGGAGGCGAAGCCGAACGCCTCGCTGATTTCAGCGAGGCTCGGGGACTGACCATGCTCCGCGATTCGATCACGGATAAAAGTCAGGATGGCGGTACGGCGGGGAGTTAATGTCGTCATGGAGTACATTTGTACTCTTTCCGCAATTTCCTGGCAAGCCCCTACCCCCTGTAGGAGCGAGCATGCTCGCGAAAAACCCGAGGCCGTTGCGGGGTATCAGGCCCCCCGCGTTATCGTTGACGACCATCGTCGGAACGCCGCCCGGAGCATGCAAGCTCCTACAGAGGCTCCGCCAGAAACGCGGTGATGTAATCGATGAACGCCAGCACCTTGGCCGTGGCCCGCCGATGGCTGGGGTACACCGCCAGGATGTGCGGACCGAAGCTGTCCGGGTCGATATCGTAGTCGGCCATCACCCGCACCAGGCGCCCTTCGGCAATGTACGGCGCCGCGCTCCACAACGGCGTATGCAGCAACCCGCGCCCGGCCAGGGCATTGGCCAGCAGTAAGTCGTAGTTGTCGCTGCGCAAGCGGGGTGCCTGGGGTTGCGGCAAGCTCAAACGTTGGCCGTCGCGCTCGGCCCACCAGAATTCGCGGCTGAGCAAAGGATGGCGGTACAGCAACCATTCGTGCTCATCGAGGGTCTGCGGGGTGACCGCCAGCCCCTTGCGCGCCAGATACTCCGGGCTGGCGCACAGCGCCAGGCGATTGCTGCCAACGACGCGGGCAATCAACCCCGGCAAGTCGTCATGCCCTTCACGCAAGGCCAGGTCGTAGCCGCTTTCCAGCAGATTGACGAACTCGTCACACAGGTCCACTTGCAGGTTGATCTGCGGGTATTGCTCGAGAAAACCGCCACACACCTGATCGAGAAAGGCCTGCCCATAGGCCAGCGGCGCGGTGATTTTCAGACTGCCGCGCAAACCGTGCTGCAACTGCTCGATTTCCTCGCCGGCCTCGTCCAGTCGCTGCAATACCTGGCGCGCGGTTTCCAGGTACAGCCGCCCGGATTCCGTGAGCAAGATCCGCCGGGTACTGCGCTCGAACAATCGCGCGCCGAGTTCCGCTTCCAGGTGATTGACCGCTTTGGTCAGGGCCGACGGGGTCTTGCCCAACTGCTCGGCGGCGCGACTGAAGCTGCCCAGTTGTGCGGTGACCACGAACATTTTCAGTGCACCCAGCTTGTCCATTCTTTTTCCATTCAGGCAAAAACGTTTTTCGTGAGCGAGGCGTTCTGCCGAGCGCGGTAAGCCACTAGTCTGGCCATCAGACGCAATAACAAGGAAACATTCAATGAAAAAATTCATCCCGAATCTGTTGCTGGTGGCAGTCAGTTTTGCCTCGTTGGAAGCCATGGCCGCGACTGACCTGGTGCTGTTCAACGGCAAGATCTTCACTGCCGACCGCAACCAGCCCAAGGTCCAGGCGCTGGCGGTACAGGACGGTAAAGTGTTGCAAGCAGGCAGCGATGCGCAGATCAAGGCCCTGATCGATTCGGGAACCAAGGTCGTCGACCTGGGTGGCAAGACCCTGATGCCAGGCCTGATCGACACCCACTCCCACGCGATCTTCGGCGGATTGGAGATGGTTTCGGCCAACATGGAAGATGAAGTGGTCGATCTGGACGAACTGGAAAAACGCCTGCGGGCCTGGCGTGAAGACGGCAAGGCCAAACACGGCGACATCCTGAGCGTGGCCGGTATGAGTTCGGCCTACTGGGCGCAATCTGATGCCTTGGGCAAGAAATTCAACAGCGGCGAATGGGCCGACGTGCCCGTGGTGTTCACCGGCAGTGACCATCACACGGCCTGGGCCAACAACGTGATGCTCAAGCGCGCAGGCATTGATGCGGCGCTGCTGAAAACACTGCCAGGCGCCGAGAAAGACACCATCGGCAAACTCGCCGACGGCCGCCCCAACGGCTTCCTGGTGGACGCCGGCTGGGACCGCGTGGCCGCGAAAATGCCCTCGCCGAGCGCCACTGACATGCTCAAGGCGGCGCAAACCGCCGTGAGCTACAACAACAGCCTGGGCATCAATGCCTGGATGGACCCGGCCGCCAACGCCGCGCCCGGCGAGCCGGTGTTTGCACTCAAACCCACGGAGAAAACCGTCGGTGTCCTGCCGGTGTACAAGGCCCTGTCCGAAAGCGGCGGCATGACCGCCCACGTCGCGGCGCTGCTGGTGGCCAACGGCAAAAGCGTGCCGTCCGATCTCGACACCCTGGACAAGGTCCGCCAACAATTCCAGGGCATCCCCAACCTGACGCTGCCCGGTATCAAGATCTTCGCCGACGGCGTGATCGAGTACCCGGCCCAGAGCGCCGCGATGATCGATCCGTACACCAACTCGCACAAACCGGGCGAACTGTTGATCGACCCGAAGCATTTCGGCGAGCTGGTCAGCGCCATCGATCAGCGCGGCTGGCGGGTACACATCCATGCCATCGGCGACCGCGCGGTCCGCGAATCGCTGAACGGCATCGCCCAGGCGCGCAAAGACCGACAGAGCGGTGTGACCCACTCCATCACGCACCTGCAGATCGTCAATCCGAAAGAATTCGCCCGCTTCAAACCGCTCGACGTCATCGCCTCGATGCAACTGCTCTGGGCCAGCGCCGACGATTACACCACGGACATGATCAAGCCTTACGTCAGCGCCCTGGCGTTCCGTTACCAATACCCGGCGCATTCTTTGCTCAAACAGGGCGCGACCATCGCCGGGGCCAGTGACTGGCCAGTGTCTTCGCCCAACCCGTGGAACGCCATGGCCCAGGCCATGACGCGGGTGGGTCCGCTGGGGGTGCTCAACGCCGATGAACGCATCGACCGCGAAACCATGTTCTATGCCTACACGCTCAATGCCGCACGCACCCTTGGCCTGGATAAACAGATCGGCTCGCTGAGCGCCGGTAAACAGGCCGACTTCATCGTGGTCGATCGTGATGTGTTCAGCATCGACGAAAAAGCCCTGCATGAAACCCAAGTGCTACAGACCTGGTTCGCCGGTCGGCAGGTCTACGCGCAACCCCTCTAATAAAAACCACAACCACACCCCTGCCCGACCTCGTGTTTTTCAACACGGGGCACGGCGCAGCCTTGTCCGATTTCTGCCCATAACAATCACAATAGCGGGACGTACCATGAAAGCTTTCACACTGTTCGCCCTCGGCTCCTTGAGCCTGCTGCCTTTGAGCAGCCAAGCCATCCCCTTGAACGATGATTTCGCCTTGCTGCTGGACGTGACACTGGCCAGCGATTATCGAACCCGCGGCATCTCGCAGACTCAGAACGACCCGACACTGCAAGCCGGCGCAACCCTGGCCCACAGCAGCGGCCTGTACCTGGGCGCATGGACCTCCAACGTCGACTTTGGCGGCGGCCTGAAAACCCGGCAGGAGGTCGACTACTATGCCGGTTGGTTGTGGCAGGCCACCGATGACGTCAGCCTCGACCTGGGCTACCTCAAATATTCTTACCCGAAAGAGAGCCAGTTCAACCAGAGCGAGGCCTACGGCATTCTCAGCGTCTACGGGGTAAAACTCGGCGCCTACTACTCCGCCGATGCGCCGGGTATCGATAGCGAGCAGAACTCGCTCTACAGCTATATCGGTTACGAAACCGAGCTGCCCTACGGCGTTGGCCTCAAACTGCGCTACGGCGACATGGACTTCAAGGACCCGCACCTGTACTCACGCTCGGGTGAAGCTGAAGACTCGTACCGTGAGTGGGAGCTCAAGCTGACCCATGAACTGGCGGGTGTGATGCTGGGCCTGAGCTACATCGACACCGACCTGTCGAAGAGCCAATGCCTGAGCAATTGGGGCTTCGACGATGTGTGCAGCGCGACGGTAGTGGCGAGCGTCAGCAAGTCCTTCTGACTGCGCTGGCTCACCTGTAGGAGCGAGCATGCTCGCGATGGACTCAAGAACGCCGCGTTTAACCAGAAACCACGCGTTAACGTTAACGACCATCGCGAGCATGCTCGCTCCTACAGGTTTGGAGTTAATCCTTCGAGATAGGCCCATGGATATATTCCGCGTTCATGCCCATCACTGAACACCAGTTGCAACCCATACCCCTGGGAATTCACCTCGATCAGCCGAACGCGGGCATCGACCAGCGGCGCCATCCCGCGCAATCGAAACGCCCGGCATTGCGAACACGGGCACTGGCGGCGCAGTTCGGCATGGTCCAGCCACTGCTCGCGGCCATCCGGCCAGTTCAGTCGCAGCTGCTGCCTGCTCCGGGAATTGCCGATGGCCACCGGGTTCATTGCAGCTGACTCAGGGCAATGCGCACCGCCTTGCGCACTTCCGGATCACCATCGTCTTGCGCGGCCTGCAGCGGTGCGATCGCGCCTTTTTCATTCAACTCGCCGAGGGCCAGGGCGGCTTCCTTGCGCAGGTTGCTGATGCGGTGGCCGAGGGTTTCGATCAGCGCGTCCAGTGCCTGGGCGTAACGCAAGCGGCCGAGACTGCGGGTGGCGCGCAGGCGGACTTGCCAGTAATCGTCGCTCAGGGCTTGGACCAATGCCGGGCCGGCGTCGATGTGGCCGACCTTGCCCAGGGTGGTGGCGGCTTCCTCGCGCACTTGCCAGGCCTGGTCCTGCAAGGCTTGGCGCAGGGCCGGCAGCACCTGCTCGTCAGACGCCAGGCCGAGTGCACCGGTGGCGGCGCGGCGCACTTCGGTGTCCGGGTCTGCACTTGCCAGTCGAGCCAGGGCCGGCAAGGCGTCGAGCTGTTTGAGCCAACCCAGCACGCCGACGGCTTCACGGCGGACATTGGCCTCCTGATCGCTCAACGCAACCAGTGCCGCCGGGGCCGCTTGCGGGTAGCGCAATTCACGCAAGGCCCTGAACGCAGCGATGCGCACGCCGATGTCGGCATGCCCGGTCCACGGCAGGATCACCTCACCCGCCGCATCGCTCTTGAGCAGGCTGAGGCTTTGCGCCGCGGCGGCTTGCACCGCTGCGGATGGATCGGTCAGGGCCTGGCACAGCGCTTCGACCACAGGCTCGTCCTCCCAGGCTTCGAGTAACCGCGCGGCTTCGGCACGGACGTCTTCCGCCGGGTCTTCAGCCAGCCGGTTGACCAGCCACAGCAGCCCGTCCGCTTCTTCCAGGTCGGCCAGTTCGATCAGGGCGATGCGGCGCACGCCGGCATCGTCGTCAGTCAGGCGTGGTTGCAGGGCGAGAATGTCATCGTTATCGGTTACATCGAATAGTGAGGTCATAGGGCAAATCGCGGCAGTTTGTTTTCTGGGGGAAGTCCGAGAGGGTTCAGGCGGGGCAGCTGCCGACCGTCTTCGTGACGCAGGAGTTCGAGGCAGTGACGTTTCAAGCGGGAAAATTCGTGGCTGGTCACCAGTGCGGTGGTGCGTGGCCGGGGGAAATCCAGGCGCAGGTCTTCGATGATCCGACCGGGACGCGTACTCATCACCAGCAGGCGATCGGCGAGGAACAGCGCCTCGTCGATGTCATGGGTGACGAACACCACGGTGGTGCGAATGCGCGTCCAGATGTCCAGCAGCAGTTCCTGCATGTTCAAGCGGGTCAGGGCATCGAGAGCGCCAAAGGGCTCGTCCATGAGTAATAGCCGTGGCCGATTGACCAACACCCGGGCGATTTCCACCCGTTGCTGCATGCCACCGGACAACTGATCCGGCCAGCGCTCGGCGAAGCCTTCAAGGCCGACCAGGGCGAGGATTTCATCGGCGGCCTTGTCGCGTTCGGCTTTACCGATGCCGCGCATTTTCAGGCCGAACGCAACGTTGTCGCGCACCGTGCGCCAAGGGAACAGTGTGTGCTGCTGAAACACCATGCCGCGTTGCGGCGACGGGCCGGACACCGCCGCGCCATCAACCTTGAGGCTGCCAGCGCGTGGTTGCAGGTGCCCGGCCAGGGCGCCGAGCAAGGTCGACTTGCCGCAACCGGACGGCCCGAGGATGCACACGAACTGCCCTGGTTCGATCAGGCAATCGAGGCCCTGCACGGCTTCGAAGGCCGCGCTGCCCTCGCCCAGGCTGATCGACAAACCGCGAATATCGATCCGCCCTTCGGGCTGTTGAAAAACACTCATCAGGCTTTTCCTCGTGGTCGATGCCAGGGTGTGAATACACCGCCCAGGCGTTTGATCAGCAGGCTGCTGCCCATCCCGAGTACGCCGATCAGCAACATGCCGACCACAATGTCGGGGTAGTTCTGGATGGTGTAGGACTCCCAGGTGTAATAGCCGATGCCGTATTGGCCGGAGATCATCTCGGCGGTCACCAGGCAAAACCACGACGTGCCCATGCCGATGGAAAGGCCGGTGATGACGCTCGGTGCGGCCCCCGGCAGAATCACTTCCAGCAGCATCGCCCGTCGCCCTGCCCCGAGGCTTTTCGCCGAAGCGATCAGCCGTGGATCGACGCCTTCGACGCCGTGCACGGTGTTGAGCAGGATCGGGAACAAGGCGCCGGTAAAGGTGATGAAGACCATCGACAGCTCGGACGAGGGGAACATCAGGATCGCCAGGGGAATCCAGGCCACGGCGGGAATTGGGCGCAGCACTTCCAGCGGTGGCAGCAGCAAGTCTTCGGCCCATTTCGAGCGGCCGATGGCCAGGCCCAGCGCGACGCCGATCACCAATGCCGCGAGGTAACCGGCGAAGACCCGGCTGAGGCTGCTGCCAAGGTGTCGGGCGAGTTTGCCGGAGTCACCGAGGCCCAGTGCCGCTTCAATCACGGCAAGGGGTGTCGGGACGTTGGCGAAAGTCACCAGGCCGAGGTTCCAGTGGTGGCTGGCGGCGAGGTGCCAGAATAAAAGGCAGAGCAGCAGCGAGGCGGCTCGGGGGAGCCATCGTGCAAACATATAACACCTCCGATCGTTCCCACGCTCCGCGTGGGAATGCATCCAGTGACGCTCTGCGTCACATTCAAAAGCGGAACGCGGAGCGTCCCTGGCGGCATTCCCACGCAGAGCGTGGGAACGATCACTGACTCAGCGACTGGCCACGGCCTGGGTCGTGGCATCGGTGAAATCGAACACCTTGCCGCCCTGGGCCGTGGCGAATTGCTGGGCCTGGCCCTTGAGCAGAAACGCGCTGAGGCGACCTTGCGCATCACTGGCAAACCACGCCTGGTCGGCCAGCAACTTGATCCCGCTGTCACTGGCCTGGGCATACACCGCGCGGATGTTCTTGCCTTCCTGCTTCAGCGCGGCCAGCGCGGTGAATGCCGCTTGCGCCGAGGCGTACTGACGGACTTTCGGCTCGCCGCGCACCCAGATCTCGGCCACGTGGCTGAAGTCGGTGATGGCCTGGCCACTGCCTGCATCGACGGCCTTGAGCGGCGTCTGCTGGTAATTCGCCAACTGCGCGCTGTAGTCCAGATTGGACGCCTTGAACGCGGCGCGAATGTATTGGTCGTCGATGAAGGTATTCAGGTCGAGGCCGCGATCAGCCTTCTTCAACAGCTTGAGGGTGTCGATGGCGGTGCCGACGGCCTGGCGGTATTCCGGTTTCCAGGTCAGGTCGCGGGTCTGCACGCCGAGCGGGCCGTGGAACAGGTAGTTGACCTCGGCATCGACCCCGGTGACATTGGCGATCAACTCGCTGTACTTCTCAGGCTCGGCGGCCAGCAGTTGGTTGGCTTCGATGCTCGCGCGCAGGTAGGCGACGACGATTTCAGGGTATTTTTTCGCATAGGCCTGGTCCACCAGCGCACCGTGAAAGGTCGGCGCGCCAGCCTGGGAACCGTCGTAGATCTTGCGTGCGAACCCCCGGCTCGGGAACAGTTCGGCGAACGGCACAAAGTCGGCATGGGCGTCGATCTTGCCGGCCTGCAACGCGGAACCGGCGACTTCCGGTGGCTGGGCAATGATGTTCACGTCCTTGAGCGGGTCCCAACCCTGGGCCGCTACAGCGCGCAGCAACATGCCATGGGCAGTGGACGCGAACGGAACGGAAATGGTCTTGCCCTTGAGCTCGGCCAGTGACTGCACGCCCGACGCGCTCGGCACCACGATGCCGTTGCCACTGCCCTGGGTGCTGCCCGACAGCACGCTGATGAACAGGCTGTGCTTGCCGGCAGTTTCAAACGCCACGCCGTTGAACGACCCGGGGAAATCGGCCATGGCGCCGAAGTCGAGCTTGCCGGCGACCATCTCATTGGTCAGCGGCGCGCCGCTGGTGAAGTTCTTCCACTGCACCTCGTACTTGGCGTCCTTGTACTGGCCATCGTGGGGCAGGTATTTGTCCAGCAGGCCCAGCTCGCGGATCAACAGGCCGCCAGCGGCGCAATTGATGGTGGTGTCCTGGGTGCCGATGGCGATGCGGATGGTTTCGGCTTGCGCCGACAGGGTGAATGATGCCAGTACCAGACCGGCCAAAGCTGCACGCAATATCATGGGTGTTTCCCCTCGAATCATTTATAGGATGTTCGTCTCCGCCACGATCAGGGCGTGGTGGGAAACGAGGGGTGTCTTGAAGCAAGCGTCCGGTGGTTTCCGGGTAGCATTTTATTGTCTGCACTCGCTCCCACATTTGGGCTGTGCTTCAACGCAACAAATAAGGGATATCCACTTTCACGGCGCCAGTCGGGCAGTCCTTTTCGCACGGCATGCAGTACCAGCATTCATCGAAGGCCATGTAGGCCTTTTGCGTGGCCGGGTTGATCGCCAGCAAGTCCATCGGGCAGACGTCGACGCACACCGTGCAGCCCTTGTGGGCGATGCAAAGGTCCTCGTCGACGGTGACCGGAGCATTGGAGCGAAAGAATATTTCCTGGGGTTGGTAGGCCATTTCACGGTTTCTCTCTAGTGTCATGCTCAAGCCGCGTCGGCACCGACCCGCAACCGGTCGTAGGCCTGCATTTCATCGGCGTCCAGTGGGATGATGTAAGGTTCGATGGCTTTCTTGAAACTGGTCATCACGCCGTTTTCGCCCTTCTTCAAGTGGCAATGGCAGAACCAGTCGCTGTCGTTGCGTTGCGGGTGGTCGACCCGATAGTGGTAAAGCCCCCAGCGACTTTCGGCGCGGAACAATGAAGCACGGGCAGCCATTTCGGCGCAGTCGCGGATCATGCTGACTTCCATGGCGCGCATCAGTTCGTGGGCGTTGTGGGCCTTGATCTGATCCAGGTCACGCTGGATGTCGCTGAAGCGTTGCAGGCCGATCTGCATCTTCCTGGTCACTTTCGGCGGCTGCAGGTAGTCGTTGACGAAGCGGCGCAGCTTGTACTCGACCTGGGCCGGTGGCAGGCCGTGTTCGCGATCAAGGGGTGCGTAGACTCGCTGCTTTTCAATTGCGACCTGCTCGGCATCGAGCGCGGAAAACTCGCGTCCGGCGACAAAGTCCGCCGCGTTGGTGCCGGCAAACCAGCCATAGGTGAACGCACCGAGCATGTAGTTGTGCGGCACCGCGGCCATGTCACCGGCCGAATACAGGCCCTTGACCGAGGTCTCGGCCTTCTCGTTGACCCACACGCCCGACGCCGAATGTCCGCTGCAAAAACCGATCTCGGAGATGTGCATCTCGACCATTTGCGTGCGGTAATCGGTACCGCGATTGGCGTGGAACTGACCGCGACTCGGGCGCTCGTTGCTGTGCAGGATCTCTTCGATGTTCTGGATGGTTTCTTCGGCCAGGTGATCGAGCTTGAGGAACACCGGGCCGTTGCCACTTTCGAGCTCCTGATGGAACTCCCACATCATCTGGCCGCTCCAGTAGTCGCACTCGATGAAGCGCTCGCCCTTGTTGTTGGCGGTGTAGCCACCCAAGGGACCGGTGACGTAGGCGCAGGCCGGGCCGTTGTAGTCCTTGATCAGCGGGTTGATCTGGAAGCATTCCAGGTTCGCCAGTTCGGCTCCGGCGTGGTAGGCCATGGCGTAACCGTCGCCGGCATTGGTCGGGTTTTCGTAGGTGCCCATCAGGTAACCCGAAGCCGGCAGGCCCAGGCGTCCGGCGGCACCGCAGGCGAGGATCACGGCCTTGGCCTTGATCACATGGAAGTCGGCCGTGCGGCAATCGAAGCCCATCACGCCGTTGACCGCGCCCTCTTCGTCCTTGAGCAAACGGGTGCAGACCAAGCGATTGGTAATGCTGACCCGCGCCCGCTTCAACTGGCGATACAGGACTTTCTTGATGTCGTGGCCTTCCGGCATCGGCAGCACGTAGGCGCCCATGTGGTGGACCTTTTTCACCGCGTAGTCGCCGGTCTCGTCTTTCTCGAACTTCACGCCCCAGCGGTCTAGCTGTTCGATAGTCTCGAAGCTGTGGGTCGCGTAGGCATACACCGCGGCCTGATTGACGATGCCGTCGTTGGCGATGGTGATTTCCTTGGTGTACTGCTCCGGCGTGGAGTGGCCGGGAATGATCGCGTTGTTGAGGCCGTCCATGCCCATGCTGATCGCGCCGCTGCGCTTGACGTTGGCCTTGTCGATCAACAATACCCGCAAATCGCGGTTGCGTTCCTTGGCCTTGATCGCCGCCATCGGCCCGGCCGTGCCGCCGCCGATCACCACGATGTCGTATTCCTGCTCGAGAGTCGTTCGGGTCATGCCTGCGCCCCTTTTTGCCGGTCGATCCGCAGGCGGTACTGGAAGGCATCGCCACGGTAGTAAAGGTGTTCGAAGTCCACTGGGCGGCCTTCGGCGTCGTGGGTCAGGCGCTCGATGCGCATGATCGGCGAGCCGGCCTCGACGTTCAGCGCCTGGGTCAAGTCGCTGTCGGCCAGTACTGCGTCGATGGCCAGGTCGGCGTGGCCGAGGGCCAGTCCGCAGTCGTTTTCCAGGATCAGGAAAATGTCGCGGGTTACCAGATCGGCCTTCTCCAGGCGCTCGCCAAGGGCTTTGGGCAGGTAAGTGATTTCCAGCGAAATCGGTTCGCGGTTGATCAGGCGAACCCGCTTGATCTGCGCCACGGTCTCCCCTTCGGCGACCTGCAAGCGATCGGCGACCAGCTTGTCGGCAGCGATGAACTTGAAGCTGCGCAGGCGGTTGATCACCTCATATCCGCGACCGGTCATGGACTCGGCCAGGCCTTGCAAGGTGCTGACGTTCTGGAAGGTTTTCGGCTTGGCGACGAAGGTACCCTTGCCGTGGATTTTGAAGATCAACCCTTCCTTCTGCAGATCGCCGAGAGCCTGGCGCACCGTGATGCGACTGACCTTGAACAGCGCACCGAGCTCGCTTTCGGAAGGCATCTGGCTGTCTTGCGGGTATTCACCGTCGAGGATGCGCGCACGCAACACATCGCGCAGTTGGGTGTGCAGCGGAACGCTACTAAGCGATAGAACGTTATCGGTCATGAAGATCACTTGTCATAACGAGTTATGACGTGATCTTAGAGTTCTAAGGAATGGCTGAGAAATACTGTTTGGGCATAAGGTTAGATGGAGATCAAAAGATCGCAGCCTTCGGCAGCTCCTACAGGTTTATGCGTTCCACCTGTAGGAGCTGCCGAAGGCTGCGATCTTTTGCTTTTACTCAGCCGATGCGCATGGCCCGCAGATCCAAACGACCATCCTTCAGCGGCGGGCACCAGTAGTAGCCGCCGGTGATCGGCCGGCTGATGCGGTACAAGCCGTCAGTGATTCCGTCTTCCAGGCCGCTCATGCGGCGCAGCTGGACTTCGAAGGCGTCGAGGGAAAAACCGAAGGCCAGGAACATCAACCCGGCTCGCTCGCCTTCGATCCATGGCATCGAGCGGCGAACCACGAACGCCTCAGGGGCAAAGCTCTCCTGGGCGGTGCGTTTGACGTGGGCCGAGATCGGTGCGTCGTCGAGTTCTTCGTTATCGCTCAGGCGACGTCCCATGATGTCATCCGTCTCATGGGACGCCATCGCGCGAAAGCCCTTGAGGTCATGCTGCCACTGCTGGAGCGCGGCGAAGCTGCCGCCCACCATGCCTTCGGCGCCCTCACCCACCAGCGCGGCGGCCGCGGCGGCTTCGTCACGGGGGTTTTCAGTGCCGTCTTCGTAACCGGTCAGGTCATGGCCGTCACGGTGACGGAAACCCTCGGTCACTTGCACCAGGCGCAGGGCCGGGGCCAACGCTGCTTCGAAGGCGTGGCTGCGGTTAAGCAGTTCGCCACGGTCGGTACCGTGCAACCAGCACCAGAGTGCCTGTTGCGTCGACGGATTGTCGACGCCGACACCGCTCAGCGCTGGAAACGCCCGCAAGCCTTCGACATGCCCGCCGAGGGCCTTGACCAGGGACTCACCGAAGCCGACCACCGCCGATTTGCCATCCACCAGTTGCGTCAGCTTGTCCAACGCAGCCGGCAGCGCCGCGGCCGATTCCAGGGCGAAGAACATGTGACGGGCGAGAGGCGGAACAGGGGTGGCAAGAATGCCCGGCTGGTAGTGACTCATGTGAACTCCTTATGAAAGAGCGCGGAGTTTAACCTCGGCACCAGCCATTGTGTGCTCCCAAGTCAAAAGATCGCGTTTCACCCCAACGCCGATTGCGGTCTACGCTTGAAGCACAATAATCACACCTTCACCCCTCTATTCTGCCCATCAGCGCTCGATTGCAGTTAAAAAAACTCATCAACAAGGCGTATAACCCTTGAACTGGATTCTTCAACGGCTAGCCATAAGCGCACGGCTGACATTACACACGGGGTAGCGACATGACGACCGCACAGATTCTTGGCAACCTGTTTCCCGACGCCGGCAGCATCCCGGAAAAATACCGTCTCGACGGCCAGACCGAACAACGCGAGTACCTGGTCGATGGCGTGTTGAAAACCTGGCCAGGTCCACTCGCCCAGGTGCGCAGCCCGGTTTACCTGAGCGGCCCTGGCGGCGATGAACAGGTCATCCTCGGCAGCACGCCGTTGCTGGATGCCGCCACCGCCTTGACCGCCCTCGACGCCGCCGTGCGTGCCTATGACCGCGGCCAGGGTTTGTGGCCGACCATGCGCGTGGCCGAGCGCATCCAGCATGTCGAGACCTTCCTGGGGCGCATGCGTGAACAGCGCGACGCGGTGGTGAAGCTACTGATGTGGGAAATCGGCAAGAACCTCAAGGATTCGGAAAAAGAGTTCGACCGTACCTGCGACTACATCGTCGACACCATCAACGCCCTCAAGGAACTCGACCGCCGCTCCAGCCGCTTCGAACTCGAGCAGGACACTCTCGGTCAGATCCGTCGCGTACCGCTGGGCGTGGCGCTGTGCATGGGGCCCTACAACTACCCGCTGAACGAAACCTTCACCACGCTGATCCCGGCGCTGATCATGGGCAATACCGTAGTGTTCAAGCCGGCCAAGCTTGGCGTGCTGCTATCGCGCCCGTTGCTGGAGGCCTTCCGGGACAGCTTCCCGGCCGGGGTGATCAACGTGATCTACGGCAGCGGGCGTGAGACGGTCAGTGCGCTGATGGCCAGCGGTAACATCGATATCTTTGCCTTCATCGGCACCAACAAGGCCGCCAGCGACCTGAAGAAATTGCACCCGCGCCCTCACCGCTTGCGCGCGGCATTGGGACTCGACGCGAAAAACCCCGGGATCGTCCTGCCGGAAGTGGACCTGGACAATGCGGTGACTGAAGCGCTCACCGGCTCCCTGTCATTCAACGGCCAGCGCTGCACCGCCCTGAAGATCCTGTTTGTCCACGAAGACGTGGTCGAGGCCTTCATCGAGAAATTCAACGCCAGACTGGCCACGCTCAAACCCGGCATGCCGTGGGACAGTGGCGTGGCGCTGACACCTTTGCCGGAATCGGGCAAGGTCGATTACCTGCACTCGCTGGTGGCCGATGCCGTGGGCAAGGGCGCGAAAGTGGTCAACCCCAATGGCGGCGAGGCGCGCGCATCGTTCTTCTACCCCGCCGTGTTGTACCCGGTGACGCCGCAGATGCGGGTCTACCAGGAAGAACAGTTCGGCCCGGTGGTGCCGATCGTGCCCTATCGTCACCTGGACACGGTGATCGACTACGTCCTCGAATCGGACTTCGGCCAGCAACTGAGTATCTTCGGCACGAACCCGGTGGCGGTCGGTCGACTGGTCGACACCTTCGCCAACCAGGTCGGGCGCATCAACCTCAACGCCCAATGCCAGCGCGGCCCGGACACCTACCCGTTCAATGGCCGGAAAAACTCCGCCGAGGGCACGCTGTCGGTGCACGACGCCCTGCGGGTGTTTTCGATTCGCACGCTGGTGGCGACCAAATTCCAGGAGACCAACAAGGATCTCATCAGCGAGATCATCAGCGGCCGCAGCTCAAGCTTCCTGACCACTGACTACATCTTCTGAGGAGAGCCGACCTGAGCGCATCCACGGCTCTTCGCCTGCCACCGCTACTGCGCCGGTTACTGCGTCCGCTATTGGACCCGTACCAGCGCTATCGCCACGCGCGGATGATCCATGCCGTGCGCGTGTCGCTCGGGTTGCTGGCGACGATCCTGCTGACCACCGGCATCCACCTGCCCCACGGCGAGTGGGCCTCGGTGACGATGCTGGTGGTGATCGGCGGCTTGCAGCACCATGGCAACATCGGCAAGAAAGCCGCCGAACGGGCCATCGGCACCCTGGTCGGGGCGGCTATCGGCCTGGTCCTGGTGGTGCAACAGTCCTGGCTCGGCATGCCGTGGCTGACCTATTTCGCCATGGCGGTGGTGTGCGGATTCTTCTCGTACCATGCCATCGGCAAAGGCGGATACACCGCGCTGCTGGCCGGTATCACCGTATTCATCGTCGCCGGGCATGGTGACAATCCGGTCACTGACGGGTTGTGGCGTGGGGTGGATATCCTGATCGGCATTGCCCTGGCCCTGGCATTTTCCTTCGCCCTGCCGCTCTATGCGGTCTATTCCTGGCGGTACAACCTGGCAGATGCGCTGCGTGATTGCGCGGCGGTCTACAGTCGTATCATCACCGGCCAATCGGTGACTGGCGACGAACACCTCAGGCTGATGGGGCGACTGAACACCGTGATGGTGCAACTGCGCTCCCTGATGCCATCGGTGTCCAAGGAAGTGAAGATTTCCATGACCGAACTCGATGCCATTCAACGTCAACTGCGCCTGTGTGTCAGCACCCTTGAGATACTGGGCAATACCCGACCGGATGCCGGCGACCTGCAGTCGGCCTTGAAGGCAGAGCATCGACTGATTCGCGTGCAACTGATTGCCATGGCCCGGGCGCTCAAGTCCGGCGTCCCCCACCGGCTGGAGCGCCCCGTGGCGCTACCGATGGTCAGGCTCGATGTGCCGGTCTACAACGCCCTGGACGGTTACCGCTTGTTGACTGAGCAACTGCTTGCCAACATTGGCGAGATGCGCCAGCGACTGGCCAGGACGGCGCCGCGCTGGAACATCTGAAACGCCTTACGAGGTAACGGTGCGCCGCAATTTCAAGCTCCAGCCCTGCTGCATGCCGGCCGCGGCCAGCAGGATTGCGGCCACCCCGATCCATTGCAGCGGTTCCAGGCGATGGCCGAAGGCAAACCAGTCGACGAAAATCGCCGCGATCGGGTAGATGAACGACAGCGCGCCGGTCAATGCCGTCGGCAATTTCTGGATCGCGCCGTACAACAGCACGTACATCACGCCAGTGTGCACGATGCCCAAGGTGACGAGGCTGCCCCAGGCACTCGGTTCCTGCGGCAGGGCCGAAAAGTGCGCGAATGGCGCAAGCAGCAATACGCCGGTGCTGACCTGGACCAACGCAATCAGATGCGGTGGCGTACCGGTCAGGCGCTTGATGATCAACGCGGCAATCGCATAGAGGAACGCGGCGCCCAAGGCCAGGACGATCCCTATCAGGTACTCGTTACCGCTCTCGCCCTCCCCGCCATGTGCGCTGACAATCGCCAGCATGCCGAGAAACGAAACGCCCAGCCATGCCAGTTTCTGCAGGGTGATTTTCTCGTTGAGGAACACCGCCGCCAGCCCCACCAGCATGAACGGCTGGACGTTGTAGACCGCCGTACCGATGGCTATCGAAGCCCGGGAATAAGAGGCGAACAACAACACCCAGTTGCCGACGATCGCCACACCGCTGAGCACCGCCAACAGGAAGGTGGTACGGGTGAGGATGCCAGGGCGAAGAAAGCCGAACGCCGCGCAAATCAGCAGCAGCGCACCGGCCCCGAACAGGCAGCGCCAGAACACCACGTCCAGCACCGGTTGCCCGGACACCAGCACGAACCAGCCGATGGTCCCGGAGATCAGCATGGCGGCGGTCATTTCGAACGAGCCGCGACGTATTGAGTTGTCCATCATCAGACTCCTGTGGTTGATGGGCAAAGTATGCCAATCGACCGGGGTCTGCTCCAGCGCAAAAAGCAGGCTAAACTTCGAATCTGCCTTTTATGCGAAGGCGATTTCGCAAAACTGCCTAATAGAGGTTTTCGCCATGACCGATGACATCGACCAGGTGCTGATCACCGCCTTGATGGAAGACTCACGACGTTCGCTCAAGGCCCTGGCGCAAATCAGCGGCCTGTCCTCACCCAGCGTTGCCGAGCGCCTGCGGCGTCTTGAAGAGCGCGGTGTGCTCAAGGGCTATACCGTGGAAATCGACCCGAAATGCTTCGGTTATCAGCTGCAGGCCATCGTGCGCATTCGCCCGCTGCCCGGCCAGTTGCAGGAAGTGGAACGGCAGATCATGGCGATTCCCGAGTTCACCGAATGCGACAAGGTCACCGGTGACGACTGCTTCATCGCCCGCCTGCATGTACGCTCGATGGAACAACTGGACACCCTGCTCGACCGCCTCAACACTCACGCCGAAACCAACACCGCCATCGTCAAGAAAACCCCGGTCAAGCGACGCCTGCCGCCAATGGCCTAGCCGCCGGTACATTTGCCAAGAACAAAAAAAAACCCGCCGAAGCGGGTTTTTTCAATCATGGCTGGCGATCAATCATCGCGGCTCATGATGCCAAACAGCTGCAACAAGCTGATGAACAGGTTGTAGATCGATACATACAGGCTGATGGTGGCCATGATGTAGTTACGCTCGCCGCCGTGGATGATGGCGCTGGTCTGGAACAGGATGCAGACCGAGGAAAACAGCACGAAGCCCGCGCTGATCGCCAGTTGCAGGCCGCTGATCTGGAAGAAGAAGCTCGCAACCACCGCACCCAGCAACACGAAGAAACCCGCCGTGATGAAGCCACTGAGGAAACTCATGTCCTTGCGCGAGATCAGCACATAAGCCGACAGGCCACCGAATACCAGTGCGGTCATGGCAAAGGCCGAGCTAACCACTTCGGCGCCGCCCTGCATGCCCAGGTAACGGTTGAGGATCGGGCCGAGCAGGAAACCCATGAAACCGGTCAGGGCAAAGGCCGACACCAGGCCCCAGGCGGAATCACGAAGCTTATTGGTGAGGAAGAAAAGGCCGTAGAAGCCGATCAGCACCACGAAAATGTTCGGGTAGCCGACACGCATCTGCTGGGCAACGTACGCCATCACACCACTGAAGGCGAGCGTCAGAGCCAGCAAGCCGTATGTGTTGCGCAGGACGCGGCTAACCTCTAGCTGCTCAGCCTGCACGCTGTTGTTCACTGCGTAATCCTGTTCGCGCATGGCGACACTCCTGTTGGTTTGAAACGTTCAGTCGCAAAGATCATAACAGACGCCCTGTAACAAGCTATGCAGAGAGTTTGACAGTGTGTTTCATTCAGGTATTATGGCGCCCGCAACACAAACGGAGGTGTGGCCGAGTGGTTTAAGGCAACGGTCTTGAAAACCGTCGACTGTAACAGGTCCATGAGTTCGAATCCCATCGCCTCCGCCATCTTATGTATGACAAAGCCCTGATTATTCAGGGCTTTGTCGTTTCCGGGATTTGGATTTCCCTTTCGGTACTTCTGTAAAACAAGGAGGTTGCATGAACAACATGGACACGATGAAGCTGATGCTTATGCTGCTGGCCAGCACGACCAGTTGCGCTGCACTGGCCGCCGAAAAAACCTTTGCGCTGACCGCATTCAGCAGTGTTGAGGTCCGGCAGGGAGTGAACCTGTCGATCAAATGCGCTGCAACGTCATCAATGGTGGTCTCAGGCTCTGCCGATACGCTGAACAAGCTCCAGGTGACGACAGACAACAAGGCGTTATTTCTGGTGAATGACGCAGCGAAACATGTTCGCGTCGTCTCCCCTACCCTGGATATCACGCTATATACCAGCGCGCCACTGACGGGGTTGACGGGAAAAGCGGGGGTAAAAATCGTGGCACCTGCCTGTGCCGTCGATCCGTCCAGGCTGACGGTGGCAGGCAGCATGGGCACTGACATCCAGATCGAGGGCAAGACAGGTGAACTGGTCCTTGACCTGGCGACGGGCAGCACCTTTAACAAAAAACCGTTGCCCTTCATTGCGGATGTGGCCAAGGTGCGCATGAGCATGGGGGCGGCATCGTCCCTGTGCCATATCCCCCGGATCAACGGCAACCTGTCTGCCGGCGCACGTATGTCTGTGAGTCCATCGGCTCAGGTCGACAACAGCGCCACAGGCGCCTACGCCAGCGAAATTTCAACCTCTGAGTGTTTGTAAACGGCAGGAATGAACAGGCCACTCTCCGCTTGATGGAAAACGGGACGAATTGTTCCGTTTGTGGCCCCCCTCCTTTTACACTCCTTTACACCCTTCACAGCCTTACATCTGTAAAAGTTCAACCGAGCGCTTTGGACGCGGGCCCCCTGCATCCCCCGGCACCGTTAGCCTGGCGGTGGCGGATACGACGCCTGCCCGCAAACCCTCAAAGCAGCCACTCAATGGCAAAATCCGCTTACCCAGATCATTTCGGAGATCACAATGCTTCGCGTGTTTGAACGAAGGCTCGATCCATTCCCTCCCGACGAAGCACCGCCGCCGCCTGTCGGCCTGATGCGGTTCCTGTGGGCCTGCACGCGCGGCGCCCGCGGTTATATCCTTGCGTTGGCGCTGCTCAGTGCCAGTGTGTCGATCTACGAAGCCTGGTTATTTTCCTTTCTTGGGCAGGTCGTGGACCTGCTCTCGACCTGGCAGGCCGGTGGCGATGCGAACGGGCAGGAAAGTTCTGTGCTGTGGGGTATCGCGACAGTGTTGGTCACCAGCATTGGGCTGGTGGCGCTACGTACCATGGTGCAGCACCAGATATTGGCCATCAACCTGCCGTTGCGGCTGCGCTGGGACTTCCATCGACTGATGCTGCGGCAAAGCCTTTCGTTCTTTTCCGATGAGTTCTCCGGTCGGGTCACCACCAAGGTGATGCAGACTGCACTGGGCGTGCGCGAAGTCCTGTTCACCCTTATCGAAATCGCACCCGGAATTGGCGTTTATTTCATTGCGATCATCGCACTGGCCGGCGGCTTCGCCCTGAAACTCATGCTGCCTTTTATTGCCTGGGTCGCGTTGTTCGGGCTGGCCATGCTGTACTTTGTGCCGCGCCTGGGGCGAGTCGGGCAGGAACAGGCCCATGCGCGATCGTCGATGACGGGGCGTATTTCAGATGCCTATAGCAACATCACCACCGTGAAACTGTTCTCGCACTCCAATCGTGAAGCGCATTTTGCGCGCGCGGCAATGGAGGACTTCAAGCAAACCGGCTTCCGCCAGATGCGCCTGGTCAGCCAGTTCGAGATCGTCAACCAGGCGCTGGTGGTGATGTTGATCATGGCCGCTGGCGGCTATGCCCTGTGGCTCTGGCACCAGGGCGAGGTCGGCGCGGGAGCGGTGGCGGCAATTACGGCCATGGCGTTGCGTATCAATGGCATGTCGCACTGGATCATGTGGCAGATGGCTTCGCTGTTCGAAAGCATCGGCACCGTGCAGGATGGCATGGCAACCCTGACCCGAGGTCCCAAGGTGCAGGACGCGCCGAACGCTGGCGTACTGGTGCCCTCTGGCGGCGCGGTGACCTTTGACAACGTGAGCTTCAACTACAACGGTGAACGCCAGGTGCTCGACGGATTGAGCCTGACTATCCACCCAGGCGAAAAAATCGGCCTGGTGGGCCGTTCCGGCGCAGGCAAATCGACGCTGATCAATCTGCTGCTGCGCTTCTATGACGTCGACAGCGGTGAGATTCGCATCGACGGGCAAAACATCGCTCAGGTGACACAAGACAGTCTGCGGGCCGCTATCGGCATGGTCACCCAGGATACGTCCCTGCTGCACCGCTCGATTCGCGACAACATCGCCTACGGCCGCCCGGACGCGACCGACGCCCAGGTGCGCAGCGCCGCGATTAATGCCCAAGCCGACGGTTTCATCAGCCAACTGAGTGATCGGCAAGGCCATAGCGGCTATGACACCCTGGTGGGTGAGCGCGGCATCAAGCTCTCGGGCGGCCAGCGCCAACGCATTGCCATCGCCCGGGTGATGCTCAAGAACGCGCCAATTCTGTTGTTGGACGAGGCCACGAGTGCCCTGGATTCTGAAGTTGAAGTCGCCATCCAGGAAAGCCTCGATGAAATGATGCAGGGCAAGACCGTCATCGCCATCGCCCATCGGCTGTCGACGATTGCGGCCATGGATCGACTCATTGTCATGGACGAGGGACGTATCATCGAACAGGGTACCCATGCGCAATTGCTGGCAAAAAACGGCACCTACGCGCGGCTGTGGCAGCATCAAAGTGGTGGTTTCCTGGGAGAGGATCAGGGGGTGGCTGAGGCGATGGATCAGGCGTGAGAGTGAATGGCGAGAGCGAACGCCGCCGATGGTCGTAGCATCTCGCCTGCCACCGGCCTGTGGCTAAGCTTAATGAATCGGGGAGAATTGAAACCTGGGTACTCCCAAAGGAGACGATCATGTATGCGGTAATAAGAACCTACCTCGGTGCAGGAGCCAAACAGCTTTTCGACCTTTTGGAACAGCGCCAGACCGACGTCGAAGCGCTCCTGCGGACAGTGCCTGGCCTCGTCAGCTACACACTGCTCAATACCGGGGATGGTGGGACCTCAGTGACGGTTTGCACGGACAAGGCCGGCAGCGATGCGAGCTTGAAAGTTGCACGCGAATGGATTCAGAAAAATGCATCGAATATCCACGCGAACCCGCCGATCGTGACGGAAGGTCCGGTGATTGTGCAGATCAATTAGCGCGTCCTTGCGACTGATCTCAATCCTATCGAAATCAAGCCCCGAAAAAATCGGGGCTTGATGATTCAGACAGCATCAGGGTTTGCGTCCTCCACCTCCGCTCATCCCGTCATCTTTGCGTCCCATATCAGACTTATCGCGATCATCGGCAAAATTACCGCCGCGTCCGCTTCCTTGCCCAGTGCTGGACGATTGGTCAGCCCTGTTGCCTTGTTGTCCGCCTGAAGCCTGGCCGCCTTTCTGGCCTGGCTTGGTCATATTTTCCTTATCATCGGCAAATTCGCCTCCGCGATTGCCTTGCCCGCCTCCGGACATGCGATCGTTATCGCGCGATTGTTGCCCGCCGGAAGCCTGACCACCTTTTTTGCCGGCTTCATTGGTCTTGTCCCAGTCGCTGCCGGGATTTTTATTTCCTGTATTGGCCATTTTCATTCACCTCTGCATCGTTGGTACGAGCTTGGGCCCGTATACGTCGGAGGACGCACAAAACAGAAAGTTTGAACCGAATTATCGTACTTGCGACGAGTGGATCCGGGCATTTGGTTCAATTGGAATTGCGCTCATTCGATGGATGGCGAGCATCGGATAGAGCGGCAATCTGCGAGGGTTTCAAGATCAACCGCTCGATGTTTACTAGACTTGATAACGCGTGGAAGTCCTCCAGGCATCATCCAGGTAGTCTATCGATGACTGAACATATCGTGCATTTTCATTGCCAGATCGATCAGGGAACGACTGAGCGCTTCCGGGACTGTTGCCTCGAAGCCATCGATGAAGGCGCCACCTCCCTACTCCTCAATCTGTCTACGAGCGGCGGTAGCACCAACTTTGGATTCACCCTCTATACGTTCCTGAAGTCACTGCCGGTACCGCTGTGCGCAATCAACGCGGGTAACATCGAATCCATGGGCATCATCATGTTCCTGGCGGCAGGCCGGCGCATCACCTCCCCTCACTCACGCTTCCTGATCCACCCGATGAACTGGTACTTCAGCCAGAAATCGGTCGACCACCAGCGCCTGCGCGAATACCTGTCGAGCCTTGATAACGACCTTGCGCGTTACGTGCAGATTTTCACCCTCGAAACGGCTGAGGCAGAGACCAAGCTCGACATTTTCCATTGCCTTTCGGCGGAAGAAAAAGTCATCGCTGCACACGAATCCCTGGCCTATGGCATTGCCCATGAGATGAAGCAGATGATGTTCGCTGACGATGTCAAGCATTGGAAAGTCAGCGGTGGATGAACCGGGTGCAATGGTTCCGCCATGGACGGGCGTCCCGTGCGCGATGCTGCCTGTTGCTGAACCCCTGGGCGCGGACGGACTGATTCGCAAGGCGATGATCTACGCCAACATCATCGGCTGTGACCTCGGCCCGAAGATCACCCCCATCGGCAGTCTCGCCACCCTCCTCTGGCTGCACGTGCTCGAACGCAAGGACATGCGCATCACCTGGGGCTACTACTTCAAGGTTGGTATCCACACATCCTGCTGTTGTACGGCTCGACCCGCGAACGCTCGTTCAGCCGCCTGCTGGTCGAAGAAGCCCAGCGCCTGCTGGAGCATTTCGGCGCAGAGACGCGCATCTTCAATCCGTCCAGTTTGCCGCTGCCCGACGATGCTCCTGCCGCCCACCCCAAAGTCCAGGAGCTGCGCGAACTGTTGCAGTGGTCCAAAGGCCAGGTCGGGTGTTCGCCGGAACGCCATGGCGCGATGTCGGCCTTGTTCAAGGCGCAGATCGACTGGGTTCCCCTGGAACTCGGTGCCGTTCGCCCCACCCAGGGCAAGACGCTTGCAGTGATGCAGGTGTGTGGCGGCTCGCAGACGTTCAACGTGGTCAATCAGCTTCTTCGGCCATAATGACCTGTCATGCACAGCCATCGGCGGGAACCTTTCAGATGATCTCGATTGAACTGCACGCGGCCCAACGCGACGAACTGCAGACCATTGAAAACCTGATGCAGTTCTACACCTATGATTTCAGCGAGTGGGTGCCACTGAAGCTGGGTGAGCATGGCTTCTTCAATATCCTGCCCCTCTCGGACTACTGGCGAAAACCCGCGACCCAGGCATTTCTGATCCGGGTCGATGGGGAATTGGCCGGGTTCGTCACCGTGGATGACGAAATCCACATGCCCGATGCCCGCTACAACATCGGTTATCTGTTCGTCAGTCGGGGCTTTCGTGGCCAGGGCGTCGCCAGGTTTGTCGTGTCCACCCTGTTGAACCGACTCCCCGGTCGATGGCAAATTTTCCATGTCGAAGCGAACCAGCCGGCACGGCTGTTCTGGGCGGCGGTGATTCCTGAGGCGACGCAAAACCGGTTCAGCGCTCATCAACTGTACATCCAGGGGTTGCCGTGCACTGTTTACTGTTTTGAGAAAGCGTAAGCCCTGTCCCTGTAGGAGCGAGCATGCTTGCGAAAAACCTCAGGGCACTGCGGGGTGTCAGGCTCCCCGCGTCATCGTTGACCTCCATCGCGAGCATGCTCGCTCCTACACGGGGGGAGAGAAAGACCTCCCGCCTAATTCCAAATCGGCTTTGTCAGACAATATGTAGTGACTAAAAATATTCACTACAAAACCGTTGACGCCTTCGATTTGCCCTTGCATGATGCAGACGTCTCCCCGATCGGGAGTACTGGTAACACGCTTGAGCAAGCTCGTCTGACCGCCGAGCTGTTTTTTCCGGATACACGCTGCCCACAAGGCAGATTGAAGAAGCTGACCTGGCCTGAACGTCCAGTACAAGGGCGAGAAGCGCTGGCGATCCATCCTCATGATGCTTGTGGCCGACCCTGAAAACGTCGGCAGGGGCCAAAGGTTATCGCCGCTTCTCTTCGTTGTGACGCTATTGCGTAGCAGTTATTCAACACGACTACATGCAACAGACGCGGGACCCCGTCGATTTCGGCGGACGACTGCTGACGTCCTGGTTTCGGTGCCAGGGATCAACTAACCGATGGGCTACATGTATTAGCGAATCAACTTTGAAAGATCACCAAATGGTCAAGGGGGCTTTATCATGAATCTGAACAATCAACCAACTATCGAAGAACTGGCTCGCATGTTCGCGGCGCAAAAAGACAGCCACGACAGCCATATCCTGTGGATCAGCAAATCGGGCCAGGTGCATATCGACTGCCTGTCGCCACATGCCCACGAAGCGGAGTTCGACCAGAACAACCAGAACCTGCTGGCCCGATTGAAAATGTACCGTCGCGGCCATGGCTATGTTGGCAAGAAGGCCGCAGCCGACAAGGACTTCATCGGTAATGTCCTGCAAACGCTTAAACAGGCCTGGGACTCGCTGCAGGGCCAGAACGAAGTTCGGGTGATTGACCGGTTCTACTGATAATCCATAGCCATAAGAAGTCCCCTCTCAAGTTTTTTGAGCGGGGACTTTTTTGTTTACTACGTAAAATCAAGCAAGGTAGCGAAGCAGCAGTCCGTTTTGCCCGTAACCCGTGTCCAGTTTTCCATTGAGAAGAAACACGTAAACATGACGACACGCTCACCGTTCACGTTGGCGTTGCCCGACAACACAAGTTTATCCTCACAAACTTGCACCATGCGAAGGATGACTGATGGATATTCCGAATGTCGGGTATCTACGTAATATTTACCCCGTTGAAACTCGGATCAGGTTGACCATTTTTCAGCAGACGTATGAGAAGCCCCCCATACACCATCAAGATCTTTTCATCGGCAGATATCAGAAGGGGGTCGACGGGTCGCCGTCGATTAATAGCTCACCCTTAAAATCGTCGGAACCTGGGGATTCGTCAGGCAGTGGGATGACTGATTTCCATGGTGACTACACGGGTTCAGCCCCGGAGCTTTATTAAGTCGGCGAAAAGCATGGCGCGTCTACTGTCAAACTTGACAGTAGACAACCCCACCTTTTGCAGAGAAAACCGTAAAGGTGCCTCTCACGTTCGAACAATATAAAGATGCTGCGACAGGCCTTTTTTAGCGTTTGATGCCCAGATCTATTTGGGTCATGCGACTGCGAATGGTGAACACACCATCACCTGAAAGAATTGCACTGCGCGCAAATAGCCGCCCGCTCTCCCAATTCGACAGGCCCAGCTCCGGCTTGTTGAGTGCGTACTGACCATCGACCCAACGGGTGATCCCGTTGCCGACAAAAGGCGCGTTGACCGCGTTGTAGAAGCGTTCCTGAGTCGCTGCAGCTTCGCTGAGCAGCGACACGGTGAACTGCGGGCTGTAGCGATTGAACAAGGCGATGGCGCTGTCCAGGTCGTCGACGATCTTCAGGCTGACTTCGGGGGTTTCTTCCCACTCCCACTCGCGACCCAGTTGATCTTCCGGCAACGCTTCGGCCAGTGCTTCGGTGCGGTAGCCTTCGGCGCGGTAGACCTCGACGCTGGCGGTTTGCCAATCCGCCGGCAGGAACGCTTCGCTGCCTTCCACGATGTGCAACTTGCAGCCCTGCCCCCGTGCCTTGCCTGCCTGTTGCAGCGCATCGAGAAACAGCGGCACCAGGTCAGCGGCGCGGTCGCGCTGGATAAGGCAGACGTTCAGGGTGTTGCAGACCTTGCGGTCCAGGGAGTTGCGCACCACAGCGGCGAAGCGCGTGGCATCTGCGTCGATGTCGGCGATCAACCAGGCACCACCGGTGCCATGGAGGCTGACGGCGGTGCCGGCCTGTTGCGCGATGCTGCCCAATTGACTGACGGCGCGCCCCGAACCACGGGCGACGGCCAGGGACAGACGGCGGTCGGCGAACATCGCCCACCCGGCGGCGTGATTGACGCTTTCCACCAACGACACCGCACCGGCTGGTAATCCGGTGGCGTTCAATGCCGGGTTCAATGCGTGAGTGACGATGGCCTGGGCCGTGCCCAACGCGTCGCTGCCAATGCGCAGCACCGCGGTGTTACCGGTGCGCAACACACCGGCGGCATCGGCGAAGACATTCGGCCTGCCCTCGAAGACGAACGCGACGATACCCAGCGGCGAGACCACCTGTTCGACTTTCCAGCCGTCGTGCTCAACGCAACTGATCACTTTGCCGCGGGTGGCCGATGCATCGCGCCAGGCGCGCAGGCCGGCAATCATGTCGCGACGCATGCGCTCATCGGCCAGCAAACGCGTGGTCGAGCGGCCACGAGCCTTGGCCCGCTCGATGTCGGCCAGGTTTGCGGCCTCGATCAAGGCCCAGCACTCAGGCGTCTCCAGGCGTTGGGCAAACTCATCGAAGAAGGCGCTGATGGCCTGGTCCGACACCGTCGACATCGCCTTGAACGCCGCTTCGGCACGTTCGATCGCCACCGCTGCCGCTTGCTGGTCAGCCACCGGAATCAGCAACAGTTCGCCGCTGACCTGCTCCACCAACAGGTGGTCACCGGGCGCAAAGCGTGCCGCCAGTTCGGGGCTGACCACAGTGACACGATTACCGGCGAAAGGGATCGGCGTGCCAGCGACTAGACGTTCGAGCGCAAGAGACATGAAGCGGTATCACCATGCAATGGGCGGGCAGAAAATGTATAGCAAAAGCCGCCGAGCGTCATCCGCCACAGCCCTGCGCCGATAATCGCAAACCCGCCGGTGCCAGCCTGGCCCACCTACGCTTAAAGCGTACCCCCGCGTTTGCTGTTTCGAAGGAGGCCGTCATGAGCAACGAATTCAGAAGCCATGGCGCAGCCCTTGACGACGAAGGTCTGGAAAACGCCCTGGACCTGGCCAAAGTCAGCGCTGCACAACTGTGGGCTGTTCTGGCAGTAGAAACCTCCGGCAACGGATTCTTTTCCGATCGCCGTCCGAAAATCCTTTTCGAGCGTCACGTCTTCAGCCGCTTGACCCACCAGGCGTTTGACGCACAACACCCCGATATCAGCAGCAAAAGCCCTGGCAACTATGGTGCGTCGGGGGACCACCAGTACGACCGGCTCAACCAGGCGATCGAGCTTGACCGCAATGCGGCGCTGCAAAGCACGTCGTGGGGGCTGGGCCAGATCATGGGGTTCAACTTCGCTTCCACCGGTTCTGCAGACGTTGAATCGATGGTCAGGCGCATGGTCCTGTCAGAGAACGAACAACTGTTGTGTATGGTCGGCACGTTGATCGGTGGCGGCTCCATCGCCGCGCTACGGGCCAAGGATTGGGCGAACTTCGCCCGTCGTTACAACGGCCCCAACTACGCCATCAACAACTACGACGTGCGGCTCAGTGCCGCGTATCAGAAGTTCTCTTACGGCGGAACGCCCGACCTGAGGATTCGCACCGCGCAAACCTACCTGACGTACCTGGGCTGGCACCCCGGCACGATTGACGGCATTGTCGGCAAACAGACCCGGGATGCGATGAACCTGTATCAGGCCAAAGAAGGCCTGGAACTGACCACGGTGCTCGATGACGAGACGCTGGCGCATCTGCGCAGCCGGGTTCTGGCGTTGCCGCTCTGACTTGATGCCCACAAAGGTCCCTGTGGGAGCGGGCCCGCTCCCACATTTAAATGCATTCGAACTGAACGTATCAAAGTGTGTACAGACCCGCCCCTGACACACCAGGCCTTCAAATTCCCGTGCCAACGACATACCGCAGATACACCCGGTTGATGAAATACCTCTCAACGGCCCCCCCGGTCCGACATCCCTGTCTTGAAGGAGATCAACCATGAACGCCACTATTTCATCGGCCGTGAAAGGCCTGCACCTGAACCTTGACCGTGCCGGCAGCTGGATCGCGCCACTGTCCTTGCGGGTGTTCCTCGCCTGGGAGTTCTTCGAGTCGGGCCTGGAAAAATTCAATGGCGAAAACTGGTTCGCCGACATCCAGGACCGCTTCCTGTTCCCGTTCAACCACCTGCCGGCCACGCTGAATTGGGAACTGTCGATGTGGGTCGAGCTGATCTGCGCGCTCGCCCTGCTGGTGGGCCTGGCCACACGCTTCTCGGCGATCAGCCTGATCGTGGTGACCATCGTCGCGACCGCCGCGGTGCACTGGCCGGCAGACTGGTCGACCTTGAGCGAACTGGCCCAGGGTTACTCCATCAGCAACAAAGGTTTTGGTAACTTCAAGCTGCCGCTGATTTATCTCGCCGCCCTTGTGCCGTTGCTGCTTTCGGGTCCTGGCAAGTTCAGCGTCGATGCGTTGCTGGCCCGGATTTTCTGGCGCCGCAACCAGCACTGAAACAACGGAGTACTGCCTTACCGCCTTACTGTAGGAGCGAGCATGCTCGCTCCTACAGTGGATCTACCTTTTCCACTGTCTCCGGATGCGCACTGCGTTCATGCACATGGGCATGCGGGGTGCGGTCGATCAGCAGGCTGAGCAGTTCCGGACGGCTGTAGTGGCCGCGCGAATCCATCATGCGCTTGCGCTTGTCGATCAGGCTCATGTCGAGGTCGACGATCACCTCGCCTTCACCCTCGGTCAACGCACCCAGTACCACGCCATCCGGGCTGATGATCGCGGTGTAGCAACCGCCGGAAATCGGCCCGATCGGGCAGCCGGTGTCGGCCATTATCTGCGCCTGTTGCTCAGGGCTGAGCCAGGCGGTGGAGTTGACCACGAAGCACGCCGCTTCCAATGCGTGCTGGCGGATACTGACTTCCATCTGTGAGGTGAACAGCGGGCCGGCAAACGAGCCGGGGTACATCGAGGCGTGGATCTGTTCGCCATCGGCCATCAAGGCGTAGCGGGCCAGCGGGTTGTAATGTTCCCAGCACGCCAGTTGGCCGATGCGCCCCACCGCGCTGTCGGTGGCGCGCAGGCCGGACCCGTCGCCCATGCCCCAGATCATGCGTTCATGGTAAGTCGGGGAGATCTTGCGGCGGCTCTGGATCAGTGAGCCGTCGGCGTCGAACAACAATTGGGTGTTGTACAACGTACCGCCATCTCGTTCGTTGACACCGATGGACACGACCATGCCGGCCTCTCGGGCGGCAGCGCCAATGGCATCGGTCGCCGCCGACGGCACCGTCACGGCCTGGTCCAGCAGCTTGAGATGTTCGGCGCCCATGGCAAAGGGCGCCTGGACGAACGAGAAATACGGGTAGTACGGCACGACGGTTTCGGGAAACACGGCGAACTGCACGCCCTGCTCACCCAGCTCGAGAATTTTCTCGACGACTTTGTTGACGGTGCCTTCACGGCTGTGGAGCACGGGGCTGATTTGTACGGCGGCGGCTTTGACAAAGGTCATGGCGGCGATCTCATTGAGGGAATGGGTTTCAACGAGACAAATATTACGAAAATAATATTGTGACTTGAATGTCGTATACACCACCTTTTAGGTCATCAACCTCGATTGGCCCGCTGAATCACCTGGGGCGGTTGCCCGAAAGCTCGCAGGAAAGCCCGGCGCATTCGCTCCCTGTCACCAAAGCCGGTTTCGGTTGCCACCACATCGATCGAGTGCCGGCCGGTTTCCATCATCAACCGCGCGGCCTCCACCCTCAGGCTTTCGATAGCCTTGGCCGGCGATTGCCCGGTTTCGGCATTGAACACTCGGCTGAATTGTCGCGGGCTGAGATTGGCGGCGTTGGCCAGTTCCTCAACCGACAAATCGGACTTCAGGTTCTGCTTGGCGTACGTCAATGCTGCCTGGATGCGATCGGTCCTGGGCTGCAACTCCAGCATGACCGAAAACTGCGACTGCCCGCCCGCCCGGCGGTGATACACCACCAACTGCCGGGCGACCCGGCGCGCGACTTCCGCGCCCAGATCGATTTCCACCAGGGCCAGCGCCAGATCGACACACGCGCTCATGCCGGCGGCGGTCCAGATATTTCCGTCGTTGATAAAAATCCGGTCTTCCTCAACCTTCACCTTCGGAAACGCCCGCTGCAACGACGCCGCATGACACCAGTGGGTGGTTGCTCGCCGGCCATCGAGCAAACCGGCTTCGGCCAGGGCAATGGCACCGGTGCAGATCGAACCCAGGCGGCGGGTGCCCTGGCTGGCATGGCGCAAAAAGTCCACCAGCCCTTTCGATGGCGGGCGAATCAAGTTATCGCCCATGACCAACAGCGTATCGAACGAACACGGGTCAAATGGCTTGGTCTCCACAGCGAACCCTGCGGAGGTTTGCACCATGCCGCCGTGTTCGGACACCAGGACAATGCTGTACACCGGTTCATCGGCCGCACTGTTGGCCAGTTCGAATGTGGCACACATGGCCAGGCCCAGAACCTGGAAACCGGGGTAAACGATGAGTCCGATGCGATGCATGGCGTTCGTCCAGAATGACCTTAAAGGAGGCATGACCGATTATTCAGCCAGAGCACCGCACTGTACACCTGCCGCCGTAGTGCGGGTGAATAGCCGATCGACGGCAATTCGGTCAGGCAATCGTTCATTCAGGCCATTCCCCTTCATTTATTGGGTCTATACATAACAGTACACAGTTGGCCGCAAACAAGAGGCACAGGCCATGGACAGCAAGGATTCGGGCACAAATCTGGCCCTCTGGTTGCCAGGCAGTGCAGTCATCCTGAGTCTGGTGGTATCGATGTTCGCCCTCACCCGCGAACCCTTCCTGGAGCCGCGCCCCATCGGTGCCCAGTTCCAGGCACAACTGCCCATCGAGGCCCGGTTGTGGCAGGACCCTTTCGACGCGGTGGAGCGTTATCGCAAGAAGCTTGCCGACAGCAAGAACCCGGACGCCGAGAACGTTTGCAGCCCCGACCTCTCGCCCCTGAGCGCAGGACAATCGGCGCCCGACATCATGGTCGCGCTGGTCGAGGGTGGCCCCTACGCCGATGAAGTCGAACGGCGCCGGCGCATTCGCTATGCCTTGCTGGCCGGGTTCAAGAATTCCCACCGGGTGCCGGATCAGGAGCAGTACATCCACTGCCTGAAGCTGGCCGCCAACCTGTCACTCGAGGCACCGCAGAAAAACGCTTTCGTCGATACGCCCTACGAAGTGTTCGTGTCCAATCCGTTCGATCCACCGCAGGCGCTTGAAGGCAAGCCCGCACCCTCCGACCGAACGATCGTGTTCTGGTTGAAACAGGACGCGCTCGGCTCGATGCCGCTGCAACAGCTCGAAACGCTTCGTGACAGCCTGAAAAAAAAAGTCGCCATGGCCTGCACGCCAGCACCTTGCATCGAACCCTCGGCCAATGCCGTCTTGAAGGTCATAGGCCCCTCGACCTCGACCGTGCTGCGCGACATGTTCCAGGACCAGGACATCGGCAAGGCCTCGCCGAACATCGAAATCTATTCGCCGCTGGCCACGGCCGACAACGAGACACTGGATCGTGGCTACCAGAAGCTGTCGCCGCCGCTGGCCAACCGCGAGCCGATGAAGCTGCTGCGCACCGTCAGTGACGATGGCACCATGACCCAACTGATGCTTGAAGAACTGAAGCTGCGCCGCGTCGACCCGGCCGCCGGCGTGCGTTGCAGCGAAGGCAAACTGAGCCGGATCGGCTCACCCTGCACCGGCAATCTTCGCCGCAGCGCCAACCGCATCGCGTTGATTTCCGAGTGGGACAGTTTCTACAGCCGTGCCCTGATCGAAAGCTTCAAGCTGCAGGTGGCCAGGGACGCCCGACTCGGCGACGGTGAAAACCATAAGGGTGCCGTCGACCAGTGGATCTTGCGCTTCAGTTACTTGCGCGGGCTCGACGGGCGTCTGCCGGAAGAATCAGCGAGCACCGATAAAACCGCCAGCTACGATGCCAGCAAAAACGCCCGTGGCGCATCCGCCATCGACCTCAGCCCGCTGGAGAAATCCGACGGCAACTCCCAGCTCGATTATCTGCGACGCCTCGCCGACCACATCGCCAGCGAAGACGCGGCCTATCGACGCGATGGCGAAAGTGGCATCGGCGCCATCGGTATCCTGGGTGTCGATGCCTACGACAAGCTGCTGGTGCTGCAGGCCCTCAAGAGCCGAATGCCTTACAAACTGTACTTCTCCACCGACCTTGACGCGCGCATGCTGCAACGGGGCCAGGCGCAAACCACGCGCAACCTGATCCTCGCCGCACCCTATGGCCTGACGCTGACTCGCGCCCTGCAACAGGACGTGCCGCCATTTCGCGACAGCCTGCAAAGTGCCGTGTTCATTTCAGTACTGGCGGCCTTGGCGCCGCAATCCTTTGATGCCAAGCGCGCGAAATTCGACTATTCCAAATCGGAGCTGCTCTCGCCGGGCATCTACGAAGTGGGCATCAGTGGCTTTATTCCCCTGGCCACGCGACTGGGCGCCTCACGCCCGACCAGTTGCCAGGCGCCCACCCAAGCCCAGTCGGAGCGCGGTGTGCTGCCCCACGATCTGATGGCGTTGCGCTGCCTGCAAGATCCCTCGCCGCCGCCCTACCCTGAGCCCTCCCAGTCACTGCGCGAGCGTTTCAAACACAGCCAATCGTTCTTTTGGGCCGGACCTTTGACACTCACCCTGCTGAGCATCGCTGCGTTCATTCTCTGGTGGCGCATCGAGGGCCCCCAGGACGAACACGACACACGCCTGGCGTGGGTGCGCGGCGTGCCTATTACGCTGTTCATGGTCGCGGCGGCCTGCGCCTTCATTGCCACGCGCTACTGGCATGCGGAATTCCTGTGGTTCACCTTCGTGCTGGTGCTGCTGGGCATCCTGTCGTCGAACCTGCTCCGTCGCTCCACGCGGCGATTGGCACTGGCCCAGGACGCGACGTCGAGTGTGACCCCAGGTTCATACGATGCCTGGGCGTGGTACTTCGTGGTCCCGCTGGTGGTGTTCATTCTCGCGTTGATGCTGGCGTACCAGATGCGCAGCACCTTGACCGACAACGGCCTGGGCGAGCCGATGTTCTTGCTCGAAGGCATCAGCGCCTGGCCGACCGTAGCATTGCGCCTGCTGGCCGTGCTGATCTCGCTCTCGGCGTTGACCTGGGGGTGGCGCAAGCTGCGCATCAATCGCGCGGAGATCGAAAGTGCCTTCCATCTGCGCCTGCACATGCGCAAATACCAGACAACCCTGTGGGGCCAGGTACAGCGATTGATCCGCCGCGGCAAAGGCTGGAGCCTGCGCCGCTGGTGCAATGAGCTTGGCCATTGGCTGTTGCTGATTTTCTTCCCGCTGATGAGTGCCAACGAAGACTGGTCGAAGTCCTGCGCGGCCGCCCAGGCCCGCTGCACGGACGGACGCAAGATGATCGTCATTGCGCGCTTCTGGGGTGAGCACTGCATCTGTGGTTCATTCGGTGCCCGTCTGTTGCGGGCGTTACTCGCTACCTGGGCCTACGTCGTGATCACCAGCGTGTTGTTCGTGATCTGGCCGATGGAAGGCACGCCCGTGCGCGGTGCATCGGACTGGTGGATGTTGAACTGGCTGATTCCGACGCTGACGTTCCAGGTGCTGGTGTTCTGGGTCATGGATGCCAACCTGTTGCTGACGCGCTTCATCCGTCATCTGAGCGAGCACCATGCGATCTGGCCAGGGACGTTGCAGGCCGAACACAAGAAAATCTTCGGCATGCTCAAGCATCCCTGCATCGACGAGTGGGTGGATCTGCAACTGATCGCCAAGCGTACGTCGGCGGTCAATCGGCTGATCTACGCACCGACCGTGGTGCTGTTGATCCTGCTGGCCTCACGCAGCAGCCTGTTCGACAACTGGCCAACACCGCCAGGGCTGATGATTTCCTACCTGCTGACCGCGTTGCTGCTGCTCGGCTCTGCGCTCACCCTGCGTCGAGCCGCGGAAAAGGCCCGCACGGTGGCCTTGCAACGAATCGACGCCTATTTACTGGAAACACCGGAATCGACGCCGGGCTATGCCAAGTTCAAGATGATTCGCGAACGGGTTGCAACGCTCAACACCGGTTCGTTTTCGCGCTATTCCGAGGATCCGTTGATTCGTTCACTGCTGCTGTCACTGACCGGTATCGGCGGCTCGGCGATTGTTGATGCGTTGAATTATGCGAAGTTTTAATCAGTTGCTGTTCACAAGTAGGGGACGGGGTGTATATCCATTGCTGCGGTAACGGCCACTTAGGGTTTCGCCCTTACGGCGAGTCACTTTCGAAAAGCGCGAAAGTAACCAAAGCGCTCTTGCCCCACCACTCGGTGCCTCGCTAAGGCTCGGCATGCCCAGAACGAAGGCATTGCTCCGCTNNGGGTCGGGTACACCCGCAAAATCAGGTCGGCTGTCAGGCCGCCTCGCTTTGCTTGTGATCGTTCCCACGCTCTGCGTGGGAATGCCGCCAGGGACGCTCCGCGTTCCGTTGACGACACATGACGTGAGCCGTGCGCAAGAATGACGCGGAGCGTCACAGGATGCATTCCCACGCAGAGCGTGGGAACGATCAATCCAAATATACATGAGCTTCGCTAGGGCACGGACACTTGCACCTGCGGATCAGCCCACGAAAACCGATACACCGTCGATGACGCTTGCGCATGACACAACCCATTATCCGCATCCGCCCCGACAATCGACCATTGCGCCCGGGAGTTCTCCCCCAGTTCCCGCGCAGCCTCGGGCTTGAAGCAGCGGTCCAGCACGTCGTCCGGCACCAGGGCGTAGTCATGCGAGTGTTCGCGCAGCCATTGCGCGGCTCTTTCGACGGTGGAGTCGAGCATACCGAAGTGCACGATCGGCTGCCGGGCGAACAGCCAGTGCCCTTCGCTCCAGTTGACAAGGACCAGGTTCGCGCCATGGGTCATGCTGTTGGCCTGGGCCATGAGCGTTTGATTGGGATTGACCCCATCCCTGACCGGTTCGACGAAACCCCGGGCGAACCACAGCACGAACCAGGTCGCGACCAATGCCGGGAACACTCGTCGCAAGCGCGGGCGCTGCCTGAACCAACGCTGCAGCAACCAGGGCACCAGCGGCGCTGCCACCAGGACCAGCGCTGGCAATGCCGGGTAGATATACAACTTGCGCTTGCCGCTGCTGATACAGAAAAACAGCACCACCAGCGCCACCCAGCCGAGCAACACCAGCACCCGGCCATCGCGCTTTTGCAGCTGGCGGCGCCAGGCCGGCACCAGCCACGGGAACACCAATACCAGTGGCAGCCAGTACTGTGGAATGACGTTGGTGAAGAAGTACCAGAAGGGTTCCCGATGATGCCAGGCGGCGGCATAGCGTCCGGCGGTCTGGCGCAGGAGGATTTCCCGCGCATAGGCGATTTCCTCAGCGCTGCCATTGAGCGCGATGGACAAGGCCAGGGGCAGCAGCCAGATCGCAATAGCAGCCAGCATGAACACAAACCCAAGCAGCCATCTGCGCGACTCGCCCGGCATCGCCACCACCCCCGGCCAGCCCTTACGCACCGCATAGGCATAGGGGATCACCAGCAACACCGGCAGAAAACCGACGCCTTTGGTGATCACGCCGATGCCCATCGCCGCGCATCCGACGTAGAACCAACGCCACGCGGGTCCAAGCAGTAGATGGCGTGCCAGCCCGTAAAGGCCCAGGGTGGTGAACAGAATCAGGAAGCTGTCGATTTGCCCGGTGCGCAGGATGCTATGGGTCTGGTAGGTCGCCAGGTACAACAATGCAGCGATGCGACCGATACGCTGGCTCCAGAGCCGACGACCCAGGTCATAGACCAGTGCCGTGACGGTTGTCGCCGACAACAGCCCGGGAATGTACAGGGCGAGGTTGGGCAGGCCGGTCAGCCAGATGAAGAATGCCACCGTCCACATGAAGATCGGCGGCTTGTCGCCGTAGATCTCCCCGGCCCGATGCGGAATCAGCCACGAGCCGTTGTGCAGCATCTCCAGGGCCACACCGAGGAAGCGCTCCTCATCGACGTTGTGTGCCTGGCGCAAGCCCAGCCCGGCACCGATCAACAGCAAGGCGAGCAGCATCAGGACCAGGCATTCGACCCGGGGCGAGAGTTTTCGGCGCATGGTCTATTCCCTGGATTGTCGGTTTTTGGCAATCAATTGCAGGTTGCGCAGGTACACGATGGAGCCGAATGCCTGCCCGATAATGAACACCGGGTCCTGGCGGTAGATGGCGTAGGCAAACAACAAGGTGCTGCCGACAATACTCAGGTACCAGAAGCTCACCGGGATGACGCTGCGCTTTTTGTATTCGCTGTACAACCACTGCAGGACGAACCGTCCGGTAAACGCGATCTGTCCGGCAAAACCAATCACCAGCCACAGGGTTTCGCGGGTCATGATCATCCTTCGAGCTCCTGGGCGTGGGTGTTCAGCCGCGTGCGCTTGATCAGCCACCAGACACCGGCCAGGTCAAGAATGCCCACCAGGGCACGGTCGAGGTTGCCGTACTTGGACACCCCTGCGGTGCGCGCTCGATGGTTGACCGGGTAATTGATCGTTCGGCCGTTGTGGCGCTGGATCAATGCCGGAATGAATCGGTGCATGTGGTCGAAATACGGCAGGCGCAGGAACGCCGCGCGCTCGATCAGCTTCAGGCCGCAGCCGGTGTCCGGCGTGGCATCCTTGAGCAGGCGCCGGCGCAGACCGTTGGCGAAACGCGAAGCCCAGCGCTTGCTCGCAGTATCGCGGCGGTTGGTACGGTGACCCGCCACCAGCTGCACATTGCCCCTGCCCTGCTCACCGCGCACCAGCGCCAACATGCCGGGGATGTCCGCTGGATCGTTCTGGCCGTCGCCGTCGAGGGTGGCCAGCCATTGCCCACGCGCTTCCCGTGCCGCGTGGTAGAGCGAGGTGCTTTGCCCCAGCGAGCGTTCATGATGGAGGATGCGCAAGGCGCTCAAACCGCTGTTCCTGATCTGCCGCAGCTCGTGCAAGGTGGCATCGGTACTGCCATCGTCGACCACGATGATTTCATACGCTTCGTTTGCCATTGCCTCGCGCACCTCCTCGAGCAGTGGCTTGAGGTTGTTCGCTTCGTTCTTTGCCGGAATCAGTACCGACACAAATATGTCTTGGCTCATGGAGTCCCCTCGCCCTATGGTTTTACCGTTATCAGCGGCGAACGATTCAGATCTGATAAAACTGCCGATACCACTGCACAAAGGCCCCGACCCCGGTTGCCACCGACACCTGCGGGCGAAAGTCGATCCACGCTTGCAGTGCCGAGACATCGGCCCAGGTCTTGACCACATCACCGTCCTGCATCGGCATGAAGTGACGCCGGGCTTCGGTGCCCAATGCCGACTCCAGGCACTCGATAAAATCCAGCAGCGCCATCGGTTCACCGCGACCGATGTTGAAGAGTCGATTGATCCCCTCGCCCGGCGGTCGAGTGCGCAGGCGAGCGATGCTTTCCACGATGTCATCGATGTAGGTGAAGTCCCGCGCCATCTCGCCCTGGTTGTAGACGTCGATGGGCTGGCCGCTGAGGATCGCCTGGGCGAATTTGAACGGTGCCATGTCGGGCCGGCCCCAGGGTCCGTAGACCGTGAAGAAGCGCAGACCGCTGGCCTTGAGGCCGTACAGATGGCAGTAACTGTGGGCGAGCAGTTCATTGGCACGCTTGGTGGCCGCGTACAACGAAACCGGTTGATCGACCGCGTCTTCGATGCTGAAAGGCATTTTGCAGTTGCTGCCGTAGACCGAACTGCTCGAGGCATAGATCAGGTGCCCGGGGCGATGGTGCCGACAGGCTTCCAGCACATTGAGGAAGCCCACCAGGTTCGATTGGGCGTACACATCCGGTTGGTCCAGCGAATAACGCACGCCGGCCTGGGCGGCCAGGTGCACCACTTCGCTGAATCGGTACTCGCCGAACAAGTCCAGCAATGCCGGCTTGTCGACGATGTCCATTTTCCGGAAGCGAAAGCCCGGCAACGACTCAAGCGCCTTTAGCCGTGCCTGCTTGAGCGCTACGTCATAATAGTCGTTGAGGTTGTCGATCCCGACGACTTCATGACCGTCCAGGCACAAGCGCCTGGCTGTATGAAAGCCGATGAAACCGGCGGCGCCGGTGACAAGTACCGTCACGAGGCGCAAACCGCAAAGGACGCACCTGGCGGTGCCGAATGACTGCTGAAAAACCACGCCTGCTTCATGTTCTGTTTCCACTCATGACATTTCTAACGCGTTGCTCCGTCATGAAGCTTGTAAAACAGAAATATTGCAGTTTCGCGGGCCTGGATAAATTTCAAGGGTTTTTCACGTAAATATGATTACTTCGCATCACCGCCCTGGGGTTTGTAAAACCTGAACAATCCGATGTCCGCCGTATGGGTGTACTCCTTGGCCCAGTCCGGCTTCACCGTGCGATCATGGAAATACAGTGCGCCTTTGGTGCGATCCGGCAATTGCTTGTTCAGCGCCTTGCGTGCGATTTCCTTGGCCATCGCGTAAGGCACCTCCTCCTGAACGGAGTCCGGGCGCCCATCGCACCACCAGGAAAACTGGCAGCTCCTGGTCTCCGAGCCCTGCTTGACTACAGCACACACGGTATCGGGAAAACCTTCATGGCCGAGGCGATTCATGACCACGTTGGCCACCGCTTCCATGTCGGCCGAGTCCTTGCCCTTGGCTTCCCAGTAGATCGAACGGGCGAGACAGGTGATGGCGTCATCCAGCGGCGCCTTGCCCGCCGGGTCCACGGCCTGGACCTCAGGCTGGGTAATGGCTTGAGACTTGGGCACTGCCGCGGGGCCGCTGTTTTCTGCGGCCTTGTGCTCCAGCACCTGGGCCTTGTCTTCGGCGACTTTCTGTTTTTGTTCCTGGTCAGTGGCGAATGCCGGGACAGCGAGCAGGGTCAGGGCGAGGCAGGTGGAAATCCAGGCGTGGCGCATGATCGGACACTACTCCGTAGGCAGTATCGCTTGAGTGTAGTAGTGAAATGATGGCGCGGAGGATGCAACAACCCGGAAAAAGGCGTTGCGCTCAAGGGGGGCACTTCGCGCATCATGGGCGCAGTCAGCTCAAGGAGGATTTCCATGCCTTTCCTATCGTCCACCCTGCGCCTTGCCGGGGTTTCACTGGGACTTCTGTTTGCCGCCACCGCGCTGGCGAGCGACGAGTCGCAACTGATCGAATCGATCAACGTCTACCGCGCCCAGTTGCAGCGTTGCGCAGGCCAGGTGTCATCGGAACTGCCGCCGCTGTCGGCCGACCCGCGGCTGGTGCTGTCCGCCGCCAGCGTCGGCAACCTGCAACAGGCCATGGCCAGTGCAGGGTATCCGATGAAGAATGTGCAGGCGATCAGCCTGACCGGGCCGCGTGATGCGCCCTCGGCGATGAAGGCGATCCAGGAAAGTTTTTGCCAGATAGTGCTCGACCCGCAGTTCGTCGACGTCGGCGTCAGCCGCCAGGACCGCGAGTGGCGCATCGTACTGGCCCGGCCATTGTTGAGCGCACGCCTGGGCGATTGGCAGACCGAAGGGCAGAAACTGCTCGCCGAACTCAACGTCGCGCGCAGCCGCCCCCGCCAATGTGGCGCACAAACCTTCAACGCCACCACGCCGCTGGCCTGGAACGCCACCCTGGCGAGCGCCGCCGAAACCCAGGCGCGCAGCATGGCCAACAACAATTACTTCGATCACAAGGACCGCGACGGCCGTACCCCAGGCGATCGCGCCGAACTGGCGGGCTACGACTTCCAGCAGATCGGCGAGAACATCGCCGCCGGGCAGGACAGCGTACGCAAGGTGGTCGACGGTTGGCTGGCCAGCCCCGGCCATTGCGCCAACCTGATGAACCCACAGTTCCGCGACCTCGGCGCGGCGTATGCGGTTGATCCGAAGAGCGATGCGGGGATTTACTGGACGGTGATGTTCGGGGCGCAATGAATGACGACAGCCGCAGCGGCGCACCATCGCTGCGCGCTTGAAAATCCTTCATAGACTCCGTCGATCACCCAGTCACTCATAGTGATTGGACGTACGGACTCGTTGCTCCTAGCCTGCGCCGCGTCATGCCCATGACCGGCGATTAAATGCCAGCTCCATCACTGTCCTTGCCCAGGCGCACAACCATGATCGTGAGACCCAAACCCAACCTGATATCGAGCGCGATGTCCTGGCGGCCATGGGTGAGACGACATTGCCGCCGCCGCTCATGCCGGTGGACTACGTTTTGAGTTGACGCAGTGCCTGGCTATTCAAACCGCGTGCTCATGGTTAAAGTCGCGTGTCAGAGAGTCCCTGCAAAAGGAATCGCCGTTTGAGCCCTGCCCCCGTCGAAGCACAGCAACCCGCGAAGCCCGCTGCAATCAGTCTGCGAGAAGCGTTCCGTTTCTGGCTCAAGCTCGGTTTCATAAGCTTCGGCGGGCCGGCCGGGCAGATCTCGATCATGCACCAGGAACTGGTCGAACGCCGGCGCTGGATCTCCGAGCGACGCTTCCTGCATGCGCTCAACTATTGCATGTTGCTGCCCGGCCCCGAGGCCCAGCAACTGGCGACCTACATCGGCTGGCTGATGCACCGGACTTGGGGCGGCGTGATTGCCGGCGTGCTGTTCGTGCTGCCGTCGCTGTTTCTCCTGATAGCCTTGTCCTGGGTGTACGTCGCCTTCGGTAAGGTGCCGGTGGTGGTCGGGCTGTTTTACGGGATCAAGCCGGCGGTGACCGCCATTGTGCTGCAGGCGGCGCATCGGATCGGCTCCCGGGCCTTGAAAAACGCCTGGATGTGGGGCATCGCCGCCGCGTCATTCGTGGCCATCTTCGCGCTCAACGTACCGTTTCCCTTGATCGTTTTGGGGGCAGCAATCATCGGTTATTTCGGTGGGCGCCTGGCCCCCGAAAAATTCCGTACCGGCGGGCACGGCGCCGCGCAAAAATCCTTCGGCGCCGCCGTCATCGACGACGACACACCCACGCCCGAGCATGCCCGTTTCAGCAGCTGGAAACTGCTGCGCCTGGCCCTGATCGGCGCGCTGTTGTGGGCGCTGCCGATGGCCTCCCTCACCACCCTGTTCGGCTGGGAAGGCACGCTGACCCAGATGGGCTGGTTTTTCACCAAGGCGGCGCTGCTGACCTTCGGCGGTGCCTACGCGGTGCTGCCGTATGTCTACCAGGGCGCGGTCGGCCACTATGGATGGCTGACGCCGACGCAGATGATCGATGGCCTGGCGCTCGGCGAAACCACACCCGGGCCACTGATCATGGTGGTCGCCTTCGTCGGTTTCATCGGCGGCTACGTGCATCAGGTGTTCGGTCCCGATCAGGCCTTCGTCGCCGGTGCCGTCGCCGCCATGCTGGTGACCTGGTTCACCTTCCTGCCTTCGTTCCTGTTCATTCTCGCCGGTGGCCCGCTGGTGGAATCGACGCACAACGAACTCAAGTTCACCGCGCCGCTGACCGCGATTACCGCTGCGGTGGTTGGCGTGATTGTCAATCTGGCGTGCTTCTTTGCCTATCATGTGCTGTGGCCGGAGGGCTTCGCCGGTCGGCTGGACTGGCCGTCGCTGCTGATCGCCATTGCGGCCGCGATTGCCCTGCTGAAGTTCAAGCGCGGGGTCATCGAAGTATTGTCCGGTTGTGGGCTGACCGGGGTGGCCGTGCACCTTCTGCGCTGAAAACAGACGTTTACAGGTTGCGCTTTCACCCCTAGTATCCAGTCACTGCGGATTGCGTGTTATCCGCCACCGACGATTTCCCCTGCTGGAAACCTGAGTCATGAGCACCGCACCGTCAGAGCACCACTTGCTGGACGTCTCATTCCTGACCCCCTCTGCTGGGGTCGTGGACGGCATTGCCTCATGAAGCGCATCGTCAACCTGCCCATGGCCCTGCGCCGCTCCAAACTGCGTCACTCCGCACGCCCGCCGGATAGCACCCTGCTCGCCTGATTGCGTCCACGACGCGTCGAGCCCCTTACTTTTTCGCTATCGCTGCCAGCGCGTCGCGGGTCTTTATCCGCCGTCGCGCCCGGGCCTGAATCCGTGCGTCCGCGGGACGCCAACGTGAGTGATGAACAATGAAATTCGCAGCCCTTGAAGACGCCCAACGCTTTTTGGCGAACAACCCCGATATCGACATGATCGAGCTGTTCATTCTCGATGCCAACGGCGTGCCGCGCGGCAAGCTGTTGCACCGCGAGGAACTGCTGGCGGTGTATGAAAGCGGTCGCCCGCTGCCCAGCACCATCCTCGGCCTGACCTTGCAAGGCGATGACGTCGAGAACTCCGGACTGGTCTGGGAGGTGGGTGACATCGACTGCCGTGCCTACCCGCTCGAAGGCAGCCTGGTGCGTTTGCCGTGGCGGCAGATTCCGACCGCGGCGGTGCAAGTCAGCATGCACCCGCAAGAAGGCATGCCGGCGAGCATCGCGGATCCACGTCACCTGCTGATCAAGGTCATCGAGCGGTTGCAAGCCGAGGGATACCACCCGGTGATGGCGTGCGAGCTGGAGTTCTATTTGCTGGACGCCAAGCGCGATCACAATGGTCGCCCGCAACCGGCGCTGGACGCTGACGGCGGTCGACCGCGACATACCCAGGTCTATGGCCTGCGTGAGCTGGAGCAGATCGAGCCTTTCCTCGCCGACCTCTATGGCGCGTGCAAACTCCATGGCATTCCGGCACGCACGGCGATTTCCGAATACGCGCCGGGGCAGGTGGAAATCACCCTGGAACACGGCGATGCCTTGCAGGCGATGGATCAGGCGGTGCGTTACAAACGCCTGGTCAAAGCCGTGGCCCACAAGCACGGCATGCAGGCGACGTTCATGGCTAAACCCTTCGATCATCTGGCGGGCACCGGCATGCACATGCACGTCAGCATCGCCGATGCCGAAGGCCGCAACCTGTTCGCGTCCGAGGACCCGGCCGGCACCCCGCTGCTGCGCACCGCCATCGGCGGCATGCTGGCGTCGCTGCTCGATTCGCTGTTGCTGTTCTGCCCCAATGCCAACTCCTACCGGCGCTTCCAGGCCAACAGCTATGCGCCGCTGGCCCCGACCTGGGGCGTCGACAACCGCACCGTCAGCCTGCGGGTGCCCGGTGGCCCGGCCAACAGCCGTCACATCGAACATCGCATCTGCGGTGCCGATGCCAACCCGTACCTGGCAGCAGCGGCGATCCTGGCTGGCATCCATCGCGGCATCAGCGAGAACCTCGACCCGGGCGAACCGGTGCAAGGCAATGGCTACGCGCAGGCCACGCAGTTGCTGCCGACCGACTGGCTGACATCACTGACGGCGCTGGAAAATTCGGTGTGGGCGCGGGATGCGTTGGGGCAGGAATTTCTGGGAGTGTACCTGGCGGTCAAACGTGCGGAGTATCGGCAGTTCATGGCTGAAGTGGGTGAGCAGGATTGGCGTTGGTACTTGACTGAGGCGTAAACCGCCATCCGCCCCGCCCTGTGGGAGCGAGCCTGCTCGCGAAAGCGGTGTGTCAGTCACTACAAGTGCTGAATGTGCCGGCCGCTCTGCGAGCAGGCTCGCTCCCACAAGGATCGCGCTGTCTCTCGACCTCATTTCGCCTGGACAAAAACATGACCCAACGCACCAACTCCTACTACACCGCCACCCTCAACCACGAAACCGATTGCCCAACCCTGCAAGGCCAGCACCGCGTCGACGTAGTCATCATCGGCGGCGGATTCACTGGCGTCGCCACGGCCGTCGAACTGGCGGAGAAAGGCCTGAAGGTCGCCATCGTCGAAAGCCACAAGATCGGCTGGGGCGCCACCGGGCGCAACGGTGGCCAGGTCACCGGCAGCCTCTCGGGCGAGGAAGCCATGCGTAAGCAGATGCGTCGCAGCCTCGGCGATGAAGTCGACGAGTTCATCTGGCACCTGCGCTGGCGCGGGCACCAGATCATCGAGCAACGGGTGGAGAAATACGGCATTGCCTGCGACCTCAAGCACGGCCACCTGCACGCGGCGTACAAATCTGCCCACATGGACGGTTTGCGCAAGGACTACGACGAAGCGCTGCGCCGCGGCATGGGTGACGACGTCAGCCTGCTCGACCGCAGCCAGGTACGCGACCTGCTGCAGAGCGACCTCTACCACGGCGCGATCAAGAACACCCGCAACATGCACCTGCATCCACTCAACCTGTGCATCGGCGAAGCGCAGGCGGCAGAAAGCCTGGGCGCATTGATCTTCGAAAACAGCGAAGTGCTGGAAATCATTCACGGCGACCAACCAGGCGTGCGCACCGCCCAAGGTCGCATCGATGCCAATCAGGTGCTGCTGGCCGGTGACGTCTACCACAAGCTGGAACCGGGCAAGCTCAAGGGCAAGATCTTCCCGGCAATGGGCGGCATCGTCACCACTGCGCCGCTGGGCGACCTGGCCAAACAGATCAACCCTGAAGACCTCGCCGTCTACGATTGCCGCTTCGTGCTCGACTACTACCGCCTGACCGCCGACGGCCGCCTGTTGTTCGGCGGCGGCGCCAACTACAGCGGCAAGGATTCGCGCGACATCGCCGCCGAGTTACGCCCGTGCATCGAGCAGACGTTCCCGGCACTCAAAGGCGTGGCCATCGACTATCAGTGGAGCTGCGCGATGGGCATCGTGATCAACCGCATCCCGCAAGTGGGCAAACTCTCGGACAACGTCTGGTACTGCCAGGGCTACTCCGGGCACGGCATCGCCACCACCCACATCATGGGCGAAATCATGGGCCGCGCGATCACCGGGCAGCTTGAGCAGTACGACACCTTCGCTGCCTGCCAGCATATCCGCGTGCCCATGGGCGACCTGCTTGGCAACCCGATGCTGGCGGCGGGCATGTGGTACTACCAGATGCTGGAGCGACTGCGCTGATAGTGCGACAGCTAAAACCCGACTGTGGGAGCCTGCTCGCCCCCACAGTTTGTCTGCAGTGACTCAAGCCGCGATTCACGCGCCAGCTATCAATTCCTTCGATCTTTCAAATCACCAAGGCGAATTTTTTATTTGCGTCCGACCTGTTCAAGATGAGCGCCATCACCCCTGACTCGGATGGAAACGACATGAATCTAAATTTCGCCTTTGCCTGCATGATCGTGGTTTCATTCACCATCGCATTGGTGCACACCTGATTCGCATCAACGCGCTCCCTTTCCATCCAGAGTCTCCCCATGCTTTTTGCCCTTGTATCGAACGGCGCCCTCCTCACGCCTGAACAGCCGGATACAAGGGTGCCCTGGTGGAGCTTCAGCAAGTTTGATGAGGGTGCCAACGAAGGGGCAGTCGAAGCCGAAGTGGTAAAGCACTTATCGATCGGCTAAACGAACAATTATCAAACAAGAAACCCTTTCAACTCGTTGCATATTTGTAACTCAGCGCTGTAACGATTCGCAGTGTTATAACTACATGTGGCAGACCGGTGTGCATCCGACACCGCCGGTCGATAAAAGTCGTAACAACACCTCCCCTTATAATTCCGTGATCTAGTCTGGAGTGCACGTTCGGCTGGAGCGCACTCCATGTCATTGACTGAAGAGCAAAAACCGCAACGACGCAAGGAAATGCGCCTGTTCCTGTTTCTTGTCATTTGCCTTTTCCCGTTACTTTCAGTCGCTATCGTCGGCAGTTACGGTTTCCTTATCTGGTTTTTCCAAATGCTCTACGGCCCTCCCGGACCGCCCAACTAAAAGCCCTTCAATAGAGCCTGTTGGAGTCAACCATGGACGAAATCCTGCACATCGCCAGCCTTGTGGTACTTGCCCGACCTGAACGCTTCGACGCCGTCAAAGCCAACCTGCGACTATTGGACGGCGTGGAATTGCATCAGGAAAGTGCCGCCGGGAAACTGGTGGTAGTCCTTGAGGCCGTAAACGAAAACCAGATCCTGCAACGCATCGATCAAATCAACAATCTGCCGGGCGTACTCAACGCTGCGCTGATCTATCACGAAATTCTCGATCCCGCGGGAGACAGCCAATGAGCATGTCGCGCCGAGCATTCGTCAAGGCCCAGGCCGCCGCCATTGCAGCCTCCGCGGCCGGCCTGCCGATATTCACCACTGCCAGCAACCTGGTCACCGAAGCGGACATGGTCACCCTGGACTGGAACAAGGCGCCCTGCCGTTTTTGCGGCACCGGTTGCAGCGTGATGGTCGCGACCCGGGACAACCGGGTGGTCGCCACCCATGGCGACGTCAAGGCCGAGGTCAACCGCGGGTTGAACTGCGTGAAGGGCTATTTTCTGTCCAAGATCATGTACGGCGTCGACCGCCTGACCCAGCCGCTGCTGCGCATGAACAACGGCCAGTACGACAAGCAGGGCGAGTTCCAGGCGATCAGTTGGGACAAGGCCTTCGACATCATGGAAGAAAAATTCAAGCAGGCCTTGAAAACCAAGGGCCCCGAATCGGTCGGCATGTTCGGCTCGGGACAATGGACGGTGTGGGAAGGTTATGCCGCCAACAAGCTGATGAAGGCCGGCTTTCGCAGCAACAACATCGACCCCAATGCCCGCCATTGCATGGCCTCGGCGGTGATGGGTTTCATGCGCACCTTTGGCGCGGATGAGCCGATGGGTTGCTACGACGACATCGAAGCCACCGACGCCTTTGTGTTGTGGGGCTCGAACATGGCGGAGATGCATCCGATCCTGTGGAGCCGCGTCACCGACCGGCGCCTGAGCTATCCGCACGTGAAAGTCGCGGTGCTGTCGACGTTCGAACACCGCAGCTTCGAACTGGCCGACATCCCCATGGTGTTCAAGCCGCAAACCGACCTGCTGATCCTCAACTACATCGCCAATCACATCATCGAAAGTGGCGCGGTCAATCAGGATTTCATCAGCAAGCACACGCGCTTCGCCAAGGGCGCCGACGATATCGGCTACGGCTTGCGCCCGGATAACCCGCTGGAAAAACAGGCGAAGAACGCCGACAAGGCCAATACCTGGACGGACATGTCCTTCGAGCAGTTCGCCGAGTTCGTCAAACCCTACACCCTGGAACGCACGGCGAAAGAAACCGGGGTTGCGCCTGATCGCCTCAAGTCGTTGGCCGAACTCTATGCCGACCCCAACCGTAAAGTCGTGTCCTTCTGGACCATGGGTTTCAACCAGCACACCCGCGGAGTTTGGGCCAACAACCTGATCTACAACATCCATTTGCTCACGGGCAAGATCAGCGAACCGGGCAACAGCCCCTTCTCGTTGACCGGCCAGCCATCCGCCTGTGGCACTGCTCGCGAGGTCGGGACTTTCTCCCACCGCCTGCCCGCCGACATGGTGGTGACCAACCCCAAGCACCGCGCCACCGCGGAAAAAATCTGGAAGCTGCCCGCCGGCACCATTCAGGAGAAAGTCGGCTTTCATGCGGTGCAACAAAGCCGCATGCTCAAGGACGGTGTGCTCAACGTGTACTGGACTCAGGCCAGCAACAACATGCAGGCCGGGCCCAACATCATGCAGGAAGTGTTGCCGGGCTGGCGCAACCCGGACAACTTCGTGATCGTCTCGGACGTCTACCCCACCGTTTCCGCCCAGGCCGCCGACCTGATCCTGCCCAGCGCGATGTGGGTGGAAAAGGAAGGCGCCTTCGGCAACGCCGAGCGCCGCACGCAGTTCTGGCATCAGTTGGTCAGCGCGCCGGGAGACGCCAAGTCCGACCTGTGGCAGTTGGTGGAGTTTTCCAAACGCTTCAAGACCGATGAAACCTGGCCCGCGGAGTTGCTGGCCAAGGCCCCGGAGTACAAGGGCAAAACCCTGTTCGAAGTGTTGTTCAAGAACGGCCAGGTCGACGAGTTTCCCGTCGAGCAAATCGAGACCGGCTACAAGAACGATGAAGCCAAGGCCTTTGGTTTCTACCTGCAAAAGGGCCTGTTCGAAGAGTACGCGCAGTTTGGTCGCGGTCATGGCCATGACCTCGCGGCCTTCGATCGCTACCACAGCGAACGCGGCCTGCGCTGGCCGGTGGTCGATGGCAAGGAAACCCGCTGGCGCTACCGCGAGGGACTCGACCCCTATGTGGAAACGGGCAGCGAAGTGCAGTTCTATGGCTACCCGGACAAGAAGGCGATCATCTTCGCCCTGCCCTACGAGCCACCGGCCGAAGCGCCGGACGCCGACTTCCCGTTCTGGCTGAGCACCGGCCGGGTCCTGGAGCATTGGCACACGGGCACCATGACCCAACGGGTGGAAGAACTCTACAAAGCCGTGCCCGACGCGCTGGTCTACATGCACCCCGAGGATGCCAAGGCTATGAACGCACGCCGTGGCAGCGAAGTGAAGCTGATCAGCCGCCGCGGGGAAATCCGCGCCCGCATCGAAACCCGCGGGCGCAACAAACCGCCGCGCGGCCTGGTGTTCGTGCCGTTTTTCGATGCCAACAAGCTGATCAACAAGGTCACGCTCGACGCCACCGACCCGATCTCCAAGCAGACCGACTACAAGAAATGCGCGATCCGCATCGAGTTGATCAGCGTGGCTTGAGGAGAACCGCCATGACTTTTCGAATCCTGCCGTTGTTCCTGCTTGCCGTGATGGGCACTTTTTTGGGCGCTGCGATCGCCTCCGAGATTGATTACCCCCTGGATGCACCGGGCCCGGACGGACGCCGGCCAGGCGGCACCCTGACGCAAAACGCGCCAGCGCCGCCCCTGGCCGACGATGAAAACAAGGACCTCAAGCGCGAGCGCAACTACCCTGACCAGCCACCGACCATCCCGCACAGCATTCGCGGCTATCAGATCGACAAGAACGGCAACAAGTGCCTGTCCTGCCACAGCCGGGCCAACAGTCCACGCAGCCAGGCGACGATGATCAGCATCACCCACTACATGGACCGCGACGGCCAGGCGCTGGCGGCTGTCTCACCGCGTCGCTACTTTTGCAACCAGTGCCATGTGCCGCAAAAAGATGTGCTGCCACTGGTGGGCAACAGCTTCGAGACCATCGACAAAATCCTGCAAGACGACGCCAACGCTGCGCAGAAACGTTGAGGAGGCGCCATGAAAGCACTGTTCGCCCTACTTAAGGACTACTGGGGCATCCTCTGTCGGCCGAGCGTTTATTTCAGCCTGGGATTCCTGACGCTGGGCGGTTTCATCGCCGGGATCATTTTCTGGGGTGGGTTCAACACGGCACTGGAGCTGACGAACACCGAGAAGTTCTGCATTTCCTGCCACGAAATGCGCGACAACGTGTTTGTCGAATTACAGGACACCATCCACTACACCAACCGCTCAGGCGTGCGCGCGAGCTGCCCGGATTGCCACGTACCCCATGAGTGGACCCACAAGATCGCGCGTAAAATGCAGGCTTCGAAGGAAGTCTGGGGCAAGCTTTTCGGCACCATCGACACCCGCGACAAATTCCTCAACCTGCGCCGTGAGCTGGCGGAACACGAATGGGCCAGGCTCAAGGCCAACGACTCGCGCGAATGCCGCAATTGCCACAACTTCGAATTCATGGACTTTACCCGCCAGGGCAAACGGGCAGCGGCCATGCATTCCACGTCATTGGCCAAGGGCGAGGCCACCTGCATCGACTGCCACAAGGGCATTGCGCACAAGCTGCCGGATATGAGCGGTGTCAAGGGCTGGTAGTGGTTCAGTTGCTCGCCACATGATCCACTGGACCGGTGGTCACCAGTGTCTGCAACGACGCATCGAACTGTTTCAACGCCTTCATTTGCAACTCGGTCTGCTGATTGATTTGCGCGGCAATCTGTGGCGCGGCTTTGCCATGCACCCACACCGAGGGCATCTGCTCGGCACGTGAACCTTGCGCCTGGCCGATGTATTGCAGGTTCGAATCGTAGAACCTGGCCACAAACCGCGCCTCAACCTGACTATTGCGTTTGGACACCAGACGACTGAAAGTGTCGAGCATCACCACCACGTCCGGATGAGCCTGAAGCGCCGCATCGAGGTTGTCATAGACCGTCACCGCGGCGAACTCCTTCTGCAACGACGTCATCAACCAACCAATCGCCCGTTGCGGGTCGGAACTGTCGACGAACGCCTGGCTGATTCGCTTATCCAGCCCGGGGTTTTGCGCCCCCTTTACCGCCACCGCGTGATAGCTCTCGAGATATTGCTGGGTGTTGAGCGTGTTTTCGCTGTAGAGCACCGCGACCTTTTGCGCGTGTTGCAAACGCACAGTGCTGTCGGCAATCGGCAGGAAACGGCAGGACGCATCGCCAGCCATGGCCGGTGCGGTTGCAGCCACACTGGCGCTGAACAGGGCGAAAAAAGCCAGCAGGGTCGAGATTCTCATCGCGCTTATTCCTTCAATGGCGAGATCGGTATGGCGCTATCTTCCTCCCTTGGCGGAAAAACAGAACTTGCATTCCTTGATGATGGGTATCGAGCGAATGAATGGTTGCTATGACGCTGCCTGCTCGCCTGTTTTCCCGCAGGCTCCCGCCTGGGGCACCAGTTGGATATCGACACGCCGGTTGGCCGCGCGCCCGGCCTCGCTGTCGTTGCTGGCGATCGGCTGGCTGTCGGCAAAGCCCTGAACCGCGAAGCAGCTGTCGGGAATATCGCCCATCCGCTGCATCCAGCCGCGCACGGCCGAGGCCCGAGCGTGGGACAGCTGCAGGTTTTGTTCGGCACTGCCCTTGGCGTCGCTGTGCCCCGCAATGACGATCAACCAGTCAGGTTGGGCCTTGATGTCGACCAGGGCGCTGATTAATACCTTGGTCGAGCCGGGCTTGAGTTCGGCGCTGCCGGGGGCGAAGAGGGAGAGGCTGTCGAGGCGTACGGGCTCGGGCACCCTGGGTGGCGCCTCGAAAACGCTGGTCAGGCGATTAACACCCTCCTTGTCCGGGCTCGCCAGCCAGGTCGTCCAGAAGGCGCCCGCGGCCAAGGTAATCATCGCGGTGGCGGCGAACAGCCAAGGGCCAAGCCGTCGCGCCTGCTTCTGTTGACCGCCAGCCAACACGACAGGCATCGGCGGCGTCGGCAGGACCACAATTGGCATCGCCGGGAGCGGTTGCGGCAGTCTTGCCGACAATGCCACCGCGTCGAACAACGAGTGGGCCTGCGTGTGGGTCTGCGCCAGCCTCTGTAGCAGACCTTCGACTTGCTGACGCAGCGCTTGCAATGTGCCCGGCGTATGCTGTGCCTGTCGATTCAGCCGTGCGTGCAAGCACTCCAGTGCCGCGCCCAGTTGAGCGATCGCTGGCAGCCCCCAGGGTTGCGGCTCCAGGCTGCGCAGCAGGGGCTGCAGGCGCGCGAACAGCCAAGCCAGGATTTCCAGGCGCGCCGGCTCCATCGCCGGCCACAGCGTTGCCCATTCGCAGACCAGCGCCTCGACCAGCGCGATCCCCTGGACCATACCTTCCAGACCGTGGAGGTGACTACGGGCCAGTACGAATGCAGCGGCTGTTTGCAACTCCGCCCCGTTGCGCTGGAACAACACCAGGCACAATTGTTCCACCTTGACCCAATCCACATCGGGGCAGGCCGGATGGCTCAGTCTGGCTAACTCTTCACGCAGTGCCTTGAACTCAATGAAGGCGCTTGGGTCGCCGCCAAGCCTGATTCGCATCTCAAACAACGCTGTCATTGCGCATTCCTTTGGTTAATCAATTCCCGACATCGATAGATAGTGCTGTCGCTTCAAGTGACGTACCAGGACATGGCCGCCTGGTGTGAGCGTGGTGCCGAAGGTCAGTCGACGGCCCCCCTTGAGTTGCACTTCGAGGCTGTACTCCAGATGACCCGGTCGGGTCTGGGGCAGCAGCTCGATGCCAATCGTGCCCAGGCGCGGCTCGTACTTGGCCAATGTGTTGGCCATGGCACTCATCAGTCCATGTGCCGTCCCCGGCAGGCCCTGCAGAATCTTGCCCATGTCCGGCAGGCCATAATCGGGCAGATGGTCGAGCGCACCGGCCCGGCTGTTTAAGATGCGGCGCAGGTTGTCCAGCACCGACAGCGTGCACTGATCCTCATCGTNNAGGTGCAGATCCAGTTCGCCGTCGAAATTCTGCAGAAGCGTCTCGTACAACGAGGGATTGAGATCGCTCATCCGTCACTCCTTGGCCAGTGGGCGCAGGGTCAGTCGGTTATCCCCCAGTTCGATCACCCGCACCCGGTCCGGGTCGAGGTCATCGCGTGCCAGGGTCAGGCGCCAGGTATCGGCTCGGTTATCGAACTCACGGAACAATGCGACCACGGCGATATAGCGTGCCTGCTTGTCCAGGGGGATGTTCAATTGCACACCCTGGTCGGGCTTGACCACCAGGGTTCGTTTGTCCAGCAGGTCCGCACTCAATACGTGCTCGTCCTGGCTGAGCAAGCTATCGTAGTTGGCCTTTTCCAGCACCTTGCGGTCACGCAGTTGATAAACCCGCACCAGGGTCGGCACGGACAACGCGTTCATGTCGATCCCGGCAGTGTTCAGCGCCGCGCGCCCGCTGAGGTCCAGGTGCAGGGTTTTCACCTGCTTGTAGAAGATCGCCTCGGTGGTCGAGGTCGTCGCATCTGTCACGCTCTGGGTTACCCCGCAAGCGCTGAGCAATACACCGAACGCGGCGACCCCCAATGATTTAGAAACTGTACGCGACATGCTGTGTCTCCCTGTCCTGGCGGTTTTTCTGCAGGCCTTGATAGCGGCCCAGATTGATCGTGATGGTGGTGCTTTCGCAGGCCTGCCTGGCATCACTGCCCAGGCCCAGGACCGCGGTCATGCCCAGCAACACCTGCGCTCGTCCCAATAGCGGTTGCGGCAGGCTGTGCAGGGGCAACGATAACTGCAGCTTTACCGTGCAACGCCAGCCCAGGTACACGCGCAGCAATACCAAAAGATCGTTGTACAACTGGCCACCCGGCAGCCAGCCACGGGCCTCGTCCCGGTCTTCGGTGAACAGCGAAAGATGCAACTGACTGTTGGCGTCGTAGCCGACAGCGCCCAGGGGTGTGCCCTGCGACAAGCGCACCGGATGCTCGGCGGACAGGCTCGCCGGCTGCGCCAGCAGCACTTTCTGCGGCCAGTGTGGCGTTACCTGCGTCCGGGTTTTGCGAGCCAGCAACTTCACCAGCGCAGTAATGCCTTCGGCGTTGCGAGTGGGCAGTCGCATCACGCTGAGCAAGGCGAGGAAGCGCGATATCGGCGTGGCAACCTGGCTGGCTGTTCCGGGTATGCCCAGGCCGATCAGTCCCAGCAGGCATTGCGAAGTTGCATCCGTACCACCGGCTTCGAAGGCGGCCGGATAGGAGTACTTGCGCCATATCCGGTAGAACTGGGTAAAGATCCGGTGGTTGAAAATGTCGAGGAACGCTTCAAGCGCCTCGTGTCCCTCGCGTCGCTGGGCGATATCGTCCAGAAAAGCCGTCGGCAATGGCGAGTCCACGCCGTACAGACCCAACAGGCGCGTGCGCACCGTGGGCGGACGCCAAGGATGCTTATCGTCGGTTTCAATGGCCTTCAGTTCACCGGCAGGGAAGCCCATGCCCGGGTCTGGCCGAAAGCGCACCGGATCATCCGCGGGTGACGTGGTGCTGCCCAGTGGCGGGTGATCGGGCAGCGCCTGTTCAAGCAACTGGCAGAAGCGATACAGATTCGCCTCGGCCACCTGCCCCTTCAGGGCTTCGAGTAAACCGCTGGCTTTCAGCCGGGAATACGCTGACTGTGGTTCTCGTTCCATCGCAGGCACTTTCCAGTAGGTTGCAGGATCAGCGTGAGCTGGTTGTAGAGGTGGATGTCGGCGTACAGGGCGAAGAAGCGATTGAGCATTTCGCCGAACAGGCTGATGTCGCCCTCACCGCTGAAGCCGTTGGCATCCAGGGTGACTTCGATATCCACCCCGCGCAGCAGAAAGCCTCTTTCGAAGCGCTGGACCAGGTGGTGGCCGACCTCGACAATCGCCGCCAGGCGACGTCTGTTCAGCTCACTGCCCGTCCAGTCATACAACGCCAGCGTGCCGCGCAGCACTTCGGCATTGTCGAGCATCGGCAGGAAGTTCGACCCAAGATGACTCAGCACCCGCCAGTGGAAGCGGTCGCGGTTGGGCGGATAGCACGGCAAGGTCGGCGCACACAAGTTGCGCACCCGCAAGTCGACCTGGATCGATTGCACCGGCGTATCGAGCAAAGTTCCTTGCAGTGCCTTGCGCGGCAGTTGGCCGTGGGTGCCGGTCAAGCGCAGCGACAGGCTTTCGCTGCTGTCCAGCCGATCCTGATCGAAACCTGCGCCACCCAGGATCAGCCAAGTGTCATGCAGACCATTGGGGCCACGCTTGAGTCGTGTATGGAAATACCGCTCCGGCGCTTCATCACGCAACATGCCGCCCTTGTGACGAAAGCTGGTGAATGGCACGTATTCGTGGCGTACGGCGCTCTTCGAGCCGCTGACCCGATCCACCGAATAAATCTCCGTATGCCCGTCCTGCAAGCGCATGGGACGAAGCAGGTAATCTGTTTGCAGGGGCGCCAGGGTCATTGGGTCGGACTCAAGCGTGAACAGATTGATCACTGGCACGCAATGCAGGCGAATGTGCTCGGCGCTCGGAATGAACGCCTGGGGCAACGGCTCGCGCAGCACCACCTCGAGTTCGAACCAGGGGGTATTCGGTGGCAGCTCCAGGCGCTCGAGCCCGCAGAGGGTCACGAACATGAACTTCTCGCGAAAGGTGAAATACTCCAGCAGCAACTGATAGCCACTGAAGGCACTGTCGCCCTTGGGCCACAGGCGATCCTCGTCACCGAATCCCTTGGGCGAAAAATGACCCTCCAGCAGAGAGCGGCCCGTCTGGTCAGGCAGGCGTACATACAAGGCTTGAGCGTTGAGGGTCAGCGCCTGATGCAGCGCACTGGCCAGCGCCGCATCGGCATTGAGGTACAACGGCAGGCGGCTCAGGTCGATCTCGCTGGCGTTGACCATTGCACCACAGGCAAAACGCAGTCTCAGCAGCTAGCGACCGTCCGGTTCATGGGCCACCTGCACGCGCTCCAGGGCCAGCGGCTGTAATGTCAGCCCTTGGGTGGTGGTATAGCGGCAACGGGTGCGCAATGGTCCGATGGGTTGCGACAGCACTTCGAAACCGCTGCCGATGTGCTCGCTGCGCTTCATCTGCGCGAGCTCGGGCAGCAACTCGACAATCGAGAGCGACGGTATGGTGCGCAGGTAATGTGGCCAGAGCAGGCTGACCAGTCCTTCGGTCAGCTCCGGCAGGTCATCGTCGAGCTTTTCGCGCAACCGCCCCATCAGGAAGGCAAACCCTTCAAACAGCCGCTCCACATACGGGTCGCGCGCGCCCGACTTGTCGAGGTTCAGTTGGGCCGCCCGGTCGGGATAAGCCTCTGCGAACTCCTTGCCAGCCTCGCGCAGGTAGCGCATTTCGGCCTCGAAATACTGCAATGTCAGATTGTCGATGCTCAAAGTTAGAATCCTGATCAATGAGGTTTAGCCACAGAGCACTGCGGCACGTACCGGGTCGACTGCCACCAGCGCTGCCAGCAGCGCCTCCATGCGCCGGGTCAGGCTGGGCTTGTCCGCGTCATTGCGTTGAACCTTCAGGCGCAACAGCTTGAGCAGGCGCGCCTTGACCTCGAAACTCAGCTCCGTTTCCCATTCGGCCAACCCATGACGTTGTCCACTGGCATCCAGTTCGCCGAGCAGGTGAATGGCCAGTTCGCTCTTGCCGTATTGCTCGGCCACCCGCGCCATCAACAGGCGCAACAACCAGCGTTGGCGGCCGGTATGGATGCCCGGACGCGCGGCCAGCCAGGCCAATGAGTGCTCGACGCCATCGCTGTCGGCCTGGGCCAGCGCTTCGCCTTCCAATGACAGGATCCCGGGGTCCTCGCCGGTTGCGGCAACGGTCGGCGCCGGTAGCCATTGCTGAGGCCGATTGCCACAGACGTGCTGGCTGATCCACTCGCGTGTCACCTCGTCCGCCAAGGGCGAGCCATCGTTCCAGCACAACGCCTCCAGCCCCGGCAAGCGCTCGAGGAACATGCCCAGGTCGCGCTTGGCAATGTCGGCCCAGCTGTCCTGTGGCGCGGGTTGTTTGATCAGTGCCTGGTACAGGTACCACTGCAAATCCAGCCAGAAATGGTTCACACCCTCGGCGTAGATCCGCTCCACCAGATCCAACAGTTCATTGAAGCTCTGTTGCAGGTGCAGGCGCTTGAGTTGTGCGCGGTATTCGCCACGGGGGGGTGCCAGGCGCGTCTTGCCACTGGCGTCCTGCAGTGGTGCTGCATGCACGGTATCCCAGCGCAGGCTTTTCATCAGGCGATGAGCCGCCAACCAACCCTGGGATTGTTCGCGCAAATAACCTGCCAACGCTCGACCGCTGTCCAGCAAATCGCGCCCGGATCTGATGACCGTCGCGTCGGGGGCAGCCGCTCGCGCGTTCGTCTCGTGGCTGGCGCTGTTCTGCGGTACCAGCGCGTCGACCCCGCCCGATTGCGCCAGCCGCGCAGACAACGCGGTATATAGCGCGCCGAGGTCGGGACGCTGATCCTGGGGCCAGGCGGCCAACTCACGCTCCAGCCAGGCCAGCGCCGCAACCGTGCGCTCGGCTTCGTCCCTGACCACCTCGGGGTAGCGCGACAGAGTATCGAGCACCTTGCTGCTCGCCAGCCACTCCAGCGCCATTTTCCGGCTGTGGGGACGCGCGGGCAGCACCAGGGCGGCATAGCGTTCCAGCAATGCGGCCAACAGGTTCAGGCCGTCGGCCAAGCCTGCTTCGCCATCCCTGTGCAAGCGTGCCCATATGTAATACGTGACTACCCGCAGATCCTTGGACGATCCGGCAAGCAGCGTCTGCGCCAGGTGAATGACCTGTTCGATATCGGCCCCGGACAGTTTGTTGACCTCCTCACGCATGCGTTGGAAGTCATCGTCGCAGGCCGGGTCTTCGCCTACGGGCAAGTCCGCGCTGATGGGCTGCAACCAGGATTGCCAGTGCGCTGCCTGCGCTCGGGCAAGGCCCAAGGCATCGCGCGCTCCCAGGCAACGTTCGATCAATCGCTCCAGGCTCATTCAAACCTCCCGTTCATTGCATAGGGCACAGCTTTCTCGTCCTTGCCGAGAAAAATTTGCGTCGGCAACTTAAAGCCACGCAACTTCAGCAACGCCAACGGCCCCGCCCCCAGTTCGGTGCGTAAATACCAGGTCAGGCCAATGCCATCGGGCGCCTTGAGCACCACACGAAAACGGCTGTCGCCGTCGTCCAGCGGCGTGACCTGGGCTTGTTCCAGCAGGCGGATCAGGCCCCAGGTGCCTGCGTAGTCGCCGAACAGCCGTTCGTTGGCCTGCACGCTGGTCCAGGTCAGGCTCGCGCCGGGGTATTGGCTGCGACCGGGCCAGTTGAAGCGCTGCCAGCTTTCCTTCTGGTTGAAGTACTCGTGTTTCTCGCCGTTGAGGGTGAAGGTGGTTTGCACCACGTCGCGCACCGGTTTGCCTTGCAACTCGAAGCTCAGGCCCATGCC
>CXWK01002490.1_pt1 | contig 62887 bp, 67 predicted proteins | sample 590851 | NCBI WGS metagenome assembly CXWK01 (sample SAMEA3498364, study PRJEB10139) | wastewater metagenome | biome: wastewater treatment plant; material: activated sludge | place: Denmark | collected 2014-08-01 | reverse complement strand
GCAGGGACGGACGTGACAGCGTCGCCATGCGTCAAGCACCCACGACAACGCGCAATCCACCAACGCCGCCCGGCTCGACAGGCGGCGGCATGGCTATTGCGAGAAGCGCGCAAGCGGTCTTGACCCATCTGATCTCGGTTGAAAGCTCCGCCCACGACACTTTCCTTAAGAGCTACGGTCACGTAGTCTCGCGTCTCGCAAGGTTCTGAAGCAGCACACGACGCCGGCGCTCGTGCAGGCCGGCCGGTTGCGACATCACACCAGTACCACCCGCTACCGCCCAAAAGAGCAAGACGCCAGCAGACCATGACATCTCAGTTCAATCGACGCCGCTTTATCCATACCAGTGTTGCCGCCGCATTCGGCGCCGCTGCAGGCCCACTACGAGGACACCCGATGACCGACACGTTGTGGGCTCAATGGCAGTCAGATTGGCGACGAATGGAGGCGATCGCGAGAAGGCGGGGCTGGACGCTGACGCCGCTGTCGATCGAACGGCCGGCGACCGAACTCGAGGTTGCTGCTCTTGAGCTTCGTCATGGGCTCAAGGTTCCGCCACAACTGCGGACGCTGCTGATAGAATATTCAAAGCGCGTCGCGTTCGGCTGGTACATTCCAAGCCACCTCACGGCGATGGAAAGGCAAAATCTGCCGAACATGAGCGCGAACCGTGATGCAGTGTGGGACCTCGCTCATATTTATGAGCACGCGATTCCTAATTTTTTCGGCTGGAAGCGCGATCTCGCGAACCGGGATGTTTCCGAAGCGCCGAACACGCCGGAGATGTGGGAGCACCAATTCCCATTTTACGATCTGGTGAACGGCGACATGCTGACCATAGATACGCGCAAGCCGGATGGCCCTCATCCGGTCCGCTATTTCAGCCACGAACTCGAGATGATTCACGGTCTCGCGCTCGCGCCGGACGTCTTCACATTCATGACCGAGATGGCCAAGCTCGGGTGTGCCGGCACCGAGTGGGCGTCGTGGATGCGTTTCAGCGAGGGGCAGAAGGACGACACTTTCTACCTTCGCGCCAGTTCAGAAGGCGGCAAGGCCTGGCGAGCGTGGCTGGAGAGCGATCCGGCCAATCCACTGGAAGACGCACCACCGCCTGGCATCGTCGAGACCACGCCCGCTGATCGCGCGCTTCTCGTTGCAGCTCGCGGAAACTCCAGATCAGGTGTGAAGGCCGCACTGTTGGCCGCTGCCAAGCCAGACTGCATCTTCAATCAGGATTGGCAGATGGAGAACATGACGTGGGACGAGAACAACTGCACGGCCGTCACTTACGCGGCGCGCAATGACAACATCGCGATGCTCGAGCATCTTCTGAAGAGCGGGGCGATACTCAATACACGACGCCTGCCCCTCGGCGACGCCGTATATCTGAGTTCGCCGCAAACCATCGATTGGCTGATAGCGCACGGCGCACGTGTCAACCGCTGGAAGGATGATCGCTATGCCCCGCTCCAGACCTTGATCTGGCGCAGAGGTGAAATTGCCGGTCTGTCGAAGGATGAATATCGCGCCAAGCTCAAACAAGATGCGTGGCCTCTCGACGAAGGCGAACGCGAACGGATGGTTTCAAGGCACTTGAGCGTGCCGGACTACCTCAAGGTGGCTGAATCGCTCCTCAGGGCCGGCGCNNAGTGTTCTGATGACGGGGGATGACGATGTCGCGCCGCTGCTTCTCAAGTATGGGGCAAGCGTTCACACCCGGGACGATCATGGATGGACGCCATTGCACTGGGCGAGAACGCCGAAGAAGGCGCGGCTCCTTGTCGAGCACGGTGCGGACGTCAATGCTATCGCCACGCCAAGGGATGCAGACGGCCTGAGTTATACGCCCTTCCAGTCGGCCCTTCTTCGAAGCAAAACGCACACGCTAGAACTCGCGCAAACATTGCTATCCCTGGGCGCTGACGCAAAGTTGAAGGACGGTGCCGGTCGCTCGTCCCTCGCCTATTGCTTCTCAATCGAGGTTTTCAGCTTCGTTCAGGCCCAGGGCCTTAACCCGAACGATCCTCAGCCCGGCAGCAGAACCCTTTTGCACAACCTTGTGACGATGTCCTGGCCGCCGCGCGTAACGTTTCCGAAGGAAGTTGAGTTCTTCAGATTTCTGCTCGGACTTGGCCTCGACATCAATGCCACTGATGACCTCGGCAGAACCATGCTTCACTATGTGGCTGAGCGGTCGAGTGACGAGTCGGATGCACCGAGTGTGGAGCTGCTGATTGCCAGCGGCGCCGACAAGACAATCCGGGACAAGCAAGGCAAACGCGCGTTCGATCTGGCTGCAAAGTCGCTGAACAATGTGCGGACGGTCTTGCGGTAGTCCTTGCTCTGCCCGTGGCGCTATTGATGCGCGGTCACAATCGGTTTTCGCATGAACGGCTTCGGCGGCTTACGCCCTCGCCCGAACGCCTTAGCTGAGCTGGCCACGCACGGCGGTTCTGCGAACACTGCCGGCTTTTCTCGAAGTCCTCACCGGCACGTCCGGCGGAAGCCGATAGCCGAGGTACTGCAATGTAGCGGTTTTGAAGCCCTCGACCGTCTTATGAAGATCGAAGTCCTCAAGGTAGATCGACCTCGCCAAGGCGCCATCCAGCATTGTTGAAATCATTGTCGCCACCATCGCCGGTGAAACGCTCCCATGCGTGAAGATGCCGTCGGCTATTCCCTCACGCACAAGTCCCTGTAGGATCTCATTCTCATGCTTGTAGAACCGCTTTATGGGTTCGTCGGCCTCAGGGATGTTGCCGACAAGGCCTTTGCAGTCGACACTGATCTTGAGAACGGCGCGAAGCTGCTTGTAAAGAGCGACGTGGACATCAAACCAGGCGTTGATTGCGTCGGCCGCATTATCGTGCTTGTCACTCTTGAGATGTACGTCGAAGAGCCGGAACGCGTCATCGATCGCGTAGTCCAATGCCGCTCTGAAGAGATCCTGTTTGTCTTTGAAATAGTAGTAGATCATAGCGCTGTTGGCGCCGGCGGCCCGTCCGATCTCCCTGATGCTCACGGACGCGTACTGGCGCTCGGCGAACAGATTGAGCGCAACCTTGGCCAGATAATCAGCTGGTGGCCGATCGTGCGTCCGGCGGGCAACTTTCACCCCGGTTTTGTGTCGCTTTTCGCGGCTCATGCTGCAGAACCCAAGTGCTTGTTGATCCCGGACTGGATTTCTTCAACTTCTACAAGTCGAAAAGTCGGTGTCAACGCTGCAACAGCGGCAAGCTTGCGCTCGCCACAAGAGATGCCTGCAAGGGTCGTCACACACCTTCAATGCATCCGGCTCACCTCAGAATCGGTCGAGCCGCATCACTGTTGTCCGGCGGCTGCGTGCATCGATCGCTAATCGACTGTGCCCAAATCCACCACTGCGCCGCACGACATCCACAACGCACAGCAGACCGCTCGCGTCCGCCAACCGATACTCAAACGGCGACTCTCGAAAAAAAACTTCCCAGAAAAATTAATCAATCGATTGATTGCTTTCCCAGCCGGTGATATCGTTTCCCGAATTGGAAGAAATAGGCGAACCGGTGAGAACGCGCCATGGGGCTGTTTTGGCTTTGCGCGCGGCGGACGAGAGTTACTGCAAAATGTGAGCGTGAGAGGTGAAGTGATGTCGGGTTACATCCTTTCTGATCCAAACTTCAGTGCCGGCAAGGACAAGGACGTCGTCGAGAAGATCGTCGCAAAGTTCAGAGACAGACCTAGTCTGAAACTCATAGGCTACGAGCCAGACCCGGATTTCGATCGCTTGCCCATTGAGGTATTAGGCCGTCCAGAAGCCTTAAGAGAAGCGATCCTTGACGCCGCGGGCGAGGCTTACAAGCTGATCGACATGGAGAAGCAGCACGGTCACCACCCGCGCATTGGTGCCGTCGACACCATCGAGGTCTACCCGGCTCGAAATATCACCATCGATCAGTGCCGGGATTTTGCCGAGGAACTCGGCAAGGAGATTTACAAGCGCTACAACGTTCCGATATTTTTTACGGGAAAAAACGCTCGCCGGCCGGATCGCGAGGGACTTACCGTCATTCGCAAGGGCAACTACGAGGGTCTGCGGGACTCCGTCTCGAAAGACCCATCGCGAGCGCCCGATATCGGGCCAGCGAAGCTGCACCCCACCGCCGGAGCCACGATCGTCGGGGCCCTCGAGCAGCACGATGCCTACTTCAATGTCGTGCTCGATACGACGGATGTAGCTATCGCGCGCAAGCTCGCAAGCTACGTGCGTGGAAGGACGGGAGGATTCACCAACATCCAGGGCGTGATCGGCCTGCCGCAGACACATCGCAGAACGGGCAAATCCTGCGTTGCGATCTCATGCGAAATCAGCAATCCTCTGCAAACCCCCATACATCGCGTTTACAATCTCTTGCGGGATGAAGCCGCAAGATATGGCGTGAACGTAATTTCGGGACAGATTTGCGGCACAATCGGTGCCGAGGTGCTTGTTCAAACCGCGGAATGGTACTTGAAGCTTGAGGCCATCAATGGGCCTTGGGACTATAAGAGCCAAATCCTCGAAAATCACCTTTTGGATCTCGAGGCGCAAACGTAGGAATATCAGGGAGCGTTTTCGCGCGTGGTTGTTCGCCATGACGACGGCAACACTGAAATCGGCAGTTGGCGCGCCTGCGCCACTGCCTGAGTCATACCTGCGCCGCGACGCCGATAGGAAGCGTGTTACCGTCATCGCGGCCGGAATTCTTGACCATGTTGTGTTCAACTTGGGAGGACTTCCGGTTCGTGCCGGCGCAATCATCCCACAGTAGCAACAGGCCCGCTTCGACGATCCCATGAGCCGCCGTCTGACAGGTGCGCCGTCTGTGTCCGAGCTGGTGGTGAGACCGGCAGTCCCAAGCGTGAGGCCCTTTCAGGTCCGTGCAATCGACCGGAACGGCTCACTTGCACGGCCTTCCAGTAGCTGGGTCTGTGCTCACGGCGACGCCACGTTCAATCGAGGAGCCTTGCACGATCCGCTGCGGATCAAAGCATAGTATTTGTAGAACGAGGGAGGAGAACTGATGCTGGTAAAGCTGACGGTAGAAGAGTTCTGCAAGGAGCTTGGTTCAAATTCACCCGCTCCGGGCGGTGGCAGCGTCGCTGCGCTTTCCGGAGCGCTCGGTGCAGAACTCGTTGCCATGGTCTGCGGTTTGAGCATCGGCAAGAAGGATCTGGAGCCGTTCAACGACCTCCTGGCCGGTGCCCTCCAACGCGCCCAGGATCTTTCGAAAAGTCTTCTTAGACGCGTAGATCTCGATACGGAGGCATTCAATGCCGTGATGGCCGCCTTCAAGATGCCGAAGCAGACCGACGCGGAAAAGACGCAGAGATCTGAGGCAATCCAGAAGGGCTACATTGAGGCCATCCAGTCTCCCCTCGGTACCGCTCGAGAGTGCCGCGAGGTCCTGACCATCGCCGAAAGCCTGATCGGAAAGTCGAACCCCAATGCCTTGAGCGACTTGGGAGTCGCGGCGCAACAAGCCTACGCTGGGCTCGAAGGGGCGATCATGAACGTGCGGATCAACATTCCCGCACTGAAAGTCGAAGGCTTCAAATCCCAGACGCAGCTTGAAATCGGCACATTGCTGGAACAGGGACGAAAGTCGAACGCCAACGTCTACGATTTCGTGCTTGGGAACATTGGCAAGGGATGAGCACTGACCTGAGACCCGCAATTTCCTCAAGATTTGGGTAGAGTCCGTAACCCCTGAAAGGGAGACGGACGATGCGTAAGAGTAGGTTCACCGAGGAACAGATCATCATGATGCTGCGGAAGAACGAGGCGGGCGCCAATGCGATCGCGCGGACGGCGTCGCGTGCCATTTGATCATTGGTGGGGGCTGATCAGCTATTGAGAGCTATGCCCGGGCAAACTCAAGAAGCCTTTGCACATCCGCGATCCTTATTGTGTCGCGTTCAACACTTACTCCCAAAGTGCGAAGTCGCACCAGTGCCCGGGAAAATGTTTGCGGCGTAATTGCCAGAAAGCTCGCAATCAATTGCTTCTCACACGGAAGCTCGACCGAGCATGCTCCAGTTCGATATGGGCACATTTGCAGAAGGAAATCTGCAACACGCTGCTCCCCGCTGAGACATTTCATCCGCTCCATCTGCTCGACCAGCGACGCAATGCGGTGCGAAGCTAAGGCAAAAATTTGGAGTGCTATGTTGGGCTTCTTCTTAAGTTGTGAAATGATTTCAGCTCCCTCGATCGGGAGGACCCGGGTTGGCTCTATGACTTCGGCTCCTACAGGGTAATACCTTTCGCAAAACATTGCGGCCTCGCCTATGATTTCGCCCGAACAGACAATCGCGACCACAGCCTCTGAGCGATTAGCGGTCACGCGGGTGATCTTTATCATTCCCGAAAGAATGATGAAGACTGAGGTCGCCGCCTCCCCTTGCCTGAAGACCGTCGTCCCTTTCGCCAGCTTTCGCGGAATGCGGCCTGCAATTAGTGAGCGGACCATAGGCTCCGGAAAAAATGAAAAAGGTGGAGTCGCCCTGACACTGAGCCAGTCCTCCGTGCGAATCCCATGGTCTCGATGCATGAGGGTCACCGGTGCCACTCCAGATCGGTCAATCCATGCAGTATCAGCAGCAAAGAGTAGAAATTGGTAACGGGATCAGAAACGTCCCTTCCCCGCATTGAAGCGGACGTAATGTCGTTCCTTCACTTGGCCTTTGCGCAATGTCGCTTGTGATGGGGCGCCGGGAGACCGCAAACTGCGTCCTGCTACTAGTGTTAGGATACCTTTCCTGCCCGGCCTTGACTTAAGCTAAGAACTTTAGCGCCCACTGAGGCAATCTGCCCCGATACTCTCGAAAAGGGGAGACGGGCCATGGTTGACAGCGCAGGCGGGGAAACACCCCAGGATGTGAAAGTCGTCGAACGCGTACCGGTAATGCAGAGGGTGCTCGATAACCACTTTTTGCTCGTCTTTATCGGCGTGACCGTCCCAACGGTTTTCTATGTCATTTGGGGTTTGATCGAAATTACTCTGATGCCCATTGCCAAATAATAGGAGAGCGTTCGATGGCTATTCACTCTCCCGAGAACCGCCTTTGGTGGAACGAAAAAGTAGGCCGGGCCGAACTAGTTTGGGCAACCATCGCGTTCCTATGGGGCATCTTCATGTTTTTCATGATGGTGTACTGGCACATTAACGGCGAGCAGAATCTCTCGACGGCAGCGTACAGAATTGACCCTGCCGTATTCGAGAAGCGCACTGACGAATTCACCAAGAAGTTCACAGTTCGCGAGGAAGGCACAACAGGTATTCCGGTCGCCCGTCCGCCCGCCGGAGGTGACGTCTACATGCTGGCGCGGCTATGGCAGTGGTGGCCGGTCCTGGAACTTGAGCGGGGCCAGAGCTATCGGGTCCACCTCTCGTCTCTGGATTACATGCACGGATTCTCGCTGCAGCCTGTCAATATGAATATCCAGGTGCATCCGGGGATAGAGCACGTCTTCACTATCACGCCAACAGAGCTGGGAACATTCAGCATCGTTTGCAATGAGTTTTGTGGAACAGGTCATCATGTGATGGTCGGCCGCATCCACGTAATTGAGCGGCAAGCGCAGCGCTAGATCCAATATTGGTCTGCGCGAGTCTGAGCTAGTGACGCAAAAGGGGATGTTATGAGCACTGCAGCTGACACCACACTTGTGCGTGGAGCAGCCGCCGAGTTCCGGATCTGTCCGGCATCGGGGCTCAAGGTTGATCTTGCGGCTCAAGCCTTGATTAAGGCCAACGCCGTGGCCGCAATCGTTTTCCTTGCGATCGGCGGCGTCTTCGGACTGTTGGTTGCGCTTACGCGGTGGCAGGCGGTTCATCTGTTGTCCGCGGATATGTTCTATCTGGTCCTGACGGCCCATGGCCTGGACGTGCTATTGGTCTGGATCATCTTCTTTGAAATGGCCGTCCTCTATTTCGCCTCAGCGGTGCTGCTCAACTGCCGGCTGGCGACCCCGCGCATAGCGTGGCTCGGTTTTGCTCTCATGATCGTCGGCGCCGTAATGACGAATATCGCGGTGTTGCAGGGCGATTCGAGCGTGATGTTCACGAGCTACGTGCCGATGAAGGCGAGCCCACACTTCTATCTTGGCCTTATCCTTTTTGCGGTCGGAGCATTATTGGGGTGTTTCGTCTTCCTCGGCACTCTGACGATCGCAAAGGAGGAGAAAACCTATGAAGGCTCCATCCCCCTTGTAACATTCGGTGCGCTGACCGCATGTGTGATTGCAATCTTCACGATTGCATGCGGAGCGATCATCCTCGTACCCACTTGGCTTTGGTCGATGGGTTACATCTCGGAAATCAACACCCTGATGTATAAGCTGGTCTGGTGGGCCTTGGGGCACTCGTCCCAACAGATCAACGTGTCAGCACATGTTGCAATCTGGTACGCGATCGCAGCGATCCTGCTTGGTGCCAAGCCGCTCTCGGAAAAGGTGAGCCGCGGTGCATTTTTCCTCTATATCCTTTTCCTGCAGCTCGCGTCTGCGCACCATCTTCTTGTCGAGCCTGCCTTGTCCCCGGAATGGAAGGTGTTCAACACATCTTACGCAATGTACCTTGCCGTCTTGGGTTCGATGATCCACGGCATGACGGTACCTGGTGCCATCGAGGCGGCGCAGCGCAAGAATGGCTATACGCGTGGCACTTTCGAGTGGCTTCGCAAGGCGCCTTGGGGTAATCCCGCGTTCTCGGGTATGTTCATGTCGGTGGTCATGTTCGGCGTCCTTGGCGGCATTTCCGGCGTCGTGCTCGGCACCGAGCAGCTCAACCTCATGCTGCACAACACCATCTACGTTCCGGGCCATTTCCACGCAACGGTGGTCGCAGGCACCACACTCGCATTCATGGCGCTGACGTACCTGGTTCTGCCTCTCATCTTTCAGAAGCAGATCATGTTCCCTAAGCTTGCGAAGATCCAACCGTACCTCTTTGCCATCGGCGTAGCGGGTATCTCCCTCTTCATGATGGGCGCAGGGACGCTTGGTGTCTCCCGCCGGCATTGGGATATCGGCTTTGCGGATGCGGCAATGACGTTCAAATATCCGGCGACCGCGTTCCTCATGCTCGGACTGAATGGAATTTTCGCCATTATCGCGTCAATCGGCGGCGCATTGTTCGTGGTCATCGCGGTCGCGACGGTACTGTGGGGCAAGCCCGTCACCGCAGCCAATGCAATCGAGAGCCTTGGGCCGATGCCGAAGCGCCAGGTGGGCGACTCTGTCTCTCACTATGGCAGCGCCGGCACGTGGCACTTGCCAGGAACGTACATTCTTGTGAGCGTCTTCTTCACTGCGTTTGTCCTCTACTACTTCGTCAACTGGAAGTATCTGTCTCAGCTCTGGCCGATGGGATAGGAGCCGCCTAAGGCCCGGACTTTCGTTCCCTGGAGATACAGACCATGACCGAAATGGCGCGGACTGAGGTGGGATTCGATGGACGGGCCGGCCTTCTGCGCGACGTCGTCATCATCCTGAAACCGCGGATCGCTCTGTCGATTGCAGCAAGCGCGCTCGGGGGCATTGCCATCACCCCAGGTGATGTTCCCGAACTTTCGAAGATTGCGGTGTTCTCGGTCGCCGTGTTTCTGGCTGCCGGAGCCGCCGGAGCGCTCAATCACTGGTACGAGGCCGAACTTGATGCCGGCATGAAGCGAACTGCTGGGCGGCCATTTGCCAGCGGCCGGCTCAGCGCCACAGGGCTCTGGCTGTGCGGCATTCTGATTCTGCTTTGCAGTTCCATCGCTTTGGCTGCGTTTGCGGCCAATACCTGGGCGGCCCTTTATACCTTTCTCGGGGCAATCACATACGGCGTGGTCTACACGATCTGGCTCAAGCAGCGAACCTGGCTGAATATCGTAATCGGCGGCTTGGCAGGCAGCTTCGCAGTGCTTGCCGGTTCCGCGATGGTCAATCCCGAGCTGAGCACGGCGTCAATTCTGCTTGCCATCGTACTCTTTTTGTGGACGCCACCGCATTTCTGGAGCCTCGCAATTGCGGCTCACGCCGACTACGAGCGCACTGGAATTCCGATGCTGCCCGTCGTCTACGGCGATAAGATCGCGGCGCAGGCAATTTTGGCGCACACAGTGCTGCTTTCGCTGATCGCTCTGCTTCCAGCCGCCCATGGAATGGGACTGATCTACACAATTTTTGCCGTAGCGGGCGGATCAATTTTTTGCGCGACAGGCCTCCGCCTTGTCAGGGAGCCAACGAGAAGGACAGCTATTCAGAATTTCCTCGCTTCACTCGTTCAACTTGTCTTGCTTCTGGCCGGCATCATGTTCGATAGACTCCTGGAGTTCAGCTTGTGATGCGTCCTCCTCTAGTGCGCTTCGCATCCTTACTGGCTGCCTTGATGTTTCAGTTCGCTGGGAGCGCGAAATCGGATGAGCGGGCGGACGCGCTCTTCGATGTCTCGCAGACCGCATTGGGACAGTCGCTTCCCGATATTACCTTTGTCGACACCGAAGGGAAGAAAGTCAGCCTCCGCGATTTTCGCGGCCGGCCGCTGCTGGTTTCGCTCATCTATGCCGGATGCGCGGATGTGTGCCCCACGCTCATCGAAAATCTCGTTCCAGCGGTCGAGGCGGCTCAGAGTGCTCTAGGTCGAGACAGCTTTTCCGTTATCACAATCGGCTTCGATACGCGGCAGGACACGCCGCAGCGTCTGAAGTCATTTGCAGTCGCGCGGGGCGCCGACTTGCCAGGTTGGACCTTTCTTTCTGCGGAGGTGGATAGCTTGGACGGCTTGGCACGTGCCGTTGGGTTCGGTTTCTACAGCCGCGCTGGAGGTTTTGATCACCTCTCCCAAGTCAGCATCGTCGATGGTGATGGAAAACTCTACCAGCAGGTGTACGGCGCGGTATTCGAGCCGCCACTGATCGTCGAACCGCTGAAAACACTGGTGTTCAAGCGCGACAGGCCGCTCCTTTCCATGACCCAATTGATCAACAGAGTGAAGTTTTTCTGCACTGTTTATGATCCGTCATCGGGCCGGTACTATTTCAACTATTCGCTGTTTATGGGGATTGCGATAGGTTTCGCTTGCTTCGGGTTCGTTCTCTTTGCGCTGATCCGTGAGTGGCGGAAGGGTGTGGTTGGGAGCACGGAAATAAGTTGATGAACCTAATCCGGCGGGGTCTCAGGCGCACGTTCGACTATTTGGAGGCTGCACTGGGTTGGGTGTTCCCGTCTCAATGGAATCCCTTTTTCAATCTCGGCGCCCTCGGCTTCTTCTTCTATTGGATCATCACTGCGACGGGAATCTACGTCTTTGTGTTCTTCGACACTTCGGTGCATGGCGCCTATCCATCCGTCGAATACATGACGCACGAGCAGTGGTATGTGGGCGGCGTCATGCGCAGTCTGCATCGCTACGCGTCCGATGGGCTCGTTCTCGTCATGCTCATCCATATTCTGCGGGAATTTTCCCTCGATCGATACAGGGGCGTGCGCTGGTTTAGCTGGATCACAGGCATACCTGTACTCGTAATGATCTATGTATCGGGTATCTCAGGATATTGGCTGGTTTGGGACGAACTAGCCCAGTACATCGCCATCGTGTCCACCGAGTGGTTCGACAAAGCGGGTATATTCGGCGAATCGATCGCCAGGAATTTCCTTCATGCCGGGATGCTGGATAATCGGTTCTTCACACTTATGATTTTCTTGCATATCGCCGCGCCCCTCATCGCGCTCGTGATCATGTGGATACACTTGCAGCGGGTCACCAAGCCTCGCATCAATCCGCCCCGAGGACTTGCATTTGGCACGTTCGGTTCAATGCTCCTGTTATCACTGGTGTATCCCGCTCTAAGCCAGGGCCCGGCAAACCTTGCCGAAGTTCCCGGCAGCGTCGGCTTGGACTGGTTCTACTTGGGGCTCTATCCGCTGCTCGACAGATGGCCAGGTTCGATGACGTGGAGCGCCGTCGGCACCTTGTTCGTCATCCTGTGCGCGATGCCATGGTTGCCGCCGCTTCGCCGCCAGCCGCCGGCTGCGGTCGATCTCGACAATTGCAACGGCTGCAGCCGTTGTTTCAACGACTGCCCCTACAATGCGATCATGATGGTGCCCAGAGCGGATGGTTTGCCATTCGAGCGCCAACCCGCTGTCAACCCTTCACTTTGCACCAGTTGCGGGATTTGCGCGGGATCGTGCCCGACCGCGATGCCGTTCCGGCGCCACAGCGCGCTTCGCGCGGGTATTGATCTATCCGATTACAGTATTCCAGATCTAAGGTCGTTGGTACACGCCGCGAGCGGAGGGCTCGAAGGCGAGACACGTATCCTGGTCTTTGGCTGCGAGCACGGGCCGCCTTTGCAGGACATCGCCACCTCTACAATAGGCATCGTTAACGTCCGGTGCCTGGGACAGCTCCCTCCCTCGTTTGTCGATTACGTCCTTTCCAAGAATCTTGCGGATGGAGTGCTCCTGGCCGCTTGCGTCGACAGCAATTGCTATTTCCGTTTCGGAGAGCGTTGGACGTCACAGCGTCTTGCGCGCGTCCGTGATCCCCAACTCCGTGCCCGCGTACCGGCTGAACGGCTGGCGTTCTGTCAGACAGGTCCGCTCGGCCGCCGCAATCTTCAGAATGCTATCGATACCCTGGCGGATTCGATCGCCCGATCGAAGGCGGAAGGAAAAGGCAGCATTTCAGCAAGGCAGGCCAAGGAGAGGGTCCATGGCCATGACTGATGCCTTACGCTTGCTTGGACAGGTCGGCTTCTATGTCACCGTCTGTGCGGTAATCGGGTACTTCGCCAGCAGCCCCGATATCCACCTCGTGAAAGCTGATGAGGCACAAATCAAAATGAGTCTTGCGCACAGTGCCGCGCGGACCATCGAGTGCCGCAGGCTCACTCCTGAAGAGATCGCAAAGCTGCCACCTTCGGAACGCCGCCCCAACACATGTGGCCGGGAGCGTTTTCCGATGCGAGTCCAGTTGTTGGTGGATGGAAAAACTCTGTATGATGCAACCGTGGAGCCGCTGGGCTGGTCGAGCGATGGTCCAGCTCGCATCTATGAGAAAATAGCAGTGCCCGCCGGGCGGCACACGATCATCGCGCGTTTGAACGATCGCGGCCCGGTTCGGAATGGCAATGAGCGCCCCGCTACTCCGGAGACAGCCGGCGGCGCAAGCGAGTTCAACTACGAGAAAGAAGTGAACATCGATCTCAAGCCGCGTCAGAACCTCGCCATCGACTTCAAGGCGGATGAGGGCGGCTTCATATTCTACTAGCGAGGCGTGCGAACATGCTTATCGAGTGGCGCAATGAGTTCGAGACCGGTATTGCCGAAGTCGACCATGAACACCGTGAATTGGTCGACTTGATCAACACGCTGCACGAAAAGATGGGCGTGGGGACTGACAAGGAAACGACCATCGCCTTCTTGGGCGAGGTTTTCGCGAAGATCTCCGCGCATTTTGCCTTGGAAGAGACCGTGATGCGAAAGCACAAGTACGACGAGTACCTTGCTCACAAAACGGATCACGAGAAGCTTCTCGATGATCTTCGCGACATCATGGACGACTTCGAAGCTGATGTGACCGCCGATTATGGGAAAGCGCTTGGTGAAGTGGTGAGAGACTGGTTTGTCAATCACTTCAAGACAAAGGATGCGCGCCTGCACCGGACACTCGGCGTTTGAAGTGATCCTTTCACCCGGACCAGCAGTGTTTGCTGACTGGCAAATTCATCGTGCCGGTGCCGCTTTGGTCCTGAACGTCGCCAGCACGGTCAGAACAAACATGATCCCGCCTATGACCGCAACCAGAGCGCCAATGCCGTTGAGGTACATGCCGGCTGCGGCGCTATCTAGAAGTCGATATGCGCCTGCCGCCACTTTCCTCGGAGCTCCGTAGCCCCCAGCCCAAAATAGTCCGATACAAGCTGCAAACTGGCCAAATCCAAACAGGGCTATCTGCCACCTGAGCCGTTTACCAGGGCGCGGCGGAGAGCTGAGGCGTGGCAGCACAATGCGAAGCAGCAAGCCCATACATGCCAGGTTAACAGCTGCAATCATTGCGTGATAATGGGCGGGCGTGCGAGTATCCGCCCCGTCGATGAAGAAGCCCATTGTGCCGCCCGTACCGAATACGGTGATGGAAAGCGCCAGCGACAGAAATGCTGGATCGGACCACGGCAGGCCGCTGCGCCTGTACGACGAGAGCGCCGCCGCCATTGCCGGTATTGCGACCAACAAAGCCGGCAATCCTAATACGAACTGTAGAAGTCGAAACGCCTCCCGCTGTTGCGTTGAGAAGGGCGGGAACGCCACGTAAATCAAGGGCGCGGCCAATGCGGCGCCGGCTAGAACGGCTGTGGCGAGCCGAAATGTGCTGTCACTGATGCTGTTCGTGCCTAGTGTCTCCCGTGTGAGCATGAACCAGCCGGTGAGAAGAAGTAGGGTATTGAGGATCTGCATGACATGCCCACCTCCCCAGAAAATATGCTCGTGGAACCTTTGAAGGTCGCTGTGCTCAGTAGATAACCAAAGCGCGACGGCAAAACACACGAGCGCGCTGGTGTAGACCAGCCCCCCGACGGCCATTGCGAAGGTCAGCGGTGTTCCGGGCCTGTGCGCCACAACCAGACGACCAGCCAATCGGAGAACCGGACAGAGCGTGCCGGCAAAAAGAAGTCCAAGCCCCAGATGGTAGGAAGGGTGATCGATGACGGGGATGTAATTGTTCAGCGACGCAATACTGTCATCAAGAAATGCCGGGAGAAACAGTAGCGGGAACGCCGCGACCATGAGGCTTGTCCCTGCAATACCCAGCCAGGAAAGTGGCGGATCACCGATTGTCTCTATCTGAGCGGTCGCCAGAGTCGTAAGCAGGGCAAATACCGCCAGAAACCATACGATAAGGGAGAATACGACGTGGATAACGAGGCCCTTCGAAAAGAAATTGAGCGGCCAAGCGACAATGCTGTCGATCCCGGGGACGCGCGAGAGGGCAAGCATCAAAGCGAAAACGCCGGCGGCAGCGAGCGCCGCCATTGCAAGCGCGATCCACAATCTCGCTTCTGCCATGAGGCAGTTACCACGATCACCCACCTCTCGGCCGCGCTGTAGCGGCTTCATTTCGGCGATCGCGCTTAGATCTGCCATCGGGTTCAACTCCTTCGAACCTCAAGGTCGTTCGATCATTAAGCGGCTATATTTTTCATTATGGCGCGAAAATTGGCTGGTTCGTTTGATTTCGGTTAAATTTCAGACGGAGCCTGACATGGCTTGCGCATCGTCGCCGGACCCGCCTGGTTTGAGAGTGCAGGCAAAATCTTGTGTGGTTTGCCGTGCCCCGCTTGTATCCTCAATCTGAAGTACCGCGATGGAACCTTCGCGTTCCGCACCATATGATCGGCGGCGCTGCGCCAATCCAAAATTTTGCCAGGAAGACGGCCGCGCATTAGATCCCCTGACTCGAACGCGCCGCCGCCACGGCTCTATCATTTCCTTCCAAAATCGCTGGCGACCGCTCCTATCCGCCTTCGATAGCTCGTGACTTTTGACGCAGCGGCAAGGCCTATTTTTGCCGCGAGCTCGGCTTCGACCGGCTGCGCTTATGGACGGCATCAGCCGCGCATCTGGCACGCTGCTAGCGCGGAACCTGCAAGACCATGCAGGTAGCCATTCACGATCGCGCCGGGCAACGGCTGCTTGCCAATGGCCGCGAGCAATTCCGTCCCGTTGATCGCTCCATCGATCAGGCTTCGATACGCCTTGGCAACAGCGGCCATGTCGCAAGTCTGTGGCGACAACCGGATGCGCGATACGCCGGCCTCGCCCAGTAGACGCACTTCATCGGCCAAAACGGTCACGCCGCTTGCCATCGTGGCAATTCCGTTCACCGCGAGAAAGCTCTGGCCGTCGAGCGTATCGACATCAAGACCGTCGCGATCGTGCTCACAAACGTACCGGCAGCCGTCTTTGGTGAGGTCGTGGATGCGCGCGTGATAGCAGCGCGCCGACACGGCGAGTGGCACCCGTCCGAAGGCAAACACTTCGATCTCTGCTGTCTGGCGGTTGGCTGCAATGGTTTTGATCGATTGAGCCGGCAGCTCTGGAGGTAGACAGACCGTCTTCGTGCCGAAGTCCTCGAGAACTCGTAGTGTCGCTTCGTTGTAGACGTTCAAGAATGGACCAACGACGTGCGGGCGCCCGCGCAAGGCGGGCAGGGCCGCCATGTCGTTGACTTCGATCAGGTGCTCTCCGTCGGCGATTTCCGCGATCTCCTTGGTTTCGCGCTTCAATGTCGGCAAGGCGAGTGTTGCGAAGACGACTTCCTTGCCTGAACGTTCCAGTCTTTCGGCTACGTCCGCCATCGCTTCGGCACGGAACGGCGTGCGTTTGGAGCAGATGACTTCGCCCAGTATAACCCGGTCAACGGGTGCATCGTCGGCAATCCGTGTATAGAAGTCGATCCATTCCGGTGTCGGCCAGTTGTAGAGCACCGGCCCCAGGGTAATTTTCATCTCACCTTCCCCGCGCCAGAACTAGCGCCACGTCTTGCGATATGAGCCAACGGTTTGCCGGCCGCCTTCCGTCAATCCGGACAATTCGGCTGCAGTGGCCTGCGTGCCCATCGCGAGCGCATCGAGCGCCGCGCGGAACGCGCGGACCGTTGCAGCAAGATAGGCCTTGCCCCGCTGCCGCCCTTCGATCTTGAGCGCGCTGACGCCGGCTTTTTCAAGCAAGGGCAACATCTCGATGGTGTTCAGGCTGGTGGGTTCCTCGAAGACGTGCATGGTCTTCCCGCCGCAGGAAAACCGCCCCTTGCACAAGGTTGGGTATCCGGCCGCATGACCCGTCGGATAGCGATCTATGGTGAAGCGACCCAGCCTTGCGGCCAGCTCTTCACCTTCTTGAGCATATGTTACGTGAGCCGCCGGTGAACACGCTCCGTTCATATTTGGCGACTCGCCGGTTGCATAAGACGACAGCAGACAGCGGCCCTCCGCCATGACGCACAGCCCGCCAAAAGCAAAAACCTCGATCTCACACGGAACATTGCGCGCGATCGCTGCAACCTCGTCAACGGTGAGGACGCGAGGCAACACCACGCGCCGGACGCCAAAGTTCTCCGTATAGAATTTGACTGCCGCGACGGTTGCGGCGGCTGCCTGAACTGACAAGTGAAGCCGCTGCTCGGGAAAGCGCGTGCGCGCCCAGGCAAGAATGCCGAGGTCTGCAAGAATGAGGGCATCGGCACCAGCCGCGACGGCCTGCTCCGCGGCTTGCTGCCAAATCCGCGTGTCGCCAGCGCGCGCGAACGTGTTCAGAGCGACCAGAACCTTAACCCCCCTCTTGTGGGCGTAGGCAATGCCGTCCTGCAGTTCCGCTTCGCTGAAATTCAGGCCGGGAAAGTTGCGCGCGTTCGTTTCATTGCGGAAGCCGCAATACACGGCATCCGCGCCCGCATCGACAACCGTTCGCAGTGCCGACGGCGTACCGGCTGGGCAAATCAGCTCCATCGCTTTCACTGCGCACTCCGTTGACATGTCATTGCGTGCTTCTCGCTTACCTCAGTCGACCTCGGCCGGCGCCCCAAGAGCATTGCGCAAGGCCGCCGTCAGCGTACGAAAACTCGTTGTAATGAACGGCGCCACAGCTTTCGGTGCGCCTAGCGCATCGGCTGGTTCAAGATCCGAGTCCTCTATTGCATTGCGCAGCGCCAGAACCGCTGCCGTATCCCCTTCGATCACGAGATCGCGGGTAAAAAAAAGCGCATCGCCGTCGTAGCGGCCGTCCACCAGACCAAGTAGCACGAGCAGCGGCGCTGCAATGCGCGCATCCCAAGGGTGCATAGCTACGGACGGCACGGCGACCAGGCGAGGTTCCGATGCGTTGGCCTCGAGGATGAAGCCGAACGGGCAGTCGACCGGGTCGATCGCGAAACGCTTTGTGGCATGCTCGCCGAGACGCGACAGCATCGATGAGTTGCGCGCGAGCGCATTCTCGAGAATTCTGCCCGCCGCGAGTGTCAGTGGCGCCAACGGCAAGACGGACATAACCTGTGCCAACGGCACCGGCAGATGCCCGCGTCTACCCAACGCGCGTTGCTGTTGCCCATCATCAAGCATTTTGGCTTTGTAGACGGCGTGCCGGACTTGCGGTTTGACTCCGGTTAAGTCGTCTGCCGCATTCATCTCATAGCCTCCATGGGCATGGCACAAACCCACATACCAATCCTGCGAAACATCAGGGATTTCCTGAGCGTACTCGATAGCCGGGGTGACTTGGCACGCATTGGTGAGCCGGTCTCGACGATGCTCGAAGTCACGGAATTGCATCGCCGGACTATCGAGAAGCACGGGCCTGCGCTTCACTTCGAACGTCCGATCAAGGCCGATGGAACGGCGTCCGCCATCCCCCTGGTGACAAATCTTTTTGGGACCGTTGATCGGGTCGCCCTTGCAATCGGTGATGGTAGCCGTGAGTCACTGCGCCACCTCGGCATTCGAATGGCCGAGCTGCGGCAACCGACGCCGCCAAGTGGACTAAAGGAAATTGTCCAGAGATGGCCACTGGCGCGCACGGCGCTCAACTCTCGACCACAAGAAGTCAAACATGGTGCAGTTCAGGCCGTGATCAAGCGCGGCCAGGAAATCGACCTCGGCTATTTTCCCGTGCAGACGTGTTGGCCAGGGGAGCCAGCACCACTCATCACATGGCCGATCGTCATCACGAGACCGCCGGGAGAGGTGAATGCCAGATCGCACAACTGGGGCATCTACCGGATGCAGGTCACTGGGCGGGACAGCGCCATCCTGCGTTGGCTTGCTCATCGAGGTGGCGCCATGCATTTCCGACAGTGGCAGGCGACAGGCCAACCGATGCCGGTTGCCGTCGCCATTGGCGCCGATCCGGCAACGCTACTGGCGGCTGTTACCCCCGTTCCGGAAACCATGTCGGAGGCTTCTTTTGCCGGCCTTCTGCGCGGCGAGCGCACCAAACTCTGCCAAGCCGTCACCGTTCCGATGCTCGTGCCCGCGGAGGCGGAAATCGTACTTGAGGGCTATGTCACGCCTGGCGACGAGGCGCTTGAAGGACCTTATGGCGATCATACCGGCTACTACAATGCGGCTGAGCCCTATCCCGTCATGCGGCTTACGGCGGTCACGATGCGGCGGGATCCGGTCTATCTCTCCACATTCACAGGACGCGCGCCGGACGAACCTGCAGTGCTCTCGGAAGCGTTGAACGAAGTGTTCCTTCCGCTCGTTCAGCAGCAGTTCCCCGAGGTTCGCGACTGCTGGATGCCGCCCGAAGCCGCATCCTATCGGATCGCCGTCATCAGCATCGCCAAGCGCTACCCCGGCCAAGCACGTCGCATCATGATGGGTTTGTGGTCCATGCTGCCGCAGTTTGCCTACACCAAGCTGGTCATTGTCGTCGACGGCGACATCGACGCGCGCGACTGGCGCGACGTGATGTGGGCTGTCGCCACGCGGTCCGATGCTTCGCGCGATCTTCTTGTCGTCAAGGATACTCCGATAGACGTGCTCGACTTCGCGTCCCCGGTAGCCGGACTTGGGGGCAAGCTGGGTATCGATGCAACACGCAAGATCGGTGCCGAGACCTCGCGCATATGGGGCGAACGGCTATCAATGGATGGGGCAACAACAAAACGCGTCGATGAGCTGTTAAGGAGGATTCCGGCGTTGCAAAACGAATTGCAGGTCAGTGAAACACCATGAGTGCGGCGAAAAATACAACGCGTCGCATCATCGTCGGAATCAGTGGAGCGTCTGGCGCAGTCCTTGGGCTCAAGGCGCTGGAGCTGCTCAATGGATCGTCCGGCTGTGAAGTGCATCTGGTGATCTCGCGTGCGGCCGAGCGAACCATGCGGCTGGAGATGGGGGAAGCCGCTGTAGAGCGCGCCCGCACGCTCGCCCATGTGAACCATCCCGTGGACAATGTCGGCAGCGCCATTGCCAGCGGCTCATTCAACGCCGGTGCCATGATCGTGGCGCCCTGTTCCATGCGTACGCTGTCGGCTATTGCCTACGGTCTGACGGACAATCTTTTGACGCGCGCAGCCGATGTAGCGCTCAAAGAGCGCCGTCGCCTCGTGTTGCTGGCGCGTGAAGCTCCGCTTCATACTGGCCATATTGAGGCGATGCTGCGCGTGAGTCAGTCTGGGGCAATCGTCATGCCGCCTGTACCGGCATTCTATGCGCGTCCGGCCACCCTCGATGAAATTGCGACGCAGATTGTTGCGAGGGCCCTTGATCTCTGCGGGGTTGACGTTGAGGGACAATTGCTTCGTTGGCAAGGCGAGCGCGTCTGGTGATCACGTGGCGCGCACGAGGGCATCGGGCAGTGGCTTGCCGGTCTCCAAATGATCAGCCACGATTTGCGCCAAAACCGGCGCGAGCAGAAAACCGTGCCTGTAGGTGCCATTGACAATCAATCGCCGGCCGCGGGCGAGAATTCGCGGCACGTTATCCACGAACGCGGGCCTTATCCCGGCGGACATTTCTATAACTGAGGCATCTCTGAAGCCGGAATTGAGTGCTGTGGCACTGGCAAGAAGGTCGATTGCTGATTTTACTGTCACAGGTCCTGCATATTCGCTCTCGATCGACGTTGCGCCAACCATGTAGCGGCCGCCACCCCACGGCACCGCGTAGATCGGAAAGCGAGGATGGAGCAGCCGGACAGGGCGAGTAATCTCGACGCCTCCGGCTTCAACAACAGCCATTTCACCGCGCACACCGCGCAGCCCTTCGACATCTCTACGCGCGGCGATTCCGCGGCAATCTATGACAATCTCTCCTGCGCTTGCGGCTGTCCAGATTGGATCGGAGACCGCCGCCTCAAAACGGACGTCGGCGCCAGCTCCACGCAGACGCCGGAAAAGCAGAGGGAGCATCGTGCGCGGTGCCACGTGCCCTTCCCGCTCATACAGGAGGCCGCACTTGAATCGGTTGGATAGTGCTGGCTCTGTTTCGGCGATTTCATCCGCGTTGAGAAATCGATAGCAGTCCGTAACGCGCCTGAAGCGCTCCAACTCACCCGCATCACGGGGATGGGCGACCACAAGGGTCCCCCGCCAATCAACACCAAGTCCAGCCGAACGCCATATCCGGAGGCCGCGAAGACCGAGTTCGAGAATAAGCGGGTCCGATGTCTCAGCCTCGCAGTTGGGGGCGAGCATTGCGCCGGCGAGACGGCTGGCCGCGCCAGCAATAGATTCGCTGGCGGCCTCACGCAAGGTGACACGATGGCCCCTCTCAGCCATCGTGAGTGCTTGCCAGAGGCCGACAATTCCGCCGCCCACCACTGTCACACACAGTTGCATTCGGCAGATGACTTACCTTCCAGACCAAGCCGCGCCAATTCTGAAGGCAATAAGTGCAACAGAACCCTACCGCGCGGGAAGTTGCTCGTTCACTGCTCTCACCAAGCTAGGAACGGCAGCCTTCAAGGTCTCTGCGTCATGCAGCTCAGAAGCGAGATGAACGATCTCGCACCGCGGGGCGACGATCGAATTCACCCCATCGAACCCGGGTTCCTTGCCAATGCGTGCGAGCGCCGCCTCGACGCTGTACGAAGCCTCGTGTATGGCATCGAAGTCAATTCGCTCCAGACTGCTCAAGATCTTTGCAAGCGACGTCTGCAACAAAGCGACTGCATCGTCTTTCGTTGCCGGTTCGGACACTTTGAAATGCCGTGGCCCTTGTTTCCCCGCTTCCATAGGTGACGAGGCTTGTGCGGCCGTAATCCTATCAACGAACCCAAGCGGGCCGGCGAGAGCAACGGCCGACGCGGCGGCCATCCAGACGCGAAATTCGAGAGCTTTCATGACCATCTCCTTCGACGGGGTTCAAGGCCCCGACAGGTTGTGCCGCGCAAATTCGGACCAGGCGCCGGTCGCGGCAATTGTGACGCCAGGAAGCACGTTGTGCTCGTCAAGGTGACGCATCGATCTCCTTCAGCCTGCGCAGGCGTTCCGCGCCGCTCGGATGTCCGGCGAACACCGCTGCGTAGCTCCAATGGTGATCGAAGACGCCGCGGTTGACGGCGAAGATCCTGTGCAAGGCGTCTCCGATTGCATTGGCACCGCACTGTTTCGCCGCAAAGGCGTCGGCCTGAAACTCGAAAGACCGGGAAACGCGGACAAACAGCGGACGCAGACAGAACAACACAGACGGGTAGACCGCAATCGTCAGTCCTATGGCCTCGGCCGGTCGCACACTGAATGCGTGGAAGACTTCGGACATCGCGTAGGCACCTGCGAGACCCAGAATGCCGATGCCCGCCCATGCTTTGGCCAGATGTCCGTGATGCACATGGCCGGCTTCGTGTGCCAGAACAGCTTCCACCTCTCCAACGCCCAAGCGTTGCACCAGCGTATCGAACAGCAAGATATGCTTGTGAGCGCCAAGTCCCGTTACGCTGGCGTTGAGACGGTTCGTCCGCTTCGAGGCTTCAATCACGCGTAGTGATCTGATCTTCACTCCGCAGAGATCGAGCAGGCGCGTCAGTCGGCTGCGAAGTTCACCCACCGGCAATTCGTGCGTCTCTGCAAACAGAAGTGTCTCGAGATGCGGCTTGACCAGCATTCGCAGACTGAGAAGTACGAACCAAAGCGCCCAGGCCCCCAGCCACCACAACGCACTTCCCGTTTCCATGAGCCAGACCGAGCCAGCGATGAGGGGCAGAGTGAACAGGCCAGCGACAAGAAGGGCTCTCGCAGTGTCCGAGAGATACGTCGCAGCCGTGGTGTTGTTCAATCGAAGACGGCCGTCGATGATAAACGTCTGGTATGCACGTCCCAGCCGCTCAAGCAGAAAGACCCCGCCAGCAATCAGCACTGCCAGCAGGATGGCGGTGCTGAGCGCACTTGCATCTGCAGCGAACGAAAAACTCAGCAGCGCCCGAATACCGTGGAGAATAAAGAACACGCGGAGCGCGGCACTGGCTACCGATGTTGCGATCCCAACATAGGCTACCTCCGTGGCAGCCCTCCGGCTTGCATCCGCAAGGGCCGGCTGGCGCGTCTGAAACTGCGCCTCTTGCCAATAGACAAATGCCGAAGCCATGGCTGTGAGCGCCACGAAGGCCGCGAGCGCCTCAGTCATCTTCCAGGCCGCCCTCAAGATCGTGCAGAATACGCTCGACTGCGGCCGCGCCGCCGGCGGCATAAGCGTGGTGAACCTGAACAAGATCGCATCCGGCCAACCTGCGTGCCACCACGTCTTCAGCGCTCCTGACGCCGCCGACGGATACGAGACAATGATCGGGAAACGCGGCGCGGAATTCTGCTATGCGCTCCGGCCATTCGCAAGCAAGGACAAAGCCGTCCAGTTCAGCCGCAATGGATTGCGTGACCGGCAGCTCGTCACCTGGGGCGCCCGCAGGCAGCTTGGCGAGCAATGGCCTACGCACAGATTTCTGGATTTCCCAGCGACGGATCTCTTTTCTGGCCATATTCACGATGCGATGGCCGCTGACGGATTTCAGGGTTCTCTGCGCGGCCTCGTTGCTGAAATTTAGGACGACATAGTCTGCGCCGGGCAACGCACTCGACAGGCAGGCGGAATAGTCGGTGAGGACTTCATCCGAGAACCCGGCCTTTGCACTGCCGATGCTGACGCCCATGAGCGGCGCGGTTTTCGGTTTCACGCGCGGCATTTTCAGAGCACGCGGGTCTGTCACCGTTCCGAGTTCGATGTGTCCGGCGATCAAACCCGCAAGAACAGGGAGTAGGCTGCCATCCCGGTCGATTCCTGCAGCGATGCCGATGCAGTTGCGGAACGACAGGCCCATCGCACGCACGCAGGTCTGCCTTCGCGGTGCGCCCGAAAATATAGGAAGGGGTGCCCGGACCTGCGATAGCGTCATCATCCTCTCCGGCGCCGGAACTCGGCCATGAACTGAGCGAGCGCCTCTACAGCCTCCAGCGAGACGGGATTGTATAGCGAGGCGCGCATGCCGCCGATTTCTGGATGTCCTTGGAGATGCAGAAAGCCGGCGCTGCGCGCCTCTGCAAGAAAAAGTGTCTCAAGTTCCCGGTTGGGCAGGTGAAATCGGATGCTGACATTGGACCGGAAGCGCGGATTGACCGGCGAGCTGTAGAAGCCCTGCTCTTCAATCAGGTGATACAGTCTCTGAGCCTTCTGCCTGCTCCGTGCTTCGGCACCTGGCAGTCCACCGCGGGACAGGAGCCAGTCACAGATCCGCCCCGCAACAGCAATTGAGAAGACCGGCGGCGTATTGACCTTGCTCTTCTCCTGAGACTGGCGGCGATAGTCAAAGGGAGCGGGTACAGCACCTGTGCATCTGTCAAGGAGGTCTCGCGAGAGAATAACAACAGTCAGACCGGCAATGCCGAGGTTCTTTTGGCTGCTGGCGTAGATCATCCCGTGGGCCGCGACATCAACCGGCCGCATCAGGAAGTCGGCCGTCATGTCTGCAACCAGCGGCGTCCCCTTTTGCTGCGGAAGCTCGTAAAATTGGAGGCCTTCTGCCGACTCGTTGCTGGTGTAGTGACAGTAGGTGGCTCCGGTTGGAATATCCCATAGCTGCGCCAATGGAAGCTGGCGGCCATCGCCCTCCGCAGCGCATCGGACTTCAATCCAGGGCCCCGCCTCGTACGCCGCGCGTCGCGACCAGTGCCCCGACTGCACATAGGTACCAACGCGATCACGGCCACCCAGGTTCATCGCGAGGACGCCGAACTGAGCGTATGCTCCTCCTTGAAGAAAGAGGACTTCGTATGCGTCTGGCACATTCAACAGCTTTCGAATTGCCGCTTCAGAACCGTTCAGGATCGCGCGCGCTTCGCCGCTCGTGAACGGATGCTCCAGCAGGCACAGTCCGCTCGTCACAGGCCTTTGTAAGTCGGTCTGGATCGCCTCAAGCACCTCGCATGGCAACGGCGACTGACCCGAAGCGAAGCTGTAGATTCTTTCGCAGCCCACGCCTGACCTCACCCGATCAATTGGGCTCCATGCGCGCCCGCCACCATGAGAAACATGGCCGGCACTGAAAGCACGGTATTCGTGCGTGACGCCCGAAACGTAATCCTGCTGCACCTCAAGCGCTCATCAACGGATGCCGGCACGAAGCCGAGCACTTTCTTCTGATGCGGCCACATGACGAACCAGAGGTTGACCGTCATGAGCAGACCCAGCCAAATCCCGGCGCCCAGGGTGGCGGACGGCCCCGATAGCAGGAGGGCTTCCGCAAGGCCGTCGCGCCGCCACAACATCACAAGGCCGGTGGCCAGCACGATCAGCGAAGCGTACCGGAAGATGCCATGCTCGCGCTTGCTCGCCGAAACAAAGACATCTTTGATGTTTTCAGGCGGATCGCCCGGCAACACACCGCGATATCGAGGTGTCGTTACGACATTGTGCCAGTTGTGTCCCATCCAGATCACGACACCAGAAATGTGGAGCCATCGTATCAAGGCTTCGAGGAGAACGGAATCCATCGTCCTATTCGCCTGCCGGCTCATGAGCGGTGCGATGATGGCGCATGACCAGCTTCTTGCCGCAGCCATCCTGCCGTGCTCCGGAACACTGCAGGATTTCGTCGATCATGTACCGATGGGGCGACTTCGCGCAGACCGGGTCAGGGTTGGCAGCATCGCCCGTGAACAGATAAGCCTGGCAACGGCAGCCGCCGAAGTCTTTCTCGCGCTCGTCGCAAGACCGGCAGGGATCCTTCATCCAGCTGTCGCCGCGGAACTTGTTGAAGCCTGGCGAATGCTTCCAGCTCCACTCCAGACCGTGCGTCTTCACATTGGGAAACTCGATACCCTTGATGAGGCGGGCTTCTTGGCAGGGCAATGCTGTTCCATCCGGTGCGATGGTCAGATGGATCGCGCCCCAGCCATTCATGCAGGCCTTGGGCCGTTGGTCGAAATAGTCCGGCACGACGAAGTAGATCGTGAGCTTCTTGCCGAGTCTGGCACGGGCCTCTGCCACCGCAGCCTCTGAGCGCTCAAGTTGCTCTCTTGTTGGGATGAGCTCGCTTCTGTTGAGCAATGCCCAGTTGTAATACTGCAGGTTTGCAAATTCTACGTATTCGACGCCGAGGTCTGCTGCGAGATCGATGAATTCGGTCGTAAAGTCGATGTTGTACCGGCTGACCGGAATATTGAGGACCATGGGAAGACCCGCGGCCTTGATCTCGCGTGCAATCGCGATCTTATGATCGAAGACGTCGAGCCCAACCAGCTTCTCGTTCAATTCGCTATCGCAGGCCTGGATCGATAGCTGCACCTGCTTAAGACCGGCCTTCTTCAAGGCCCGCAGCCGTTCCGTCGTCAATCCGACGCCCGACGTAATGAGATTGGTGTAGTATCCAATTTTGTCGGCGTACTCGACCAGTTCCTCGAGATCCTTTCGCAACATCGGTTCGCCACCGGTGAACCCCAGTTGTAGGGAACCGAGCCGGCGTCCTTCGGCAAGGACCGCCTTCCACTCCTCGGTCGAGAGCTCGTTGCGATATTTGTGGAAGTCGACGGGATTGCTGCACCAAGGACATTGCAGCGGGCACTTGTACGTAAGCTCAACAACGAGCCACAGCGGCATGCCGAGCCCGTCAAGACTTAACCCGGATCCATCCTTTGGCATGGGCCACCTCCAAGAATTCCAGAACGCTCGTGCCAACATCAGGTTTGCCGTAACGATCCTGAAGCTCAGCAGTGCCTTGGGCTATCGTCGAATTTCCGGTGCAGGCTTCGAGAATGGCTGCCGCCGTTTCGTTCAGCTTCACGATCCCTTCAGGATAGAGAAGCACATGAGATTTCTGAGGTTCTTCCCAGCGGAAATGGAAGCTTGGCGCCATCTCGACGGTGTCGTCAGGCGTCAGCCGCCTTTCCTCACCCATGTGCTCCTCCCTTCACGGTGTCAGATGACGCTGGTCCGTCAGCGAACGTAGATGTAGGCCGTCACCTCGAAACCGAGCCGGACATCGCAATAAGCTGGCTCCGTCCAGGTCAGCGTTTTTTCCTTAACAGAACACTCTTGCATGGCTTTTCCTCCAAAACGCCGCGCTTGTGCTTCGCGGTCTTTGCGAGCATTTGCGGCCATGCCAAGCAATCATCGCGGCGCGCGATGTCTTTTGACTTATGTAATGCGCGCGCGTCACTTCGCTTCACGTACGAGTGAAGTCCTCTGAGGCATCTCAGAATTGGGCGATATCGAGGAAGTAACCCGCAAGGTCGCCGGCCGGTACATCTCCGAGGCGCTCTTCGCACGCAGCGGCCACAGGGAAGCCACTAACAAGGACATCACGGCGCTGCCGGGCTGCCGGAACTGGCTCCTGCGGCGCGGGAACGTCGAATATAATGCTTGGGCCAACCAGGCGCTGGCGAAGGTGAAGCCGAAGACCGGGGAGCAACGGTCGAAGCGCCCGTTTACCGGCGCCAAGGTCACCAAGCTGTTCGGGAACATTGAGCCGGGAATGCTGCGCGATGCAATGCTGGTCGCCGCGCTGTCCGGTCTCCGAACCGGGGAGATTGCTCAACGCGCGTCTGCATTTGCCACGGTGGCGTCTTCAGTATCACGAAAGCCAAGACGGCGGCCGGCGTGCGCTATGTACCCATTCATGATGATCTGGCCACACTGGTCTCGCCGTGGTGCGCCCGGAAAGCGCGAGCCGATTACCTATTCCAGGAACTCCAGGATTCCCGTCCGGGGACGGCTGTCGAGCGCGGACAAGCGATTGCCTAGCAATTCGTGACGGCGCGGCGCTGTTTGGGCGTAGATCAGATGATCGACAATAGCCGCCAGTCGCGCATCGACTTCCATAGTTTCCGGCGCTGGCTCATCGCCAAGGCGCGCGAGGCTCTGCAGGACGACGCGAGGGGCTTCGACCGGTGGACGATCTGCGAGGTCGTCGGGCATGATAAGGAAGCAGCCGCCCTCGGCATGAGCATGGGGCGCTATGCAGGAAGGCTGTCTGCATCTGCGCGCCGCGCCTGCGTCAATAGCGTGAAGTTGCCAATGGTGGTGTAGGAGCCTATCGCGACCGCGGTCTAAAATTGCCTTTTTCGATACGGCATGGGGAATTGCCCCCTCATTGTTGGGCACTCTAACCCATTGCCGGAAGTCGGCGACCCCACGATAGGCGACGCAAAACTCATCGCCGACCACGTCTTCTTGTTGAGGTGTCGCGCCAGGCGCTCGCCTCCTAGCCAATCCCCTCGACAATAATGCCCGTTCCGTCGCAGCGCTCGCACGGATCGCTGGTCGGCTTGCCGGCCTTCTTGTCGATCGCTTTTCCGCTGCCATGGCACTCAGGACAAACGTCCTCTCCTGTTCCGGGCGTGCCGGGCTCAGGATCGTCATGAGGCGTGTGATGATGGGTGGGTGTTTTCGCTGCCGGTGCCTTTCGCTTTGCCGCACCAGGCAGGGGTGCCGGATGCGGGCGGAATGCTCTGGCGCCTTCCGGCCAGAGCTCTTTGAGCTCGCCAGGGAGCTGATCGATCACGTCCGCGATCTCGCCAGGATCGCAGTGGTGTGCAAGAAGCGCGAACACCGTCGTGACGGCCCAATCGACGGGATACGTGAAGGGAAGGATGTCCTTGGTGATATCGTCCAGGAATTTCTCCTTGCTGCGGATCTTGCGCGGAGCCTTGTGCGGTTGCCAACCCTCGAAGAAGAGTCCACGGACGACGAGCGGCATCTGTGCGCCGAGATCGACGGCTTCTTCAAGCGTAAGCCGGTCTCTCAACTGGTGGAGAACGGTTCGCAGCACACTGTAAGCCGCCGCCTCATCGGCAAGCTCTGCCTTCTCCTTCAGCTCCTTCAGCCAAGTTTCAAATGTCTGCACGGCATGTGCGACGGGGGCAGATGTGCTCATGGGGTCTCTCCGTGATGGAAATCAGGTATGATCAGCTCACAACTGCGCCAGTCCGGCCTTGGCTTGGATCAACGGCCCCTCACTCGAGACCGGCGGCCCAACCGTCCCAATCGTGCCAAGCCTCCTCGGGCAGGCCCAGAGTCTCGTCGAAAAGACGCTGGGCGATTGCTGACACCTTGCCAATGTCCTGTGCGTCGGCTTCCGATAGGTCATGATGCTTGATCATCTGCCGGATGTGGCGGTCTGAGAGTGTCAGTGTGATGGGTCCGGGATTGTCTGGTTTTTCGGCCATCGGAATCCTTTGTGCCGAGACGGCATCGACGTATCGGAGCCGCAACTCAGTGGGCTCAACTTTTTAGCCACGCATTGACGGCTTCGACCTTCGGCAGGCCACCGGCATGAACGACCTTGCCGTCGATCACCACGCCAGGAGTCGACAGAATGCCGTGGCGCGCCATGTCGGCCATATCGGTGACCTTCTCGACCTTGACGAAAACGCCGAGCGACGCGGCGGCGTCCTCGATCATTTTGGCCGTCATGGCGCAACGGGTGCAGCCGGGGCCGTAGACTTTGATAGCCTTCATGAGAGGGTGCCTTTCAATGACTACGTGAACAGTAGGTTGAAGAGGTAGCCAACGGCCAGGATTCCGCTGGCGACGACGGCGATGAAGACGGCGATCAGGTGCAGGCTCAGTACTTTGCGGAGGATGATCATCTCCGGTAGCGAGAGCGCGATAACCGACATCATGAAGGCGAGGACCGTTCCCAACGCCGCGCCCTTGCCGAGCAATGCCTCGATGACTGGAATGATTCCGGCCGCGTTCGAGTACATGGGAATTCCGATCAGAACAGCAGCCGGAACCGACCACCATGCGTCCCGGCCCATGATCGAGGCCAGCATGTCCGACGGAACGTAGCCGTGAATGAAGGCGCCCGCTGCGATGCCAATGATGATCCACTTCCAAACCCGCCCGACGATATCCTTGACCGCATCGAGTCCGGCCTTGATGCGATCGATGATGGTGAGCGGCGCAGAAGAAATCTCCTGAGCGGCATCGGCGCGCAGATTGCGGACCCAGTCCTCCAGCCAATGCTCGAGGCCCATTCGGCCGATGATCCAGCCGGCCACGATCGCAATCGAGAGACCGAAGGCGAGATAGGCAAGCGCAATTTTCCAGCCAACCAAACCGAACAGAAGTCCGAGTGCGATCTCGTTGACCATGGGCGCCGCAATGAGAAACGAGAACGTCACTCCGAGCGGGATGCCCGCACTCACGAAGCCGATGAAAATCGGCACAGCCGAGCAGGAGCAGAACGGCGTCAGGACTCCCAACCCGGCGGCCAGTACATTGGCCGCCCCCTCCCGGCGTCCGGCAAGCAGTCTGCGGGTTTTCTCGGGGGAGAAGAAGCTGCGCACGACGCCCATGGCGAAGACCACGAGTGTCAAAAGAAGCAGCACCTTGGGTGTATCATAGATGAAGAACGCCAGTGCCTCACCCAGATGGCTGTCGCGCGCGACGGGCAGTTGGGCGACCGCCCATTCCGAGAACGGGATGAGGCTACGGTAGAGCAAGAACCAAACGACGAGTACTGCGCTAACGCCAAACACCCACTTGCGGGTTTCGGCAATCTCGATTTCGGAGCGTGGATAGCTCTGCTCGCTCATGTCGCGGCTCCTTCTCGTCCACGGCGCACGTTCCGGCGAGACGACCGACCGTCCGCCTCTGATGCGCTCGCATCCAATATGCTCTTAACGACAGCGGCGATCGGAGCTGGCACGCTTGGATTGCGGCGATAACGCACCCACTGGGCATCGCGGCGGTCGAGCGCGAGCCCGGCCGCCTTGAGCGCGCTCATGTGCCGGGACATGCGGGACTGGGAGGCCCCCAGATTCTTCATCAGCTCGCACACACAGAGCTCTTCCGTGGCATGCAGCAGCCGCAAGGCGCGCCGCCGCGTCGGGTCGGCAAGTGCCACGAGCACATTTTCGAGGGTGGTCTTCGGCATGTCCATGTCCAGGCATAAACGTTTCAAATGTGCCTTATAGCGCATATGCTGCTATTGACATGCGTCAATTGCCGTCGAGTCGTTATGTTTCTGCGTGAAACATCAAGGCGCCAAGACTTTGGCCGCCGTATCCGGCGATCACCATGGCGAGTGCTGCGGTGGGGATCTGAGCTAAAGCGCGATCTGCAAAAGGTAGAGCCAGGCCCTGCGCCAGAAACGATGGCGCAAGAAAGAAGCCTTAGAACGCAGCGATCCAGATCGGCATGAGCCGCAGCAGTGGCTCCCGCTTCTAGTCACCGGCGCTGACGCTCATAGCCGCCACGATCCACGCGGAGAAGATTGCACCGAAGATGGCGATCGAGATGCGCCAGGTGACGAGTGGCTCGCGGACGAAAGCTGAGCCTCTGGGAACGGCGATCGCGACGTTTTCCAGAAGGACGGCAGCGACGACGAAGGCTGCCATCCATTCCGCAGCGAGGTCGAACCCCGCACGAAACTGGGCATGGGGGCTATCGACGCCAAGACCAAATTCAAGGGCTGCCAGCATCAAGGACGCACCCAAGTCAGGAGTGATGGGCGGAAAGCTCAAAGCCTGTGCGCGTAGGGCGCCGATACAGATTGCAGCCGCCATAGTGGTTCCTCAGATCAGTCCGCTGCGTGTGGACTCCCCGAGCTCCATGCTTCTCCGCCGCTCGTTCGGTCTCGGCCCTGTCGAGATGCTTTTTCGCACTTGCATGCTACAATACTTTTTGTATTATTGCAGTTATGAAGGATCAAGTGGCCATCGCTATGCTGGGTGCGCTCGCGCAGGAGCATCGTATCCGCATTTTCCGGTTGTTGGTGAAGACCGGACCCTCGGGCTTGCCGTCGTCGGAGATCGCGGAGCATGTCAGCATCAGTCCGACGGGCGCTTCGTTCCATCTCAAGGAGTTGGAGCACGCCGGGCTGCTCGTTGCGACGCGGGAAGGCCGGTTCATCCGCTACGCGGTCCATGTCGAGGCCATGCGCAAGCTGCTGACCTACCTCACCGAGGACTGTTGCCAGGGCCAGCCTGAGCTTTGCGGCACGTCCATCGTGCGCGCCCGTTCCGTCTGTGGCCCCAAGGAAAAATGCAAATGACTACTGATCGCGTGTTAAACGTCCTATTCCTCTGCACGCATAACTCCGCCCGCTCGGTTCTGGCCGAATGCGTCATGAACCGGCTTGGCAAAGGCCGCTTCCATGGATGGAGCGCCGGCAGCATGCCGAGCGGGCGGGTGCATCCTATGGCGCTCGATCTCCTCAAGTCGTTGAACTATGACATCTCGGGTCTGCGCTCGAAGTCGTGGGAGGAATTTGCGGCTCCCGGCTCACCGCAGATGGATTTTATCTTCACGGTCTGTGACAACGCGGCTCATGAGGTTTGTCCAATCTGGCCGGGGCATCCCGCCAGTGCCCACTGGGGACTCCCCGATCCTTCGGCTGCCCAAGGGACGGAAGCCGAGAAGCGTCTCGCTTTCGCCGACACGCATCGCATGCTGTCGCAGCGCATCGACGCCTTCATCAACTTGCCGTTCGCCTCGCTCGATCGCCTGTCGCTCAAGAAGCGGCTCGATGAGATTGGCCACATGGAAGGCAGCACCGCTGGCGCGGCCTCGTGAATTCCATCCCTGCCCAGCAATCTGAAACACGCAGTCGTTACGAACGACACTGCCACGTGAGGTCATGATGTCGACGTTTGAACGCTATTTGACGATCTGGGTTGGCCTCTGCATCGTGCTCGGCATCGCCCTTGGACACCTGTTCCCCGGCGTGTTCCAGGCCATCGGATCGGCGGAAGTTGCCAAGGTCAATATGCCCGTCGCAGTTCTGATCTGGCTCATGATCATTCCGATGCTGGTCAAGATCGATTTCGCGGCCCTGTCGAAGGTCAAGGAGCACTGGCGCGGCATCGGCGTCACGCTGTTCATCAACTGGGCGGTGAAGCCGTTCGCGATGGCGTTGCTTGGATGGCTGTTCATCGGCTGGATCTTCCGCCCGTATCTTCCAGAAGACCAGATCAACAGCTACATCGCAGGCCTCATCCTGCTGGCGGCAGCGCCTTGCACGGCGATGGTGTTCGTCTGGAGCAATCTCTGCAAAGGCGAGCCGCATTTCACCTTGAGCCAAGTTGCTCTCAATGACGTCATCATGGTCATTGCATTCGCTCCAATCGTCGGCCTGCTGCTGGGCCTGTCGGCCATCACCGTGCCGTGGGAGACGCTGCTTCTCTCGGTCGTTCTCTACATCGTCATTCCAGTCATCATCGCCCAGGTTATCCGCCGCTCAGTTCTGGCCAGGGGTGGTGAAGCCGCACTCACGGGCCTTCTCGCCAAGCTGCAGCCGTTGTCGCTTGTAGCGCTGTTGTCGACGCTCGTTCTTCTGTTCGGCTTCCAGGGGGAGCAGATCCTGGCGCAGCCGCTGATTATCGCCATGCTCGCGGTGCCGATCCTTATTCAAGTCTACTTCAACTCCGGTCTTGCGTACGTGCTGAACCGTGCCGCCGGTGAGGCCCACTGCGTCGCAGGTCCGTCCGCTCTCATCGGCGCCAGTAACTTTTTCGAGCTGGCCGTTGCCGCCGCCATCAGTCTTTTCGGCTTCAACTCCGGCGCGGCCCTGGCGACCGTCGTCGGCGTGCTCATCGAGGTGCCGGTGATGCTGTCGGTGGTCAAGATCGTCAATGGAACACAGCGATGGTACGAGACGGGCAGCGCAGTGCGCGGACGTCTCGAGGCAGGATCGAAGGTTCGAGCATGAGCATCACCATTTACCACAACCCGGCATGCGGCACCTCCCGCAATACCCTTGCCATGATCAGGCAATCGGGCACGGAGCCGATGGTCATCGAGTATCTGAAGACGCCGCCGACCCGAGAACGGCTCGTGGAGTTGATCGCAGCCATGGGAATCGCACCACGCGCGCTGCTGCGTGAGAAGGGAACACCCTACGCGGAACTCGGACTGGACAATCCGAAATGGTCGGACGATGAGCTTATCGAATTCATGTTAACGCACCCGATCCTGATCAACCGCCCGATCGTGGTGGCTCCCAATGGCGTTCGCCTTTGCCGTCCATCAGAGATCGTACTCGATATCCTCCCGAACCCCGACATAGGCCCCTTCACGAAAGAAGATGGCGAGGTAGTGGTGTTACGAAAAGGAGATGGCCGTGCTTGATCTCGAACCCACACTTCCGAATGTCCGAGAAGATGAGCTGCATAGCCCTGATCCGAAGAATCTCTTCGGCGCGCCTCGGGCCAGCCATCCGCCTCGCATTCTTCTGCTCTACGGCTCACTGCGCCCCCGCTCGTTCAGCCGGCTTCTGACGTTCGAGGCGGCGCGCCTGCTGCAACGGTTAGGCTGCGAGACCCGTATCTTCGACCCGTCCGGCTTGCCGCTTCCCGATGACTCGCCGGACACGCATCCCAAGATTCAGGAATTGCGGGAGCTGGTTGCCTGGTCGGAAGGCCAAGTCTGGTGCTCGCCCGAGCGCCATGGCGCCATGACCGGCATCATGAAGGCTCAGATCGACTGGATACCGCTCAACAGCGGAGCTGTCCGGCCGACTCAGGGCAAGACGCTGGCGGTGATGCAGGTCTCGGGTGGCTCTCAGTCGTTCAACGCCGTCAACCAGATGCGCATACTCGGCCGGTGGATGCGCATGCTTACTATTCCCAACCAATCCTCCGTCGCGAAGGCGTTCCAGGAGTTCGACGAGGCCGGCCGCATGAGGGCGTCCTCATATTATGACCGCGTCGTCGATGTGATGGAGGAGCTGGTGAAGTTCACGCTCCTTACGCGCGATATCGCTCCCTACCTGACCGATCGGTACAGCGAGCGCGTGGAGAGTGCGGAAGCGCTCTCAAGGCGCGTCAACCTTCAAGCGGCCACCGGGGCTGACGCCTCCAGCACGCGCCCGTGCGGTTGCGCGCCGACGTGCTGCGAGACGGCTGCACAATGATGATCGCGAGGGTTGGCCGGTTGGTCTATCTTTCTTTACTCCTCAGCGAGGCCCGCTTCCTAAGGTCCAGCGGACACCGTCTAGGAACAGTCTGGAAAGCAATCAAATCGCCCCTAAAGCGTTTCGCCAATTTCTGGCGGCTGCGTGAGAACGCGCCGATTGAGCGAGAACAGGCGACCCTTGTGCAGCTGACGGCCTGACCGAAGCGGGCGACAGCGTTGCTTGGCGAGCGCTCGGCAGGAGTTAGAATTTCTGGGTTACCACGCGGGCTACAGCTTGGTGTACCGCAACGCGGATTAGATTGTAACGCGTTGATTTATAATGAATTATCCGATTTGACTGGGGACTGGGATTCGAACCTAGACAGGCAGAGTCAGGGCTCGAAACTCAAAAACAATTTCGCTTATGCTCAATGCATTAAGACGCGCGCGCGTGTTGGATTGAAGACGCGCGCGCCTGTTGGATTGGCGATCTACGTCTGAAGTCCTGAACCACTCCGGACACAGTGCCCGCGCTCAACACTCGAGCTGCCAGAGTGCCCGGCATCGAGGTGACAGTCGTGTGGGCGCTGTGACATTTACTTGATATCGTTGCCTTCGGCTGGATTTTCCGGCCTTCATCTTTTCACCCGCCGCGTTAACGTGACTTGGCAGCCTTGCGTTACGGCATCTCGATACTCTTACGACCAGCCCATTCGTCCTGCTGACAGTTCCGCGACGAAATTCTGGAAACCGCGCTGCCGCCGACCTCCATCGCGGTCAGTCAAGGGGCCGGCCGGCCAAGTCTTTCGCAAACCCGCCGTACCACCGGGCCGTCAACTCCAATGCGCATCCAGGCGCATTTCACCGTGCGAGCTTTTTGGATGCGGCGCCGGCTTTTTTCAGCTGACACGCACGGATGCGCCCGGATCACAAGGCAACGGCTCCCCCTCCGGGAGCTTTTCCCTGCAAACAGGGAGTGCTTGACCGTGTGGAGCCATATCAAAGGCTGGGACTGGCACTTTGCATCGTCTGCCGGCGTAGCAATCATGGCAACTGAGGGACCTTGCGAAAGGTGGCCTTGGTTTTGAGCCTGGGGAGCGTGTCCGATGCGCCGAACTTACGTCTGGGCCGGCTTTAGCCTTACGACGCTCGCCATGACCGGATTGGCGGTGTTCGCAAGCCTTGGGAGCATGGTGGGGTCGGCCTACGGCGAGGTACCCGAAGCAACCTACAAGGCGTTGAGCCTGGAAAAATCGGCATCTCCGAAAGAACTCTACGAAGCGCTGACCAAGCGCTACAATGATCCAGCCCAGGGCGCAGGAACCGGATCGCTGTCGAAGTTCTGGGAACCGATCCCGATCTCGAAGTATCTGAACCCCAGAGATTTCTACAAGCCGCCGCAGACCGTCGATGTGGATGCGACGCGGGCCCAGTGTGTGGAATGCCATACCACCATTTCGCCCGGATGGGTGCACAGCTGGCAAAAGAGCGTTCACGGCAAACTCGACGAGATCCGCAATCTGCCCGACACCGACTCACGCGCCTACAAGAAGGCGATGATCAACGAAGTCGAGGGCAACCTGCGGTCGATGGGGCTCCTGGGCGAAGGCGAGCCGCTCAAAGAAGTCGGGTGCATCGACTGCCATATTGGCGTGAACAAAGCCAATGGGCAGCATAAGACCGAACTCAGGATGCCCGACGCTGCCGCGTGCGGCCAATGCCACGTCAAACAGTTCGCCGAGCGCGAATCCGAGCGCGACACCTTTACCTGGCCGCAAGACCAGTGGCCCGCTGGCCGTCCGTCACATGCCCTTTCCTATAAGGCCAATGTCGAGACGGCGATATGGGCTGCCATGGAGCAGCGCGAGGTCGCGGAAGGCTGCACGTTCTGTCACACGACGCAGAACACCTGCAACAGCTGTCATACCCGGCACGAGTTCTCGGCCGTCGAAGCCCGAAAGCCGCAGACTTGCGCGATGTGCCACAACGGCGTCGATCACAATGAGTACGAAGCCTACATGTACTCCAAGCATGGCACAGTCTATCAGGCCCGTGGCGACACCTGGGATTGGAACGTCCAGTTGGCCGACGCCATGGCGAAGGGCGGCATGAATGCGCCGACCTGCCAGTTCTGCCACATGGAGTATCAGGGCAAGTTCACACACAACATGGTGCGCAAGGTTCGCTGGGCTTTCGAGCCCACGACCAAGATCGCCGAGAACCTCGGTCATCCCTGGTTCAAGGATCGCCAGGAAGCGTGGGTCGGAACCTGCTCGAATTGCCATTCCGACAGCTTCGCACGTGCCTATCTCGAATTCATCGACAAGGGCACGATCGACGGCATCAAGATCACGGAGGATGCCAAGACGGTGCTGACCAAGCTCTACGACGACGGTCTGCTGCCGGGCCAGAAGACCAACAGGCCAACCGTTCCAGCACCTGAGAAGGAGAATGGTCCGGGCAACTTCTTCAACCTGTTCTGGCACAAGGGTAACAACCCGACCGTGGTTGAGTACGAGTATGCCGAGATGTGGGAGCATCACAAAATCAAGCACTACAAGGGGCTCGCGCATATGAACCCCGGCGGATACACTTACTCCGAAGGCTGGTCGCAGCTGATCAAGAGTGCCGTCCGCATCAACGACGAGGATACCCGGCTGCGCGATATGGCTGAGCTGAAGTCGAAGGTCGCGAAGCTCGAACCGCTGCAGAAGCGGGGTGATCTGCTCAATCTGCAGACTCCGGTGCAAAGGGCTGCGATTGGCGGACTGGGCGGCTTCCTGCTCCTCACCGGATTGGGCCTCTATCTCCGGAGCCGGAGAAAGGCAAGTTAAGCCGGCTCCAGCAGTCCCAACCACGGGCAGGAACGATGATGGACACCCCGGTCCGGGCAGCACACCAACAGCGCTGTCCGGCTGGGACTTTTCAGTCAGAGGCGCCGTTATGACCACCCGATCAGATTTAGCGCTTGCTGGATCGAATACGAAACCGGAGGCACCATCTGCACCCGCCAAGCGACGCTTGTCGCCATTCGTAGGCGTCGCACTTGCGTCTTTCGGCGCGCTCATTCTTGCGCTGGCAATCAACTCCCATCTTCTTCCTGAGCCCGCCCCATATGATCGCGTCTCCGTCGACGCAGAACCCTCCAGCTACGCGGATCTCGGCCTGACGGAGGATGCACGCACGGCGGCCGCCATTCGCCGACTGGAGTGGCGCACGCCCGGCGTCCGCGGTCCCGTCGCAGCAGCCCTGGTCGCAACCGGTCCGGATCAGCGCGCGGTTGCCCTCGATTGGCAGAACTTCGTCACCGAGCCGGTTCTTTTCTCCGATCTTTCGGTCAAGGAGGTCAGCAAGGTTCTGGCAGCCATTCGCGACAATGTTCCGCCAGATGCCACGCTTCTGTCATGGTGGGATTTTTCCAGGAAAGTCAGGTTGATCGCGCAACGCCGGGCGCCGCTCGATGACCCGCAGGCGCGCGGTCTGCTGTTTCCTGCAGCCTGGATGGGCTCGTCGGATCGTGTGTTGTCCGGTGAGCGCGCTTTTTGGGGCAAGGGAGCGGCCAAGCCGGACGAGGATCTGTTCAGCCGCTACATCGACGCCCTTCTCTTGGAAGAGGCTGCCGGCGCAGAGACATTGCGAGCGCTGGTGCCGGATGGCAATGCTTTCATCGCGGTGCATCTGTCAGATATATGGAAGGCCGCTACGGCCAATCCCGGGCGGATTGGGATCGCGTATCGCGATTTTCCCGCAGCTGGCCAGTCTCACGGCGTCATGAAGGCGGTTCGCCAGTGGATGGACGAGGCCAAGTTCAATGGCGCATATGCCGTAGAGCCGATCGGCAATGCCGTGCGCATTCATTACCTCACCGATAAGTCCAGCTCGAACACACTACTGGCGAAGCTGCTACCATTCTCCGAGTCGAACCCGCTTCTGCTCAATGAGTTCGAACTCGTCTACCAGCATCGCGGATTCTGGATCTACAAGATCAAGCCGAAAGCAGCATCGTGATCACTCGGCTGCGTCGACAAGTCCCGGATCAGACGCCGGCCGGTTTCCTGCTTTTCGCGGCACCATGGCCGCCGCAATCTATCCGGCGATTTCATCAATCTAATCTTTCTTGAGCGTATCGGCGATCTCGCGCGGCATGTAGTTTTCGTCATGCTTGGCGAGAATCGTCGTCGCGCGGAAATCCCCATTCTCCATCGTTCCTTCCGCAATCACACCCTGACCTTCTCTGAAAAGGTCTGGCAAGATGCCTTGATAGCGAACCGGCATTGCCTTCGCGCCATCTGTGACGCGGAAGGCGATATCCAGCCCATTGGGCTGGCGTACGATGCTGCCGCCCTCCACCAGCCCGCCCAGCCGGGTGCGCGTGCCGTTTGCGATCTTTCCAGAGAGAATTTCGGTTGGCGTGTGGAAGAAGACGATATTCTCGCGCATGGCGCCCAGCATCAGCAGACCGGCCGACGATATGAGAATGACGCAAGCTCCGATGACGAGCCCTCTCTTCGACTTCCCCTTCATTTCGCTGGTCTCTGCTCTGCAAAGGCCAATCCGTGCCGCCTCCACGTCTCACAAATCGCCTCCACGAGGTGGTCGACCATGGCCTCGCTGTGGCAGGGACCCGGCGTGATTCGAAGCCGCTCCGTGCCTCGGGGCACCGTAGGGAAGTTGATCGGCTGGATGTAGATGCCGTGAACCTCGAGCAGGTGATCGCTGGCCGACTTGCACACGACGGGGTCACCGATCACAACCGGGACAATGTGTGTGGGCGCGTCGATGAACGCAATGCCCGCCTCTCGCAGCCTGGACTTCAATTGCCGCGTGCGTGTCTGCTGCAGCTCTCGTTCGACGCCGCTACCCCTGAGATGGGCGATTGCTGCGCGGGCACCGGCCGCCAGCACCGGGGCCAGCGAGGTCGTAAAGATGAAACCCGGTGCATAGGAGCGGATCGCGTCGCAGATGCTGCGTTTGGCCGAGATGTAGCCACCCATGACCCCGAAGGCCTTGGCCAAAGTGCCGTTGATGATGTCGATGCGGTCACTGAGACCCTCCCGTTCCGAGATGCCGCCTCCGCGAGGACCATACATGCCGACGGCGTGCACCTCGTCGAGATAGGTCAGGGCGTGATAGCGTTTCGCCAGGTCACAGAATTCGGCTATGGGCGCAATGTCTCCATCCATGGAATAGATGCTCTCGAAGGCGATAAGCTTCGGAGTTGAGGCCGGAAATGAGGACAGCAACTCCTCGAGATGCTCGACGTCATTATGCCGGAAGACGTGCTTCGCACCGCCACCTCGCCGGATCCCTTCGATCATCGACGCGTGATTGTGGGCATCGGAGAAGATGACCAGACCCGGCAACAAACGCTGAAGAGTAGCAAGCGTGGCATCGTTGGCTACGAACGCGGAGGTGAACACCAATGCCGCCTGCTTGCCGTGAAGCTCAGCGATCTCGGCCTCCAGTGCGACATGGTGGCTGGATGTACCCGAAATGTTGCGCGTACCGCCAGATCCTGCTCCCACCTGGGCCAGGGCCCGCTGCATGGCGCCGACAACTTCCGGATGCTGACCCATGCCGAGATAATCGTTCGAGCACCAGACCGTGATCTCGGACCTGTCCAAGCTCTGGGAAAATCGCGACAGCGGGAAACGTCCGGCGATCCGGGCATTCTCGTGAAAATAGCGATATCGGCCTTCGAGCTTCAGTTCGTCGATGTGAAAGTCGAATAGCCGATCATACTCGGGCAAACCGCTTGACCACTTGCACGGGGCCTGGATGAGAGCGGGGGCCGTCACTCGGCGGACGGAGGGGCGTTCCTCGTTCATTTCGAGCCACCATCCTCACCAGTTGACCGCGCCGATGGAGATGGCGCTGCGCTACCGGGAGAAGGCTGTGCCGCCGCCGCACCCAGGCTCGTGAGCAGTTCGCTCACTGCGTTCTTGGCATCGGCATTTTCACCGACAAGCTGCGTGAGCTCATTCAGTATATCGCGTGCCTGTCCGATCTCGTGGCGATGAATGAGGCCGAGGCTCTTCAGCCAGAGCGCTTCCGGCTTCTTCGGTTCGCTTCTTAGAATACCGTCGACGATCTTTTCGCCCTCCTGCCGATGGGTATCGCTGTCCGTCCTGATCAGCGCTGAGGCGAGCACGAGCTTCAGGGCTTCGTCCTGCGGGACCATCGCCTGAGCCTTGCGATAAAGCTCCAAGGATTCGGCTTCGCGATTGAGAACCCGATAGCTCCGAGCAAGCATCATGACATCGTCGACGCTGGCATCGGCGCTTTTTACTCGGGCCTCCAGCCGCGCTACCATTGCTGCGATGTCCGGCGTTCCATCGGCATGCAGCGGGGCGCCCGACGGGCTGGCCGCCCCTGCTGTAGATGGAGTGGCTGCTATGGGGCTCCGCGCCGTGCTGTCCGCCGGGAGGGGGATTTGGCCATCGGCATGGGGGTTAACATCCCTTCGCAAGTCGAGATTGTTGAGCAACAAGGTCAGCGATGTGCCAGAGATGATCACTAACGACGCGATCGCCCACGCGAGGCGCGGATAGGTGCGCGAGGGTGCGGCCCCGGGTCCGTTATTGGCCCGCAATTCTCCAAGGCGTGCTGCAGCTTTTTCGGCCTCACTCATAACAAGGCTCCTTTGCACATTGTAGTCCTCGTTGCTTATCCGGCCTTCCGAGTAGGCAACGTCGAGCGCCACCATGTCGCCTACGAGGCGATCCTTCTCCTGCTTCCAGGCGGCCACCCGGCCGTCCGACTCCTGGCCCTCGCCGCGATCCTGATCCGCCTCCGCGCTCAACAACGGATAGATTGTCCATCCGGCGACAGCGACGCACACCAGGAGTATTGTGACTACGATGATCACGGCTCTAGTCGCTCTATGCGGCGGATGAGTTCGTCGGTTTCCAAGCCTGCCGCCGATGCCGGCTGGGTACGGGTTTGTCTGCGCTTCAAAATGACGAGCGCCGCCACGGCAGAACCAGCAAGCAGCGCCACCAAGGGAAAGAGCCAGATGAGGAGAGCAGCTCCGTCCTTTCGGGGCTCCATCAAGACGAAGTCGCCGTAACGCTCGGCAAAGAACGCCACGATCTCGCCGTCGGTCATGCCGCCGTCGATCTTCTCGCGGATCAGCGACTTCATCTGGGTCGCAACAGTGGAATGGGAATCGTAGATGCTCTCGCCTTGGCACACCGGACAGCGAAGCTGTACGGCGATGCTCTTCAAGCGCGGTTCCTGCGGATCCTCCTGCTGGAGACGGCCTGCCTCCGCCAGAGCCGCGGCAGGACCGAGCAGCAGGATGCCGATGATGGCGATCGCCCTGAGGATCATCGTTCGCCTCCGATAAGGGCGAGGTATTTGCCGGCCGCTGCCTCGTCGAGCGGCCCAATGTGGCGCGCCCGCACGGTTCCATTCGCATCGACGAAGAAGGTTTCGGGCAGGCCAAAAACCCCGAAGTCTACGCCTGTTCGGGCCTGCGCATCGACCGCCGAATCGTAGGGGAACGGTCCCATGCGGCTCAGAAACCGCTCTGCGCCGTCGGGTGTGTCTTTGTAGTTGATCCCGAGAAACCGCACTCGTCCGGTGCCCGCGAAGCGCTTGCCGAGCTTGACCAGAACGCTGTGTTCCTCGCGGCAGGCTCCACACCAGGAGGCCCAGAAGTTGATGACCAGCGGCTTACCCAAGAGACCCTGCCGGCTGATCTGGCTTTTGCCGTCGAGGGCCGGCAGGGCGAAGTCGGGAACGACACGGCCGACCAATGCCGATGGCATGAACGAGGCATCGCGTCTGAGACCAACGGCGAACAAGGCGAGCAGCGCCACCATTCCTCCAAGCAACGCGATCCGCCAGGAGCGTGCAACCAGATGCAGAAGCGTGCCGTTTGCCGTCGTCGTCATGATGTCAGCGCCATTGCTGCATGGCGAGGCCGCTGCCTTTCGGTTTCGGCGGCCCGCGATTGAGACAAAGCGAATAGGGAACCCAGGATGATCACGGCCCACCCAGCCCATATCCAGTTCACGAGCGGGATGTAGTAGGCACGTATCGAGGCGCGATTGCCGGGCAGCTCTTCGCCGATGACGAGATAGAGATCCCCCAGGACGCCCGATATGATAGCCGACTCCGTCGTCGTCATCTCGCCGCGCGGATAGTGACGTCTCTGCGGCGACAGCGTGCCTATCGGCTCCCCTCGATGCGCCACTTCGAGATTGGCCTGGCGAGCAGCCCAATTGGGGCCCTCCACCGGCACCACGCCATTGAATTGAAGTGTGTAGCCTCCGATGTCGAAGCGCTCCTTCGGGGCGAGAACGACGATCTTCGTTTCCTGGTACAGTCCAGATGCAATTATCCCGAATGCGATGATGGTCACGCCGATGTGCACGACAAAGCCGCCATAGCGCCGCCTGTTCCACAACATCAGTGACCACAGGCTACCGAACCAGCGCTCTCCGGTGACGGCCGTGCGTGCGGCCACCGACCGGCGGATGTCGAGACCGATCGTCAAAACGACGATAGCAATCGCAGCCAGCGCGAGAAGTGCGATCCAGTCCCTGACGCCGAGTGCGAATGCCACCGCAAGTGTGCCCACTCCGGATGCTGCAGGCACGGCAAAAAAGCTTTTGATCTGGTCGATGCCAGTCTTTCGCCATGGCAGCGCCGGTCCGGCAGCCATCAGCATGACGAGAGCCACCATGATCGGTAAGACCACCTTGTTGAAATAAGGTGCAGCAACCGTAATGCGTGCTCCGTCGAACACTTCGACGACGAGGGGGAATAGCGTTCCGACAAAGACCGTCGCCGTTGCGACCATCAGAAACAGGTTGTTGAAGAGCAGGCTCGTCTCGCGAGACAGCGACCCGTCCAATCTCGCATCTGAGCGCAGTGCTTCTGCCCTTAAGGCCAGAAGCCCAAAGCCGCCGAGCGAGACGATGGCGAGGAAAGCGAGGAGGTATCCGCCTCTGGTGGGGTCGACGGCGAAGGCATGCACCGAGGTCAGTACGCCCGACCGCACCAGGAACGTGCCGAGAAGTGAAAGCGCGAACGTCGTGATGGCGAGAAACGCATTCCAGCCACGGAACAGATTGCGCTTCTCCTGCGCCATGACGGAGTGCAATAGCGCAGTGCCGGTGAGCCAGGGCATGAGAGAAGCGTTCTCGACCGGATCCCAGGCCCAGTAGCCGCCCCAGCCAAGCTCATAATAGGCCCAGTAGCCTCCGAGCATGATGCCGCTTGTCAGGGACAGCCAGGCAAACAGTGTCCAGCGCCTTGTTGCCGTGACCCATTCCGCTCCTGCGCTGCCGCGAACCAGCGCCGCGATGGCGAACGCGAATGGAACCACAAAGCCGACATATCCCATGTAGAGCATGGGTGGATGGATGATCAGTCCCGGATCTTGCAGGAGCGGATTGAGCTCGCGCCCTTCAGTAGGCGCGGGATGCAGCTCTGTAAACGGGTTTGATAGGAACAGGATCAAAGCGAGGAACCCGACTTGCACGCCGGCCAGCGTCGCCATGACAATCGGCATCGACTTTGGATGGCTCTCCCAGTGCAACAGGGGCACCAAGGCCGAGTACAGCGTCAGTAGCCACAACCAGAGAAGCAGAGATCCCTCGTGCGCACCCCAGAAGGCGGTCAGCCGATAGACGAGGGGCAGGCGCGAATTTGAGTTCTGCGCAACATAGGCGACCGACAAGTCATTCTGGACGAAGGCCCATATGAGCGTCCCACTGGCGAGCGTCACGAGTGCCAGGTTGGCAAGCAGGGCCCGCCGTGCAACGACGATGAAGGCCGGCCTTTGGTAGACATGCCCAGCAATAGAGAAGCCAATGCAGAAAAGCGCCAGAATGAGCGCAAGAGCCGCCGAAGCCATCCCAAGTTCGATCAAGGAACCGCTCACGGCCGTGCTCCTTTGCCGTTCGCATGGGTAGCAAATCGAGTTTGTGACTTCTCGTGCTTTAGAATGTCTGCGAGCCGGGATATGCCGGACTCGATCTCGCGCGGAGAGAGTGAGGCGTATCCCAGAACGAGATGGCGGTTGATGGTATCCTCGGGGCCGATGTGCAGGGCTGCCCCGGTCGAGAGCCGGTAGACACCCACACCACACTCCAATGCGCGGCATTCGATCTCGCTGGCGCCCGGCAAATCGTCAGGAATGGTCCAGATGAGATGCATGCCAGCATCCTCGCCGCTCACTCTTACGGTCCCGAAGTTCTTCTCCAAGGACCGCAGCAGCGCGTCACGTCGCTCGAGATAGGCCTGGCGTACGCGCCTCAAATGCCGGCGATAGCCACCGTCGAGCATGAAGTCCGCCATTGCGGCCTGCTCGAGCCAGCTTTGTCCATTGTTCATCAGAGCCTTCAAGCGCCTTGCGGCATCCGCCAGGTTGGGCGGAAGCACCAGAAAGCCCAGACGCAGACCCGGCCCCATGCACTTGGAGAATGTTCCCACGTAGATGACGCGATTGCCGCGATCCAGTCCCTTGAGCGCAGTGATCGGCGATCCAGTGAAACGAAAGTCGCTGTCGTAATCGTCTTCGATCACGTAGGCGTCGTTCCGATTGGCCCAGGTCAACAGTGCCAGACGCCGGGTCAGTGATAAGGTCACGCCCATGGGATATTGGTGGGAGGGCGTCACGTAGACGAGGCTGTTTCTCATCTCTGGCAGTGACGAAGTATCCAGTCCGTCATCGTCGACCGATACGGGGTGCAATATGCCGCCAAAGCTCTCGAATACGAACGCGGCACCTTGGTAGCAGGGATTTTCCACGAGGATTGGATCGCCGGGCTCAAGGAGCAAGCGGCAAATCAGATTGAACCCATCCTGACATCCGCCGACGATGATGACCTGCTCGGGATCGGCAATGACTCCGCGTGCCGGTCCTAGGTGGTCGCAAATCGCCTGTCTCAACTCGAGCAGACCAGCCGGATCACCGTACTCGGTCAGCCCTGCACCAGCGCGCTGCAGCCGGTCCCAGATATGCTTCGACCATGCTTTGACCGGGAACGAGTCGGGGTCCGGACGGCCGACCCAGAAGTCAACTTTCAACCCCCGTTGGTGAGGATTGCGAATTGAATGAACCCTGTACAAGGTCGAGAGTTTCGTCTCCCGGTACGATTCATTGTAAGGATCGGCGTGACGCTCAATGCTAGGCTCGCTTGCCGTGGGCGCAGAGAACGTCAACTCCGGGATTTCCGCCGTCACGAACGTCCCAACGTGGGGCCTCGTGTAGATATATCCCTCCGCGATCAGCCGCTCGTAAGCGAGAATTGCCGTGTTGCGGGAGATGCCCATCTGGGCACTGAGTTCACGCGTTGCAGGAAGGGGCGATCCGGCACGCAATCGACCATCCAGGATCATGGCACGGATCTGCTCGAACACCTGGTTCTGGAGAGTTGCCCTCTCGACGGTGCTCACATTCATCGGGAGTTGCGCAGCCATACCCCTCGACACGATGAAACCCCCGGGATTTTCACGCTTTCTAATGATCTGGATCATCTGTTCTGGCACCATACTTAGGTCTGTCGTGACAACATTCATAGTGCCACAGCGATCCTCGGCCGTGGTGCCACTCGCGAGATTTATTACCGATGGCAGGAGCAGCATCGCTGGCAGTGTTGAGGCTTATCGCGTGACTGCAACAAACCGCATTCCGGTAAGCGGACGCCCATGCCAAACATCGCCGGGCCAGGTTTTCCAGCGCGATCGGACGATCCATTTTTCGACAGCATCGGCCGTCTCCTGCCGATGAGAGAAGTGCTGCTTCTCGCTGGTCCTCAGGACGCGCCGGAGGGGCTTGTGACAACGCAACTCTGTGGTTGTTCGTTCAAGGGTTGGCTGCCTCCTGCTCGATGCAGATAGCGAGTGAATCTTCGCGGTTGAGAGGCTCGCCGAGCAGCCTGCAGCGCGCGTAGCTGCCACTGCGTGCCGTAGATCGCTCGAAGTGACGGCAGGTGTGACAGACGCCGAACGGTCTGCCGCCGTTGCGAGCCAGGGCGCGTGACAATGTCTTTTGGAGCAGCATGACGACCACATCGAGATCGGCCGACTGCGAGGCTGCTATGTCAGAGGCGAGTTCGTTCAGTGGATCGCCTGAAAGCTCGGCGTGGGCCCGCTCGGTCAGATCCAAGTCGATGGATCGCTTGTCGCGACTGCTTTGCACGCGGGCAACATATCCCTTCTGCTCGAGGGCTATCAGCGTCTGTGAGACGGTGCCGCGAGTCGACCCGAGATATTCGGCAAGTGCGGCCGGTGTTCGCGAGAAGCGATTGGCGCGCGTGAGATAGCGCAGCGCTTCCCACTGAGCTGGATTGAGCCCATGCCTGCTTTCCCCGGACCGCACGAGGCGGTCCAGGCGGTCGATTAACTGGGCAGCCGTGGCCGCGAGGGGATCTGCTTTCATGTGATATCGAGTCGATATTATCGTTGACACCGGATCTTGGGAATAGTAGCGTCTCGCTATTAGATTTACAACCACAATGGAGCCCGCGTTATGTCCGCTGCTACTGTTCCAGGCTATCGCCTTCACGATCCGGCACTGCCTCGTTCTCCGCTGACGCTGAGCGATCTTGATCAGCTCAAGATCTCGGCGTTGTTCAGTGCCGACGACGTGATCGCGCTGCGCAAGGCCCGAGGAGTCATCGCCGATCAGATCGAGGCCATCCTCGATGTCTGGTACGGGTTCGTGGGCAACACTCCGCATTTGCTCTCGTACTTCGTCGATCCAAGGACAGCGCAGCCGAATGGCGAGTACCTGGCTGCAGTTCGCAAGCGCTTCGGCCAGTGGATTCTCGACAGTTGCGACGCCAACTATGACGAAGCGTGGCTCGCCTATCAGGACGAAATCGGACGCCGGCATCATCGCGTCGGCAAGAACAGGACCGATGGCGTGTCCGCCGCGCCTCACATTCCCATGCGCCACGTGCTGGCGCTCGTGATTCCAATCTCTGTGACGATGAAATCGTTTCTGGCGAAGAAGGGCCACGGTGCCGCCGATGTAGAGGCCATGCATGCGGCCTGGACCAAGTCGGTCCTTCTGCAGGCGATCCTGTGGAGCCGTCCCTACTGCAGAGATGGCGACTTCTGAATCCGGAAGCCAGGATGGCAGGTACGACATGAGCAACGCTCCCAATGTCATAGCGGCACCGGAACTCATTACAGAGCGCTGGTTCAACACCAAGGTGCCCCTCACACTGGCCGGCCTGAGAGGGCGGCCAGTGCTCCTCCACACGTTCCAGATGCTTTGTCCAGGTTGCGTCGCGCATGCCATTCCTCAGACACAGCGCATCGCCGATATGCTGCGCAGGACGGATCTTGCCGTGATCGGGTTGCACACTGTGTTCGAGCATCACGCCGTCATGACGCCTGTGGCCCTGGAAGCGTTCCTCCATGAGTATCGCATAACATTCCCAGTCGGCGTCGATGCCGCCGGATGCTCCGGTCCGGTCCCTCAAACGATGTCGGCGTATGGCTTGCGTGGAACGCCATCAACGGTTCTCATCGATCGGGCAGGGTTCATACGTCATCTCGGGTTTGGCCAGGAGCACGACATCGCGATCGGCCTGAAGGTGGGCCTGCTGCTGGCCGAGGAGAAGCGGGTCGGCATGGCTATTCACGAGGGGCCCGTCGCGTCTCCCACCACCAGCTGTGTTGACGGTTCATGCCATCCAGCGCATGCAGGCAAGCCTTGATCGTAACCGGACCGATAATCTGCCGGATATCATCCCTCAGGAATAATGCGCCGCCAGCAGGAAGGCCCTCCCTCAAGGGGCCCTCCTGCTGGCGCATCACCGCTGCACTTTTACGCCGGCCAGCCGCTGAAATATCGCTCCACCGTCGACAGATCCGTCATAATCGCCCCCGCAACGTACTTTCCAGTCGATTGGGATTCAGGAAGTCAGAGTTATTCGAGAATCAGAATTCGTCCATCGGTACGAACCAGAACTGCGATAACCCGGCGGCCTGCATCTCGTCGTGCAAGCGGCTTGAGCAAAAGTACCGCCCCATGAGTCCATCCTTGTTGCCCCGCCAAAGGTGGTGACCGGCGATGACTTTTTTCCGGGCAACGAACCCCCTGGTGTTGATGGGGCCGGGGCTTTCGGCGAGCATGATCGACTCGAAACGTTTGCCCTCGAACTCGAAGCTCATATCTTTCCGCTCGACGGTGGAGCGCTCGACATCGATGGCCGCGAGACGTGTCAAAACGTTCAGCAAGAAAAAGCGTCGTGCCAACGGATGCCCTTTGTCGTCCACCGCTTGAGCGATGGGCAGGAACTCATGCACACCTGGCTCCAGCCGCTCGACGATGTCGACGAAACGATCCGACACGATGTAGGTCATGTAGTCCGACGCCTTCGCGAAGTCTGCTATGAACCCATCCGCGCACGGCGTGACGATGATCCGCTGCGGAACGGAGACTAGCAGTTGCTCTGGAACCCGCATGGAGTCCATGAAGCATCCAGAAATAGGCTGACCTTTCCGTGGCGCACCGTCAGGAGCGACCGTATCGGCTGTGGGTGCTCTTGGATTGCCGCCCTCAAGGCGAGAATTGAGGTTGTCCTTGTCCTCGCTCGAGGTGAACATCATGTATGCCATGGGTTTCTTGCCGCTTCCTCGCCTGTTCTGCAGCCGTATGGCACATAACCGTTTCCCGGCAAGCCAGTCTCCATCATGCGTTCCGTCACACCACCGACACGCTCTATCACAGACCAACCTGGGACGCGTGCCGGCGCGGACGAAGCAATCCGCACGAGTCTGTCAGCAGTGATCAGTGAGTGGGCGGCGCCGAGTGCACGCGCACATCCCTCAAAACCTCACCTGATCAATAGCCGTCGTCATGGCTCCGCGGCCAATTGGTCCAGACTCAAACGACTTGGCGCATCATGTGGCTGAGGCATTTTTGAAGGCCTCCAGCCCTTTACCACCGCATAGATCGCCGGGATGACGACTAGCGTCAGCAGCGTGGACGACACCATACCGCCGATCATCGGTACGGCGATCCGCTGCATGACCTCGGAGCCCGTGCCCGTGCTCCACAAGATGGGTAACAGACCGGCCATGATGGCGACGACCGTCATCATCTTCGGGCGAACGCGCTCGACAGCTCCGATCATGATGGCTTCATGCAAATCCGCGCGCGTGAACGGCCTTTGTTCGGCCCGGCATTTTGCCTTGATCTCCTCGACGGCGTGATCAAGGTAGATCAGCATGATGACGCCGGTCTCGGCGGCTACACCCGCAAGAGCGATAAATCCGACCGCTACGGCGACCGACATGTTGAAGCCGAGCCACCAGATCATCCACATGCCGCCGATGAGCGCGAACGGCAGCGACAGCATGACGATCAGAGTTTCAGTGATGCGGCGGAAGTTCAGGTACAGCAGCAGGAAAATAATCATCAGCGTCACCGGAACCACGAGTTTCAGGCGGGCTTGCGCGCGTTCCAGGTATTCGAACTGTCCGCTCCAGACCAGATAGGTGCCGGCGGGAAGCTTGACCTGGTCCGTCACGGCCCTCTTCGCGTCGGCGATGTAGCCGCCGAGATCGCGATCCCGGATATCGACGAAGATGTAGGTCGCGAGCTTGGCGTTCTCGGTCCGGATGCTGGTGGCGCCCTGGGTTCGCCGGATGTCAGCAACCTCGCCAAGGGGCACCGTGCCTCCGCCCGGCAGGGATACGAGCACATCCTTGGCAATCGCCTGCGGGTCCGAGCGTAAGTCACGCGGATAGCGGATCGCGACGGTATACCTTTCGCGACCTTCAACCGTCGTGGTGATCGGCTCGGCGCCCAGGGCCATCGCGACGACATCCTGGACATCCGACACCATCATTCCGTAGCGCGCCAGGCGTTCGCGGTTGGGCACGATTTCGAGGTAGAAGCCGCCGACGACCCGTTCGGCATAGGCGCTTGAGGTGCCTGGGACTGATTTGAGGACGGTTTCGACCTCGCGCGCGACCTTCTCCATCTGGGTCAGGTCTTTTCCGATGACCTTCACGCCCACGGGCGTGCGGATGCCGGTCGACAGCATGTCGATGCGTGCCTTGATCGGCATGGTCCAGGCGTTGGAGACCCCGGGAAATTGCAGTGCTTTGTCCATTTCCTGAATCAGGCTGTCCGTGGTGACGCCCGGCCGCCATTGCTCCTTGGGTTTCAGGTTGATCACCGTCTCGAACATCTCAATCGGCGCCGGATCGGTCGCGGTCTGCGCCCGGCCCGCTTTGCCGTAGACCGATACGACTTCCGGAAACGATTTGATGATGCGGTCCTGGGTTTGTAGCAGCTCGGCGGATTTGGTGACCGACAGCCCCGGCAGCGTCGTCGGCATGTACATCAGCGTGCCCTCGTCCAGGTTCGGCATGAACTCGCTGCCGACCTGTGTGGCAGGCCACACTGAAATCCCCAAAACAGCCAGAGCTAGTGCAATGGTCAACGTCTTGGCTTTGAGCACGCCACGGATGACCGGCCGGTAGATCGCAATCATCGCGCGATTGAGCGGGTTCCTCGCTTCCGGAATGATGCGCCCTCGCACGAACAGGATCATCAGCGCTGGAACGAGTGACACCGACAGCAAGGCTGCCGCCGCCATCGCAAACGTCTTGGTGAATGCAAGCGGGCCGAACAAGCGGCCTTCCTGAGCTTCCAGCGTGAAAATCGGCAGGAACGACACGGTGATGATGAGCAGCGAGAAGAACAGCGCAGGGCCGACCTCGGAGGCCGCTTCGATCAGGATCTCGACCCGAGGTTTTCCAGGCGGCGCCCGCTCCAGATGCTTGTGAGCGTTCTCGATCATGACGATCGCCGCATCAATCATCGCGCCGATGGCGATGGCAATGCCGCCAAGACTCATGATGTTGGAACCCAGCCCGAGCAACCGCATGGCGACGAATGCCAGCAGAATGCCAACCGGCAGCATGAGAATCGCAACCAGGGCGCTGCGTACATGCAGCAGGAAGACAATGCACACCAACGCCACGATGATGCTTTCCTCGACCAGCGTGGTCTTGAGCGTGGCGATGGCTCGATGGATCAGCTCCGAGCGGTCGTAGACGGGCACGATCTGTGTGCCTTCGGGCAGCGCCGGCGCGATGTCTTGAATGCGGGCCTTGACGTTGTCGATGACCGTCAGCGCATTGGCGCCGGAGCGTTGCAAGGCAATCCCGCTTGCGACCTCACCCTCGCCATTCAATTCGGTGATGCCCCGGCGCTCGTCGCCGGCCAGCTCCACGCGCGCCACGTCCTTCAGCAGTACCGGCGTGCCGCCGTCAGCCTTGACCACGATGCTTTCGAGATCGGCGATGCCTTTGATATATCCGCGTCCCCGAACCATGAACTCGTGCTCGGCCAGCTCCAGCGTGCGGCCGCCGACATCCATGTTGTTGCCGCGGATGACCGCGCGGATCTTGTCGAGCGGAATGCCGAGGCTGCGCAACCGGCCCGGATCGACGACGACGTTGTACTGCTTGACGAAGCCTCCGACGGAAGCGACTTCGGCAACCCCCTCGGCCTTTGACAGCCCGAAACGCACCTCCCAGTCCTGCAGGGAGCGCAACGTCGCGAGCGACTTGTCCTTGCCGATCAGGGCGTACTGATAGACCCAGCCCACCCCGCTGGCGTCTGGCCCAAGTGTCGGCGTGACGCCGGACGGCAGCCGCTTTGCAGCCGCATTGAGGTATTCCAGCACGCGTGAGCGCGCCCAGTAGATATCGGTGCCGTCCTCGAAAATCACGTAGACAAAGGAGACGCCGAAGAACGAGAAGCCGCGTACCACCTTGGATCGAGGTACGGTCAGCATCGACGTTGTCAGGGGATAGGTGACCTGGTCCTCGACCACTTGCGGCGCCTGCCCCGGAAACTCGGTGAAGACGATGACCTGGGTGTCCGAGAGGTCGGGTATGGCGTCAAGAGGCAGTGTCCGGACCGCCCACACGCCTGCCACGACCGCGAAGGCCGTGGCGATGAACACCAGCATGAGATTGCGGGCGGACCAAGCGATGAGCCTGGCGATCATGGCTTGGACTCCGTCGCCTGTTCGAAGGATTTGAGGGCCGCCTGAAGATTGCTTTCCGCATCGATGAGGAAGTTGCCGTTGACGACGACGCGGTCCCCCTCGGTGATGCCATCGAGAATCTCCGCGTAGCCGTCACCTCTGCGGCCGACCCTCACCGCACGCGGTTCGAAGCGGCCTTCGCCGCGATCAACGAGGACCACTTGCCGCGACCCGCTGTCGATGACGGCGCTTGTTGGCACCGCGACGGCAGGGCTTTGCTCGCCGGTCGTGATGGCGACGTCGCCATACATGTCCGGCAACAGGGCGAGATCGGCATTGGCAAGTTCGATGCGGACCCGGGCCGTGCGGGTTTCTTTCATGAGGTGCGGGTAGATGACCGCGACTTTTCCCTTGAAGATGCGTCCAGGCCTTGCGCGCGTCGTGACTTGAACATCTTGACCCACTTCGATGGCATCGATGTCGCCTTCTGACACATCGGCCATCATCCACACCACGGTATGATCGGCTATGCGGAACAGGACGTCGCCAGACTTAAAGGCTTGGCCGTCGACGGCATTGCGTTCGAGAACCACCCCGTCCAACGGGGCCCTCACCACAAAGGTCGCGGGCACTTGACCGGTTTTGCGGATGATATCGATGAAGTCGGCCGGCACCCCGAGGTTCTCAAGGCGGCGAGCGGCACCGAAGCTGCGGCCGTTGCCATCGCCTGCCGCCGGCGAACTGCGCCGGTCGCCGGTATTTTCGACGCTGAGATTGGCAGCCCAGCCGACGACTTCCTGGCTGAAGAGTGTGGCGAGTTCGTCCCCTTTTTTCACATGGGTGGCCGTCGTTGCCGGGCCGACCTTGGCAACAAACCCATCGTAACGCGGGGCAACAACGGCGACGCGGCGTTCGTCCAGCTCGACAACCCCTGGCGCCTTGATGGTTCGCGAAAGGGCATGCCTGCCGACCAGCGCGGTCTCGACACCGCTCCGCTGCAGTTTACCGGGCGATACCTTGACCGAGCCATCGTCAGAGTCGTCGCCTTCGTAGACGGGGATGTAATCCATCCCCATCGAATCCTTCTTCGGCACCGGCGATGTATCCGGCAGGCCCATCGGATTGCGGTAGAACTTGATCTTGCGCTCGCCGGATGCGGCCTCGGGCAGAGGCTTGGGATCGAAGCTGACGTCCTCGCTGGCCAGCACCGGCACAAAGGGACGACCATCATCGGTTTTGCGGGGGTCGAGCGCATAGAACGGCCGCATGTCCGGGTCGCGATAGTAGATCACCGCGCCGGAAGGCTTGGTTGAGCGCGCAGCATCCATCGCCGCTGGCGGGTTGGCCCACGGCTGGGTGATGAGGCCATGCTGGCCCATCCACACCCCGGCTCCCATCGCGGCGATAAGCGCCGCGACGGTCGCCATACCCCTGGATAACGGGCTCATGGCGTTGCCTTGAGGATCAGCTTACTCTCGACCGTCCCTTCTTCGCCCTGGACTTTGGCGCCGAGCGACAGGGCCCATTGTCCAGCCATCATCAGATCGGTCTTGAAGCGATAGACGCCAGGCTCGGTGGAGAGGACCGGCTCGAGCGGCGCGGTCATCGCCTCCATCTTGTCGGGACCCATATCGATGCGCTTGGCAAAGATCACCGCGTCGGGAATGGCCCGGCCCGACGGCTTGTGCACAAGCTTGACCGAGACAACGGCATCGCCCTGCTTCAGCTCCTTTTCAACGAGCTGGAACTCATAGTCCTTGATATCCGCCAGAGCCGATGTGGCAAGCGTAGCGAGCAGCGCGGTGCCCAAGGCAGCCGCGCCCAGTGATGTGCGTTTCATATTACCTTCTCCTGTGGTCGTGAACCGTCGCGACGGCCGTCATTGGCCGACGCGTTCAGCGGCCACGGCACAAGCCGCAGCCGTCATGACGCCGTTGGGCGTGGTTCAGACGCTGGGAGGCCGGAGAAGAGGTGGCACAAGGGAGCTGGCGGTAACGGCCGACGGCTCGGGTGCGAGCAGCACGACGACTGGCGGCGCAAGTTGCATACCGCCTGCGAGCGGCGGCACGAGTTGCTGGAAACACTTCACCAGGCATGTGCCCATCTCCGGGCACGCCTTTAGCGGACAGTTCGGACAGGGCGCTGGCTTCGCCGGCTTATGGCAGGGCATTTCGGCGGCGCTCGTTTGCGCGGCGTGCGCAGTCCCCGCCATCGCAAGCGCATACGTGCTGGTCAATGGCATAACCACCGGCGCCCCGAGCATGGCAAGCATGCCGAGGACGACAAACCAACGATGGTAAAAGCGCTTTCTCACCGGAGAATCCTGACACAAATTGGCCGGACATTCAACGATACCCCGACGAGCGCTCTGATATCGTTACATTTCGTCCATGCAACTTGGCCGATCGCTGCCCTAACCTGAGGTGCCGACGGTCCTGGCGAGGACATCATGGCCCCGTGTTAGCCAGACTTGGTCAAACGCGCTCTAAACACGTTCCCGCGTCGTCACGTACTCGGCATCATTTCAACACGCAAAACACACCCAAACCGCGACACGCACCCTCACAGACCAACGTGTGACGCGTAGCGACGCGGACCGGCGCGATGGGCAAGCCGTAGTCGCTGAGAGGGTCAGCAGCTTCGTCCGCGAGCGTGGAAGATGACCGGCAGTTACTGAGGACGAAGAATGCTGGCTTCTTGGCCAGATGGACGATGTTGACGCTATCTGCGATAGCATCCAGGTCGAGGCTGGACGGCTGGGACGGAATGACGGCGACATCGGCGAGCTTTGCAGCTGCGAGCGCAGCGTTCTCAGATTTGGGTGCCGTGCCGATGATAACGAGGTCGGCGCCACCCGCCTTGGTGCGCTTCACGAGGTCAGCCACGTTCGGGCCATGGCCGCTGACGATGACGGGATTGTCGCGCTGACGCAGCCGGGCCCACCGCGCTGTGGACTGCTGCGGTTCAAGATCGATAATGACGACGGACTTGTCGTGCAGGGCACCGGCAATCGCCAGATTGATCGATAGGGTCGTCTTTCCCGACCCGCCCTTCTGCGAAAGCAACGTCACTGTCCTGATGACGACATGAGAACACGCGGGAATGTATACGTGAACACGTGCGCTCACGACGATGCTTACGCCGTGAGCATCAACCTCATACCCCATCCGAACAGTGAGCCCGGAGTACGCTGGACGATTTCGAGGAGATATTGAAAGCTGCTAACTATCTGATTTTATTGGCTGGGGGACTAGGATTCGAACCTAGACAGGCAGAGTCAGAGTCTGCAGTCCTACCATTAGACGATCCCCCAAAAAGCCAGGATCGCCGGGCGGGGGTGCCTGCCCGGTGGAAGCCGGTATCTACCCGGCGCCGGCGCTCTTGGCAAGCTCGCGTTGAGGCAGAGGAAAGACGCCGCAGGGACCACGCCCATTCGCGGCAAGGCCACATCGGACGCAGCCTGCCTCTAAAACATTGAGACGGCTCCTTGGCCCGGCCGTTCAGGCTGATGTTCGCGAGGCACCGCAACACAATGAACCTCGCCGAGCAACTGATGGCGCGAGAGGTTGCGCGCTGTTCGTAACCCGATCACCGGCGCGCGTGGCAGGCCCTGAGGCCGATGCGCGGCCGCAGAGGCAGGATGTCAATCGCACACCCAACACACGTCAAGCCGTGCGACCGGAAGCCGTGCTGCCGGCCATCGAGCCGGACCTTGGCGGCTCCAGAGCCATCGGCCATTCGGCGGCGATGTACTGGCGGAACCAGACGCTGAAAGCGTCCGGCTGACGCTCGATTTCGGTGCGCGCATCAGCGAGGCTGCACCACCGCGTTGCCTCGACTTCGTCGTTGTTCGCCCGAATGAAACCGTCGTAGCGTCCACGGAACACATGCACGAACTCGTGTTCGACGAGGCCGTTGGAAACATCGGCCCGGTACGTGATGCGGCCGAGCGGCATCAGCGCGCAGTCAAATCCCAGTTCCTCGCCAAGACGGCGGTGTGCCGCGGCCGCAGTGTCTTCGCCGGGGCGCGGATGGCCGCAGCAGGCGTTGGTCCATCGACCTCCAGAATGATATTTCAGCGTATGCCGCTTCTGCAGGAGCATGCGACCGTCCACAGACCAGATGAGAATCGAAAACGCACGATGCAGCTGGCCTTGACGGTGAGCGGCGAGCTTTTCCGCCGTCCCAGTCTCACGGTCCTCGCTATCAACGAGGATCACTTGTTCGAATGTCTGCTGCACGGTCACACCGGTCTGCGTCGTCTATCGCTTCCACTGTAGCATAGATCGCAAGCCGGCCGCAGCTCACGAGAGCGATTGGCGTTAAGACCGGCGGAGCCGCCCGCCTGATGGCAGGCCGCTCACCAACGTCGTCTTTGCAACTACGCTTTCGACGCCGCCTCGTCGCTCTGGCTCTCTCTGTCGCCCGGCATCGGACGGCCGTCATCGCGCATGACGATGTAGATCGCCGGGATGACGAGCACGGTCAGCAGCGTCGATGACGCAAGACCGAACAGCAGCGAAATGGCAAGACCCTGGAAGATCGGATCGGTCAAGATCACCGCCGCGCCGATCATTGCCGCCAGCGCCGTCAACAGGATCGGTTTGAAGCGGATGGCGCCGGCTTCAAGCAGAATTTGCCGTAACGGTGCCCCGCTCGAACGGCGTTCGGCGATGAAGTCGACGAGCAGGATCGAGTTGCGGACGATGATGCCGGCCAGCGCGATGAAACCGATCATCGATGTGGCGGTGAACGGCGCGCCAAACAGCCAATGGCCGATCATGATGCCGATGAGCGTCAGCGGCACGGGCGTCAGAATGACCAGCGGCAATTTGAACGAGCCGAATTGGGCGACGACGAGCACATAGATGCCGAGCAGCGCGACAGCGAAAGCGGCGCCCATATCGCGGAAGGTGACGTACGTCACCTCCCATTCGCCGTCCCACAGCAGCACCGGCTTTGATTCATCGAGCGGTTGGCCGTGGAAGCTGATCGCGGGCTTCGGCAATGCGCCCCAGTCTTTCTTGTCGATCAGATCGGCGACGGCGAGCATGCCGTAGACCGGCGCCTCGAATTGTCCGGCGAGTTCCGCCATCACCATTTCGGCGGCGCGGCCGTTGTGGCGGAAAATCGGATACGACGCCTCCTCGCGCGTGACTTTGACGACATCGCCCAGCTCGACGACCGAGCGTTCTCCGGGCAGCGCATTGGCCGGAACCGGCGTCGACAGCGTCTTCTGCGTGATCGCCAGATCCGACTTCGGCAGCTGCACGGCGATTTCCACCGGATGACGGCCGCCGCCTTTGTGCGAATAGCCGACCGGCACGCCGCCCAGATAGGCGCGGATCGTATCGTAGACGTCGCTTTCCTCGACCTTGTGGAATTCGAGGTTGTCCTGATCTATGGTGATGCGTTGGCGCGGAGCGCGATCGCGGCTCGTCATGTCATCATCGACAATGTACGGCACCTGCCGGAAAAGCTCGCGCACTTCGGCTGCAACCTTGCGGCGCACGTCCGGATCCTCGCCATAGATTTCAGCAAGCAGCGTCGCGATGACCGGCGGACCGGGCGGCACTTCGACCACCTTGATGGTCGTCCCTTGCGGCGCCGCCAGACCTTTGAGCTTTTCGCGCACATCCAGCGCGATGACGTGGCTCGTCCGGTTGCGATCGTGCTTGGGCGCGAGATTGACCTGCAGGTCGCCCTGCTGCGGATCGTTGCGCAGATACGAATGGCGCACGAGCCCGTTGAAGTTGAATGGCGCGGCCGTGCCCGCATACGCCTGGATCGACTGAAGTTCGGGGAGATCCTTCAGCCGCTCTGCCGCGGCCGCCAGAACACGGCCGGTCTCCTCAAGAGATGCGCCCGAGGGGAGATCAACGACGACTTGCAGCTCCGACTTGTCGTCGAAGGGCAAGAGCTTCACCGTCACTGTCTTGGTGGCGAACAGTGCCATCGACGCCAGGGTCGCGATGCCGACCAGCAGAAGGAAGCTCCAGGCGCGCAGCTTGGACCGCACGATGGGGCGGGCGAAGGCCAGATAGGCGCGCGACAGCCAGCCCGGTTCGGCGTGGTCGTGATCGCCGTGCCCGCCGTCTTTCTTGCCGAAGCGCAGCATCAGCCACGGCGTGACAGTCATGGCGACGAAGAACGACAGCACCATCGCCGCGGAGGCGTTGGCGGGAATGGGGCTCATGTAGGGCCCCATCAGACCCGAAACGAACAGCATCGGCAGGAGCGCCGCAACGACGGTCAGCGTCGCTACGATGGTCGGATTGCCGACTTCGGCAACGGCAGCAACCGCCGCGTCGATGCGGCTGCGGCCATCCTTCATCGCCCAGTGACGGGCGATGTTTTCGATGACGACGATGGCGTCGTCGACCAGAATGCCAATGGAGAAAATGAGCGCGAACAGGCTGACGCGATTGATGGTGTAGCCCATCAGCCAGGAGGCAAATAGCGTCAGCAGGATGGTGACCGGAATGACGATCAGCACCACGCCGCCCTCGCGCCAGCCAATGGCAAAGGCGACGAGCGCGACGATCGAGATGGTCGCCAAGCCCAAGTGGAATAGCAGCTCGTTGGCCTTCTCGTTGGCCGTCTCACCGTAGTTTCGCGTCACCGCGATGTCGACGTCGTCCGGCACCAGCTTGCCGCGCAACTCGGCGAAGCGATGCATGATGCGCTCGGATATGACGACGGCATTGGCGCCGGCGCGCTTGGCGAATGCGATGGTAACGGCCGGCGCCTGTTCGAGCTTTCCGTCCTGCTGGCGCGTGTAGTGCCACGCCTGCTGTTCGAGCGGCTTGGCGCCGACGACAACATTGGCGACGTCGCGCACATAAACCGGACGGCCGTCCCGCGCCGAAAGCAACAGCAAGCCTACATCGGGAATGCCTTGCAGTGTCTGGCCGGCGGCGACCGCCATGCTGCTGTTGGCTTCGCGCACGCGCCCTGCAAGGAACGCGCGATTAGCTTCCTTCACCTTGCCAACGAGCTGTGCCAGCGTGATTCCGTAAAGCGAAAGCTTTTCCGGATCGGGCTCGACGCGGATCTGATCCGGCCGGCCGCCGACGATGTAGGAAAGGCCGACATCGTCGAGCTTGGCCAATTCGACCTGAAGGTCCTCGGCCAGATGGTAGAGGCCGCTGTCGGTGAAGCGCGTCACGCCCGGCTTCGGCGCCAGCGTCAGCGTGACGATGGCGACATCATCGATGCCGCGGCCGACGATCAGCGGTTCGGGAATGCCGGTCGGAATCCGGTCGTAGTTGGCCCTGATCTTTTCATGCACGCGGACGATGGCGTTGTCGGGAGGTGTGCCGACCAGAAAACGCGCGGTGACGACCACGCGATCATCCAGCGTGTTGGAGTAGACGTGCTCGACTCCGTTGATGGCTTTGACGATCGTTTCCAGCGGCTCAGTGACGAGCTTGACGGCGTCGTCCGCCTTCAGTCCATCGGCCGAGACGAAGATGTCGACCATCGGCACCGAAATCTGCGGCTCTTCCTCACGCGGCAGGGCATACAGCGCGATGAGGCCCAGCGCCAAGCTCGCCAGCAGGAACAGCGGCGTCAGTGGCGACGAAATGAAATAGCGTGTCAGATGGCCCGACAGGCCGAGCCGAGATCCATGACTCATGGCTGCACCAGCTTGTCGCCGGCGTTGAGACCGGACAGAACTTCGATCGGGCTTTCGGGATTGGCGGCGGCCTCAGCGTCCGGTTTTGCCAGTTGCACGACGACATCGTTCGTGCCGCCGCCATCCGCGGCGAGGCGCACATAGTCGAGGCTGAAGCGCTGGAAAACGTAGCGCCGCGGCACGGTGATCGCCTTGCGTTTGCCGGCCGCGATCCACACCAGCACGCGTTCGCCGACGAAATAGTTGCCGAGAGACGGCACTTCCGCATCGGCGACGACGCGGCCATTGGAAAGTTCCGGATATACACGGGTTATGCGCCCTTCGACCGGCTTGACGGCACCTGCGTCCAAACCGCGCTCGCCCAGCCGCACCGTGTCGCCGGTCTTGATGAAGCGTGCATGCCGCTCCGGCAACTGAAGACGCAACAGATACTGGTTGGCGGCAATCGTAGCGATGCTCTCGCCCGCCATGACGACGCTGCCGTCTGTCACCGGCACCTTCAACACGCGGCCGGCTGCGGGGGCCAGAACCTTGCCTTCATCGATCTGGGTCTCGACCACCGTGCGTTCGGCCTGGGCGGCCTTCAGCTCGTTCTCGACCACGTCGAATGCCGTCTGGGCCTGATCGACGCGCGCTTGCGGCGTCACACCCTTGGCTTTCAACGCTTCGGCGCGTTCGAGTTCAGTGCGCGCCGTCTCGATGCGGGACTTGATGGCAACAATCTGTGCGTCGAGCGCCTGGATCTTGAGCGCGATCTTGGGATCGGCCACTAGCGCCAGCTCTTGACCAGGTTCGACGGCATCGCCGATCTGCACCTTAAGCGTCGCGATGGTGCCGGGCGTGCGCACGCGGGCTTCGATCACATCCTTGCTGTGAACGGTTGCATAGACGGACTTCAGATCGTCCACGTCCTGAAGCGCGACCGTGTGAGCCGCCGGCGCCGTCGCCTCGGCGGCGACCGCGGGAGCCCCGCCGGCCACAACGGCTGCCGTAAACCCCAAAACTGCGCCGATTATCGCCCTCATGGCGCGTTCTCCTTCAAGATTTGCCGCCGCCGCGGTGCGGCTCAACAACCTGCTTGACGTCAATATTAGACTTATCTAAATTAGCACTCATGAATATGCAAGAGCTGACAAGTCGCAGCGAAGAAGTCGCCGAACTGCTGAAGGCCATGTCCAACAGCCACCGGCTGCTTATTCTGTGCGAATTGAGCAATGGCGAACGCTCTGTATCGGCGCTCGAAGAGATCGTGGGACTTAGCCAATCGGCTCTGTCGCAGCACTTGGCGCGTCTGCGCGAGAGCGGCATTGTCGCGACGCGGCGCGATGCCCAGACGATCTACTATTCGCTTGCCGATACGCGCGTCGCCACGCTCATGAGCACACTCTACACGCTGTTTTGCGCCCCTTCGAAAACCAAATTGCCACGGAGCAACAAATGAGCATCGATCGCGCTGTCATGGCCTTTGCCGGAATGATGATCCTGGCGAGCCTGACGCTGACCTATCTTCACCACCCCTATTGGCTCGCCCTCACCGCGTTCGTGGGCTTGAACTTGTTTCAGGCCTCCTTCACCGGCTTTTGCCCATTGGCGCTCATCTTGAAGAAGCTCGGGCTTAAATCCGGCCCCGCGTTCTAAACGAGCCGGACTAATAACTCGGTCAACTGTCAAAGGGTCCTGGCATCCGATGCCGGGGCCCTTGTCTTTTGATGGCCGCCGCCCGATACAAGGACGATGCAAAACCGGCCTAACAATTCCGCCTGCATGACGCGCGGTGAACGATACCGGCGGCGCGAACGATAGACGCGAGAGATGCTCTGGACATGGTCATTGCCGCCGTTGCCCTCGCAGTCATAGCCGCCTTTCTCTCCTATCATGGGCATGCCGGCATCGCCGCCGCAGTGTGCGCCGGTGCACTCGCCGGTGCCGCCGCCATGGCCTACCGGCAGCGCAGCAAAGTGACGTTCAACGGCGAAGCCGCCACCTCCGGCGCCGCGCACCACAAAGACAAGGTAGCCCAGGACGTGCTCGCCCAACTCGATCTGCCCGCCATGCTCATCGATCACGACGGCAAGGTCCGGGCTTTCAACACGGCGGCGCAGCTCGTATTCCCGCAAATCGCCAAAAATCTTCCGATCCACCAGGTCAGCCGCAATCCCGGTCTGCTTGACGCCATCGATGCCGCCCGCCGCGACGGCACGGCGCACGGTACCGAGGTGGCGGACCGCGGCCCGCAGGGACGGCGGCTCATCACCACGGTATCTCCATTGCCGCGTGATGAGCGCGATCCGGCCGCCGCCATGGAGAACATGCGCTATCTCATTCAATTGCGCGATGTGAGCGAGCGTGACCGGCTTGCGCAATTGCGGTCCGACTTCATCGCCAACGCCAGTCATGAGCTGAGAACCCCACTCGCCTCGCTCAA